>Ga0265780_10001964_pt1 | contig 28492 bp, 27 predicted proteins | sample P1T30metagenome_FD_192432 | JGI IMG/M metagenome (GOLD analysis project Ga0265780, IMG submission 192432) | Plant litter microbial communities from East Loma Ridge, Irvine, California - P1 T30 | ecosystem: Environmental > Terrestrial > Plant litter > Unclassified | place: USA: California...
CGCTGTCGCCGCTGCCGAAGGACGAGTAGGCGGCGGGCACCATCACCAGGTCGCCCGACAGTTCGCGGTTCCAGGCGCGCTGCATCAGCGTGGCCAGGCGCGAGCTGCCGCCGATGCCCTGCTCCAGCTGCGTGCGCGTGAACACCTGGGCGATGCCCGGCTGGGCGAGCAGGAAACGCGCCGCGAAGTTCTCGACCTCGGTCCGCGACAGGTTGCGCCGTTCGATCGCGCCGTAGTCGAGGTAGACCTCGGGCGCGTAGACATTCCTGACCAGCTTGGCCACGCCGAAGCGGTGGCCCAGGGCCTCGTCCAGCTTTTCCATCATCGGCTTGGGATCGATGCGGGCGGCGTCGATGTGGCGCGACTGCGAGAACTCGGCGCTGTTGGCGAAGCCGTGGTCGGCCGTCAGCACCACCAGCACCTTGTCCATGCCGATGCGCTTGTCGAGGTAGTTGAAGAAGTCGGCGATGCGGCGGTCCAGCTGCTGCAGGTGGTCGTGCGACATGCGGCTTTCCGGACCCCAGGTGTGGTTCACGTAATCGTGGCCGGACAGGCTCACGCCCAGCAGGTCGGTCGCCCCCGTCGGGTTGCTGCCCAGTTGCTCGCCTTCGATGGCAGCGCGCGCGAAGTCAAGGGTCAGCTCGTCGACGGCGGGGCTGGCCTTCAGGCGCGTGTAGTAGTCGGCCGCCGGTGCGCCGCTCTCGCTGTAGAAGGTGAAGGGGAAGCGGTTCGGGCTTTTCAGGCTCGGCTCGGGGAAAGGCGCGTCGTCCGCGTAGGCCTGTTCCGGCAGCAGCGGCTTCCAGGACTTGGCGTAATAGCGGTCCTGCGGCCTGGCGGCCTGGTATTTCTGGACCCAGGCCGGGTGCTGCTGCATGTAGTAGCTCGAGCTGGCGAAGTTGCCGGTCTTGTCCATGAACATGTAGGCGGTGCCGGTCTTGCCGGCCAGGAGGATGGCGCCGCGGTCCTTGCCGGACACCGCCACCACCTTGCTGCGGTTGCCGCTGGCGTAGCGCAGCTGGTCGCCCAGCGTGTCCACGCGCAGGCGCGCGGGCGAGGTGCCGTCGTGTTCCTCGGTCTCTTCGCCGATGTACTTGTGGCGCGCGTCCTCGGTGCAGTAGACCAGGCGGCCCTGGGGGTCGATCCAGTTGTTGCCGATGATGCCATGGCGGTAGGGATAGGCGCCGCTCAGGACCGCCGTGTGGCCGATCGCCGTGACCGTCACGCCGTGCGCCTGGTGCGCGTTGGTGAAGGAAGCCCCCTGCTCCAGCAGGCGGCGCAGGCCACCCTGGCCGAACTGGTTGCGGTAGCGCTGCAGCTGCTCGGCCGGCAGGCCGTCGACGACCATCACCAGCACCAGCTTCGGCGCCGCGGCCTCCTGCACGGCGGCGGCAGGCTGGGCGGCGGCGGCATGGACAAGGTGAGGCGCCAGCAGCGCGGCGCAAATGGACAGGGACAGGGAGTGCGGGAGCCGGGGGTGTCGGGACATGGGTCGGTTCGAAGGGTTGAGGTGCTTGCCAATCTAGCATTGTAGGAAGCGCGCATGTCAGTTTGATGACATCCGGCGTGAGATTGCGTGCATTTTCGACACGTGTGGCGCCGCTACAATCGATGCATGACGACTTATGACGCGCCCCTGCCCTTCTTACCGCCGGTGCGTCCGCGCGGGCAGTGGGCCGGCTGGGGCATCAGCCTGGCGGTCCACGCCGGCGTGCTGGCCGGGCTGGTGGTCCTTGTGCCGCCGCGGTTGCCCGATGCGCCGGCTCCTGGGCGGATGCGCTTCGTGCTGGTGCCGCCGCGGGTGCCGGTGCCGGTGCCTGCGCCTGCGCCTGTGACGACCGTACCGGCATTGGTGGCGCCAGCCACATCCGCACCCGCCGTGCGCAAGCCGGCCGCCACGCCGCCGCGTCCGAGGCCGGCGCCCGTGGACACGCCCGCGGCAGAGTCGCCGCCCAGGTCCGCGAGCGAGGCCACGCCCGTGATCACGGCCACGGAACCGGTCCCTGCCGCCGACGCGGCGGTCGACGCCAGCAAGGATGACGCTGACGCCACCCCAACCTTCGACATGGCCGCCGCACGCGCCTCGGCCCGCCTGATCGCGCGCCATGCCAAGGACGGCACGGTGGCCCTGCCCGAGCGCAAGGCCCCATCCTATGGACCCGACGACACCACCCAGCGCGGCATGGAACGCGCGCGCCGCAGCGATTGCCGCAACGCGTATTCGCCCATGGGCCTGCTGGCCGTGCTGCCGCTCCTGAAGGATGCGGTAACGGGGTCCGGCTGCAAATGGTGAGGATGACAAGTGAAAAAGTGACAATCCGCGCATTTGTAATGCGCTGTATTGGCGTACATTCATGGACATGAAAACCCTCATCCTCGTCCTGGCCGCCGCGGCGTCCACCCTCCCCGCCCACGTGATGGCCGCCCGCCCCGACGACCCGCAGCAGGTGATGGGCCTCGACCTGAACGCCTGCACCCGCCCGGTCTATCCGGCCGCGGCGCTGGCCCAGCGTGCCGGCGGCAAGACCACCGTCGAGGTGAGGATCGGCGACAAGGGCAGCGTCACCGATGCCCGCGTGCTCGTCTCCAGCGGCAGGCCGGACCTGGACGAGGCGGCGCTGACGGCCATGCGCCAGTGCACCTTCCACGCGGTGCTCGCCACCGGCCTGGCGCCGACTGGCTGGCTGAAGACGCAGTACGTATGGATCCCCGGCGGCGCGGCTGTGCCGCAGGCGCAGAACCAGGCACTGCTCGACGCGACCCGCGCCCGCGCGGATGCGGGCGACCCCGTCGCGCAAAACCTGCTCGGCACCTGGTACGAGCACGGCACCCGGGTCGAGAAGGACCCGGCGCAGGCCGCCGCCTGGTATCTGCTGGCCGCGCAGGGCGGCAACGCCTATGCCCAGAACAACCTGGGCGTGCTGTATGCGCGCGGCGTCGGGGTGCCGAAGGACATGAAGCAGGCCGCCGACTGGTATGCGAAGGCAGCCGAGCAAGGCCACCTGTGGGGCCAGGCCAACCTGGCGACGGCCTACGAAACGGGCAGCGCCGGCGAGCGCGACATCGACAAGGCGCTGGACTGGCTGACCCGGGCCGCCGAGGGCGGGCTGCCGTTCGCGCAGGTGCGGCTCGGCCTCTTGACCATGCCGCGTGCCACGTCCGACGACGAGCGCGCGGCGGCCGCGGCATGGTTTGCCCGCGCCGCGGCGCAGGACTACACGCCCGCTACGTATTACCTGGGCCGCAGCTTCGAGCTGGGTCTGGGCAATGTCCAGGACCCGGCGCAGGCCGAGGCGCTCTACCGCAAGGCACTGGACAAGAGCGGCGGCCGCGCCGAAACCGCGCTCGGGCTGCTGCTCGAAGCCGGGCGCGCGGGCGTCGGCGACGCGGACGGCGCCGCCAGGCTGTACCAGAAGGCCATGCAATGGCGTTATCCGCCGGCCTACTACCGCTACGGACTGATCCTGGAACAGCGCGGCGATATCGCCCTGGCAACGGCGGTGTATCGCCAGGGCGCGGACCTGGGCGATTGCGAGGCTGTGGTGAAATACGCACAGATGCGTCCGGCGCAGGGCGCCGCGCCCAGTAGCGGCCCGGTCGCCGTCGACTGGGAACAGCGCGCCCGATCGTGCCAGGCGCGGCCGCAATTGCCGGTCCGGCTGTAACGCCGCCGTCAACCGGCCCTGTCGGTTCCGGCGCCGCTCCGGTATCATGCGGGGATGAATGAGATTTCCTACCAACCGTTTGTCATTGGTGTCGCCGGCGGAAGCGGCAGTGGCAAGTCAACGGTGACCAAGCAAGTACTGGCTTCCTTCGGCTCCGAGATGGTGTCGGTCGTGATGCAGGACGATTACTACCGCGACCAGTCCGACCTCACCCCCGAAGTCCGCCGCAAGCAGAACTACGACCACCCGCACGCCTTCGACTGGCCACTGCTGGTCGAGCACGTCCGCGCCCTGCGCAACGGCGAATCGATCGAGATGCCGGAATACGACTTCACGATCGACAACCGCTCGAACAAGACGATCCACGTCAAGCCGGCCCCGGTCATCGTCATCGAGGGCCTGTTCGCCCTGTTCGACGTCGAGCTGCGCAGGATGATGTCGCTGAAGATTTTCGTGGACACCGCGCCCGACGTGCGCTTCATCCGCCGCATGCAGCGCGACATCGCCGAACGCGGGCGCTCGATGGAAAGCATCGTCAACCAGTACATGGAAACCGTGCGCCCGATGCACAAGCAATTCATCGAGCCGACCAAGCGCCACGCCGACGTCATCCTGCCGCACGGCGCGAACGGCCCGGCGGTCGATGTCATCACCACCAAGGTGGCGAGCGTCATCGGGCAGTTGAAGCGGTCCTGATCCTGTCGCCCGGGGTTCCCCGTGCGTACTTCAAAGCCGCCGCACCGACTCGCGCACCACCAGGCTGAGTTCCGGCACCTCGTCCGCCAGCGGCTCGCGCGCGATCATCCCCACGATCGCCCGGCCCAGGCAGCGCCCGACGTCGAACAGCGGCTGGCGCACGGTGGTCAGCGGCGGCGTCGTGTACATCGAGCTGTGCAGGTCGTCGAAGCCGATCACCGAGATGTCTTCCGGCACGCGGATGCCGCGCCGGTACAGCGCCAGGCGGGCGCCATAGGCCATCAGGTCGTTGGCCGCGAACAGCGCCGTGAAGCGCTGGCCGGAATCGAGCAGCTGCTCGACCGCGGCCAGGCCGGCCTTTTCCTGGAAATCCCCCTCCTTCACCAGCGCCGGCTGCTCGGCAATGCCGTGGCGCGCCAGCGTGTCGCGGTAGCCGGCCAGGCGCGCCAGCGCATCCTGGTGGTCGGCGGGGCCGGCGATGAAGGCGATGTCGCGGTGGCCGTGCTGGACCAGGTGCTCGACCGCCTCGCAGGCGCCGCGGTAGTTATCGAGGCAAAAGCCGTAGGCGCGCTCGCCGTTCAGCGCGCGGCCGAAGGCGACGATGGGCACGCGCTGCGACAGCGCCAGGATCTGCTCGTCCTTCAGTTTGCCGCTCAGGATCACCAGGCCGTCGACCCGGCGCGCGATCAGGAGTTCGATGCGCTCGGCCTCCTCGTCCGCATGCCAGTGGCCGGAGACGATCAGCGGCGCATAGCCGCTGCCCTGCAGGGCGTCGTCGATGCCGGCCATGGCGTCGGCAAAGTAGCCCGAGACCAGCGACTGGGTCAGCACGCCGATGGTGCGCGAGCTGCCCATCTTGAGGTTGCGCGCCAGGACGTTCGGCTTGTAGTTCAGCTGCTCGATGACGCTCTCGATGGCTTGCCGCTTTTCGTCGGACACCTTGGCGGTGCCGTTCAGGAAGCGCGACACCGTGGCCGCGGACACGCCCGCCACCCGGGCGACTTCATGGACGGTGACCATCGGCGTACTGGACTCTTTGCTCATGCGGACCTGGAAAAAAACGAGCGGCCATCGCCGCGAGACTTATCAGTATAGCAGCAGCGCCCCCACGCAGGAAACCGATTTCAGGCCACCATCCCCACGAGGCAGTCCGATCCAAACCACGCCGCGACCCCGGGTCACAAAATGTGTTTGACATTCCTGCAAGCACGAATGTACGATGAAATCGATTTCATGACTTCCTTCGTTTGCGAATCTTCCATGACCGATACCATCCAGTTTCCTCCCGATTTCACCTGGGGCGTGGCCACCAGCGCCTTCCAGATCGAAGGCGCAGCAGGCGCCGACGGCAAGGGGCCGTCGATCTGGGACACGTTTTGCCGCACTCCGGCCAACATCATCGACGGCAGCAACGGCGACGTCGCCTGCGACCACTACCACCGCTACCGCGAGGACGTGGCGCTGATGGCGTCGCTGGGCGTGGACGCCTACCGCTTCTCGATGGCCTGGTCGCGGGTCCAGCCGACCGGCAAGGGCGCCTGGAACGAAGCCGGTTTCGATTTCTATGCGCGCCTGCTGGACGCGCTCGATGAAAAAGGCATCGCCGCGCACCTGACGCTGTACCACTGGGACCTGCCGCAAGGCTTGCAGGATGAAGGCGGCTGGCTCGCGCGCGACACCGCGCAGCGCTTCGCCGACTATGCGCACGAGGTGGCGCGCCGCTTCGGCAAGCGCGTGGCGTCGATCGCCACCCACAACGAACCCTGGTGCACGGCCAACCTCGGCTACGGCAACGCCCAGTTCGCGCCGGGCGTACGCGACAGGAAGCAGGCGATCCAGGTCTCGCACCACCTGCTGCTGTCGCACGGCCTGGCGATGCAGGCGATGCGCGCGACGAATCCGAAAGCGGCGCTCGGCATCGTGCTGAACCAGTGGACCGCCGACCCGGCCACGGCCAGCGCGGCCGACCGCGCCCTGGCGGCGCTGGAATGGGCCAACTCGATCGAGTGGTTCATGGACCCGATCTTCAAGCGCCGCTACCCGGCCCTGTCGCTGGAAGCGCATGGCGCCGACGCGCCGCTAGTGGCGCCGGGCGACTTCGACATCATCGCCCAGCCGCTCGACTTCCTCGGCGTGAACTACTACCGGCGCGAGGTGCTGAGCGCGGAGGTCCCGCCGAGGAAGCCGGAAGGCGGCATGGGCTTCACCGACATGGGCTGGGAGATCTACCCGCAGGGCCTGACCGAGCTGCTGGTCCAGCTGAAGGAAGAATACCCGGACCTGCCACCGGTTTACATCACCGAGAACGGCATGGCCAGCGCCGACCAGGTGGATGGCGGACAGGTCGACGATGCGGCGCGCATCGAGTACGTGCGCACCCACCTGGCCGCGCTGAAGTCGGCCATGGACCAGGGTATCGACGTCAGGGGTTACTTCCTGTGGAGCTTGATGGATAATTTCGAGTGGAACTCGGGTTATGCGAAGCGCTTCGGCATCGTCTACGTGGATTATGCGACGCAGCAGCGCATCCCGAAGGCGAGCGCGCTGTGGTACCGCGACTTCGTCGCCGGCCAGCGCGCCCAGCGCCGCGCCGCATAAATAATAGAAACAACCCATCACGACAATGGGGGAGACAAATGATGGATGACTTGCCAAGCGGGGCGCGCCTGCTCGCCGATATCGGCGGCACCAATGCGCGCTTCGCCCTGCAGCGCGCACCGGGCCGCATCGAAGGCGTGGCCACCCTGGCCTGCGCCGACTACTCGCGCTTTTCCGACGCGGTGCGCGCCTACCTGGGCGGCCACCCGGGCGTGCGCGTCGCGCATGCCGCGATCGCGATCGCCAATCCGGTCGAGGGCGACCTGGTCAAGATGACCAACCACTGCTGGGAATTCTCGATCGCCGCCGTGCGCGGCGAGCTTGGACTGGACACCCTGCTGGTGGTGAACGATTTCGCGGCGCTGGCGATGTCGGTGCCCGAACTGGCGTGCACGGACCTGGTCCAGGTCGGCGGAACGAAGGCGGTGCCCGGCGGCGTGATCGGCCTGGTCGGCGCCGGCACCGGCCTGGGCGTGGCCGGCCTGCTGCCCGATGGCGGGCGCTGGTCGGTGCTGCAGAGCGAAGGCGGGCACGCCGCGTTCTCGCCGGCCGACCGGCGCGAGCAGGCGATCCTGGACTTCTGCTGGCGGCGCTGGGAGCACGTCTCGAGCGAACGGCTGGTGTCCGGCCCGGGCCTGGCCCTGATCCATGAAGCGCTGTCGATGCGCAACGGCGTGGCGGCCGAAGTCCTGAGCCCGGCCACCATCGTCGAGCGCGGCCTGGCCGGCACCGATTCGCTGTGTGCCGAGGTGCTGGAAGTGTTCTGCGGGATGCTCGGCACGGTCGCCGCCAACGTCGCCGTCACCTTGTGCGCGCGCGGCGGCATCTACATCGGCGGCGGCGTGGTGCCGCGCCTGGGCGAGTGGTTCGCGCGCTCGCCCTTCCGTGCCCGCTTCGAGAACAAGGGACGCTTTTCCAGCTTCACGGCGCGCATTCCCTGCTTCGTGATCCATGCGCCGCATCCGGCGCTGGCCGGCGCCGCGGCGCTGCTGCAGCGCCACCTCGACGACGACGCCGCCCGGCGCGCCAGCCGCCCGCTTCCGGAGGTGTTCAATGCGCACGCCTGAACCCGGCCTGAAACCGGTGCGCCACCCGCTGCTGTGGGTCCCGACCGGCTACTTCACGATGGCGCTCGGCTACATCATGCTGACCAGCGTCACGGCGATCATGTTCAAGAACATGGGCATGGACAACAGCCGCGCCGCGGCCTACTCCAGCAGCCTGATCCTGGCCTACACGATCAAGCCGCTGTTCGCGCCCATCGTCGAGATGTACCGCACCAAGAAGTTCTTCGTGCTGTGCTGCCAGGTGCTGATCGGCCTGGGCTTCGCCGGCGCCGCGCTGGCCATGGGCCTGCCCGGCACCATGACGGTCCTGCTGCCGCTGTTCTTCGCGATGTCCTTCATCGGCGCGACCCAGGACATCGCCAGCGACGGCGTCTATGTGACTTCGCTCGACACGCGCACCCAGTCGCTCTACTGCGGCGTGCAGAGCCTGTCCTGGAACATCGGCCCGATCGTGGCCTCGGGCTTCCTGGTCTACCTGAGCGGGCGCCTGCACACCGAGGTGTTCGGCCATGACGCCAAGGCCTTCGGCCCGGAATGGATGGACGCCTGGCGCGTGATCTTCTTCATCGTGGCCGGCCTCACGGTGGCGATGGCGCTGTGGCACGCGCGCGTGATGCCGGAAGGCGCGCGCGCCGGGAACACGCCCGCCAGCTTGAGCGCGGCCGGCGCCATCCTGTGGGACGCCTTCGTCACCTTCTTCCAGAAGCCCGGCGTGTGGCGCATGATCGCCTTCGCCTTCCTGTTCCGCATGAGCATCGGGCTGCTCGAGAAGATCGGGCCCTTCTTCATGGTGGATGCGGCCGCCAAGGGCGGGCTCGGGCTGTCGAACGAGGGCCTGGGCATCGTCTACGGCACCTGGGGCCTGGCGGCGGTGCTGCTCGGGTCCCTGCTGGGCGGCTGGTTCGTCGCGCGCCGCGGCCTGAAGCGCACGCTGTTCATCCTGTGCTGCGCACTGAACATCCCGAACGTCACCTTCCTGGTGATGGCGCTCACCCTGCCCTCCAGCACGCTGGCGATCGCCGCCGGCGTCATCGTCGAAAAGTTCTTCTACGGCTTCGGCTCGGTCGGCTACATGATCTACCTGATGCAGCAGCTGGCGCCGGGCAAGTACGCGACCACCCACTATGCCTTCGGCACCGGCTTGATGGGGCTGTGCATGCTGGTGACCGGGATGGTCAGCGGGGTGCTGCAGGAAATGATGGGCTACGTCGGCTATTTCGGCTTCGTGATGCTGGCCACCATCCCCTCCTTCCTGGCGACCTGGTTCGCGCCCTTCCACCACGCCGTGGACGATGCGCCGGCCAGGGCCAACCCGGCGTCGGCTTCGAACGCCGCACCGGCCGCCTGACGCCCCGGGTCAGCGCCGCGCAACGGGCCGCAGGAAAGGATACGGGTTGATGGCGCCGCCGGCCTCGTAGATGCCGTAATGCAGATGCGGCGGCGTGGTGGCGGCATTGCCGGTATTGCCGACGTAGCCCAGCACCTTGCCGGCGTCGACGCGCATGCCGGCGTGGACGTCGCCGTAGCGCTGCAGGTGGGCGTAGTAGTGGCGCTGGCCGCCCGGGCCCAGCACCCAGACCACCTGCCCGCCAAGGCGGTTGGTGCCGACGCGCAGCACCACGCCTTCCGTACTCGACAGCACCGGGGTGCCGCGTTTGGCGAAGATGTCGATGCCCTCGTGCTTGCGGCCTTCGCTGCGCGCCCCGCCCCAGGTGTCGGCCAGCCCGGCGGGCTTGACGCCGGCCACCGGGACCGGCAGTGCGGCCGGGGTCGGCATCGAACCGAGACGCATCATGTAGGCCACATTCTGCAGCCAGGGCCACAGCAGGGCGTGCAGCGCGATCAGGATGAGCGCGATGACCAGGCTGCGAATCAAGGTGCGTGAGAAGGAGCGCATGCCTTCCAGTTGTGGACGCCGTGCCGGTTTCATAGGCCAGGCTCAGCCCTGCCCCGCCTCCAGGTTGGCCCGTACGCGCGCCAGCAGCGTGCGGAGTGTGGCACGCTCATCCTCGGACAGGTCACCCATTGCCTGTTCGGCCAGTTCGCCGTCGTGGCTGTGCAGGGACAGGTGCAGTTCGCGCCCGGCCCCGCTCAGTTGCAGGCGCGTGCTGCGCCGATCCTGCTCATCGGCTTGCGCGTCGAGCAGGCCGCGCTCGCGCAGGTTGCGGATCAGGCGCGCGACCTGGGCCTTGTCGCGGCCGGAATGCGCCACCAGATCGCTCTGGGAAGCACCCGGATGGCGGGCGAAGAAACCCAGCGTCTTGATTTCCATGTGAGCAAGGTCTTGCTGGGCATCGCGCACCCCGCGCAGTTGCCGGGCCCGGAACAAATGCATGATCGCATGCATGGTCTCGAGCACCTCGGTGGACGCCTGGGCCAGATTTTGGTTGACTTGGTCAACTTGTTTTCGCATAATGGGTGACATTATCAACTATGTTTTGAAGGACGTTACCATGAAAGACGCAGCGCAAGCCCCCGTCATCCAGCGGGTCCGTCATGAACTCAAGCGGCGCGAACTGACCGTGTCCGCCGTCACGCCGCTGGGCCCGGGTTTCGTCAGCATCGGCTTCACGGGCGCCGACCTGGCGGACTTCGTGTCGATGTCCTTCGACGACCACGTCAAGCTGATGTTCGACGAAAGCGCAGACGCGCCGGTACGCCGCGACTATACGCCACGCCGCTTCGATCGGGAACAGCAGACGCTGACGCTGGAGTTCGCCCTGCATGGCCACGGCGCCGCCTCCGAGTGGGCGCGCGCGGCGCAGGTCGGCCAGACGCTGGTGATCGGCGGCCCGCGCGGCTCCTTCGTCATGCCCCTGGAGCAGGACTGGCACCTGCTGGTCGGCGACTCGACCGCCCTTCCCGCGATCTCGCGGCGCCTGGAAGAGCTGCCGGCCGGCAGCCGCGTGACCGTGATCGCGCTGGCCGATGCGGCCGACCGGCGCGACTTCGGCGGGCAAGCGCAGGTCGACCTGCACTGGGTCGACAGCGCGGAGGCGCTGGTGGCCGCGCTGCGGGAATGGCAGCTGCCGCCGGGCGAAGGGGTGGCCTGGGGCGGCGGCGAGGCGCAGGCGATGGTGAAGGTGCGCCAGGTGCTGAATGAGAAGGGTGTGCCACGTGAACGGACGCGGGTGTCGGCCTACTGGAAGCAGGGTGTGGCGGATCACCACGAGACCCTCGAGTAAACGATATGAAAAAACCCGGTGCGCGCACCGGGTTTGTCGTTCGCGGGCCGATGCCGCGCCCGGCCTGCTCATTTGATGCTCAGCAGGCGCTCATTCGAGCACTCAGGCCGCGGTCTTGCCCGACAGCCGCTTGAGGCGTTCCAGCGCGCTTTCCCCGGTTGTTTCCGGCTGGCTCACCGACTTGCGGATCGCATCCAGCTCGGCCTGCTGGTCGAGCGGCTTCTGGCCGATGTCGGCCACGATGCGCAGGCCGGCCGCTTCGTTGCTGACCGACTGGGCACGCTTGGTCAGCGCGTTCAGCGCGGTCGAGCTGCCCTGCATGCCGCTCAGGCCGGACAGCTGGGACTGGCGCTCCATGCGCAGTTCCTGCAGTTCCTTCTGGGCCTTGGCGGCGGCCAGCTGCTGGATGGCCTTGCGCGCCTGGGCGTCGAACTCGGCCAGCTGCTTGCTGAGCGCGTCGACGATCTTCTGCAGCTCGTCCATGTAGGCTCGGGCGTCGGCCTCTTCCTGGAGTTCCTGCGGCAGGCGCGCCTTGTTGGCTTCCAGTTCGTCGCAGAACAGGGTGACCGTGGCTTCCGAGATGGTGCCGGCGGCCAGGCGCTCGGCCAGCTTCTCGGCGGCGCGCTCGTCGCCGGCGATCAGGGTCTGCAGGTTGATCACGTCCTTGTGCTCCTTGTCGAAGGAAGCGCGCGCGGTGGCCAGCAGCTGCGCGGTGTCGCGCAGCGTGGCGACCAGGCGGTCGCGGTCGGCTTCGGTGGCGGTTTCCGGATCGAAGTTGGCGATGGCTTCCGAAATCCGGTTGCCCAGGGCGCCGAAGTGTTTCGTTACCAGTCGTGCGGTCAGGCCCCATCCACTAGCGTTGCTCATTGCTCGATTCCTTTCACAGGTAAAAAATCATTGTTGTGCTGCGCCTTACTGCACGAGGACCCGTTCCGGCTCCAGCGGGATGCCGATCACGAAGTCCACGTGGATGCCGCGCCGGCCGCTGTCGCCGTCGACGCTCTCGATGATCTCGGTGGTGATCAGGAGGTACTCGCGCTCGCCGCCGTGCAGGGTGCGCACGTAGGGCATGAACCAGACCTGCTGGCGCAGGCCGCGCCCCCCCTGCGCATCATCGATGCGCGTCTCGCGGCCGGTGAACGGCGCCGCGAAGGCGGCACCGGGCGTGCCGGCGTCGCGGGTGTAGTCGATGCGCTCGGCCTCCCCGAACACGGTCGCCAGCGTTGCTGCATCCAGCATGTCGGCCAGTTGCTCGCGCCACAGCGTGTAGGTGGCGTCGCCCAAGCCATGGCCGGCCTCGCCGGTGTAGGCTTCCTGGTCCTCGGCGGTTTCCGGGATCACGCGCGCCAGCTGGGTGCAATACAGCAGTTCGGCGACGGCGCCGTCCTCGGCGCTGAACACCTGCAGGAATTTTTCCTTGTCGTCCAGGTCGCCGGTGGCCAGGTACAGGCGGTACAGCGCGGCGTCCGGTTCCAGGCGCAGCTGCGAGATCGCCAGGATGCGCGTGTCGCCCTCGTCCGGCATCGTCACCAGCGAACCGTTCGCCTGTGCGCGGATGATCGGCGAGCGCTGCAGCTGCACCAGGCTGCCGATGCGCGCGCCCATGGGCAGCCCATCGTCGACGCGTGGGCCGCTGCGCGCTCCCTCGACCTGGCTCTCGTCGTTGCCGCGCTTGGCGGCGATGCCGCGCACGTAGCCGAACACGTCTTTCCAGCCCATCTGCTCAATTCCTTTCGAACGAATAATTCGGTTTGTCGGCGCCGGCCCGCTTGGCGCGCACGCGCTTGACGAGGCGGTAGATGCCCCAGATGACCAGCGCGGCGATCGCGAGGCGCAGCACCAGGCCGATGAAGCTGGTGCCGGACGCCTTGGCCGGGGCCTGGGCCGGCTTCGCGGCCGGGCCGGCGGCCACGCTGGCGTCGTTGGCGGCGCTGCCCGGGGCCGGGATCGCATTCGCGCCGACCGCCGCGCCGAGGCCGGAGGCGTCGCTGTCCGGGGAAGCGTAGCCGCCGCCATTGTTGTTATTGGCGTTGTTATTGGCGCTGCCGTTGTTGCGGTGCGCATGCGCGTTCGCCGCCGCATTCGCGATCACGGCGCCGGCGATGACGGGGCCGAGGCCGCTGCCCTGGCGCACGATGACCGGCGGCTGGGCGTTACCATAGGCCGGGCCGCTGCCGTAGCCGTTGCCGTTGCCGTAACCCGATTGCTGGCCTCGGTTGTAGTCAGGCTGCGGCGCCGGCGCCGGACGCGGATTGCGCGCCGCCTCGGCCGCGGCCCGGGCGTCGCGGCGCTCGTTCAGGGTGCGCAGCGCGCGCTCTTCGGAGGCCTTGCGGCTCAGGCGCTGCGACAGCGCGGAATCGGACTGGCCCGGCGTGGCGCTGCTGCCGCGGCCGAAGGAACCGAAGCCGCCATTGCGTGGCGGTTCGGAAGCGCGCGAGGCCGCCGGCGCCGATGAGGACGACGACGAGCGCTTGCCGAAGGAACCGAAGCCTCCCCGCGACGACGACGACGAGGACGAGGAAGACGACGAACGCTGGGACGAAAAACCGCTCTTGAAGGAACTCGAAGTGCCCGGCGCCGCGCTGGTGGCGGCAGCGGCGGCCAGCAACAGCGCGGACAGCAGGACGGCGATTGGAGTGGACTTCAGCATGGTCAGAGGTGCCCTCGAAAGTTACAATGAGAATAACCATGAGCATGGTGACATGCACCGGTAAAATAATCAAAGGATTACCATGACCCGTCGCTATCTCGACATGAACCAGCACGACGCCCTGTACACGGTGGCACGCAAGTACCCCGGCGGGCTGGATGCGCTCGCGCGCGAGCTGAACATGTCGGCCAACGTCCTGCGCAACAAGCTGGCACCGACCATCGCCTCGCACTACCCCTCCTTCGAAGAAGTCTCGCTGATCGTCGAGTGCTGCCACCAGGCCGGCGTGGCGGACGCCCACCTGCCGCTGCACGCGCTGCTGGTGCGGCACGGCATGGCGGCCTTCCTGGTCCCGCAGCCGGACAGCGCGCGCCACGACGACCTGTCGCAGACCGTGTGCCGCGTGATGAGCGGCGTGGGCGCGGTGGCCGAAGCCGTGTCGAGCGCGCTGGCCGACGGCGTGGTCACCGCCGCCGAAGCGGATTTGATCGAGAAGGAATTCCACGCGGCGCTGTCGGCGCTGGGCGCCTGGCGCGCGCGCCTGCGCCGTGAGACCGAGGCCGGGATCCATTGAAACAGGCCGCGCGCGGCGGCCTGGTGCGGATGATCAAAGGGCCGCGCCTGGCTGCCCTGAAGCATTTGCGTGGTAATCAGCGCCCGGCACGCGCGGCACGGCGGCGGCGCGCCAGCCACAGCGCTGCGGCGCCCGCGCCGGCCAGCCACAGCGTGGCTGGTTCCGGCACCTCGGATTTGGCCGGCTCCACGGTCGTCACCGGCAGCGGGGCGGGATCCAGCAGCGTGTCCGGGATGACCGGATTCTTGACCTCGGGTTCCGGGGCCGGCTGCGCGGTGTCGGCCAGCTTGGTCGGCAGGTCGCTGGAGACCGGCGCCGGCTGGTAGCCGGGCGTGCCGCTGCCAGTGCCGATATCGCCGCCGCTGCCGGAAGACGGCTGCGGCGCGCCCGTGTCCACCGCGGCGATATTCTCTCCAGGGGCGCCCGGCGTAGGGGCGCCCGGCGTAGGAACGGACGGTGAACTGGCGGCCGGCGACCCGGCGGCCGGCGATCCGGCACCCGGCGTATCGCTTGACGGCGTGGAAGCAGCCACCGGCGTATCGGCGGCCGGCGCGCCGGCAACCGGCGCATTGGTCGGCACGTCAGTGACGATGCCGCTGCCCAGCGCCACCGGGGCGCCGAGGCTGGCGCCCGGGTAGCGGTCGGTACCGTACCAGGCCGGCTGGCCGAAGGGCAGGCGTCCCGCGGCCGGCGTGCCGCCGTTCAGCGCCAGCAGGCCGGCGCCATTCGCGTAGGACAGCAATTGCCAGGAGCCGTGGGTGGCGCCGTCGCCGCCCGGCGCGTAGGCGACGTTCAACTGCTCGCCCTCGCCCTCCTGCGCCACCTCGACCGAGGCATCCATGTCGGCTTCGCTCGGCGCATGCATCTCGACCGGCAGCATCGGCACGTCGGAGATGCGGTTGCCGCAGCGCGCGCGCAATTCGTTGACGCCGTCGGTCAGCACTTCTTCGCCGGCGGCCAGCGTCACCTTCTTCGCGGTCCAGAACACCTGGTCGCCCTTGCGGTAGGACACGTAGACGGCGCGCGGCCTGGCGACGGTGACGAGATGGGCCTTCTCGATGTCGATGCCGGCATAGTGCGCCGCCACCACCTTGTCCTCGAGGATGATACGCGCCAGCTCGCCGCGCTCATGCACGCCGCCCGGCACGATCGAATACGGGTAGATGCGGCGCGGCCCCGGCCTGGCCGCCTGCGCCAAGGCCAGCGCGAGCGGCGCGGCCTGGACCGCCGGCCCCGCAGTGCCGGACGCGGCCGGGTACGCGGCCGGCGCCGGCACCGGTGCGCCCTGGTGCAGCACCGCGGCCAGGCACACGCCGAAACCCAGCACCGCCGCGATAGCGGCGCGCTTCTTCAGGCGCAAGCCTTTGCGGCTGCGGCGGATATAGGCGGTTCGATAATTCATGGGGTGTATGTACGCCCGTAGGAGAGGTCCTACAGCGTAACATCCCCGGCATGACCGGCCTATATTTTCTGAACAAAAATTTTATTTCCGTGGTGTAAATGACTACAAATTAATGCCGTACAGCAATATCACCCTTCGATCCCAAGTTTTCCTTGTCGATCAAGCACATAGCGGTCGAAATCGCGTGCCAAAAACAGATTGCCATCGTAACAAGACCTTGCCTCGTCCTCGATGGTATGGATCGTCAGCGCGCCCTCGTCCTGGTAGCGCGGGCTGAAATGGGTCAGCACCAGGTTGGGCACGCCGGCCGCGGCGGCCGCCGAAGCCGTCATCCTGGCCGAGCTGTGCCGGGGTCCCGGCCCGACCTTGCGCAGCACCTCCTCGGTGTAGGTCGCTTCGTGGACCAGCACCTCGGCCTCGCGCGCCTCTTCCAGCAGCAGCTCGGGGCGGTCGTTGTCGCCGCCGACGATGATCCTGCGCGCCTTGCGCGGCGCCAGCAGGAAGTCGCCGGCACGCAGCACGCGGCCGTCGGCAAGCGCGACGTCCTCGCCGCGCTGCAGCCGTCCCCAGGTTTCGCCCGGCGCGATGCCCGCCGCCTTCAGCTTGTCCGTGTCCAGCTTGCGCTCGACCGTCCGCTCGGTGAAGCTGTAGGCGAAGGACGGGATGCGGTGCGACAGCGGCGTCGCGCGCACCTGAAAGTCGGGCAGCGGGTCGGCGCCGTCCAGCAGCGCCACGTCGACGAATTCGATCGGATAAGGCAATCCCAGTTCGGTCGTGTCCATCACGCCCTGCAGGTAGCTCCGCAGCGGCGCCGGCCCCACCACGAACAGCCGGCCGCTGCGGTTCAGCATGCCCGCGCTGGCCAGCAGCCCGGGCAGGCCGTAGCAATGGTCGCCGTGCAGGTGCGTGATGAAGATCGCGCGCAGGTCGTGCAGCGACCAGCGCGTGCGCAGGATCTGGTGCTGGGTGCCTTCGCCGCAATCGACCAGCGCCCAATGGCTGGAGGCGCGCGAGCGCAGTGCCAGGCCGCTGACGTTGCGGGTCTTGCTGGGCGTGCCCGAGCCGGTGCCGAAAAACTGGAATTCCATCGCGATCCTTGCTTGTGGCTTGATGCCGCCATTATGAGGCAGGCATGGCGTTGTATGATGCCGGCTTTCCCCGAACCTGGATCTGTCCCCATGAGTAAAGACGAGCAGAGCGGCATTGCCGGCCTGGACGCGCTGCGTGCGCGCTTCGAGCAGCAGTCGCGCAAGGCGCAGGCCTTTTATACGGTCATGCACGAGGCGCGCCAGCACCTGGGCGGCGACGATGCCGCCCACGCCTGGATGAACGCGCCGCTGGCCAGCCTGGATGGCCGCACGCCGGCCGGCCTGGTCGGCGAGGGCCGCGTGGACGAGGCGCTGGCCCAGGCGCGCGCGCTCAAGGGCTGAGCGGCCCGCGTTTCGGCCCCTGCGCGGTGCGGTTTCGCGCCGCCCGCGCCGCGCTTCGTCGCAAGCGGCTTGTCCGTGGCGCGGCGGCTGGGCAGAATACCTGTATCTTTTTTGCAAACAGGTGCCGCCATGACCACGCTGACCGCTTCCCTCCCCGCCCGCGCCGCGCCGCCCGCCCGGTTGCGGCGCCTGGCCGACGATGTCGGCATGAGCGTCATCCTGAGCGCCTGGCTGGCGGTCCTGATCACGCTGGTCGACGGCCGCGCCGAAGAGCTGTACCAGCAGCTGGTGTACGCCATCTGCATCGGCGTGGTCGGCATGCTGGTGCTCGACAGCGTGCGCCTGTCCTTCTGGGACGATCCGGTGCGGCGGCGGCGCCTGATGCTGCCCTTCCTGGCGCTGCTGGTGGTGTCGGCGCCGCCGATCCACTACGCCGGCTGCCTGCTGGGCAGCCTGTTGCTGGGCCTGGACGGACCGCTGCTGCCCGCCTACCCGAACCGGATCCAGGTGCAGATGATGCTGCTCACCCTGCTGGGCCTCAGCGCCACCTTCCTGCTGGTCGCCAACCGCGAACGCATGCAGCGCATCCAGGCCGAGCGCGGCGAAGCGCGTGCCCGTGCCGAAGCCGTCGAGCGCCAGGCGCTGCAAGCCCAGCTGCGCCTGCTGCAGGCCCAGATCGAACCGCACATGCTGTTCAACACCCTGGCCAACCTGCAGGGCCTGATCGCGATCGACCCGGCGCGCGCCACCACCATGCTCGACCAGCTGATCCAGTACCTGCGCGCCACGCTGGGGGCGACCCGCGCCGAGACGGTCGCACTGGCCGAGGAATTTTCCGCGATCGAGGCCTATCTCGGCCTGATGACGGTGCGCATGGGCGCGCGCCTCGCCTACCGCTGCCGGCTGCCCGAGGCGCTGCGCCGGGCCCGGGTGCCGGCGATGCTGCTGCAGCCGCTGGTCGAGAACGCGGTGCTGCACGGGCTGGAGCCGAAGGTCGAGGGCGGCGAAGTCCGGGTCGAGGCGAGCGTGCGCGACGGCCGGCTGGAGATCCTCGTCGCCGATACCGGGCTGGGCCTGGACAGCCTCGGCCCGAAAGGGAATGGCATCGGCATCGCCACCACGCGCGAACGCCTGCGCGCGCTGTATGGCGAACACGCCACGCTTGAACTGGTCCCGGCCGCGCCGCAAGGCACGCTGGCGCGCCTGACCCTGCCCTTGGCGGCGGCATGAATTGCCGCACCCTGATCGCCGAGGACGAACCCATCCTCGCCGCCACCCTCGCGCGCACCCTGCATGGCCTGTGGCCCGGACTCGAGATCGTGGCCAGCGCGCCGAACGGCATCGTCGCCGTCGAGCAGGCGCTGGCGCTGCGTCCGGACGTGCTGTTCCTGGACATCCGGATGCCCGGCCGGACCGGCCTGGAAGCGGCCGAGGAATTGCTGGAGCGCTGGATCGGTGAGCAGCCCTTCCCCGAGCTCGTGTTCGTCACCGCCTACGACGACTATGCCGTGCAGGCCTTCGAGCGCGCCGCCCTCGACTACGTGCTGAAACCCGTGAACGCCGCGCGCCTGGAGCGCACAGTCGAGCGCCTGCAGGCGCGCCTGCGCGAACGCCTCGCGGGCCGCCAGGCGGATGGCCTGGAGCGCCTGGCAGGGCAGATGCGCGCGCTGCTGCTGCCACCGGCGCCGGCCGTGCAACAACAGCCGCCGCTGGCCGTGATCCGCGCCGCGGTCGGCAACCTGGTGCGCATGATCCGGCTCTCGGACGTGGTGTATTTCCAGGCCAGCGACAAGTACGTCACCGTGGCCACGGGCGAGGGTGAGGCCTTGATCCGCCTCAGCCTGAAGGACTTGCTGCCCCAGCTCGACGCCGGCCGCTTCTGCCAGGTCAGCCGCAGCAGCATCGTCAACCTGGACCACGTGGCCAGCGCCAGCCGCGACCCGATGGGCAAGCTGGTCCTGAACCTGCACGGCCGCCAGGACCGCCTGAAGGTCAGCCCGCTGTTCGCCCACCTGTTCCGCCAGATGTAGACCGGTAGTTTTTTATCCACAGTGTTTGCGAACTGGCAATCCTTCGAGTATTATTGCCGAAAATCAACAAACACTGCGCCACCGCCGCACGGCCGGTCGCGCATCTTCCCGAAAACCCGCCATTCATTCCGTGCAGGGATGGGTTCGTCGCAAGCGCCTGTCCGGGGCGGCGCGGCGCAGGGAAGATGCGTTCATTCCGGATGCCTGCCGCGGATTGCAGCGCAGGACGGCCTCATCAAACTGACTAGGGAAAACATGAAAGCTGGACTCTCACTGCTCGCCGCCACGCTGCTGCTCGCTTCCGCCGGCGCCAATGCCCAGGATGCCCTGAACAACATCCTGCGCAGCTCGACCTCCACCAAGACCACCTTCGCCGTGTTCGACGTGCGGCCGGGCACCACCAGCGCCGAGACGATCTCGAACGAAGTCGCCGCGGCCTTCCGCAAGCACTACGACGGCATCAAGGTGATGCAGCAGATGGCGCCCTATCCGCTGCCTTCGTACGCGCCGCGCATGGGCTTCCAGCAGGTGCACACCGGCATGGGCACGGTCAGCGCGCCGGACTGCCCGCAGGCCAGCGCCATCATCACCTCGTCCGACACCACCATGGGCAAGTACGGCGAAGGCTCGATCCTGCAGGGTTGCGTGTTCCCCTACCGCGACGGCTACCGCGTCAACGTGTACGCCCTCTTCATCCAGAAGACCGGCGGCGCCAACCCGATGGTGCTGGGCGCCATGCTGGGCCGCGCCATCACCGGCGCGATGGGCATCGGCGATTCCAGCACCTTCATCGGCGAGACCGTCGACGACGTCGAGACCCGCCTGAAGGCGCTGGCGCCGGACGTGGCGCTGGTCGAGATGCAGCCGAACCGCCCGGACAAATCGGTGGCCAGGGACCCCGCCCCCGCCATGCCCGCGGGCATGCCGGCCGCCGCCCAGGCCGCGCCGGCGATGGCCGGCAACCTGCCGCCGGAACTGATGGCGGCCCAGGCAACCATCGCCGCGGTGGTCCAGCAGCAGCGCGCGGCGATCGCCGCGGCAGTGCCTGCGCCGGCGCCGAGCAAGGCCGAAGACGCCGTGCAGGCACGCAAGGACCTGAGCGCGATGGGCCTGACCTATTACAGCCAGGAGCAGTTCGTGGAAGCGGCGCGCCGCGGCGACCGCCTCGCCTGCGAGCTGTTCCTGCGCGCCGGCAGCGTCAAGGCGACCGCCGCCGACAAGACCGGCGTCACCCCGCTGCAGGCCACCAAGTCGCCGGAACTGGCCAGCTTCCTGCGTTCCTACGCGCCGTGATGCCGGCATGATCCCGCGCCGCCGCCGCGGCGCGCGCCCGGCACTCGCATTTCTGCTGGCCAGCCTCGCGCTGGCCGCTGCCGCATCCGGCGCCGCATCTGCGGCCGAATCCGCCGCCGACCAGGGCGGCACCGAAGTCGACACGCGCCAGGCCCTGCGCCTGGTCGAATACGAAGCCCTGCTCGGCGAGCCGCTCGGCCTGGCCGACGCGCTGTGCATCGACGACCAGCTGGCGCGCCGCTGGCCCCAGGCCGACGCGCCCTCGCGCCCGCAATGGGAGCGCATGCAGGAGCAGGCACGCCAGGCGCGCGAGCAGTGCGCGTCCCCGGCAGGAGGCGGCGACGGCAACCCCGACCGCGCCGCCGGCACCATCCGCCGCGCCATGGCGCTGCAGGTCGAGCGCCAGCGCGCGCTGGGCGCGCTGCAGGCCCGCCTGCGCGCCTGCCTGGCGGCCGCGCCGGACGGCGCCGAGTGCCGCGCGCTGCGCCGGCTCGAGGCCCTGAGCCCGGCCCAGCGCGCACGCGTGCAGGCCGCCTACGAACAGGGGCGGCGTTGATCCTCCCGCCCGATTTCCGGCGCCGGCGCCTGTTGCTGGCCGCGCTGGCCGGTGGGGTCGCGCCGATACCGGCGCCGGCGACGCCGACCGAAGCCGACCTCGCCCCCGTGTACGCGCTGTACCCGCAGCTCGACGCCCTGGTGCGGCCCTCGCTGATCGACATCCACCAGGGCCGCTACCAGGAAGCCGAGGCGCGCCTGGCGCAGGCCAACGCCATCATCGAAGCCGATCCGGCGCTGCGCTGGCCGTGCCGCTACCAAGTGCTGCCGGCCTACGGCGCGGCGGTGCTCGAACAGGGCCGCGCGCGCGAGGCGCTGCCGCTGCTGCGCGGGGCGCTGGCGGCGCGCGAAGCCATCCTGGCGCAGCAGCTGCCGCGCTTCCGGCTGATCGTCCCCCGCATCGACGAGGGCCTCGGCCTGGAACTGACGCGGGTCGAGTACGGGCGCCAGCTGGTGGCCATGATCCGCACCCCGCAGGCGCTCAGCAGCAGCGACGACCTGGCCTACGACCAGCGCCTCGCCACGTCCGACATCTGGACCCTGCTGGCGCGCGCGCTGGCGGCCGCGGGCGAGCGCGAGGAACTGGCGCGGCTGTACCGCGAACGCGTCGCGCCGATGGCCATCCCCGCCGGCCAGGTGGCACAGCTGACGGCTTACGAATACCGGCTGTACAAGATCGGCGTCTCGCTGGCCGCCGCCGGGCTGGATGCCGATGCGCGTGCGGCCTGGCGCCTGGCGCGCCAGGCGAATGCGCAGCGCCTGAACGGGACCATGCGCCAGGCTTCGCCGCACCAGGTGTCGGCCGCGGCCGGGCTGCGCCGCCAGATGCTGTCGGCCAGCATCCTGGCCGCCGACGACGCCGGCGAACTGGACGCGGAAGCGCCGGCCCTGCTGGCCGACCTGCTGGCCACCAAGGGCGCGGCGACGCGCTACAACGACACCATGCGCGCCCTGCTGGAGGGCAGCGCCCCCGACATCGCCGTCCAGCTGCGCGCCCTGGAGGACAGCATCGCCCAGCTGCCCGCCACCACCGCCGAGGCGGGGCCGTTCATCAAGGCGCTGGCCCAGCAGGACTGGCTCTGGATGGCGGCGGCGCGGCGCATGCGCCTGCACAGCGCCGGCTTCGCGGTACCCGACGGCACGCTGGTCGACGCCCTGCGCGCGCGCCTGGGCCGCGGCGCCGCGCTCGGCTTCATGCTGCTCACGCCGCCCGGTCCGCGCGGCACGCCGCCGCAGCGGCGCTACCTGCGCTACTGCGTCGACGCCGGCGGCCTGCAGCTGCGCATGCTCGGCAAGCAGTCCGCGATCGACCGCCTGGTGCACGCCTGCCGCACCGAACTGCTGGGCGGCGCGCCCGCTTCGAAGGCGGCGGCCGAACTGTCGGCGCAGCTGCTGGACGGCCTGCCGCCCGCACTGCACGCGGCCAGGGAATGGATCGTCGATCCGGACGGCGCGCTGCACCTGCTGCCCTTCGACGCCCTGCCCGGTCCGGATGGCAAGCCGCTGCTGGAGCGGCACGCGATCCGCCTGGCGACCTCGCTGGCGGCCGCGCCGCCGGCGGCCCCGGCATCGGCCGAGGCCTTGGGTGCGGCCGCGATCTTCGCCGATCCCGATTACGGCAGCGGAGGCGCCGCGCCGCCCGCCCCGGCCACGCTGCGCTGGTGGGGCGGCGCCGGCGTCGGGCCGGTGGCGCCGCTGCCGGACACGCGCGAGGAGGCGCGCGCCGTGGCCGCGTCGCTGGCGCGCCTGCGCATCGACAGCCAGGTGTATGCGCAGGACCGCGCCAGCGCCGCGGCATTGGGCGCGCTGCGCCGCCCGGCGCTGCTGCACGTGGCGGCGCACGCGGTGCTGCGTCCGGCGCTCGAATCGGGAGAATCGAGCAACCTCGGCGCCGAGGCCATCGAACTGATGCTGCCCGGGCGCCAGGCCGGCCTGGTGCTGTCGCGCGCCGGCAAGGCCGACGTCGTGCTGGCCGGCGACATCGCGCGCCTGTCGCTGCAGGGCACGCGCCTGGTCGTGCTGTCGGCCTGCGACACCGCCAACGGCGACCTGGCGCCCGGCGAAGCCGTGGCCAGCCTGCGCCGCGCGGTCGAACTGGCCGGCGCGCGCAGCGCCGTCACCGCCCTGTGGCAGGTGCCGAGCGCCGCCACCACGGCGCTGATGACGGCCTTCTATGCGCGCCTGGCGCAGGGGGAATCGATGGGGGCGGCGCTGCGCGGCGCCAAGCGCGCGCTGCAGGCGGCGGGAAACCCGCCGCGCGCCTGGGCCGGGTTCCAGCTCAGCGGCGAGGATGGGGTGCTCGCCGCGTCGGGCTGACTTACTTCGAAGTACCTTGGGAAGCGCCCTGGGACGGCGCCGCCGGCGTGGCCTGCGCGGGCTTCTCGGCCTGCAGCTTGGCGTGGATGCAGACCACGCCACCGTTGGTCATGGCCACCGTGTAGCGCATGTCGCAGTTGACGGCGGCGAACAGGATCGGCAGCTGCTCATTGCCGAAGGTGTTCGGCAGGAACACGATCTTCTGGCCCGGCTTGCACTCGGCGGTGACGTCGGATTGCCAGCCGCGTACTTCGCAGACCTTGTGCTGGACGGGTGCCGGTTCGGCTGCGGCGGTGGGTGCGTGTTCGATCTTGCTGCAGGCGCCGGTCAGCGCCATGATGGCCGCGACGGCGGCGATTTTCCAGTTCATGTGTACTCCTGTTGTGCTTGGGTTATTGGGTGATGCTGACGCTGGCCTCGACGCCGCCGCCCGGACGCTCGCCGATCGCGAACGCGGCGCGCGCGCCGTACAGGCCCCGCAGGCGCTCGCGCACGCTGGCCAGGCCGAGGCCGGTGCCGGCGGTATTGCCCTTGCCGAGACCGGCGCCACTGTCGGCCACGCGCAGCACCAGGCGTTCGGCGCCGTCCGGGGCGCGCTCCATGGCCGCCGTGACGCGGACCGAGACGGGACCGGGCTTGGGCTCGACGCCATGCTTGATCGCGTTCTCGACCAGGGTCTGCACGATCAGTGGCGGAAAGGGCAGCGCGCCCAGCGCTTCCGCGAATTCGACCTCGGCCTGCAGGCGCGCGCCCATGCGGATGCGCATGATGTCGAGGTAGGCGCGCACCGAGGCCAGCTCGCTGCCGAGGGTGCTGGCGTCGCGCCGCGCGCCCGGCACCGCGGCGCGCAGGTAGGTGATCAGGTTGCCCGTCATGGCGGCGGCGTCTTCCGGGTTCTTGCGCGCCAGGTACTGCACGTGGGCCAGGGTGTTCCACAGGAAGTGCGGCTCGATCTGGGCGCGCAGCAGCGCCATCTCGGCCTGCAGCAGCATGTGGTCGCGCTCGGCCAGTTCGGCGCGCGCCGCGGCCCGGTCCAGGCGCCGCTGCGCCAGCGCGCCCAGGCTGGCCTGCAGCGCCAGCACGATGCCCAGCCCGAGCGCGATGTAGATGATGGTGTCGGTGGCGCGGTCGCCCAGCATGAAGCGGCTGGTCAGCGACAGCGGCAGGAAGGACGCCGCCAGCACCAGCACGAACAGGAAGACCGCGCCCAGCGCCATCTGCATCGACCCGGCCAGTGCCGCGCCAGCCGCCTGCGCCAGCGGCGATTCGGCACGTCCGGCCAGCGCCAGGCCGGCGAACAGCAGGCCGGCCAGCAGCACGCCGCAAGCCACGCCCCAGGTCGAGATGCCGTCCGCGAAAGCGGCGGTGGCGGCCAGCTCCATGCCCGCGAACACGGCCAGGACGATCAGCGCGACCAGCGCCAGCGCGGGGCGTGACATGCGCGGCATGCGTGACGGCGCCATCACATCGCCCGGAACAGGTGGTGGTTCGGCTGCGACACCTTCAGGCGCACGTCCATGCCCTTGAGCTCGAGCTCCATGGTCTCGCCCTGGCGGTGCACGGCGCGGATGAAGCGCCGGTTGACCACGGTGCCGCGGTGGGTCTGCAGGAACAGGCCGGGGTCGAGCTGGTCGCCGAGCTGCTTGAGCGAGATGCGGATGATGCCGTCGACGTCGTCGGCCACCACGCGGGTGTACTTCAGGTCCGATTCGAAGTAGCAGACGTCGTCGACGTGCAGCATGCGCACCTGCTGGCCGACCGCCACCTGCAGCCACTGCAGGCGCGCCTGGGCGCCGCCGAGACGGGCGAAGGTATCGGCCAGGCGCGCCAGGTCCGGCGCCGGCGCGCCCAGGGTCTTGAGCCGCGCCACCACCCGCGCCAGGCGCAGCGCGTCCACCGGCTTGAGCACGTAGTCGAGCGCATGCACTTCGAAGGCTTCGACGGCGTGGCTGTCGAAGGCGGTGACGAAGACCACGCGCGTCGGCGCGGTCTTGGCCTGGGCCACCTGCAGGCCAGTCAATCCGGGCATGCGGATGTCGAGGAAGGCGAAGTCGGGTTTCAGCTCGTCGACCAGGGACAGCGCCGCGAAGCCGTCTTCGGCCTCGCCGACGATGCGCAGGTCCGGCCACAGGGCCTCGAGCTGCTCGCGCAGCATGTCGCGCATGTGCGGCTCGTCGTCCGCGATGATGGCTGTGATGTTCATGATCGATTACTTAATATTATTTCCACAAGGAATGATAAGCGATGGGAGGCGCCCGGCGCTAGGATTTCGGTGCCGCAATCACGTAGACCCCGCTCTTGACGCCGCGCCGCGCCAGGCCCCAGTCCTTGCCCAGGTCGCTCGCCTCGGCGGCGGCGCAGTCCCAGGCGCCGCCGCTTGGTGCCTGGTAGCAGATGGACAGGCCGGCGGTGCCGGCGTAGCGGGTCTTGGACAGGACGAAGAAAGCCTGCGCCCCCGGCGCGTCGAAGGTGCTGACGTATTCGAAACCGTCGATGACGGCGCCCGGGACGGTGTCGACCGGGACCGATTGCGCCCACTTGCTGCGCCAGCTCAGGGTATTGCCGGGCTGCTGGGGCTGGGTCACGCCCGGGATGACCGGCATCCAGGGCGGCGACACCACCTTGGCCAGGCTGGTGACGCAGGCGGCGCTGCGGGCCGGCAGCGCCGTGCCCAGGATCACGCCCATCTTCCATTCCGGTTCCTGGTAGCCGGCGCCGATGAAGGTGCCGGTGATGCCGCGGTAATTGTGGATGTCGACCTGCACCCGCAGCGCCTCGTTCAGCGTGGCGCCTGCCGGCGAGACCAGGCTGGTGACATCGTAGGCCGGGCTCTCGTAGTGCGAATACGGGTGGAGCTCCCAGCCGCCGGGCTGGGCCGGGCCGCCGGCCGGTTCCGTGGCGCCGCAATAGGCCAGGATCTCGCGGTAGCCGGCATCCGAAACCGGCGCCGTGCCCGGGTCGTCTTCCCCGCCCGCGCCGCAGCCGGCGAGCAGGGTGGCGGCCAGGCCGATGGCGGCGGCGGCGCGGGAGGTGGTGGTCTTGCGGGTGGGCTGTGTCATGGTCGGGGCTCCTGTGTTGTGGACAGGCGCATCGTGCCCGCCGCCGCCACAGGTCCCAAGCGGCTTGCGACGGACGCGGCCCGGGCGGGAACGAAACCCGGGGTTTTCGCCACCAAGCGCCCCGCCCTCCCCCTACGCTTGCGCGGGCGCAGACCTCGGGCATCGGCAGGAAACCGCAGGCGTTCCGGGCGGTCGAACCCTCGATACGGAAAATGGCGTTCCACAATTCGGGGAGGGCATGGTGCGGCGAGTGCGATGCGCAATGCTGGTGCTGTTCGGCGTGATCCCGGCCTTGGCCCTGGCCCTGGCCATGCCGGCCGGCGTGCGCGCGGCCGCCGCCGTCGGCGTGCTGACCGTCGACGGCGCGATCGGCCCGGCCAGCGCCGACTACATCGTGCGCGGCATCGCGCGCGCCGCGCAGCAAGGCCAGCAGCTGGTGGTGCTGCGCATGGACACGCCCGGCGGGCTGGACACCTCGATGCGCGCCGTGATCAAGGCCATCCTCAGCTCGCCGGTGCCTGTGGCGGCCTGGGTCGCCCCCAGCGGCGCGCGCGCGGCCAGCGCCGGCACCTACATCCTGTACGCCAGCCACGTCGCGGCGATGGCGCCCGGCACCAACCTGGGCGCGGCCACGCCGGTCGAGGTCGGGATCGGATCGCAGCAACCGGCGCCTTCGCAGCCGGCGCCCGGTCCCGGTACCAGGCAGCCCGACAAGCCGGACAAGCCGGACACCGGCAGCGCCATGTCGCGCAAGCAGGTCAACGACGCCGCCGCCTACCTGCGCGGCCTGGCCCAGCTGCGCGGGCGCAATGCCGACTGGGCCGAGCGCGCCGTGCGCGAAGCGGTCAGCCTGACAGCCGACGAGGCGCTGAAACAGAACGTGATCGACTTCGTCGCCGCCGACCTGCCGGCGCTCATGGCCCGGCTCGACGGCCACACCATGACCGTGCTCGGCCAGCCGCGGCGCCTGGCCACGCGCGGCGCGGCGCTGGTGGAAGGCGTGCCGGACTGGCGCACCAGCACGCTGGGCGCGATCGCCAATCCCAGCGTCGCCCTGCTCCTGATGACCATCGGGGTCTACGGCCTGGTGTTCGAATTCATGAATCCCGGCTACGTGGCGCCGGGCGTGATCGGCGCCATCTGCCTGCTGCTCGGGCTGTATGCGCTGCAACTGCTGCCCGTGAACTACGCCGGCCTGGCCCTGATCGTCCTCGGCCTGATGTTCATGGGCGCGGAAGCCTTCCTGCCCAGTTTCGGCATCCTCGGGCTGGGCGGCATCGTCGCCTTCGTCGCCGGGGCGCTGATGCTGATCGATACCGAACTGCCCGGCTACGGCATCCCGCCGGTGCTGGTCGGCACGCTGGCCGTGGCCAGTGCGCTGGTGCTGGGCGGCAGCGCGCGCCTGGCCCTGAACACGCGGCGCCGCCCCGTCACCAGCGGCACCGCCGGGATGATCGGCAGCATCGCCAGCGTCGAAGACGTGGACCCGCTCGACGCCCGGGCCGGCTGGGTACGCATCGAAGGCGAGCTGTGGCGGGCCGTCGGAACGCTGCCGCTCGGTACCGGGCGCCCGGTGAAAATCGTCGGCCGCAAGGGCCTGCGGCTGCAGGTGGTCCCGGCCGATATCGAAAAGGATAATTGAAAATGTTCCTTGATATAGGTTTCGGTATCGGCGCCTTGATCGTCCTGCTGTTTCCGCTGCTGGCGTCCGCTATCCGCGTGCTGCGCGAATACGAACGCGGCGTGGTGTTCCAGCTCGGGCGCTTCTGGGGCGTGAAGGGTCCGGGCCTGATCATCATCATCCCGGTGCTGCAGCAGATGGTTCGGGTCGACCTGCGCACCGTGGTACTGGACGTGCCGACCCAGGACGTGATCTCGCGCGACAACGTGTCCGTCAAGGTGAACGCCGTGCTCTACTTCCGCGTGGTCGATCCCGAAAAGGCCATCATCCAGGTCGCCAACTTCATGGAAGCGA
>Ga0265780_10001966_pt1 | contig 28479 bp, 23 predicted proteins | sample P1T30metagenome_FD_192432 | JGI IMG/M metagenome (GOLD analysis project Ga0265780, IMG submission 192432) | Plant litter microbial communities from East Loma Ridge, Irvine, California - P1 T30 | ecosystem: Environmental > Terrestrial > Plant litter > Unclassified | place: USA: California...
ACTTCAAAAAGCGATTGCGTTGTTGCCAGAAAAACAGCAGTTGGTTTTTAAGATGCGTTATTTTGAGGAACTGAAATATGAGGAATTATCAGAGATTTTGGACACGTCGGTGGGTGCTTTAAAGGCGTCGTATCATCATGCGGTGAAAAAAATTGAGGAATATATGCTTAAAAATTAAACCTTTTTAGGTTTTTAAAGTCTAACGATTATGAATTCATTTAATTTAGAAAATCAGCCAAAGATTAATTCGGGGTTTAAAACGCCGGAGCGTTATTTTGAGAATTTCTCAGAACAATTGCTTGCGAAAATTCAGGAAGAAAAACCTGTGATTTCAATTTTTCAGCGCCACAGAAATTGGTTTTTAGCGGCGGCGGCCGTTTTGATTTTGGGAATTATGATTCCGTTTTTGAACAAGCCGACAGATTCGCAAAGTATTGATGATGCAACGATGGAAAATTATTTGGCGCAGTCAAATATCAGCCAATATGAATTGGTAAATATGCTTGATGATGCTGATATTGATGCGTTGGAACGTGATTTGGCCATGGACGAATCAACATTGGAAAGCGCGATTGAATACAATGGAAATTTAGAAAACTACATAACAGAATAACTATGAAAAAGTATTTTACATTACTTATTTTGATGATTTCTCTGGGAGTTTCGGCACAAGGAAAAGATGAAAAAAGAGAAAGAATCAAGGCTTTGAAAACGGCTTTTATTACGACAGAATTAGATTTATCTTCGGAAGAATCTGCTAAATTTTGGCCAATTTACAATGACTTTGATGAGAATCAATTTGAGATTAGGCATAAAAAAATGCGTCCGCTTGGAAAAAAAATGGAGGCGATTGACGCAATGTCTGATAAGGAAGCGTTGACGCTTTTAAACCAAATGGAAGACCTTGACGAAGAGTTATTACAGAACAAAAAGAAGTTGATTTCGAGCTTGAAACCTGTTATAAGTCCGAAGAAAATCTTGAAGCTAAAAAAAGCGGAAGATGAATTTCAGCGAAAATTATTGAAACAGTTTAAAGATAAAGGTCCTAGAAAATAGGGCCTTATTTTTTGAATTTTATTTTGACAATTTTTCCCTTTCCGGCGGCAATTGCAGTGGAATTATCGATGAATCGAATTGTACTAAAGCTGGAATCTGTTGAAAGGTTTTTCCAAGTTTTTCCAAAATCTGAAGAATAATTTATACCCGAATGTCCAACGGTAACCAATTGCTTCCCGCTAGAATTTGGAACGAACTGCACACATTCGGCATAGCCAAAACCACTGTTTTCGCTGACTAATTCAAAAGTTTTTCCGCCGTCTTTTGTCAATGCTTTGTTGCCAGAATTCTGTTCTTTGTTCTCAAAATCGCCACCAACTATAAAACCGATTTTATCATCGTAAAAATCTCCAGAAAATATTCCGGTCATTGCTTCGCCTTGAACGATTGGCGTGTTGTAAACTTCCCACGATCTACCTTTATTTGCAGAATAAAAAATGCGCGCTTTTTTTCCTCCGGAAACAATCCAAGTGTCATTTTTATTGACAATAACATTGGTATTGCTTGCAGCAAACGCCGCTTCACCTTCAATCAACTTTGGCAAATTTTCGCAGGATAGTTTTTTCCAAGTTTCACCGCCGTCTTTTGTAATTATTATAGAAAAACAATCTTCCGTTGGATCACCAATCGCAATTCCTTCTTTGTCATTCCAAAATTTCATGGAATCATAGAATGTGTTTTTATCGTTTTCTGTGTAAACGATTTTCGTTTTAATCGTTGATTTATCAATCTTATAAAGGTTTGCTGGACTTCCTACATTTAGCAGGAAAATAGCTTCAGAATTGCTGGCAATGCTTCTAAATTCTAGGTTTTTCTCTGGTGCGATCGCATCTTGAAAAATGTCGCCAGTTTTAAAATCATACCATCCGAATTTTCCTTTATTTGCTCCAAACCAAGCTTTGTCTCCATCAATTTGAATTGCTCTTACACTGAAATCATCTTGAATTATTACTTCAATTTCAATTGCAGAAAAAATTTTAGAATCTGAATTTAAATTTGTCGCGCAAGAAATAAATGTCAGCAAAAAAAGAGCTACCAAAGGTAAATTTTTCATTTATCAGTATTTATATAAGAATTATCGTAAAAATAAAGAGCCCTAAAATTCTGAAATATTCAAAACAATTTTATTTTAAGAGCAAGATATGCTTTTTTAATGTAAATTTTCAAGCAAACTTTATTAAATCATCACATTTCACTAGATAATTCGGAAATCATAATTTTCTATTTATATTTAATCTAAATAAGTTGTCAGATTTAAATTCCCGTTTTAATTTTGCAGACGAATTAAACAAACTTAATCCTCATTCAAAATGAATAAATCATTATTGACGCTTTTACTAAGTCTGTTCTGTGTTGCAATAAATTTTGCCCAGAATAATACGATAAACGGAACCATCGTTTCATCTGACAATACTCCCCTAGAATCAGTAATCGTTACAGTCAACGGAACAAAATTTGGGACTCAAACTGATGCTCAAGGAAATTTTGAAATCAAAAACATTAAAGCTGGAGAGTATACACTTAAGGCTAACTCTGTTGGATTCACAATCAAAGATGTTCCTTTTACCATCGTTGAAAACCAAACTACTACCCTTCCAAACATCATTTTAAACAGCAAAAATGAGACTTTGGCTGAAGTTGTAATTTCTGGAAATATCAACAGATATACAAAGTCTGAAAGTGATTATGTTTCAAGAATGCCAATCAAAAACATCGAAAACGCTCAGGTTTATAATGTTGTTACAAAAGAATTAATGAAAGATCAACTCGTGACAAGCCAAGACGAAGCGTTGAAAAACGTTCCAGGTTTGTACCAAGTTTGGGCAGCAACCGGAAGAACTGGTGACGGTGGATCGTTATTTGCTTCACGCGGTTTTATTACTCAAAGTTTATTGAGAAACGGAATCGCAGGTAAAATCACGAACAATGTCGATGCAATTAACTTGGAAAGATTAGAAGCGATAAAAGGTCCGTCTGCAACTTTATTTGGAAGTTTGCTGACTTCATACGGTGGACTAATTAACCGCGTGACCAAAAAACCTACTGAAATTTTTGGCGGAGAGATTTCTTATCAAGCCGGAAGTTATGGGCTAAACAGAATTACCGCTGATGTGAATACGTCTTTAAATGATGATGATACCGCGCTTTTGAGAATAAACGGTGCATACAACAGTAGCAATACCTTTCAAGATTATGGACGTACAAAAAGTTATTTTGTAGCGCCATCATTTTCATACCAAATTAATGAAAAATTGACGTTGAAAATTGATGCTGAATTGTCAAACGTAGATGCTTCGTCAATTCCGTTGATTTATTTACACTGGGGACAGACGCCAAATTCACTTGGAATTCACAGCGCGTCAGAGATTCAAATGGATTGGAAAAGGTCTTTTACCGGAGGCGAATTTATGATGAATACGAAAACGGCAAACGTTTTTGTGGAAGCGGACTACCAAATTTCTGAAAATTGGAAATCACAATCGGTTTTTAGCACGAGTTCAAATCAATCGGAAGGACCTCAAACTTGGTTCTACTTATTGCCAAATAACCAAATGGAAAGAAACGTTTGGAGCTTGGAAGGACGCGATAACATTACTGAATTCCAACAAAATTTCAACGGAGAATTTAATATTTTTGGCATGAAACACCGATTTTTGATTGGTGGCGACTTGTACCACATCGAAACAAAAAGCTCTATTGGTTATTTGCCAACGTTCTGGACTTTTGATACTATTGATTATACTGACGGAAGCGCGACTTACAATAATTTTAACCCAACGGCTGTTGATGCGCTTTTGGCTCAAGGAACTTCAGCAAAAACACATAGCGCGTTGAGCACGTATAGTGCCTATGTTGCAGACGCCATCAACGTCACAGACCGTTTGATTTTATCGGCAGCGTTGCGTTTTGACCATTTTGACAACCAAGGAATCTACGACCCAGCAACGAACACAACAACTGGAGCTTTTTCTCAGAATGCCTTGTCTCCAAAATTCGGAGCGATTTTTCAAGTTATTAAAGACGAAATTGCAATATTTGGAAACTATCAAAACAGCTTCAAAAATGTTTTGAACACCAACCCCGGAGCTACAGAATCATTTGATCCTGAAAAAGCAAATCAATTTGAAGCTGGAGTTAAATTCAATACGTTCCAAAATCGTTTGAGCGCAACTTTAAGTTACTATAACATTGAAGTGAAAGATATTGTGAGAGCTGGAGCTGGCGGACCAGGAATCAGCATTCAAGATGGTAACCAAACTAGCAAAGGTTTTGAAGCAGAAATTACGTCAAACCCAATTCCGGGATTGAACTTTATCCTTGGTTACGCATTCAACAATAGCAAACTAAATAAAGTTGCTGATGCGGGTTATAATGGCTTACGTCCAGAAACTTCGGGGCCAGAAAATATGTTCAATTATTGGATTAGCTACGCAATGCAAAATACAGCGTTGAAAGGTTTAGGTTTTGGATTTGGAGGAAATTATGCTGACGAAAACTACGTGTTCAACAAAAATACAGGTTCAGAAGTAGAAAGCTACTCGCTGCCTTCGTATTCTGTAATTAACGCTGCGATCTACTATGACCAACCAAAATACAGATTTTCGTTAAAAGTGAATAATTTAACTGACGAATTGTATTTTAACGGAGGTTACACGACTACAAACGTTCAGGCACCAAGAACTTTCATGGGAAGCGTTTCGTATAAATTTTAAATGGGCTTAAAGAAAAAAATAAGATTTTTACACAAATGGCTCGGATTAATCTCCGGGCTTATTGTGTTTATAGTGAGCATCACAGGCTGTATTTACTGCTTTCACGATGAAATTAAAGATTTGACAAGAGATTATAGAAAAGTAGCTGTTGAAGACAAATCATTTATCTTGCCGTCAAAATTACAAGCAAACGCAAAAGCACTTTTCCCAGATGCCACCGCCGATATGGTGATTTTTTACGGAAAAGACAGACCAGCAATTGTTTATGCAAGTATTAAAGAAAAAGCTCATAATCTTTATTTTAATCCGTATTCTGGTAAATTTTTAAAGCAAGAAAATATTGAAGATGATTTTTTTGCGATAATTGAAGATCTGCACATGCACTTGTGGCTCCCCGAAGCTATTGGAAAACAAGTGGTAGGAATTTCAACTGTCATTTTTATTCTGATGGTTTTTTCTGGAATTGTCCTTTGGTTGCCCAAAAAAAGAAAAGACTTAAAGAACCGAGTAAAAATAAAATGGAGTGCAAAATGGCGTCGCGTCAATTATGATTGGCATAACGTCACTGGATTTTATATTTCAATATTGGTTGTAATTATCGCTTTAACTGGCTTGACTTTTTCGTATGAATGGATGCATAAGGCGATGAACGTCGTCGGTAATTTGGGTCGAGAATATCCAGAATATGTTGCTCCAAAGATTGATGCGAAATCAGCATTTTCCACAGAAAATCCGATGGATATTGCATTGTCAAAAGCTTTTAAAACCAAACCAAATGATGAAATGTTTTTTGTTTGGTACCAAGGTGAAAAATCGCCGATAATTACCGGTTCATATCCAGATGCAATGGATTTTGACCATCAATCGAATATACATTTTCACCCAAAAACTGGCGAATTGTTAAGCGAAAGTTTGTATGAAAATAAAAACCCAGGAATGCAATTGCAAGAAATGAATTATGGCTTACACACGGGACAATATTTCGGCTTGACCGGAAAAATTATTGCTTTCATTTTGAGTCTTCTAGCGGCTGCATTGCCCGTCACGGGATTTATTATTTTCTGGGGAAGAAGAAATAAGCGACCAAAAAAATAAAAACTTGCACAAAACGGACATTTTTATTTGTAATTTTATCAAATGGAAATGATTAGCATTTTAGATATTACCCAATTTGAGTTAGACAAAAGCCAAAAAGACTTTTTTGTAAATCAGCTTCCTGCACATATTTTTGAAAATCAAAGCAAGATCACAAAACCGCACAAACATAATTCTTATCTAGCGATTTTATTCACAAAAGGTTCTGGGCGACACGAGATTGATTTTAATTCATATGACATAAAACCCGGAAGCCTCTTCTTTTTAGCTCCAGGACAAACACACCATTGGGAACTTTCAGAAGATATTGACGGTTACATTTTTTCGCATACCGCTGATTTCTATGACTTGCATTATTCACACAATCGAATGCATCAGTTTCCGTTCTTTTACTCGATTCAAAACATTCCAGTTCTAATTTTGGAAAAAAATCAAAAAGCGATCATTGAAAATTTATTTGCGCGATTATTTGATGAATATTGGAACAAAAAAGCATTTCAGCAACAATTGATTTTGAGTTACATTGACGTGATTTATATAGAATCTTCCCGATTGTATCTAGATGATAATTCTCAGAAAATAATCAAAGCCAATTCTTATTCAGAGAAGTTACAGCAGTTCGAATCACTATTGGAGAAAAATTACATACACGAAAAATCTCCTTCAAAATATGCTGATTTGATGAACATTAGCCCAAAACATTTGAATAGAATTACAAAAAGTGTGGTTGGCAAAACTGCTTCCGAAGTAATTACGGATCGAATTATATTGGAGGCAAAAAGACGCGTTTTACACACTAAAAATAATTTCTCTGAAGTAGCTTTCTCCTTAGGTTATGATGATTATGCATATTTCTCTAAATTATTTAAAAAAGCGTCAGGCCTTACTCCCACTGACTTTCTAAAGAATTACAAATAGCTTTAAAAACTTTGGCACAGATATTGGTTAATCACAACCAAAGACGTCAATCAAAAAATTACAAAACCAATTATCTCATAGAAATCATGAAAACGAAATTTACAATATTTGCTCTTTTTGCAACGCTGTTTGCAACTCAAATTCAAGCACAAGATATGACCACTGTTCGCGCAAACAATAGCGATATCAGTGACAATTTAGACTTAAAAGCGGTGGCTTCCATCTTTGGTGAATCAGAAGATTTGGCTGACTTTGAAAGACGTTTGAACGATCCAAAAATTCAGATTTCAAATCTTGATTTAAATGGCGACAACCAAGTCGATTATTTGAGAGTTATTGAAACTGTGGAAAATAATACCCACTTAATTATCATTCAATCTGTTCTTGAAAAAGATGTATTTCAAGACGTTGCGACCGTGGAAGTGGAGAGAGATTCAAACAATAACGTTCAAGTTCAAGTAGTTGGAGATGTTTATATGTATGGTTCAAATTATATTTATGAACCAGTTTATGTTTATACGCCGGTGATTTACAATGTTTTTTGGATGAATTCTTACAGACCTTATTATTCTCCTTATTATTATAGTTATTATCCAAGTTATTATTCTCCGTGGAATCCATACGCGGTTTACAGATACAGAAGAAATGTTCACGTACATATTAATGTAAACAACCATTATAACTACGTAAATACCAGAAGAAGTTCTCGCGCAGAATCAATGTACAGATCAAATCGTGCTGACGGTTATGCAAGACAAAACCCAAATCGTTCTTTTGCACAAAGAAAAAATAATGTTACAAACAGACACGAATTAGTTCAAACTAGAAATCAAAATGCTGGAACAAGAGCTACAACTAGAGCAAATTCTACAAGAGCAAATTCTAGCACAAGAAATACAGGTGTAACTCCGACGAGAAGTACGTCAAGCACAAGAGCGACAGAAACTAGAAATACAACTTCAACAAGAAGTCAAGCGCCAAGTAGAACAAATAAAGGTTCTGTAAGATCAACTACAAATTTTTCTACCAGAACACAAACTGCAACGCCAACAAGAGCGACACAAACCAAAACAGAAAGTGCTCCTGTGAGAACACAAGCGCCAGTTCAAAAACAAACGAGAACGCAAAGTGCGCCAACAAGAACGCAAGCTCCAGTGCAATCACAGCCAAGAGCTCAAGCACCACAAGCGCCAGCAAGAACGCAATCTGCTCCACAACAGTCTCAAAGATCAGGCGGTGGAGAAACTAGAGGAAATTCTGGAGGAAGAAGATAATTTCAAAATTAAATACTTAAAAGGACGCTCAATCGGCGTCCTTTTTTTGTAAACATTTATCAGTCAAAAGCTTGAGTAAAAAACATTCTACATTTTCTTTTCATTAAGCTATGCCAAAGTATTTTAGAGAACTGCGAAAAATGTAATACCTTTGCACCTCAATTACAAAAAATGAGATTACACAGAAATTTAGTTTACACAACCATTGATTCATTGAATGCGATTTTCAATGATAAGGAATATGCAGATAAGGTTGTGGCAAGAGCTTTGAAAAAAGACAAACGTTGGGGAAGCGCAGACAGAAAGTTTGTGGCCGAAACAATTTATGATATCGTTCGTTGGAAGCGATTATACATGGAAATTGCCGAAGTTAAAGAACCGTTAACCAGAGATAATATTTGGAGAGTTTTTGCAGTTTGGGCTGTTTTGAGAGGTTACCCAATTCCTGATTGGAGACAATTAGAAGGAACTCCAGAACGCAAAATTAAAGGTCGTTTTGATGAACTTTCAAAAATCAGAAAATACAGAGAATCTATTCCAGATTGGATGGATGAAGTTGGAATCCAAGAACTTGGAGAAGAACTTTGGTCAAAAGAAATTGCAGCGCAAAACCAACCTGCAAAAGTGATTTTGAGAGTTAATACCTTAAAAACTACTAAAGAAAAACTTCGCGCCATTTTAATGGATTTGAATATTGAAACTGACTTCTTGAAAGATCAGCCAGATGCTTTGGTTTTAAAAGAAAGAGCCAATGTTTTCTTGACAGACGCTTTCAAAGAAGGTTTTTTTGAAGTTCAAGATGCAAGTTCACAATTAGTTGCCGCTTTCTTAGACGTAAAACCAGGAATGAGAGTCGTTGACACTTGCGCTGGCGCAGGCGGAAAAACATTGCACATGGCTTCTTTGATGGAAAACAAAGGACAATTGATTGCAATGGATTTATACGAAAGTAAACTGAAGCAATTAAAATTAAGAGCCAAAAGAAACGGAGCTTTTAATATCGAATATAGAATTATTGACACTACAAAAGTAATCAAGAAACTACACGAAAAAGCAGACAGAGTCTTGATTGATGCGCCTTGTAGCGGTTTGGGAGTTTTAAAAAGAAACCCAGATGCCAAGTGGAAACTGCAACCAGAATTCATCGATAACATCAGAAAAGTGCAAGCTGAAGTTTTAGAAAATTATTCTAAAATCGTAAAACCAGGTGGAAAAATGGTTTATGCAACTTGCTCGATCTTACCTTCTGAAAATCAGGAACAAGTAAAAAAATTCCTATCTACTGACAATGGTAAAAATTTTACTTTTGTCAAAGAAACGAAAATCTTAGCATCTGAATCAGGATTCGACGGATTTTACATGGCTTTATTAGAAAGAAAAGAATAAAAATTTAGAAAATGAAAAAACTTTACACGTTAGCTATTTTATTTACGGCGGCAATTGGATTTTCTCAAAACGCTACGAATACCACAGATAATAATCAAGAAATTCAGGCAATCCCAGTAGGATATTACAATAACGCGACGGGAACTGGTTATGCATTGAAAACGCAGTTGAAAACAATAATTACGAATGGTCATAGTCCGCAGTCGTATACTGCAGGTTTGTGGGGTTTATTCGCAAATTCACTGCGTGATAATTTTTACGAAAATGACGGCTCTTTATTAGATATATATTCTGAAAATCCTACGAGCGCAGATCCTTACAATTATACTGCAACTTCACAACAGTGCGGGAATTATAACGCAGAAGGTGTTTGCTATAATAAAGAGCATTTAATTCCACAATCATATTTCAATTCTGCAATGCCAATGTATTCAGATGCTCATCACGTTGTTCCTTCTGACGGAAGAGTGAACGGATGGAGAAACAATTACGCCTTTGGTTTAGTTGATGCTACAACTACAAGCCCTTGTAATGGTGGCGCGTCTAACATTCCATGCAATAGTCAAAATGGGTCTAAAAAAGGTTTAAACAAAAATTCAGGTTATTCTGCGGGATTCTCTGGGATCGTTTTTGAACCAATTGACGAGTTTAAAGGAGATGTGGCAAGAAGTTTTTTATATTTTGCAACGCGTTACGAAACTCAAATGCCTGGATTTTATACAGCATCAACATCAGATTCAAACGGACCCGAAGTAACAGTGATGTTTGATGGTTCTAGCAATAAAGTATTTTCTGATACTTTTTTAAATATCCTTTTAACCTGGCACCAAAATGATCCGGTAAGTGCCAAAGAAATTGCTTTTAACAATTCGATTTACACATTTCAAGGAAACAGAAATCCATACATTGACCACCCTGAATATGCTTGTCAAATTTGGTCTTCACAGTGCGCAGCGCTTTCAACGCCATCATTTGATTTCGCTACAATCTCTGTTTATCCAAATCCATCGAACAATCACAGAATTAATATTGATTCTGATGTAGTTCTTGACGAAATTCAACTGATAAACATTAATGGTCAATTGATGCAACAGATTAAAAATCCAAGTGCTCAGGGAAATACTTATACTGTTGAGAATTTGCCTTCCGGATTTTATTTCATGAAGATAACTTCTGATAACCAATCTACTACAAGAAAAGTACTCATAAACTAACATTGTAAAACAGCAATTAAAAGCCTAGATATTCTCTAGGCTTTTTTGTTGTAAATATTTAACAGTCAAAGCAGTAAAAGTTACAATAAACAAAAGTATATTTGCCTTCCAAAATTTAACTTAATGAAAAAAATTTACTCTTGGGCATTTTTACTTAATGGACTGATTGCCTTCGCACAAGCTGGTGCTCCAGCCTCCCCTTATTACAACGGATTTGATTTTACGCAAACCGGGACTGCACTAAAAAATGCATTGGCTTCTAAAATCACAAGTACTCATACAAAAACGTTGACTTATGCTCAAGCCGAAAATGCATTAAAAGTTGCCGATCTTGAGCCAGGGCAAACCAACAATGTATTTTTGTTATATGGCTTTAGCAATAACATTTGTCCAGCATCATCAGCTGATGACAATGACCACAGAACCAGAAATAAAAATAGCGATGGAGGAGGAAATTCGTGTGAATGGAACAGAGAGCATACTTATCCAAAATCATTAGGTAACCCCGACCTTGGAGAAAGTGGTCCAGGAGCAGATGCTCATCATTTGCGATCTTCTGATGTGCAACGCAATAGTCAACGAGGAAATCTTAAGTTTGCTACTGGCACAGGGAACTCAAAAGCAATCAACGGCGGTTGGTACCCAGGCGACGAATGGAAAGGCGATGTGGCTCGAATGATGATGTATATGTACTTAAGATACGGAGCGCGATGCCTGCCTACTAATGTCGCAATTGGCTCAGCAAATGCGATGGATTCAAATATGAGAGATTTATTATTACAGTGGAACGCCGAAGATCCTGTTTCTACATATGAAGATCAAAGAAATATATACCTTGGAAATGCTTCAAATCCTTTTGGTCAAGGTAACAGAAATCCTTTTATCGACAATCCTTATTTGGCCACATTAATTTGGGGTGGTCCCGTTGCAGAAAACAGATGGCCTTCTCTTGCAACTGAGCAATTTGAGCTGTTAGCGTCAGTTTCAGTGTATCCAAATCCAGCAAACAATCACAGAATCAACATTGATTCTGATGTAGTTTTAGATGAAATCCAATTGATCAATATCAACGGACAAATCATGCAACAGATTAAAAATCCAAGCGCTCAAGGAAATACTTATTCAGTAGAAAACCTTCCTTCAGGATTTTATTTATTGAGATTATCTTCTGACAATCAAACAACTACAAAAAAAGTTATCGTAAACTAATTTCGATAAAATTTATATTTGAAAAGCCTTTCTAAATTTAGAAGGGCTTTTTCTTTGCTCCAAATAAAAACTCCAATCAAGAATTTCCTGATTGGAGTTTTTTTATTTAAACTTTGAAGTTGAATTTTGAAATTACTATAAATTAGTCATTCATAGAAATCAAAAACTCTTCGTTATTTCTAGTTTTCTTAAATCTGTCATTAATGAAATCCATTGCTTCCACCGGATTCATGTCTGCCAAATATTTACGCATAATCCACATTCTTTGAATCGTTGCTTCGTCTAAAAGAAGATCGTCGCGTCTTGTACTGGAGGATGTCAAATCGATTGCAGGGAAAATACGTCTGTTTGCGATTTTTCTGTCCAATTGTAATTCCATGTTGCCAGTTCCTTTGAATTCTTCGAAGATAACTTCGTCCATTTTTGAACCTGTTTCTGTCAAAGCTGTTGCTATAATACTCAAAGATCCACCGTTTTCGATATTTCTTGCCGCTCCAAAGAAACGTTTTGGTTTTTGCAATGCATTTGCATCCACACCACCACTCAATACTTTACCAGAAGCTGGCTGAACTGTGTTGTAAGCTCTTGCCAAACGCGTAATTGAATCTAATAAAATCACCACATCGTGACCACATTCTACCAATCTTTTTGCTTTTTCAAGAACAATATTTGCCACTTTCACGTGTCTTTCTGCAGGCTCGTCAAAAGTAGAAGCAATTACTTCTCCCCTAACGCTTCTCTGCATATCGGTCACCTCTTCCGGACGTTCGTCAATCAATAAAACGATCAAATAAACCTCTGGATGATTCGCTGCAATCGTATTTGCAATATCCTTTAAAAGTACTGTTTTACCCGTTTTTGGCTGTGCCACGATCATTCCACGTTGACCTTTTCCAATTGGTGAGAACAAGTCGATAATTCTTGTGGAAATAGAACTTTGTTTTCCTGCCAAATCAAATTTCTCATCTGGAAAAAGTGGCGTCAAATGTTCAAAAGAAACTCTATCACGAACCACTTGCGGATCATGTCCGTTGATTTTTAAAACTCTTACCAATGGAAAATATTTCTCGCCTTCCTTTGGAGGACGAACCACTCCTTTTACAGTGTCTCCGGTTTTTAAACCAAATAATCTGATTTGTGAAGTGGAAAGATAAATATCATCCGGCGAAGCCAAATAATTATAATCTGAAGATCTTAAAAATCCATAACCGTCAGGCATCATTTCGAGAACACCTTCACTTTCGATGATTCCGTCAAATTCAAAATCGGCATCTCTGAAGTTTGGTTTTTTGTTTCCTTTAAAATTTGGATTCACATTTCCGTTAGCCTCATTCCTATTTTGATTTGGATTTTGGTTTTGATTCGGATTTTGATTTGGATTATTTTGGTTTCCGTTTTGATTTCTCTGATTCGGATTTTGTTTTTGATTCGGATTCTGATTCGGATTTTGGTGTTGCGGTTTTGCAACTATTTTCTCAGAAGAATTTTGCTCTTTTACAATTGCAGGTTCAGTAGTTTTCTCTGCAACGTTTTCTGCAGTTTCTTTCTGAACCGGAGCTTTATCAAGATTATTTTTCTTGAATTTAATCAATTTTCTTTCTTTTTGTTCTGGAGCAGAGGCTTCATTTACTGGTTTTTCAGTATCTTGAACTTGAGGTGCAACTTCTTCAACAGGCGCTTTTTCTTGAGCTTCTTTTGCTTTTGCATCAGATTCAGAAAAAGGATTTGTGTTTGTTGGCTTTATGATTTTCGGCTTTTTTTCAGGAACGATTCTAGTCCTTTTCGATTTTGCATCTGCTGCTTCGGGTGAAGTTTGTGGTGCTACCGGAGCGATAACTTCTGGATTAGCTGCTTGATAATCTAAGATTTGATAGATTAAAGCTTCCTTTTTTACGCCGTTAAATTTTATTTTTTTTGTCGCTTTCGCAATATCTTGAAGCTCAGAAAGCTTCATTTCTTTTAATACATCAATATCAAACATAAATGTTATTTGAATAAATTGTGGGAACTTTTGTGAAGTGTAGTGTGTGAATTTTTTTTGAAATGGAAAATCCGACAAATGAAGTGTTTACGGATTTCTGATGCAATAATACGAATATTTTTTTATCAAGCAATAGTATTTTTAAAAAAGAAAATATATTTTTGTGAAAGAAAAAGAGAACAATGATCCAAAGAATACAGACGATATACCTGCTGATCGCTTTCATAATTATGGGAGTGCTGCCATTTGTTTTTCCATTGGAAACAGATCCTTCTGGCAACAAACAGATTTTTGCAATGGATCACACTGTTGACCTGGTTTTATTTCTTGGAAGTGCTTTACTTTCAATCATTTCAATTTTTTCGTTTAAAAACAGACAACTTCAATTTGTGCTTGGCAGATTGAACATCATATTAAATTTAATTTTATTAGGATTATTTGTATATCATTCGCTAAGTATATCCGGAGAGGTGGCGACCTCTGAGAAGGGTATTGGGATGTTTCTACCTATTTTTTCTATCGTTTTTCTTGTGCTTGCTAATAAAGCCATAAAAAAGGATGAAGATCTCGTAAAATCTGTGGATCGATTGAGATAAACCTATAAACCTAGTTTATTTAGTGCTAAGAAGCCCAAACGTCAAGTTTGGGCTTTTTTTTGCATTTCATCGACTTTTTAAGCAGTTCATGCCAGAATTGACTCTCCTAGCTACAATAGTGTAAAAAAAAAGTTAAATTTGGGACAAGTCAACTTCCCCCGATATGGACAAAAAGATTAAAATCCACCTTGCCGATGATCATCGAGTGCTAATAGACGGCATGCTTTCAATGTTAAAAACGAACGACACATTTGAGGTTGTTGGTTATTCTTTAAACGGCGAAAATTTATACAACGATATTTCAAATAATAAAGCTGAAGTCTTGGTCATGGATATTAACATGCCAATTAAAGATGGTATTGAGGTACTTCGCGAGTTTTCATCAAAAGGGTTTTGTTGTAAAGTAATTGTGTTGTCAAGTTATGATGATGTAAAAATCATTAAAGAAGTCTTGAAACTTGGCGCTAGCGGTTACCTCAGCAAGCAGAGCGCTGGCGAAAGTATAATTGATGCTATCAATGCAGTAGCTTCGGGAAAAGAATATTTCTCGCAATCGATACGAGATCGCATTTTTGAGTCTTTTTCAAAAATTCCGCAACAAAGTTACATTAATGAAGCAATGCCACTTTCAACAATTACTGACCGAGAACTCGAAATTTTAAAACTTATTACCTTGGAATATAGCGGTACGCAAATTGGCGACGAATTACACATCAGTGCGAACACTGTTGAAACCCACCGAAAAAATTTGATCAGAAAATTAAATGTCAAATCCACAATTGGTCTAGTCAAATATGCTTTGAAACACAATATTATTTAATAACACAAAAATTATCTATGGCATCATCTCCTTTTCTATCTCATTACGGAATCTACAAAGAAACCGACAATTTTAAATTTACATTTTATATCCCCAATAACTGCAGTTATTCTGTTGAGCATGACACGTCTAACAATGTTTATACTGTTGTGGTAACGCTAGATCCTGCTGCAAAAGGACCTTCGCCAGTTTTTGTAGAACACTCATTTTTCGTATACTGTGATGAAAGCGCAAACGTGGATGTTGAATTTCAGCTTCCACAAATCTCTGGTGGCGTGGGATTAGCAAAAAAACCCAAACTCACGGTGAGCGACTTAAGGGCATAATGCGAAAACTAACCCTTATAATATTACTTTTTATCCAGTTTCAATGCTTTTCGCAATCGTTTCAGAAAAGCATTGATTCTATTGATTTACATATAAACAATAAAAATTTCCTTGAAGCTTTAGAATTATCTAAGAAAAAAGCCAAACAATATCTTGACAAAAAAGATTATGAAAAATTTTCATTAATCACCTTAAAAAAATCTACCATTTATTTTCTTTTAAACGATAAAGAGAAATCGTTTGAAAACTTATTTCAGGTATTAAAACTTACAGATGAACATGAACTTGTGAAAGTGAAGGTTCAAACTTTAGAAGATATTGGCCACAGATACGCGTCAATCCTTGATTTTGATAAGGCAGTTGATTATTACCACAAATCAATTGCACTTGCAAAAAAAAATAAGATTTCTGATTATGATTCTTTCGTGTATCAAAGAATTTACGCCGCTTATTTTGAAACCGACTCAGACAGTGCCTTTTATTACTTAGAAAAAGTAATGAAAAACACTAAAAACAACAGAACAGATTTAAATCTTGCTCATGCTTACAACAATTATTACAGCTATTACATCAAGCAAGAACAATATAATTTAGCAAAAAAATACCTTGATTCTTCTTTGTTCTATGCTAAAAAAAGCAACAGTACAATTACAATTTCTACAACATTAAGCAATCTTGGATATCATTATCTCGTGGTGGACAAAGATTTTAAAAAAGCGATAAAAGAATATAAAAGAATTATCGAAATTAACAAGGACGACACGCTCTCAGCACAAATCGCTGACGTTTACATAAACTTGTCTTACGGATATGAGATGATTGGCGATTATAAAAATGCCCATGATTATTTGAATCGGTGGTCAACAATTAATGAAAATATCTACCAAGGAAATTTAAAGCAAGCCATTAATGACGTAGAAACAAAATATCATATCCAAAAAATTGAAAATGAAAACAAAGAAAAACAAATAGTATTTGAAGAAAGGCAAAAAAACAACCAGAAAATTATTCTAATATTCGTTGCGCTCTTTGCCTTCAGCACAGTACTTTTCTACTTTTTCTATCAAAACTTACGCTTAAAGCAAAAAAATAGATTTATCGATCTCGATCGTCAAATTAAGCAAAATATCATCAACGCGTCAATCGACGGAAAAGAGATTGAACGAAAAAACATCGCAAATACACTCCATGACAGCATCAGCGCGCTACTTTCTTCCGCAGGCTTGCACCTTTCTGCCTACATGGCAAATAATCCTGGCGACAATTCTGGCGAAATTAAGAAGGCAAAAGATATTTTAAAAGAAGCTCACGACAACGTTCGAGACTTGTCACACGAATTATTACCACCGCTGTTGGCAAAATTCGGACTGTTTCACGCACTTCAAGATTTAAGCGAAAAAAATTCAAACTCCATCCTTCAATTTGAGTACATGAGCTACGTTAACGAAGCACGGCGCTACCCCGAAGAATTTGAAATGAGAGTCTATTTCATTGTTACTGAACTATATAACAACATAATGAAGCACAGCAAAGCGTCAAAAGCTTACATAACAGTCGAAGAAGCAAATAGAAATTTGTTAATAACCATCGAAGATGACGGCAAAGGTTTTGATACCACAAACGAGTTCTCGAGCGACGGTTTTGGCTTGACCCAGATAAAATCCAGAATAAAACATTTAGGCGGTACAATTACAATAAATTCCAAAATAAACGCCGGAACATTAATCTATATTAAACTTCAAATCCCAAAATAGTTTTTCTTTTTTGAACGAAAGTCTAGGCATTTTCAGCCATCGCAATTCCCGCTGCCGTTCCAATCTTTTATTTTTCAAAAGAAAAAAATAAAAGGATTTCCTCTTGCATCGGGGTTAGAGAGAAACAAATTACATACTTGTAAACTTTTCCAAACTATGCCTTCTTCCCGATTTCAATAACTTCCAAATCTTTAATTTTATCACCATCAATCACAAACCGAAGCATTGTTCGCACTTGGTGGAAGCCAGAAATCCCGCAAGCACCCGGATTCATTTGTAAAAAATTATACTTTTTATCCATCATCACTTTTAAGATATGAGAATGCCCTGTGATAAATAATTTCGGCGGGTTTGCAGCAATATCTTTCACAATATTAGGATTATACTTCCCCGGATAACCGCCAATATGCGTGATCCAGACATCCACATCCTCGCACATAAAACGATTGTGCAACGGGAATTCCATTCGCGCTTCATTACTGTCAATATTTCCAAAAACCGCTTTTAACGGCTTCCTTTTTTTAATGGTATCGGTTACGCTTAAGTCGCCAATATCGCCAGCGTGCCAAACTTCATCGGCTTGGTCAACATATTTCAATATTGTATCGTCGATGTGGCTGTGCGTATCAGAAAGCAGAAGAATTTTTTTCATTTTAAGAGAAAGTTGCAAAGTGGCAAAGTTACCTTTAAAGTTGTAAAGTCACAACGTTTAACAATTAGAGATTTTTTTTGTTCCAACCCTTCGCTTAAATTCAGAAACCTGCAACTCTAAAACTTTGAATCTTCTAAAAAACTTAAGAAAACTTTGCTATATTCTATCTGTGAAACTTTGTAACTTTGCATCTTTACAAAATCTACCTTGAGATATTTCATCGAGTTTGCTTACAACGGAAAAAATTATCACGGTTGGCAGTACCAGCCAAATGCTTCGTCTGTTCAAGAAACATTGAGCAACGCTGTTTCTGTTTTGCTTAGAAATGAAACTGAATTGATGGGAGCCGGACGAACAGACAGCGGTGTTCACGCCAAGCAAATGTTCGCCCACTTTGATTCTGAGGTAAATTTTAAAGCCGAGAAATTAATCTCAAAGCTGAATTCTTATTTACCAAAAGACATCGTGGTTTTTGACATTCACCAAGTTTCTGACGAGGCCCACGCGCGTTTTGACGCCAAAAAAAGAACGTATGAATATCACATTCATAGTTTTAAAGATGCGTTTGAAAATGAACAAAGTTGGTATTTGCATCAAAAGTTAGATCTTGAAAAAATGAATCAAGCGTCAAAAATGCTTTTTGAATATCAAGATTTTCAGTGTTTTTCAAAGGTTCATACTGATGTAACAACTTTTAATTGTAGTATTTTTGAAGCCAACTGGAAACAAGACAAAAACCGAATTGTTTTCACTATTTCAGCCGATCGTTTTCTACGAAATATGGTTCGCGCCATTGTGGGAACTTTGACAGAAATTGGTTCTGGAAAAAAAAATCTCGATGACTTAAAAAAAATTATCGAAAGCAAAGATAGAAATCAAGCAGGAGCTTCTGCCCCAGCCCACGGGCTTTTTTTAACTAAAGTGGAATATCCATATATCATCAAAAATGAATAATAGCCAAAAAAATAATACACCGAAAACAACTGACATGAGCGTTTTCAAAAGGATAATGGAATATACAAAACCATACAAATCCAGATATTATTGGGTAATCTTTTTTGCAATTACGCTGTCGATTTTTGCAGCGCTTCGTCCTTTTTTATTGAAACAAACGGTTGACGAATATATTTCTCCAGAAGATTCTGTGGGATTGCTTTACTACATCCTTTTAATGGGAGGCGCGTTGATTTTTGAGGTTATTTCGCAGTTTTATTTTGTGTATTTGGCTAACTGGCTTGGGCAAGATATTATCCGCGATATTCGTGTAAAGCTGTTCAACCATTTGATGAGTTTCAAGATGAAATATTTTGATAATGAACCCGTTGGAAAATTAGTTACACGTTCGGTTTTCGATATTGAATCTATTTCAAAGATTTTTAGCCAGGGCCTTTTTATGATCATTAGTGACTTGCTAAAAATGATTGTAGTACTTCTTTTTATGTTTTACATGAACTGGAAATTGACTTTAATTGTAATGTGCGCGATGCCTATTTTGGTAATTGCCACAAGAGTGTTCCAAAAGAAAATGAAGGTTGCGTTTGAAGAAGTTAGAACTCAAATTTCAAACTTAAATACTTTCGTTCAAGAAAGAGTTACTGGAATGAAAATCGTACAGCTTTTTTCGAGGGAAGATATTGAATATGAAAAATTCAAAGTTATCAATGACAAACACAAAAAAGCGTGGATCAAAAACGTTTGGTACAACTCAATTTTCTTTCCAATTGCCGATATTATTTCTTCGATTTCACTTGGTTTGGTCGTTTGGTATGGCGGTATGAATATCGTTGCAGGAAACGGCTCGACTTCGTTTGGAGATTTGTTTTCATACACCATGTTCATTGGAATGTTGTACAACCCGTTGCGTCAAATCGCTGATAAATTCAATGAAATGCAAATGGGAATGATTGCTGCAAATCGTGTTTTTGAAGTACTGGACATCCAAGAACATATTCAGGACAAAGGAAAGGAAGTGGCGCACACCTTCCACGGAAATATTGAATTTAACAATGTTCGTTTTAGTTATACTGATAAAGAAGAAGTTTTAAAAGGAATAAATTTAGATGTAAAACAAGGCGAAACCATTGCCATTGTTGGAGCTACAGGCGCGGGAAAATCCACGATTATAAACCTTTTAAATCGTTTTTATGAAATAAACAGCGGTGAAATTTTGATCGATAAAGTCAATATTAAAGATTTTACTTTAGATAGTTTGAGAAACCAAATTGCCGTTGTTTTGCAAGATGTTTTCCTTTTTGCAGATACAATTCATAATAATATTACGCTTGAAAACCCTAATATTTCTCGAAAACAAGTCGTTAAAGCAGCAAAAGAAATTGGCGTTCACGACTTCATTATGACTTTGCCAAACGGTTACGATTACAACGTGAAAGAGCGTGGCGTGATGCTGTCTTCGGGACAACGACAATTGATTGCTTTCTTGAGAGCTTTTGTCAGTAATCCAAGTATTTTGATTTTAGACGAAGCCACTTCTTCGATCGATTCGTATTCTGAAGATTTGATTCAAAGAGCTACAGAAACTATTACAAAAGGAAGAACTTCGATTGTAATTGCGCATCGTCTTGCCACGATTATAAATGCTGACAAGATAATAGTAATGGAAAAGGGTCACATTGTAGAACAAGGAACGCACTATGAATTGATCAACAAAGACGATGGATATTACAAGAATTTATATTACTCCCAATTTGTTGTGGAATCTTAAATTTTACAAAAACATAAAAAAACCGGCACTAGGCCGGTTTTCTTTTAGTTAAGCAAGACTATTGCTTAACAATCTTAATTGTTTTTACAACATTATCTAGTTGCACTTTAGCCATATAATTTCCTGTTGGAAGTGTTGAAAGATCAACTTGCACTTCTGTACCATTGAATTTTTTGTCTAAAACATTCTGACCTAAAAGGTTGAAGATTTGAATTCCTGAAACATTTTCTTTGTGGGAAATATTTAGAACATCTTTTACTGGATTTGGATAAAAATTAAATCCGGCAACATCAAACTGAGCTACACCTAATGTGTTTTGAGTAACTCTGAAGTTATCGATAAAAAACTCTAGATCACTAGCTGTGTCTTCTGTTGTTTGCCCTGTGAACGCAAAACGAACAGTTCCATTTGTTGTAAAGGCAATTTCTGGAGTTGCTCCTGCCACAACTGGATTTGCAGCATTCCATCTTCTTAATTCTGTCCAAGTTGTTCCATTGTCAGCTGAGTACAATAATGCAACAAAATCATCTGGACCAAAAGTTGCTGGAGTATCATCCCCATATTCGGTTAATGCTACATCAAAGTTTATATAGTGAGTACCTGATGCTAAAGTAAACAACGGTGAAAGAAGCCAGTCATTTGTCGCAGGTATCCCAAACGCAGCAAAACCAGCATAGATATTTATCGCTGCACTTTCAGATCCCGTCAAACTATTTCCAAAAGCATTGTCATAAATATAATCGTTACTTTCTTGCGTAGGCCCAGTTGCGATTGTACCGCCCGCAAGCGACCAGTTTGTCCCAGGGAAAACAGTAAAATCATTCAAATAGTCTGGAGTAACAGTCGGCTCTGCTTCTGTTGTAAAGCTCCATTCCACACATCCAGTTGGTTGTCCAGTAATATTCTTAGGAACAATTTTCCAATAAAAAGTAGTACTGTAACCTGAAAGTGTAATGTCTGCAGTTAACGTTGTATAATTTCCAATTAAAATAGTCGCTTGTCCTGGTGCTAAACCATAATACAAATCATACGATATTGGAGCAGTGCCTGTTGCAGGTGCTGGCCATGAAAATACAACATCTCCAACAGGAATGTTAGTAGCACCGTTTGCTGGATTTGTTGGCGCTGTCAAACAAACCGGAGCCACAACGCTTGAAAGATCAGTTAACGAAACGTCGTCGATATACCAGCTGTCACCATCATCTTGCGCCATTACGAACGCGATGTAAACAGTTTGTCCAACATAAGCAGATAAGTTAACAGTTTTTGGAGCGTATGTTAGGCCCATGTCCGCCTCTGATTGCGTGTTAACTACAGTAAATGTAGAACGATCAGTTTGAGACGTTGTTGACACTCGAACTGTGTAAACTGTTCCATACTCTGGACCATATTGCTGCCTTTGTTGAAACATTAGCGTCGATGTTGCCGCTGTTATGCTAACTGCTGGCGTCACAAGCCAATCTTCTGCCATCGTCGCAACATTTTCATAAGAAATATATGCAGCTCCTGTTCCTGTATTGGCTGTAGTCGATTTTTGCCAAGCCTGAACTGTTCCCTCTCCGTTAGCGCCGGCATATACTGCCCACCCCGTCGGAGGAAATGCCGTCCCTTCAAATCCCTCAGGGAGTTGAGCAAATGCCGTGGCCCCAAATAAAAGCGTCATGGCAAGAAATGTAATTTTTTTCATACTATAAATGTTTAATTATTAATGCTCTAAGTTAAAAATTTATTTAAATTTAACAACGTTGCATTAAGATAATTTTAAGAGTTAAATTTATGCAGACATTTTAAACATTAAAAATCTAAAATTTCTTTAAGTCAAAATTCGCCAATCAGACACACTTAAATTTTCAACATTTAATCGATTAACTATCAATTTCGTTCAAAAGTGCTAGTCAGAAAGCAGGAAACAGCATCTTAAAAACTTTAATAGTACAAAATATTTATGTATTTTCGTAACCTCAAAATAAACTAGAAAAATACAATCAAATGAAATACGATATTATTGTTTTAGGAAGCGGTCCTGGAGGTTATGTAACTGCAATTAGAGCTTCACAATTAGGCTTTAAAGTAGCTGTAATCGAAAAAGAAAACCTTGGCGGAATCTGCTTAAACTGGGGTTGTATCCCAACAAAAGCGCTTTTGAAATCGGCTCAAGTTTTTGACTATTTAAAGCACGCTTCTGATTATGGCTTGACCATCGAAAAATTTGACAAAGATTTCAACGCTGTCGTTTCTCGTTCTCGTGGCGTTGCTGACGGAATGAGCAAAGGTGTTCAATTCTTGATGAAAAAAAATAAAATTGACGTTATCAACGGGTTTGGAAAAGTAAAACCAGGAAAAAAAGTTGACGTTACAGATAAAGAAGGAAAAGTAACTGAATATACCGCTGACAATATCATCATCGCAACAGGAGCGCGTTCTCGCGAATTGCCAAACTTGCCTCAAGATGGTAAAAAAGTAATTGGTTACCGTCAAGCAATGACACTTCCTAAACAGCCAAAATCGATAATCGTTGTAGGTTCTGGAGCAATTGGTGTTGAATTTGCACACTTTTACAATTCAATGGGAACGCAAGTAACTATCGTTGAGTTTATGCCAAATATCGTTCCTGTGGAAGATGAAGATATCTCAAAACAAATGGAGCGTTCAATGAAAAAAGCGGGAATCACAATTATGACAAACGCTTCTGTTGAAAAAGTGGACACTTCTGGAAACGGCGTAAAAGCTACGGTTAAAACAGCAAAAGGAGAAGAAATTCTTGAAGCTGACATCGTTCTTTCTGCAGTTGGAATCAAATCTAATATCGAAAACATCGGTCTTGAAGAAGTGGGAATCGCAACTGACAGAGATAAAGTTTTGGTAAACAAATATTACGAAACAAACATTCCTGGCTATTTCGCAATTGGCGATATCGTTCCGGGTCAAGCTTTGGCGCACGTTGCTTCTGCTGAAGGAATTCTTTGTGTTGAAAAATTAGCTGGTCTTCACGTTGAACCGCTTGATTATGGTAACGTTCCGGGTTGTACTTATGCGACTCCTGAAATCGCTTCGGTTGGTTTGACTGAAAAACAAGCTAAAGAAAAAGGTTACGAACTGAAAATCGGAAAATTCCCGTTCTCAGCTTCTGGAAAAGCACAAGCTTCCGGAGCTCCAGATGGTTTTGTAAAAGTAATTTTCGATGCAAAATATGGCGAATGGTTAGGTTGCCACATGATCGGAGCTGGAGTTACAGACATGATTGCAGAAGCAGTTCTAGCTAGAAAACTAGAAACTACTGGTCACGAAATCATCAAATCAATTCACCCGCACCCAACAATGAGCGAGGCGATTATGGAAGCTGCAGCAGCCGCTTATGATGAAGTGATTCACCTATAATTGATTAAAAGATTTAAGATTAAAAGATTTAAAAATTCTTTATAAATAGAAAATCCGTTTTGTTTACTTCAAAACGGATTTTTTTTATTCTGTCATTGCGAGGAACGAAGCAATCTCATTCATGAACCAAACAAAAGGCTTTTTTTAAATGAAATTCCTGCTGCAGCAACTCGCTTTAAAACTGTTGGTCACAGTTTTAAGAGCTCAAACAATTGCAGCATCAGGGTTAGATTTCAAACTTTTAGGCTTTTTTTAAAAGTCAGTTTCCCAATTGGAATCTGGAAAATTGTTGTCAAAAATCCATGAATAGGAATGGGCTTTAGCCCATTCAAAAAAATCACGCAACAAAAATTGGCTTTAGCTGAATCAAAATAAAAAATGGGCTAAAACCCATTCCTATTCATTCAATATAACGCAAAACAACTTTACCATAGCGTCATTGCGAGGAACGAACCAATCTCATAATCTAAGTCGATAATCGTGATGTGATTGCTTCGTTCCTCGCAATGACTTAAAAAACTTTGCGTCTTTGCGCCTTTGCGAGAAAACTAAATCCCTTTCAAAGCCTCAATCAAAACATCCACATCTTCTTCCGTATTAAAATGACTAAACGAAATTCGCAAGGAAGGTTTTCTAACTTCATCATCCGATAAAATTTCCAATAAAACGTGCGAAGGTTTGATGCTTCCTGATTGACATGCGCTTCCGCGAGAAACTGCAATTCCTTTCATATCTAAATTGAAAAGAATCATTGAAGTCTTGTCTTCCGGAAAAGGCAATAAAACATTAATTATATTGTAAAAACCATCGGGATTTCCATTAATCTTAAATTCTGGAAAGGTCGATTTTAACTGGCTTACGAAGTAATTTTTTAAATCAGAAATCTGCTTTTTTTCTGCTTCTAGATTTTCGTATGAAAGTTCTAAAGCCTTTGCCATTCCAGCGATATTATGAATCGATTCGGTTCCAGCGCGAAGTCCTTTTTCTTGTTCTCCGCCAAAAAGTAACGGTTGTAATCCTGAATTTCTTCTGATAAAAGCAAAACCAATTCCTTTTGGTCCGTGGAATTTATGAGCGCTGGCAACGATGAAATCGACTTCTGTTTTTTGCAAATCAATTTCTGTTTTTCCAATCGATTGAACTGTGTCCGAATGAAAAAGCGCTTTGTATTGCTTGCACAATCTTCCCACTTTTTCCAAATCTAAAACTGTTCCGATTTCGTTATTAACGTGCATTAAAGAAACTAAAGTTGGAATATTATCCGAAAGCAATTCGACCAAATGATTAATATCCACTTCCCCATTCTGCTTTAATTTCACATAATCAACTTGAATTTGATAATCAGATTCCAATGCCAAAACGGTATGCAAAACTGCATGATGCTCAATTTTGCTCGTGATGATTCTTTTGATTTTCAAATCTTCGACAGCAGAACGAAGAATCCAATTATTGGCTTCAGTTCCGCCAGAAGTAAAAATGATTTCTTGTGCGGTTGCGTTGATTTGCTTGGCAATTGACTTTCGAGAAGTTTCCAAAATATTTTTAGAAGTTCGGCCAAAACTGTGGGTTGAAGATGGATTTCCATAATCTTCCTGCATCACGCGTGTCATTTCCTGAATCACTTCGGGGCGAAATGCGGTTGTGGAAGCATTATCAAGATATACTTTTTTCATAGTACAAAAGTCGGGAATTTTAGTGACTTAAAAAATCTAATTCTGCGGAAGCGTTAGTGCTTTTGTCTTAAAAATCGTCTTGACGTTAAAAACCAAAATCGACAAAAATATTATCGAATAAGCTACAATTTGCAAAGCGGTAATTTCTTCTTTGTAATAAAAAATAGCCAGAAAAAAGTTTATCAACGGATTGATATAAAGCAAAATTCCTACGCTGGCCGAACTCATCTCTTTCAAAGCAAAAAGATTCAGAAACAACGGAATTATGGTAAAAAACACCGAGATAATAGCAATGTAAACATAAAACGAAATCTCCGTCGGAACTTCACCTCGGTAAAAAGGATAAAAAGGAAGCAGGATAATCGCCGAAGTTGTCAATTGTAAAGTGAGCAATAAAAATTTGTCGATCGCTTTATTTCTTCTTTGGCTGACCAAATACAGCGCATAAGTTGCTGCAATAATTACGCTATAAAAACATCCATTAGATGATTAAATCCGAGTAGAATACAACTAAAAACGCTTAAAGCAACAGCTGTCCATTGCCAATTATTTAGTTTTTCTTCCAATATAAAAAAGGCAAAAACGGTTGTCAGAATTGGGCAAACCAAATATGCGAATGCTGCCGACTTCACGCTAACGTGATTCATTACATAAATAAAGAAGAACCAATTCGCCGTCAATAAAATCGCTCCGCCTAAAGTTAATAGGATTGCGTTTCGCTTTTGTTTCTTTGGCATTGCCAAAAAATTTTGCTTGGTTTCTTTCAAGATATTTTTTCTAAAAAGCAGATTGATTCCGAGCATCAAAATGACACACAGAAAAACTCTGTAAAATAAAATATCTAAAGATGGATATTCGTGCAAAGGCTTCAAAACCAAGCTAAAAAATCCCCAAATGATAAAAGCAGTTATTGCCGCGAAATAGTGTTTTGAAGTCCTCATTTTTATGTAAAAAATCCGAAGCAAATGTAACTAATTACATACTGCTTCGGATTTTTTATTATGAATTAATTAATAGAAATTAATGTCCGCCTTCTGCTTCGACTGCATCCACGTCGATGTTCTGTTTTTTCAAAATTCCTTTTACAGCAAAACCATAAAAAGCGATGTAAGCAAAACATAAAACCGGAATGAAATACGATTCGTGAATTCCGATAATATCAGAAATTTTTCCTTGCAATGGCGGGATAATTCCACCACCCAAAATCATCATTACTAAGAAAGCTGAACCTTGAGAAGTATATTTTCCTAAGCCTGTAATTCCCAAAGCGAAAATCGCCGGCCACATAATACTACAGAATAATCCGCCACTCATAAAGGCGTAAATTGCGATAGTTCCTGTAGAAAACAGCCCGATAATCATTGCAACCATTCCGAAAAGACCAAAAATCATCAAAGTTTTTGCAGGTTTATCTTGGCCTAAAAAGAATCCAGCGATTTGAATTGCCACAACTGCAGCGTACGCATACAACGGCGTAACATCTTGACCAGAAACATAATTTACGGCAAGTACAACTCCAAACGCGATATAAGGAACAATAATCAATAAGATTTTTCTCAGGCTATTTGACGGATTGAAAACAGAAATTGCTCCTGCCCAACGACCAATCATCATACTTCCCCAATACATCGAAATATAAGGAGCGATTGCAGCACCAGTAATTTCGCCGAAAGCAGAAGTTCCTAATAATTCGGCTAAATTACTTTGGATAGTAACTTCAACTCCAACATATGTAAAAAGCGCCAACATTCCCAAAACTAATTGCGGATAACGCATTGCGCCCCAACCTTGTGGAGATTTTTGAGCTGCCGTATTTGCATAAAGTAATCCGAAAACAATTACAAGCAAAGTTCCTATTGTCAACGAAAGTCCCAAATAATCTTTCTCTTTATTTTCAAGGAATCTTGTGATAAATTCAGGATCTTCATAACGAGAAAAGATGTAGGCAAAAATTGCAATCAACGCTAAGGTAATAGTAACCAAGATGTTTCTCGCCTTGTTCGCAGGTTCAAAAACAGATTCGCTTTTTCCTGCTGGTAATTTTTTAGAAAAGAAAAATAAAGCAGCGGCGATTAAAAATAACGCTCCAACAGCCATATAAAGGATCTCCATTTTGTCAAGAGAATCTGCTTTTTTGGCAAATTCTTCCAAGTTTACTCCAGCGATAACTCCGAAAAGTGCTATAGACACTACAATTGGCCCGATTGTCGTTCCAAAGGAATTAACTCCTCCGGCCAAATTCAATCTGTTAGAAGCAGTTTGTGGCGAACCCAAAGATGCTGCAAAAGGTTGAGCCGAAGTTTGTTGCAATGAAAAACCTAAAGCAACCACAAAAAGAGCTGCTAAAATCAAAGCATAACTTCCTTGAGTTACTGCAAAAATCATAAAAGCGGCACCAAAAGCGCTCACGATCAAACCATTAATAATTCCTTTTTTAAATCCCCAAGAATTCAAAATATCTTTTTTTGCAAGACCGCTAAAAATAAAAAGCAACAAAGCACCGATGTAATAAGCACCGTAAAATGCGAAGTCGATCAGCTGACTTTGAAATTGGTCAAGACCAAATTTAATTTTGCAAAAGGGAATGAAAACACCGTTCGATGCTCCGATAAATCCCCAAAAGAAAAAAACTGTAATCAGCGTGTAAAGCGCCGAATTATTAGATTTTGTTTGTTCTGAATTCATAAAGTTGAGGGTTAATTATTTATTTGT
>Ga0265780_10001967_pt1 | contig 28472 bp, 32 predicted proteins | sample P1T30metagenome_FD_192432 | JGI IMG/M metagenome (GOLD analysis project Ga0265780, IMG submission 192432) | Plant litter microbial communities from East Loma Ridge, Irvine, California - P1 T30 | ecosystem: Environmental > Terrestrial > Plant litter > Unclassified | place: USA: California...
AACCTCACGTTGCCACTTCGCATCCACGTCCTCATACCCAGCTCCTACCCTTGTTCAGTCTCGCAAAAACATCAGTAAATTCGGATATACTGATAACTCCCCTCGACCAATTCCACGATCCCCCCGGAAAAGATCCATTATGGGAAGATAAAAGAGATCCACGCTTAGCATGGGTACGTTCTCTAACAAAACCAAGCTGATGGATAGAGAGGAAGTCCAACGGGAATCTCAATGATGACACAAGACCTGGATTGGAGGAACGCTCATCGTATACGACTTCATCATTTCGCAAACAATAAATCCGAAGAACCATTCAATTTCCTCGCTCCTGATCTCTCTACCCCGTCCGCAAACTTTGCGGGAGGAAATGGCCAGAAACCACTGAGTGCTGCTCAAGATCGGACGGAAATGAAAGAAGAGACCATCTCGACCGAACAGGCTAATCGATTCTTCTATGATATGGCATTGGCGGGAGAGCCAATACAATGTCTAGAAGAGGACGGGACTTGTGAAGCGCTCAGGTCAGTGCTTATCTCATCAGGATAAGGAAAGCTAATGATTCAGGACCGAGATTGAGTGGGCACCTCCTCAGAGATCTGAAAGGCTGAACCAGCACAAGTTTCTATTTGATATAGACGGGAATGGATGGAGGTGAGCTAATATTGAAAGCTCTTGCTGACAACCAGTGGTCGATTTAGACGATTAATGAGTACGAACTCGGTGGTCATTAAAACTGGAATTTTCACCGAATGGTTCCAGCCGCATCTGATACCGTAAGTCCTCATAGCGTGCTTGAGAGCTGACGATAAAGATGGTTCATGTACATACCATCCAAACTCGACTTTTCCGATCTAGCCGATATCTTGGCCTTGTAAGTATTCATATTTTCGTCTGAGCTTGGCTGACTTTCAAGCTTCCGAGGAACTCCCTCTGAACCCGAGATGGCATTCGATGAAACGGCCAAAGCACTCGCTATGAATGGCGTATGTCATCCCTAATCACTTGAGTTAAGCTGACATTGTAGAAATGCTTCGTGGAGAGGATGTTCCGTATGGAAGATTTACAAGCTTACATGATGAGATTATTCTTGGAGTACGCACGACTAGTAGCGGATGAAGGGGAAGATATGGTATGTTCCTTTCTCTCTGTATCATGTTGACGATCAGGACTTCAGATACGATCCGGCGTTATACGAATTTACGGAAAGAGACGAGTGCCCTGCTGGGGAAGTTTGTACTGTAGAAGGAGATGTTGGGGTTCTTTCAGAGAACAAGATGCCCTGGGAGGAGGATTTAGAAGATTAGAGTTTAGCATTACAGTGTACTTGTACTATTATGCATCGTCACGATAAACATGATGAACCAACCCAGATATAAACAAATGCAGCTGCCAGCAGCTACCATGAGAACGCCTCGACATCAAGTTCGATCTTCACCTTCTGTGCCTTTGATACTCTAACAACCTCTCGCCTGAGATCATCACACATGGACCCAGGACCGCAAACTACCACTCCAATATCCTTCCATCCAGCAGCAACTTCTTTCTTTAATAACAAAGATAGATCCAATCGTTTTCCAATGACGATCTCTTGCTCAACATGGCTCATACCAGGTTGCAGTTCTTTGGCCATAGGTGCTTGAGCGACTCGCATGGACCAGTAGACCTTGACGTTGGGATGAGCGTGGGCGAAAGGTAGGATTGCCGTAATCCCGATGCCTCCGGCAACCAGAATTAATCGATCAACAAGGAGGATCGGGTTTCGAGAGAAGCCTGATCCGCCATATGGTCCCTCGATCAAGGTGGTGGTAGTGACGCTATTAGACCAGAGATGTTTAGTGAGACCATTATTCTTCTTGATAAAGAAAGTAATACCTGACGTGGGGGTCTTAGAATGGTCGAGAGTAGCGGAAGAAGTTGGAGTCAATTCTTCCAAATCTTTCTCGTTAAGTGGGGTAGCTGAGCCGGCCGAATTGAATGAAGCGAGTGTTTTGGCAGGTCGGAGGTAATTGGTGGGAATGACTGAAAAAGGATGATTTTCCCAAGGTGTAAATTTCCTCAAGGCGGGGAAAAAGATGTAGGCGTGTTGACCTGGTGTTGAATTCCGTTTGATACCCTCGATGTCCACCCTCAAGATTTCATCACCCACAGGTCGGAGAGTAGCTTTCCTCATTCCATTTTTAACCATTCTTCCAATTCTCAGAACTCGGTCAAACGCCCAAATAGCGAAACAAGCATAAAGCCAATACTTGTAGCCCCATTGATCTTCGAAGCGATAGTCGAGGTGATACCATGTTCCCGCCAAGGTGAATACAGCAAGGATGATATGTGTGATGAGGAAAATTTCGTATGACGAGTTCCTAAAGACTGATGCGATCAACATGATCGAGCAGGCGACAGTGGCGACACAGCCCCAGATCCAATATGGTTCGACGAGCTCTTCAGCGTATGAACCAGACTTGACATAAGAAGCGAGTTCAAGAATGGAATGAAGGATAAGTTGGATTCCGAATAATCGTGCTACCCATCGATGAAGGAGGATATAAGTCGAGTGGGTCCAGTTGGTAAGCCAGAGAAGGATAGAATTTCGACCAGCGAAAAGTAAGACCAAAGGAGCGAGACCCATGGCGAGGACACCGGTTCGAGCCGCAACTTTCGACAAGATCTCGTCAAAGCTAGACTGGTACCACGCATTGGGCTGGACAGAGTTGTAACCGACAGCGGAGAGGATGACGGTGATTACGGTGAAGATGGCGATAAAGATAGATTGACCAGAAGTGGGGAAATGACACCATCTGAAGAAAGGCTGGATATTTCGACCATTGAACAAGGCCGGGTAGACTGCATAGGGTTTGATCTTGGAAATAAGGCGATTGGTGTAAGGCAGATAGGTGATGAAGGTGGTAAGCATGGGTATTCCGGCCCCGAGAATGAGAAGAATCAGGCTGAATATTAGCTAAACCTCATAGACGGGGGCCCTCGGGACACTTACGCATATCGGGCATGTATCGCTTCACCATCCGCAAAGTTCTTCAAAGTCAAACTCTGTTCCTTCAAGTCGCTCTCAGAAAGCAGCTGAGTCTCCATCATCATCTCGTCCGAGTCATAGGTTGTGGCTGGAGTTGAATTGACCATGATGAGCGATTGTTCGTAATTCCACATAGGTTTGACCGTAGGTTCTCCAGTCGATTCATCGATCCAATACTTCTCCAGGACCCATGGCTCGCTATCGGCTGGACAGGTAGAGTTGATACAATAAGCAAGAGTGGTCAGGAAGGGTTCAGACATGGCTCGGCATTCGGGAGTGATCTCGGATTCGTGACCGTGTCGTTTGACTTTGATCATCGACATACCTGACATACCAGCCATATCATCATGGTCGTGGGTGTCGTCACACTCGATATTGGCGGTAGCAATGACTGCTCGACAAGCGAAGGCGCAGACGGGGTCGTACATGGGAATACCCATTCCGATAAACCCAAGTACGGAAGGCAGGAAGGCGATAAGAGGTAGGATGTGGTTCATCTTGATCATCTTGCTATCAAAGCTGTTGGTACGATGAATAATAAGACGTATGGAGATCAGTAGGGGAAGACTCTAAGCCAATCGTGTTGATGTATAAGTATATATATACAAGGTCGATTAGTGCACACACCTTTAATCTAGTCAATCCGCCCGACCTCTCCCTTGCTCGCTTCGTTTCAAAGCTTCCTTGACGACCATATTATGCCTCTACACCATGAGATGTATTCTTGATTGGTCAAAGGACGTGTCGGCGTTATGGTGAACTGGGACGAGATCAGGAACGGGTGGTGTTTGTGCCGCTTGACATTGCGGCATTTCCCAATTGGCTCAAAGGAGTGAGTGGAGTGTTGACGACTCACTCGGAGGTCAGTCTGGAGTGTTGTGCGTGCGATCAGTAGTCTCATTCAGCATTTGGCGAAAACAGAAGGGTAATGAGTGGTGTTGAAAGTGACAGTGGACGATTGTGGATGCAATGCCTGGGAGGTACTGTAGCTTGTTCACGTGGAGGCTCGGCCCGACACCCCGTTTAAAAGGCTGATTGTACATGTATGAGCGGTACGATCACGTAGCATTGTCATCCATCGCTATATACATGTAAAGACTCTATATACAATACCGACAGTCCAGAAGACTTGAATATGGCCGCCCGGCAGCCGATACTCGGTTCCCTACGCTTACCACGAGAAAGCATCCACATCCAGCTCAAACTTGACCCCACTCTCATTCCCAATTCTCACCGTCTCCCTCCTCACATCATCACAAAGTGACCCAGGACCACATACTACAATTCCAATATCCCTCCAGCCATTTGCTACTTCACATTGAATCAATTCGGTAATGTTCAATCGCTGATTGACGATGATGTTATGTTCAACATATTCCAGAGCCGGCTGGATTTCCTGGATCATCGCATCCTGTTCATCTCGCATTGACCAATGTAGCTTGACATTAGGGTGGGCGGCTACGAATGGGAAGAGAGCGGTGATTCCGATCCCACCTCCGATGAGGATCAGACGATCACAGAGGAGGACGGGTCGGGTGGAGGTACTATGGTAAGGACCTTCTACTAGAGCGGTGATGGGCTGAATCATATTCCAGAGTCGTTTGGTGAGACCGTTGTTTCGCTTGATGAAGAATGTGATACCACTGGTGGGCGAGGTGGTATGTTGTCGGTAGTTGAGCGGAGTGGCAGAGTCAATCATCTCCTTGTTTGCGGTATAAGGGGTGTAAGGCGTAGCCGGAGTAGCGGGCTCCCCAGCAGATGGCCAGCCACCTTTAGGTCTAGACTTGAGCAAGTTGGTCGGTACCATCGAAAAAGGGTGGTTCTCCCATGGAGTCCATTTTCGAAGAGCTGGAAATGAAACGTATGCGTGTTGACCTGGAGTAGGGTTCCACTTGATACCTTCAATATCGACTCGCAAGATACTGTCTCCGACGGGTCGAACATGAGCGGTATTTAGACCATTCTTGAAGATCCTGCCTAGTCGGAGTACGCGATCAAAGCCCCAAATCGCAAAGCAGAGGTATAGCCAGTATTGGTAACCCCACTGGGCTTGGAATAGGTATTCGAGGTGGTACCAGACACCAACAAGTGAGATGACGGCGAGAAGGATGTGGGAGATCAAGAACCATTCGTAGGCGGATCCACGGAATACCGAAGAAATGAGCATGATTGAGAAGGCGATAGTTGCGACGGACCCCCAAATCCAGTATGGCAGAACTGCCTCGTCCTTGTACTCCCCCTGGTCGACGGTGAGAGCCAACTCGAAAAGAGAGTGGAGGATGAGCAAGATACCGAAGATCCTGGCGACCCATCGATGGAGGAGGATAAAGGTACCATGGGACCAGTTTGTTATCCACAATAAAACGTTGTTCCGTCCAGCGAAAAGGAATACCAGTGGAGCGGTTCCCATTGCCAACAGGCCGGTTCTAGCACCGATTCGAGAAAACATCTCTTGTTTGATGTTCTTGTAATGCGAATTGGGCTGAACAGAGACATAGCTGACGGTCGAAAGTAGTGTAGCGAGGACGACCATGATACAGATATAGGTCGACTGGCCGAGAGTGGGGATGTGGAGCCACTTGAACACCGGCTGGACGTTGTATGATCGGAAGAGGGCTGGGTAAACGAATCGGGGCTTGACTTTGGATATGACACGATTGCCGAAGGGGAGGTACGTGAGGAGGGTCGTCAAGATTGGAATACCAACTCCGACAAGGAACAAAGCAAGACTGGATGTCAGCGAATATCGAGCAGTAACGACAGGTTGACGTACGCGTATCGGGCATGAACAGCCTCTCCCACGACATAAACATCGGTACTACTTTTGTACATATCATACGACTTGAGCGAGATGTACTTGGTTCCAGTCATCGTCTCGTTCGGGTTGAATAAGTCGGTGACACTTCCGTTGATGAGCGAGAGCGATTCGTGGTATCCCCACATGGGTGGAACTTTAGCTGAACCAGTAGCGAATCCAGCCCAATACTTCTCGAGAGCCCAGAGTTCGACCTGTTCAGAGCAGACCGACCTCATACAGTTGGCCAAAGTCGTCAAGTAGGGTTTCGACATCGCTTTACAGCTCGGGGCGATACCAGCGGGAGCTGACCTTTTGTGGTGCATCGCAGAGGATGCCTCGGGGCAGTCAAGTTTCGCTTTACCTAGCGACGAGGAGCAAGCAACGGCGCAAGTCGGATCATACTTCTTGATTCCCATACCGATGAATCCAAAGGTAGATGGTAGGACAGCGATGGCTGTCGCCAGCGACAGTGAAATTCTCATCTTGGTGTAGTGTATAGATGGATCGATGGTACGATTATAGTGGTAAGGAAGAGGGCAAGGGGGAAATGTCAGGAGTGATATACCAAAGAGAACAAAGCGCGATCGCCCTATCTATTGCTCTCCACCTTTATTCACAATAATCTCTCCCTGCTATCGTCACCGAGTTCGTTATCGTCCTTTCTTCGGATCGGATACTTTTTTTCCACCCCAAATATTGCTTGTTTCAAACAAACGGGGTGATTGCATACTTCCTTTGAGTGTCCTACGGATTGACTGATCGATGCACTTGACGGGGTAAAGGATCACGAAAGCGTTGGGTCGAGTCGTCGGTGTTTGCATCTCGAAGGAACACTCAAGGATGTCCTGTGGTCAACGGTTCTTAGCTAGACTTCATTGTGATTCGAAGAGCGACAGATGCCTGAGCGCTCTGGGCTCAATCGGGAATGATCGATGAGAATAGCAAGACATCCTTCCCCAATCATGGCCTTTGTCTGGAATCCCTGTGTTTGGTGGAGTGGTGTTGTATCGAGTGTATGTTTCATCGAAATGTAGCCGCAGCTAGCTGCCTTTCTGACAGCTGCGTAGATAGATGTGACCCTGGTCGTCAAGATAAGGCATGGGAAACAGAACAACAAGGACAAACTATTGTTCCAAAGGTACCAAGCCAGAAGCTAATCGGAGTCCCCACACACACTTGAACTTTTGTCACAAAAGCCCTCCCTTTTACCTGTGTTGATACACCATTACCATACATTCATAATGCCTAGAAGAACAGCATGGGCGTCCCAAGTGGAGCTAGCGGAGTTGTATGACATGATATACGCTCCACACGCCGACGATCAATCCCGACATAAAGCCCTTTCACGAGTAAGCTCAAGCTCACTTTGTGTATTTCTTGAAACACCGCTGACGGTACCTCAGATGAGCATCTATCTATCTTCACCATCTTGTCCTTCCTTCATACACCTGCTTCACTCGCTACTATCGGCAGATTTACTCCCGATCGTTGGCGCTGCCCAGATCCAATCAACGAGATTGAGTTGTGCTATGGCTATAGTAAGGTTTATTAACGGAATGGTGGATCCTTTACAGACTGGTATGTGAACTCGGGAGCTTTACGGAATACATGCTGACTGGATTAGGACCTTATGCACGCCCAATATCACATATTGCTGCATCGCTCAAAATCCCTCAATCCCTTATCTCCCTCCGTCATAGAGCTACACACGAAGACCTTCCCCCTTTGCCCCTCCTCAAGCAAGCCGTTCACTCGGCAATCGAATATATCAATCAATATTCTTTCCTCCCCTCCTTGGCTAGCACCTCCTCGGACCCGATACCGAGATCAATCCGGGCAGAGAATTTAGTTGGGAGATGGAAGAAATTGATCAAAGCTAGATCCAGAGGGGAGATTGGCGGACCTGAGTCGGAGAGGGAAGAAAAGTCGTTGATTAGGGAGATTGATGGAGAAGACATGGGAGAAATAGCGGAGGCGCTAGCAGCAGTCGGTGGGTTGATACCACTTGCAAAGAGGTAAGAGCATTCCAAACCGTTAAATCGCCAGCTGACCCGGTAGGAAGAGATCATCGTTACAGTCGGCGGAACCAACAAAGGCATCTCTACAAATCTGGTCGCCGCTCATCAAACACCTATCGCAGCGGGACTCTCAATTCGTGAATAGCCTGGTCGAGCAGCTTTCGACAATCGTGGTCAAGACCGATGGGAAAGATGTCGAAAAGAGCTCGACCAGATGGTCTGCCGCAGTATGGATCCTTCAGCTATGGTCGGAGCGCACCGACTTGCCAAACCCTGACGACGAGGTCAAGACCCGCATAAGGCGGGAGATCTTGGCTGCTTTGATCAATCGGGATGAAATGTGCGTTTATTCCAATTACAACACGCCGAGGCTAAGGCTGATATCGCAGACTGACTCGTTTCTCCGAAGAGCTTGCCGATGTAGATACGCTATTCCAGAACGCAACAACAGGCTTGGAGGATGTGTGGGACGAGGACGACTCGGCTGGAGATGACGATAACCTTGCTGGTTTGGAGCTGGCGGAAGACCATGATACGGGCGACGCAATGGATCTGGATGGGGATGACATGCTGGCCCAGATGGAAGCTCGTTTAGCGCGTCTGTCTTCTAGGGTGAGTCACATTTTCCTCAAGATGCATATAGATCCCCTAGCTCACCTTGTAGAAAACGGGTTCTGGTATTGTGCCTGAACCAAGCAACCGTCCCACCGACCCTTCCCATACAGAACGACCAAACAACGGGTGGAATCGACTTGATCATACTAGCTGGAAACCTTGTCCAATTGGCGCGTGGGGTTGTGCCCCAGTATCAAGAGTATTTGCATGATGCAAATGTTTCGGCCTCCTCTTCAGTTCACATACCTTACTCATCTGACGGGACAGACTGTCGACTCGATTACCCCCATGATGCGTGTCGCTGCTCAAACTGACGGGATAGCTACTCACATATATACCGGGTTCAAGGACAACAACCACCCAGACTTCCTCTTCAGTACATCTACTTTCGCCATATCCTAACATCTCAATCGACTACTACCGCACAACCATTCCATACTTTCATCTCACGCGTCTTCTTCGCGTGATACATAAGCATCACGACCCCTCATGCCGTCTCGAATCATGACCGACCGAGAATTTGATGTCCTACCCCTCCAAGAGTTGCACCGCCAATGGGTCGCTGAACAGAATGAGCGCCCAAGCCGACATCGAGGAGATCGGGAGGAACGGAGCGGTCGAGAGGACAAGGAGAACCGAGGAAAGAAGGAACATAGGCGACATCGGTCCGATCGGAAAAGGACAAGAGCGAAGGATGAGCTTCACGTCGATAAGAGGAGACATAGTCAGATACAGGAAACCTCAGTGCAGAGGGCGGAGAGACACATGGCATACCAGCCTGGAGCTGTACAGCAGCCATGTGGTCACTACAAGCCAGCCGATATGTGCTGGTCTGTATGGTCCATCCACGATCAAGTCGCACATCGTAACGACGTTCATAGCCCCTACGATTATCGTCCTCAAGACGACATCGACCCCAGACACGTCTCGGCCGCCGCCAACCGGCAGTCTACCCTCCATGCTCCTAACCCCCTCCAGACGTCAGACCAACCGAGCCGCAATTTCGATCCCCCTCCCACCAAGCGGAGATCAGTAGCTATCAATCCGGAAATCGAGTACGTGTCGAATCCAGCTTATTCAAGCGTCACTTCGCCAACCCCTGCCCACATCGCGCCTCCTCGTCCCTCTCAATCATTCCGATTCGGCCCTCATCATACTGAGTACGACGGGACTGAACCCCTTCCTGCTCCTCCCCCGCCTCGTGGTCCATATGGTCCATCGCCTCTAGAACCAGACCTCCAACCTCCTTACTGGATGGAAACAATCGGACATGCTTTATGGTCTCTCGGTATCACTGTTGGTCATCTGGTGGGCACTGCCGCCACCTCCATTCTCATCTTCATCCTGGGTTTGATACACTGTGTTATGACAGCTATCCTCCTGGTCGTCGGTACCGTATTCGACGGCCTCACCACGATGCTCCGAATACTCTTCAACCTAATCACTTGCCACTTCCAGTCGGGAGAATGGGGGTGGGAATGGACCCACCTTACGCGAGCCTGGCAATGGGGAAGGAAGTCTCAGTGGGTCTGGGAAACTGTAGGCCGAGTCAATATGGAGACGGAAGAAAGGGATGAGAAGGTCGCCAAAAGGTTGAGTCTGCATGAGGCTAGGAAGGAGGAATATAAGCGGGAGCAGCAGGAAAAAGCGCAGATGCAGAGCGCAGGACCAGTGATTCCTGCGAACAAGCGACATGGTGTCGCGGCCTTGTACAGTGGGAGATCTATGGCGTATGATATAGAGAAGGGATTGGATCGGGATCGGCACCGGGGCCTCAGCCTGGGTCAAGCAATCGAGTAAGTTCAGACTCCCAAAACTTCACCGCCGATGCTGACAATCCCAGCCTCCTTACTACTAGACGAACCTATCCCCAACGCCGCCTTGAATTCTTTGATTACTTGGTCTTAGAATAGCATAATCCACGTGTAGAACCAAACAAGCCTACTCCCATTGTTACAAACCTGGCAGATACTCGAATATTTAATGATACAATGCATATGTAGAACTATACGAGCCTCATTCCAATGTTACAAACCAAATCTACGACTCACTGGCAGAAGAAGGTACACCACTCGAATTACTCTTCTTCTTCTCATACTTCTTGATCCAAGGATGCTTGAGTACCTCCGATAGCGGTAGTCTAGCTTCTGGATCATGGCGTAATAGCTACATCATCAGCGCTCATCCACGAGTGAGGGAGGTAGGTACTCACCCTGGTGATGAGGTCGGCTGCCTCTGGGGAAACGCTACTAGGGATCTTCAGGTCAACGTTTCGAATACGTTTATAAGTTGCTAGGAATCAGCATATACTCAAGCAGGACTACTGGGACTTACCGGCATGACCGTTCATATCTTCAAATGGTGGACTTCCGACCAGGAACTCGTATGTCAAAACACCCAATGCCCACAAATCAACCTTTGAAGTATGCTCTTTTGCTTCGACCATTTCAGGGGGTAGATAATCGAGAGTTCCACATAGCGTCTTACGCCTATCACTAGGGGCATGCTGCGACGGTCAGCTGCTAAACGACTAGGATCGCGGGAACTACTCACCACACTCCATCCGAAATCACCTATCTTCAATTCCCCTTTGAGGCCTGCTTGATCAGTACTGCCCTCTCACAATTTCGACTCCACCTACCAATCAGGATATTCTCCGGTTTGATATCTCGATGCATGACATGCTTCTTATGGAGATACGATAGCGCATCGGCCATTTGGGCGATATACTGTCTCTTCAGCTTGGAGGACCTGTGTGCTGAAGCTGACTCACACGACTACTCTTTTTCTCATCAAATTTTCCACACTTAGACATCTGCTTATACAGCTCTCCCTTAGCAGCGAACTCCAGAACCAAGAAGATCCGTTTGGAATCGTGGAAATAGCCATACAACCTTAGGATATTTGGATGTCTGCGCATCAGCTTTCAGAACCGGACTCGGGACCCAAGCAGCTGACCTGAGATTCTGCTGGATCTCGATCTCCCGCCTAACTTGCACTTCCACCTTTCCAGCTACAATCTCCGACTTATGCAGACATTTGAGCGCAACGACGAAATGCGGTTCCGCCTTTGTTCGAGCTAGGTATACACGACCGAATTTCCCCTTTCCTAAAGGTCGTCCAATGGTGAATGCTGGTAGTGAGAGTGGTCCCAAACTACCAGCTCTGAAAATTAGCTCAAGCTGAAACAAGACAGATGACCTGACTTACGCGCTCTGCATTTCCAGTATTCTCGCCGAATCACCCGTGACCATGTCCTTGCCCTCCATATCCGCTTCCAATCCACCATCGTACTTTCCGATACCCGACTTCTGAGCCGCAACAGTCTGATGTGTAGTTTGAAATGGGTCGATCTTCCCGCTCAATGCTCTTGAAGAGGTTGCATGCGCAGGTCCATGTATCCCGTGTGCTGTATGCTGATTAATCGAGAGTTTACCCTTTCCAGCCGGTGAATGAGGTTTCCCAAGGGGTCCGGCGCCAGTATTGACGCCTGCCAGCTTAAATAAAGCTGCTCGTTGACTCTCTGCCGATAATTGAGTACCAGATGAAGAAGCTGCGAGACCACTGTTGGCAGGTCTGACGTATTCTGGGTTCATAAACTTCTTGAGCACGGGCGGTAATCGTTGTCCGGCTTGTGGACGTGGAGGTGGTGGTGCCGTTTTGTCGATGGACAGCCCTGCCATCATGGCAGACACACTTTGAGACATGATGCCGACTAGTATGTATCGAGATAAGAATACAAGGTTGAATGATCAAGGTTTGTTTACGCTCACGAAATCAGTCGCGTCCGGATAAATGGGTGGAATAAATAAGACTTGGCATATTACACCCACCGTTGACTAGCTCGCCAACCTACACTCTACATATCCTAGTCCAGTCGGACCCGTAACCAATGCGTTCACTGCCTTCATCGACGTCGCAGCCGGTCTTCACTGACCAATGAGTGGATGCTGGGGCCACAGGTCAATGAAATGGCGCAATTACAACTCCTTTCCTGTGATTTGGAGAAACACACACACAATAGGCTGTGCCGTCGGTGACATCTCCGAACATGCGAAAGATCTCATTGGAAGCTGGTGAACGTGACTCCAATAGTGACTCGGGTGACCGCACATACTTAGCGGCTAGCGACCGTTTACCGGCGGACCCGTCTACACCGGACGAAGGAGCGCGACATCCTTTGATGACAAGAGAGGTGTAAACCCCTGGGAACAGACATCCTTTGACATATCGGATCCGGTTACTTCTTGATGACGCACCCGTCCAAATGTGATTTGTCAAAGGCCAATGGAGGCTGTACAGTAGACATCCGCTCATCCCGTATCTACCATACTCACCACTACTATATCACCCATCCATTCATCGACTCAATTGCTTTCTTACTCATCACTACAATCACTACAATCAACTACAATGTCTACCTTCCATCTCATGTCAATCATTATGTCAATTCTACACGTGAGTGATCTAACTACCTTTCACACACACGATGCCGCCATCGCATCACAACGTGTTTTGCGGGTGCCTCTATGCCTCATGTATTGTGGTCATCATACCGTACGACGCTGACGCGGCGCTTTAGGTCAAAGTTATTGCTGTACATGCATATGAATCGACCTCCAACGAAGCACCGCATGAAGAATGGAAGGGAGGGAAGGCGACCAGACTCGCCACCAGAGCTGAAGGAGGCCGGGGTGGCGTCAATGTTGGAGCTGTCATCGGTGAGTACTCTTCTTATAGCTGACACCACCCATAGTACTCCTCAGGGACCTACTTCCTTCCCTTCCTTCTACTCATCCATTGATTGGACCTTCGTGTGAGGTACACTCGGACTGACATCCAGGTGCGATCGCAGGAGTGATTCTAATCCTCGCCGCCATCCTCCTGATCTTCCTCAAGTCACGAAATCGAAACCGAAACCCCAACCAGACTCAAGCTATACAATACAACAACGTACCCCAGAAATCTATCTTCGCACTCTCATCATACAAGCAACCTCCCCAGCCACTACCTCTCTACACTCAACCGACCTCACCCTATGCCCAGCATTATAATGGCGGTGTACCCATGCCTCAGGCTGTCCATCCTTCGACCAGTGGATACTACAGACAAGCAGGTCAGGTCCAGCAAGACAATGGAGTCAGGTTCGGGGGAGTGGGGGTCGTCAGGTACTAGGTGGGCAGCGGGCTCAAGGTGATAGGGAATGAAAGGATAACATGCTACCGGTTAATATGGCTTAGCTTCGATCTCTCGGTGGATATGCGTGACAGTAGCACACATCGGCGATGGCATACATGGCGCTTTCAAGAATCGACCATACAGGGGATAGAGGGAAGGGTTCGAGCCCTACAGTACGATGTGATGTTGGTGTCAATGTTGTCACTTCCAGTTACGATTTCATGCAGATGTACACTTTTGCTTCTGGATTCCCCTCCGACTCCGACCTTACAAATCAGTCAGTCCAACAGGTCAAGGTGTTGATCACTATGCAGAGACAAGCTGAGAAATACTGTGGCACTAATCGAGCGCCTGGCTCACAAGTTGTCTCACATTTAGTACGCTCGTTAGATGCTCAGATAGCTTATACCCTTCGCCGCGCTCGTGGCAAACTAACTTAAGGGAGTCTCACCGCGTCATTCTCCCCTTGCATGAGTCACAACCAACTTCCCTACTGAATCACCAACAAGCTCTATCAATACACCTCAGACCCATCATCAACCCCAGTATCCCCCTCTTCATCTTCATCTCCTCCTTCCCTCCAATCTCGATCATTGAAGCCTGTCTTTGACCAATCTATAGGCTCAGAAAGTCTGACTACTCGCCATATATCTCCCTTGGCAGGCTCCTGGTACTTATAGCGGTCGAGTGCCTCCTTGCTGGCAGAAGCAATGATTGTGTCAAGGTCAAGGTCCTCGTCATGCTCAGTGATGAGTGTCTCGATAGTGTCTCCGATAAGTTTGGCCACGGAGTACCCCAGCTTCTCCTGCGCATCCTTTGCCGAGGGGATGACTGTCTCTCTCCCATCAAGTACGGATCTCACATATATCGGCCTGGCTGTGTTCCCGCCAAGCGAGCCTGACTCTGAGCTTCACATCAAGAACCTCGTGATATGCTTGCTTACTGAAGGTCTCGTACCCACAGACTTCCCCGATTTTTGTCGCCCTGACGTAGAGCGTCGCTTTGTCCTTCATCAGAACACGGAAGTTGTTTATACTGCCAAAGATATTGAGTTTGTCGTGGGCTTGCTTCACCGTCCAATATTCGGGAGGTTCATCAGGCTTGAAAGGAAGTGAGGTTTGCGTGCCCGCGCCTTGTTTCAGTTGACATCTCACTGGGGTACCTTGCGTGGTGCTGCCCCTTGCCAGACGATGATAGGCTGGATCATCGGGCCCGATGGCTGTCAGGTCAAGCGAGAAGACATTGGGAGGTAAGCCCTGTCTTTCGATGGTCTGTCGCAGAACTGTCGCGTCGGCTTTGGACATGGCCTTGGCGCCCTTCGATGTTCGACCATGGGTCGATGAGGTCCTAGGCGTCGATGTTTTAGCAGCCCGCTTGATGGTTTGGCGATTACCTGTCTCTGTCAATCACTGTATGGGCGTGCGGCCATGGAATGGATACTGACCTCCCAGTTGGGGGCCTCGTCGAACAATATTCTTATTCGCGTCTTTGTGCCAGATGATTTCGACCGCCTGTTTCCGTGTACGGCCGTCATTAAATGCCTGCGTCCTACTTGCAGTCACACGAGCGGACGGGTAAACCGATTCTACGACACTTCGCATCGAATCAAAACTCCTTACCATGGTCTCACCAGCCTCTTTTTTCCACCCATCTCCATGCTCCAGCTCGTTCAGCCAACTTCCCAATGCAGTCACAGTGACACTTTCCTTTCCCCTTCCCCTTCCACCTCCGACGATCGTGAACTTGGCTTTGTGGTACCTAGCTGTGTTGTCAGACATATCGGTGCTGTGTAATGGTAATTCAATCTTGGTGTCTCAGGGGTAGATAGCGTAGTGTGTTTGGAAGTCTTTCAATCAGGAGAACGGACCTTTATAAGGCAGTACGAGCTCCACCTGCCTTCTCGATCCTGCTTATAGAGGGTGCTAGACTTGATCTCCATTGTGTGTTCGGCAGTAATCACCGAGAGATGAAAGGGACTCGGTGACAGAGTGACGATCGATGATGTCTTCAAACCTCTGCCGCTGCCCATCAAGTATTATGTAGAGCCCAAGATAAAGGATCTCGAAGCTTTGGCTGACCTCTCTGCTATTTCTCATCTTGCGCCACTCGATAAACGAGCGAAAGAAGAGGAACCTGGCATCGAGTCCTCGACAAGGTCTCGAGGATATCGCAATCTATTCTGCCATATTGTTTGGTATCAGAACCCATCCAAGGGGCCGCTAGCATATGTTATGATCAGGATCAGTTTATGAATGTTCATCACAAAGGGGGTCAATGGTGCAGCGCACTCTGACGCAATCAAACCGTACAGAACGAGATCGGTAAACACTCCACGACTAGCACAATACGCCAGGCCCTACGATATTGGCAGCGATTCATAAATATTCGTTTCGACAGATACTAAGCGTAATCATTAAGTAAAGAGAGCCTTTTTGGGAGATTCGTAATAATTTCCGGGACAAGTGATATCATTGTGGAACAACAGCTCATTGAGCGACGTTGTCTCGAACTACGTCTGACGTCGAGACTTTATTCGTAGCCTCAGTTGTGAGGTCTATGTAGGTGGCCGGCGTCATTTGCTTCAGGGTAGGTGGGCTCAAGGTCCTCGTTGAACGTCATTGGGGTGACGAAAGGCGGGGTGATAGATGGTGCTCCCGAGTCGGCAGATGGTACGGTAGCATCCATCTCGGTTGACTGAAGACCAGTCGTGTCGTCAATAAGGACTCCAGCAAGGATAGCCCGTACATGTTGTTGTCGATTGGCCAAGGGGGTAAAAGATTGATCTTCAGCCAAGTTTGATTCAGATTTGTCACCATCTTCGTTTTCGTCATTTTGAGCCACTTCCGATGTGGAGATTTGCTGCTTCACAGCAGGTACATTTACGGGGTCCTCCGTGGTGACCTCTGGGCCAGAATCGATAACATGGCGTTCAGCAGTTTCGCTTTCCAGTCCAGTAGAACCCTGGTCTATAGTCATGGCTTCTGACTTGATAGGTTCCTCAGTGATACCAGCGATGATAGACCTGAAGTATTGTTGCTCCTTTGCGGACGGGACAGAAGGCAATTGTTCTGACTTGGTAGTGTCCTCTTCCGTAACCTCCTGATCAAAGATCGCCTGATCCGCAATGTCCTGCTCTCTACCCTCGGGTACCGGAGTCTCGGTTCCTGGTTCGATGGGTTCATCGATAACTCCAGCGATAACAGACCTGAAATGTTGTTGATCGTCCTCAGATGGGGGTGGAGGTACTTCATTAGGGATTGTAGGTGGGGATGAATCGAGATCAGGTGGATCTGGGGGTGTAAGGGCGTCAAGGGTGGTATTCTCGTCGTTTCGATTCGTGATAGCCGTCTGTGTTTCGGGATGGGTAGTCTCACCAAGCTTCACTCTGGGAGGAAAGGTGTAATCGGCTCCCGCGGTAACTTGTACATTACCGGTAGCAATATGCCCAGCGGCAGCTACCACACCGGGGGAGGGTGACGGTCCAGCAGATCGAGTCATTCGTTGAGGAGTTTCCGGTTTCAAGCCACCAACATTTTCCTCTTGTTCATCAAGACCCTCATCATGTCCGTGTAAGTTGAGATCTTTCATTGGTGATTCTTCCAGACCAAAGTTCGACCCTCTTCGACCATTTTCATTTGCAATAGTCATAGCAGCCGAAGGTGATATGAAAAGAGCGTCGGAAAATGACATTGAAGCCGGCGTAGCATGTTCGGTGATTTCGGGACCGATGACTGCTGCAGAGGGGGAAATGAAAAGAGCATCGGAAAGTGACATTGACGCTGGAGTAGTGGCTGCAGGAGAAATGAACAGGGCATCCGATAATGACATTGAAGCGGGCGTTTCGGAAGCGATGGTCGGAATGGCTTTATTAGGCGTAGAGGGTTGACTATCCTCTGGTGTTCTCGTATGTAGAGCCCGGGTGGAAGATGTATCTTGACCTGAACTAGCCAGAACACTTTGGAAGTGGGGGGAATGGCCGGGATTGCCCATCAGATTGTTCTGTTGTCGATCAGGAGAAGGCATGTACAAAGCCTCGGTAGACGGAGAGGCGAGTCTTGATGGCACTGCTATTCGAGTGATCTCTGCTGGGGTGGCAAGTTGGCTGACTGGCTGCGCGCTTGCTTCTGGAACGACAGACTTTGTACTCCGCCAATGTCGCCAGATCTTCTCATCGAGGTCATACCATTTCCGCATATTTGTTAATGGCTTCAAATCGAGATCGATAACCTTGACAGTAGCCTGAGGTTCATCGAGTTTCCAGCCGTCCGAGGTTGAAACCAAAGGACAAGTGATGAAGACCGAACAATCTTTGAAAGTCGCCGAGAGGGCATATGCGACCAGTGATTCTCGTAAGCTCCACTTGTCGGATCTACCAGCATATGGATCAGAGAAGTACAGATCGATGAATTGGCGAAGCTCTTCCGCGGACGGTTGAGGCAGGAGGGTGGGATCGAACAAGTCGGATTCCGGCAAATCGTTTGTAAAGCGCTGGGCGATGTGGGATATGTCTGTACCGTCCAAAGTCGATTGAAGATCTCGAAGACGTTGCATTACGCCAGAGTGCCACAGCACAGGTGACAAGATCGGAATAGTCTTGGTCGCCTCATCGTCAGACTCGCCTACACCAGGTACCATATACCCCTGCCATCAGCAATGACCCTGTGGGGTATGCCCAAGGAGAAGAGACATACCTCATGCACTCCAATGGCTTGACCATCGACAAAGACTCTCCAATTGTTACTATCCCCACCACTCGACGACCATAATCCCCACAAAGCTTGCATGGCAGTGGCCATTCTACTCAAGTCGTCAGAGTAAAGATCAAGAGGATCGTACTCAGTCTCAACACCTCGCATATGTTGATGTAATATAAACCGGGAGTGCTCCGACTTGATGGCGGCTGCTTCTTGCGGGTGGATATTTTCAGAGGAAGGCAGGAAACCCCACTTAGGCTGGTTGTCAGCTGAGTACACTGAGACTAGAGTACTGAAGCTCACCTTGATCTCAATCGCGAGGACAGTATGACTAACATCACTCAAACTAGTCCGTAAGTCATCCATCAGTGTAGCCTTGACAGGAGTGGCCGAGGTTGAAAACGTTGGTAAATCGATATCAGCCCTGAAGTCGGGCCTGGTATGTTTCACATGTTCAACGAGTTCAGCGACCCATTTACCGTCCAAAGATACAGGCTCAACAACCGGCAGGTGTGTCTTCGGGAGCAACTTGGGGAGTAGCTCGTCCCTCCACAAGATCGAGATATCGGAAATGTCTTCGTCGGGCTTGCTTTCAAGCGATTTTGGGATACGCAGAGCTTTGTTGCGATATTCGGGGTTGCGGCCATGATACCCAAAGACAAGATTGGCACCGCCCTCCGCGATGTAGTGCCAGTCGGCGATATCCGAGGTCCCACCAGCTGTGCCCATAGGTTGGGCATCTGATCTCGTCGTCTGGTTTGGTGCGACGGCGGTAGTCGTTTCGGCAGGTGGTGCAAGTCTCAGAGGTTCCGCTTCAGCAATCAAAGAAGAAGTGACCGGTATCTGGGCGGCCTGGACTTCGGTTCCAATCGGCGCCTGTATTGTCTTGGTTTCGGGCGTCGTGTTGTTGTTCACTGCTGAATCCGGCACAAGTGCGTTTTGCTCCTCTATCTGAGGAGATTTGGGACTCGCCATAACAGCTACTCCGCCGGACTCCTTCAATGACTCCCCCTTCGCACCAGCCCTCAGTGCCTCCGACGCACCTCCACCAGTCTCATCTAGCGGCTCAAGACTACCTCTTCCAGATTTCTTACTATCAGTAGATCTCTTCAAATCATCAGACTTGAGAGCCATCGAACTAGATCGCCTAAAAGTCGAAGTAAGACCACCGAGACTGAACCGTTTTCGGGTATTAGTGGATTCCTTACTTGGCGATGATGATCTGAAGTTGGTAGTCGGAAGAGGCTTGTGTGGGGTCGGTGGCTTGTAAGTGACCGAGAGGAGGAGCCATTCAATTGGTGATTCTTCACTCAGCTCCAAAGCTGCAGTGGTGGAAAGTCGTACAAGGAGGATGTTGTTGAAGACTGAATTGGTCTTGTCGAGCTGAGAATCTTCAACGAAAGGCAAGAAAGCATCGATGATCTCAATCCGTTCTTCCCGAGTAGCCATGAGTCTGAGCGAGGGTCGATCAGATACGATAGGATCCACGGCGGATGGCGAACGAGATAGAGATAGGGGTGAAACTCGCGGAGACAACTTGAGGTCGAGCTTGGTAGCTGTTTCCGGAGCGTCGCCGAATCCAACTTTCGAGAAGTCGTCCCAGTCTGCTTTGGGTGCCGAAGTTGAGGATGATGAAGTACTCCGTTGAAATGATCTGGAAGCAGGATGCCTACTGGCCAAGGTACCCAATTCTTCACTGAGCTCGAGAAGAGGCGTGAGTTGGGAATGGGCCATACTGTCCACCGATCGACCACTGGTACTAGCAGGTAGATTTAACCGATTCGTAGAAGACGTAGACTTCGAGCTCGAGATAGTAGGTCGCGACGAGGGACCCAAGGTTCTTTGGAGAAACGCTTGCGATTCGAGCTGAATGATATGATCGATGTTCATACCCTCGCCTTCGGAGGCTAACAAGTGGAGCTTGTCAAGTAGAGGAGTCAAACCTTGATTTGCGCGAAGCGCCGCTTCGAGCAGATCTCGTGGGCCGATTTGAGAAAACTTGGACTCGCTTTCCAGGTGTATGTGGAGTGTATGGCGAGGAAAGCTGGAAGGTGGGGGAAGAGGCAGGTGATCAGTCGATAAAGTCGATTCACCGAATGGGTAGTCTTCAACCAGTTCCATCAGTCTGGTCGGCAACTTTGAATTTGTAGATTGCGAACTGTAGTCTCAGCTGGTTCGTAGTGGGGAACATGTAGCTTACCGAATCCAAGCGTAGAACAAATGTTCAACTCGCTGTCCAGCGACCTGCCATTCCTTATACACCTTTTGCCAGTCGCCCTCCAGCTTCCTATTCCCACATAGCCACCATCCTAACAACAAGCAGACTTTTCCTCCACTCATCATATTATCTTCGCTCTTGATAGCAATATCGGCAATCACCTCAAAGATACTATTCAAGCATTCCCCGATTCCAGGCCCTAGTCGAGGGAGATAGAGATCCGTATAAGCGTCAAGTGGGTAGGTAGCGGCATGTTCGGCCTGTACGAACTTGATGTACTCTCCCTCATCGATGAGCGGAGTCTGAGAAGGTGTAAGATGTTGAAGGGATGACTTTAGGATTTCGCATAGCTCGTGAGGGTGTGGTCGGTCGTTAAGTGCGTTTCGTAATAGGTCGGAATACAGAGGCTTGGGGGTTTGGGATGCAGCATATGCTGATATTGACGGAAAAGATGGAGCTATCGATGGTTGATGATGCAGCAAGAACAAGGCGAGGAGCTGGTGAACTGTCGAAGGGTTGGGGTCGGTGTGTTGAGGTAGCATGAGGCCGACTGTATCGCACCCTGGCGGTCAGCTACAGTGTGACGATCATGCACTCGATTTAGCTCACCGGTAGCTCTCAGAGCCTTTTCAAATAGATCCCAACATGCTGTGACCTCGTCCACGCTAAGCTCGACAGCATAGATCAGATCGACCTCACTATCCCTAAGCTTGGGCAATCCAACTAAATTCGCCAGTCCCAAACTCGAACCTGAAACTCCCAGTTCCTCCCCCAAGCTCTCTTTACCCCCGCTCTCTCCCTCAAACCCAAATTTAGGTAAAACAGTAGCGATAGAGCTTCGACGACTTGCTTTACGTCGCAATGAACCGATTGAGCTTTGACGGTGTAGAGCTTTTGGTGAATCGATCATTTTGGACGAAGAGCGGGTGCGAAGAGACAAGAATCGAGAGGTCTGACGCTTAACAGATTGCTGAGCTGGCGTTTGAGTCGCATTCGAAGTACCGACGAGTTGTGCGGTGGTAGATGCTGTTGGTCCATCGGTCCAGCTGCCAGAACGCTTGGACTTCTTCTTGCCAGTGAAGAATGAGAATATGTTGACCATTGTGTGCGGATAGGACTACAGCGGGAGGTCACAGGGAAAGCTTGACAGTCTCATCAGCTGGGCGCTGAAGAAAGAACAGGTATATGATACAAAAGAAGCTTGATATGAGTTGGACGACGAGTAGTAGAAGGCGTTGAGGATGGTCCGTGTCATCCAACTACCCCGCGGGGCAGCACCGCCAAGGCATAGTCACGTGATTCAATATACGGCCCGGGAATGTTCTGAGACCCAAGTAGGGCTACAGGCAAGTTGAGAGGGGTAACGCACACGATTCAGGAGCCTCAAGCCCGACAAAGGGAACAGTAACTTGGCCATGCATTTCTAAGCGACGTCTGGCCCTGCTACTGTCTTCGAGCCATGAGCTTATCTATATGCTCCCTGGTCCCATTCTCCCAATCCTGCCAAGTAATACAAGCAAGCCACGAATCTCGACTCATACACTCCTCCCTATAATCTCCTTTTCTACCAGCTGTTGATCAGCGGAGCTTTCTCATTGTCCCGAGCCATGACTTACCACTCGCGCCAGCTTTCCCAGACCCAAGTACTCTATGATTCCTCAATATCCCATCTAGCTGGAACCCTAATCTCTTCGCAGCTGCCTTTGAAGGCTCATTGAGGGAGTTGGCGAACCATTGACATCGTCTCAGACCTAATCCACCTTCTGACTCGGAATCAAGGATTCGGTGAATCATCAATCCTGCCGCGTTGGATAGGACATGTGTACGCTAAAAATCAGCTAAGTCATGCCTGCTTGAGCGGGATTTATGAACTGACCTGGAACGGTTTTAAGATCTGTATGAAGCCTAGCTCCGAGACCATATCGTCTCTCGATGAGTTGATGAGCCCTATTGATCCCGCGAATGTGTAATCCTCAGGAGAGACGTCTCCGGGCTCAGGTCCTACTGGTCCTGAGTAGATAGCGTAGAAACAATTGCCCTATATGGTCAGCTCAATCCGGATGTCTCTGTACTATACGGATGTGAAGATTGGGACTTACTGGGACGCTCCGGAACGCGGTCTCGACGAATCGATTGACATCATCAACAGTCTTGAAAGACATTGGCAACCAATGTGCTATATCAGGTGCATCCAAATGACCTTGCAGCAAGAGTTGGGAATGAAGAGAAGGCTAGAACATGAGTCTGAGCAAGTCTTGGCTGGAGCAGACATACAATGAACGGCCGCAGCTCTACCCTTTCCGACCTTAGAGCTTTGACTTCTAACACGAAATTGTGGTCATATTCGTCCTCAGGGGTGTCGGGGTGAAAATCATTGATTTCCACTTTTGGTGGAGTATACGTGTTCTTGTATACCTTGCTCATATTTCGTAGCTAGGACAGGAGTAGATGAAGGTTGTTCTAGACGCCCCCACCCATTACGACTCGAGCGTTATCTTTACCCTTTTACCGCCTATATCCGGTCACTCAATCTGATTCCGGTCCGGGGAGATTTGTGATGGACTTCTGTCATGTCTACTTTGCTCTACCACTATTACAACTATGAGCAGCCTCACTTCCAACCTCCTCCTTGATCCCATCGAGGAGTTGCAACAAGTCCTTTCTATCAACTCATTCGGCCTCGCCCCTTCGCCTGCTACTCAGATCCTCTTGGCAGACAGCTTCCCAATCAACGATGAGGATAAAGTGAGGGTAGCGCAGGAGGCTGTTCAGAAGGGGGTTACGGATACGAAAGTGAAATGTAGGGCGAAGGTGGGATTACTGGAGGGGGATATACTGGAGATCTCGCTTGACTCGAGAGGGTACACGGTGAGCACCTTCCTATGGAAAAGGGTTGAAGCTGATGGATAGCTCGAATCAGCTACTTCGACAACTGGCCGAACGTATCCCGTCACAACGTACGAGTCCCTCGAAGCTATGCTCATCGGTCTTTCACCAGCATACGTCCAGGCCATGACGAGAGAGATTACGCGACGATTTGAGATGGAAGCCGGTGGAGGGGCAGTTTTAGAGGATACACTAGTGGAGCCTACGGAAGAAGAGTCGAAAGCAGCAGAGGCTGGTAGTGAGGTCTGGCAGAAGTAGACAAGAAGAGTGGTGCATTCAAGATCTGTAGAGTATTTTGTGTAAAAGTCTAAATCAAAACGAAACGAAGCGAGAATCAAAGCCAAATCTATTCGGAGGCCTGCTCCTCGGTCTTCCTAGGCCTGCTGAGAACACGGTGGTTGATCTCACTGGACTGTCAGCGATCGCTGGAAACCAAGACGTACGTGAAGGTGGTCTGCTGATAGTTCTTGCCGTCTATCTCGTTGGGTCGGGTACCGATAGCAGCTGTATTGTCAGTGATGTCTTTGGTACCGGAATCACTCACCTTCGACCAGGATCTGAGATCCAGGAATGAGGTTGGGCAAGCTCTCGGAAGCACGGTCTCTGAAGTTGAAGATGGTGTGGTAATCAGATTCTCTGACGGGATCTAGGGTGTTAGTCGGCAATCAGTCAGTTATTCGTAGGGACTTACAGCCATTCTCATCTCGCTGAACATCTATTCATCAGCAACAGTAGCATGTGCCATGCAAAGAACTTACTGCCCTCGGCGTCGACCTTGACTGGCCTGGGACAAGCAATTCTGTAGCTGGTCTCGTCAGCCCGAGTGCTCATCTTGAAGCCGGAGCCACTTACATGTAGTATCCCTTCCCAGCAGCAGTCTGTCGCTCTTCGGGAACAGCAATCAGTCCACCGATAAGAGTGGCTTTAGCATATGACCTGGATTGACCGGTGAAGGCAGGTGCGACGGACTTGAGTGGTATCAGCATGGCATCAGTGCTTCGGGGCGAAGGTCCACTCACTCGTAGAGATCTAAGGGCGGATACGGAGTTCATTCTGACGAAGATGTATTATGGTTGAATTGTAGTGGGAAGAACAAGATGAAGTACGATACAGAGATGAATTGATGGTGTATCTACTTGATTCTATAATGAAGCGCGTTAACAATGTTGCCGAGAACAGTAAATGATATCTAAGGGGTAAACGCGACAGAGAGAGTGCGGGATCAAATAGTTACCCGAGACTGTGTGTAGGTTAAGGTGTGTGCGGGGTAACATGTGGAGAAATCAACAGGAACGTACTATCTGTCCAAAGATCTAGAGATCAGACATGACCACAACAGACACACATTTTTCCGTCACACCCCACTCCAAACGCCTCGGGTAGTAAGGCGCAGGATGAAGGGCAGCATCCCTTCGCCAGAGGAAGAGGAAGAAACTCTCGAATCCAATGCTGATAGAGTTGGGAGGACGGCATTGCCCAGTTCTGCTTTCCGAGAATTGTTGCAGGCTTCACCATCTAGGCGCTCAACCGGTACGCGCACTGCGACATTGACACCTACGTCTAGCGATATCTTACTCCTCAGAAAGGGATCATTGGCTCCTCCGAGACGGCCCGGACGACCACGCAAGCTGGCTGCATCCGGGGAGAGTCAACAACCGGTCGCAGGACCTTCGCAATACACAAAGTCCGCTGGCCCGTCATCGCAAGCGGTGCCACCTCCTCAATCATCCCGTTCTCGCACGATCATCGATATCGACGAAGCTAGCGAGGAAGATGAAGAGGCGGAAATAGTAGCCCAAAGGAAGGTAGAACAGGAACCCCGAAACTCAAAACCTACGCACGGACCTCGCCCTAATGAGGAAACCATCAATATCGATTCGGATGACGATCAACTCGACATACAATCATTACCCAGCTCTTCAACGCATCCACAACCTTCACGTCGCAAACGGGCCATCCGTAAGTGTAAAGGTGCACCGTATATCGAACTTACTTTCCTACCCCTGTCAACCCTCAAGCGTTTCACCTTACCCACTGGATTTCGAGGCCCTAATCCTCTCTCCCGGAACGACCAGATTCAATATCGTCAAACGCCACCCAGATCACCCGCTTCACCCAACGCTGACTCGGCTACGTTCCAACTTTTGCAGCAAATTGGGCATCAGCGTAAACGGAGTGGAAAGTTTCCTACCTGGGCTACCCGGTCCAATCATACGGAAATGAGTTCGCCCGATTTGGGAGGATACGGAGAAGTCAGTGAGGATGAGATAGAGTCCAGTGATGGTGAGAGCAGCGATGGAATTGAGATTAACAGGAGGACAACAAGGCGGAACGGCAAGGGCAAAGAAAAGGAGACGAGGCGTACCACTCGGGCTGAAGCAAAGGTAAGTAATTTCATTTAAGATTTCAAAGGAGGGAGACTGATGGCTCCCTTTGTTCTCCGACTCAGCTGACGCTCTAGAAACCCAAAACGTATCGTGATCAATTGGCACATATCGATCTCTCCTCTTCTCGCTCCGGATCGCGTGATTCTCGAAATATGTTACCTAGGCGAGAGAAGAGGAAACGAATCGACGACTTCAGTTCACCATCACTGAAGTCAAACTCGACTTACGAACTGATAAGCTCAGATGAAGACAACGAGGAAGAGGAGGACTCGGAAAGTGGTTATTCTGGATACAACGGGAAGGCACGAGGGAGGGGTAGACCTAAAAAGGGGAAGCAGAAGGAAGATAAGATAACAGATGATATCCTATACGAGCATCGAGCAGTGAGTATCAGCTGTGTCTGCCCTGCTTGGAGCTGATAAGCAGTTCTGTGAGAAATGCCAGCGTGGCCCTGCCGACGATCTACTCGAAGCAGCTAGGGAAAAGAAGAGAAGATCAAAAGGCAAAAAGAGGAAACAACATGAAGATGATATGAGTGACGAGGAAATAGCTCATTCATTGGGAGGTTGGCTCACATGTGAGCGATGTGTCGTGGCTACTCATTGGGTAAGTTCGCTCTTTCGCACTGAGATCTAGCTGAAAAGATAGGGATGTCTAGGCGGGAATCAGAAGAAGGATGTTCTGGTAGACTTGCAGGCTCTAGAAGGACCCGTTGAGCATGGTCGCAGGAAGATTAGGGAGGTTGAGATAGATGATGAAGCCTCATTTCTCTGCTCCAGGTGCAGTTCGAACCCAAAGTGTATGGTCTGTCACCAGGACAAGCTATTAGCAGAGCCCAAGGAGGACGTCAAATCCAATGGAGTGCTGTTATCGATTACGGACCTCAAAACGGATACCAACGGCGAAGCGGAAGCTGGACCTAGTGGTTCTCAAACAGTGATAGACGAATCGGAAGAGGAGGAAGTTCAACAAGAAGACGATGGACCACTGCGATTCCGATGCTTCAGGTGTAAACAAGAAGCACATTATGAACATTGTAAGCTCAATAAATCCTTTGATAGCTAGAGCTGACCATCAGTGGCTAATCCATTCTCGACGGACGATGCCTCCCTCCCCGAAATCGCGTATCATTACCAACAACCAACCGGGAGGAAACGAGATCGGTGGGAGTGTCATCAATGTAGAGAGTGGATATGGACCGTCGAGACTGTAAGCTGCTCGATCCCGAAGGATTCGAAAGCTTATGGTTAGATCATTGCTTGGAGACCTCTCCCAGCTGGAGCAGTTGAAAATCTCGGTCGAGACGAGATCGCCAATTACAAAGACCCATTACCACGAGAGTACTTAGTGAAATGGGCGACTCGAGGTTTCAGACATGTACGTTTAGTCAACTATATAAAAGCTCACTTGCAGGTCACGTGGGTACCCCACGCATGGCTTCTTGCAAACTCGACATCAAGGCTAAGGAACTTCCTGGAAAAGGGTCCATCTCTCGACCTGATCACCGATGAGACTTTGGCCGCTAAGGGAGATGAGATGGAGGCTCCCACTATCGCCAACGTCCTTGATGAGGTGGATCGAGCTAATGCTCATCATCATACGGCTGATAAAGCTAAAGACGATTGGATTGCAGGTGGTCCACCGCCTGATATAGGCGGAGCCGGCAGTCTGCCGCCCGCCTGGAGTGTAAGCTGGCATATCCCTCTGGGACCCAAAGCTGACCCATTAGACGGTCGATCGGATCCTGGACGCGATGCTCCTTACTCCACCTCCAAAAGCTAAGAAGGCCCGAAAGAATATTTCGAGAAGTAGACGCAGCACCTCCGAAACTACTGGTACACCAAATTATGGAGATGCCACAGAAACCATGGTCGATGGTATTGAACCCTCTGCAGCTGAACAGATGAATATCGACGATTGGGAAGAAGCTGCGGGCAGGGAGCTGAACGAAAATGACGTGGATGAAGTAGCCAAATTGATTACTTGGTACTACGTCAAATGGGACGATCTTCAATACGATCAATGTAAGTCAGCTGCATTGAGCCTGGGCTCGGAGAGCTGATGTCGTAGCCACTTGGGATACACCTCCGCCCATAACCGACACCACTCTCTACGACGCTTATAGAGTTGCTCTGAGACGATATTTACGAGATCGAAAAGTCATTATACCTATCCTAGATGACAAACAATGTGAACGACGAGAAACAAAGGCAGAGAAGTTCACAAGGCCACCAAGTACGCAACCGACATGTATTGTCGGAGGGGTGAGCTTTCTCAATCTTGTTCACATCAAGCTGACAAGATCAGACTCTTATGCCGTTCCAGATAAATGGATTCCAATGGTTATTGACCAAGTACTTCAAGCGTGAATCATGCATCCTAGCAGATGATATGGGACTGGGTAAAACGTAAGCTAGATAGGCTCCGGACAGCCGTAAAAGCTAAAGAACAGTATTCAGATCGCATCTCTGATCGGTTTCCTCGGATCGCAAGAACACCAGATCTATCCTTTCCTGGTCATCGTCCCCAATTCGACAATTACCAACTGGGTCAGGGAGTTCGAGAAATGGGTCCCTCACATGCGAGTGGTAAGCTTCTATGCCCGAGAGAGACCAAGCTGATGGCAGGTCCCATACTACGGTCTCTCATCTTGT
>Ga0265780_10001968_pt1 | contig 28469 bp, 26 predicted proteins | sample P1T30metagenome_FD_192432 | JGI IMG/M metagenome (GOLD analysis project Ga0265780, IMG submission 192432) | Plant litter microbial communities from East Loma Ridge, Irvine, California - P1 T30 | ecosystem: Environmental > Terrestrial > Plant litter > Unclassified | place: USA: California...
AGACGTTCTCTGTAGAATCATTGTTTTCTCTTCACTGTTTCATCGCGCACCAACACATCCCAGAGAGACCGACTCGATCATGAAATCAATAAAAAGCCGCAAGCACCCGTCCACCCGCAGCCAGGTCGTCGGCACCGCGTTCGCCGCCGTCCTGCTGCCGCTCGGCGCCCAGGCTGCTGACGCCGACGCGCCGAACACGCCCGCCACCGTGGCCCCACAATCGACCGTGGAAATCGTCGGTACCTACGAGAATCCATTCCGCGCCGAGAATGCCTCGTCGCCCAAGTACACCGAGCGCCTGGTCGACACCGCCCAGACCATCCAGGTGATCAAGAAGGAGCTCTTCGAGCAGCAGGGCGCCCTGACCCTGACCGAAGCGCTGCGCAACACCCCCGGCGTCGGCGCCTTCTTCCTGGGCGAGAACGGCAACACCACCACTGGCGACGCGATCTTCATGCGCGGCTTCGATACCTCCAGCAGCATCTACGTCGACGGCGTGCGCGATATCGGCTCGATCTCGCGCGACGTCTTCAACCTCGAACAGATCGATGTGCTCAAGGGCCCAGCCGGCACCGACAACGGTCGCAGCGCGCCGACCGGCTCGGTCAATCTGGTGACCAAGAAGGCCAATCTCACCGACCTGATGACCACCTCGATCACCGGCGGCAGCGGCGACCAGAAGCGGATCACTGCGGATGTCAACCAGGTGCTGGACGCCGAACGCGGCATCGCCGTGCGCCTGAACGTGCTGGCCCAGGATTCAGGCAGCGCCGCGCGCGACGTGGTCGAGAACAAGCGCTGGGCGGTGGCGCCGAGCGTCGGCTTTGGCTTGAATGGCGCGACCCGCGTGCACCTGGACTACCTGCACGTCGACCAGAACAACATCCCCGACGGCGGCGTGTTCGTGATCGGGCTGCCGGGCTACACCAGCCCGGACCGCGCCCGGCCCTGGATCGCCGACGCACCCAAGGTCGATCCGAAGAATTTCTATGGTTCGACCGACGACTACGACGACGTCAAGGCCGACATGGCCACCGTGCGCATCGAGCATGACTTCTCGCCGACCATGAAGCTGCAGAACACCAGCCGCTATGGCAAGACCAGCCAGGACTACCTGCTCACGGCCTTCCTCACCAGCGCAGCCAACCTGGCGGCCCCGAACCAGGCCGACCCCAACACCTGGACCCTGGCGCGCAGCATCCGCACCGGCAAGGACCAGGAAAACAAGATCCTCACCAACGTCACGACGCTGACCAGCGAGTTCGACACCGGCGCCGTCAAGCACACCCTGGTAACCGGCCTGGAAGTCACCAGCGAACGCCAGACCACCTGGACCTTGACCGGCCTGGGCACGCTGCCGGCCGCGAACATCTACAATCCGGATCCGAACCAGGCCCCGACCACGCCGGTCAATGTGCGCCGCACCGGCGCCTACAACGAAGGCGAAGTCGATACCCAGAGCCTGTACGTGTTCGACACCGCCAAGATCGGCGAGCGCTGGATCTTCAATGCCGGCGTGCGGGTCGACCACTTCCGCGGCGATTACTCGGTGGTGGCCCTGACCAATAACGTGCTCACCTCGACCCGCTTCAAGGTCGGCGACAACCTGGTCAACGGCAAGCTGTCGGCGCTGTACAAGCCGACCGCCAACAGCAGCGTGTACGCAATGATCGCCAGCTCCAAGCAGCCGCCGGGCGGCAACTTCACGGTGTCGGGCAGCGCCAACAGCGCCCAGAACCCGATCTACGATCCGCAAGAGACCAAGACCGTTGAACTGGGCGGCAAACTGGACCTGCTCAAGTCCAAGCTGTCGCTGTCGGCGGCGCTGTTCCGCACCGATGTCGAGAACGAGGTCGAGCAAGACCCGGTCGACCTGCAGTACTACCAGACCGGCGAGAAGCGGGTGGAGGGTGTGGAACTCGGCGCGACCGGCGAACTGGCGCCGCACTGGCTGCTCAGCGCGGGCTACCTGTACATGGACACCACCGTCGAACGTGGCCGCAACGTCACCGCCTCGGGCGAGAACAGCCTGACCTACACGCCGAAACAGTCGTTCACCGCCTGGACCTCGTACGACCTGCCATGGGGCCTGCGCATCGGCGGCGGCGCGCGCTTCAGCGACAAGCTGGCGCGCGGCACCGACGGCGCCATCGGCACGCCGGCCTACACCGAATCGTACTGGGTGTTCGACGCCATGGTCGGCTACAAGGTCAACAAGAACGTCGACCTGCGCCTGAACGTGTACAACATCGGCGACGAGAAGTATGTCGCGTCGATCAACAAGAGCGGCTATCGCTACTCGCCGGGCAGCCCGCGTTCGGCCAGCCTGACGGCGAATATCCGCTTCTAAAGCCGATGGTGTAGGGGGGACGGCTTTGCCGTCCACGCGGTGATCGTTGGCGGCAAGATCATCCGGCATGGTGTTTTTTGCGGTAACAATCGACGCGTGGACGGCCGAGCCGTCCACCCCATGATGCGCTCGGCCGGAGGCAACCGGCCCGGATGGTGCGCGGCCCGCCTGGTGCGCTTGCGCTATACTCGCAGCCCATGCGCATACAGCTTTTCTCGGACCTGCACCTCGAACGCTATCCCGACTTCCGTCCGCTCATCCTGCCCGGGACGGATGTCGTGGTGCTGGCCGGCGATATCGGCTCCTACCAGTCGGGTTCGCGCCTGTCGACCATCGACTTCGGCCTGGAGCGGTTCTCGCCCCAGCTGCCCGAACTGGCGCACAAGACGGTGCTGTTCATCCCCGGTAACCACGAATTCGACGCGCTCGACTTCGACGACACCTATGCGCGCCTGCGCGCCACCTGCGAACGGCTCGGCATCGTCTGGCTCGACCGCGAGATCGTCACCATCGGGCAGGCGCGCTTCATTGGCACCACCCTGTGGAGCGATTTCGATGCGCTGGCCGTGCAGGAGTCCGACCTGACCAAGCAGCTCCAGCAGCGCAACAAGGCGTTTCGCGCGGCGAACTATTACCTCAGCAAGAACACGACCCTCAAGAACGGCGAGCAGGTGCTGGCCGAAGGCATCCGCGCCATGTCGCTCGATTGCCAGGCCTGGCTGCGCGCGGCGCTGGACACGCCCTTCGATGGCGATACCATCGTCGTCACCCACTTCGCCCCGAGCCTCTTGAGCGCCGATCCGCGCTATGGCAAGACGCCCGGCACGGCGGGCTTCTGCAACGCGCTCGACGACCTGTTCAAACAGGCGCAGGTCTGGATGCACGGCCACCTGCACTGCATGAACGACTATGTGGTCGAGGGCCGTGACGGGGCCCACGCCTGGTCGTGCCGCGTGGTAGCCAATCCGCTCGGCTACCTGAGCAAGGGCGAGCAGGAAGGCTTCCGTCCTGAGCTCGTGATCGAGCTGTAGTTACTCGAGCGGCGGCTCGACCCGCGACGACAGGGTGTCGATCAGCGTGCCGATGCCGTCTTCCTCGACCGGTGGCTGTTCCTGTTCCGCATACTCCGCATACACCCAGTCGCCGCCGGCGCGCGCCACGCCTTCCGGCGGCAGTGGCTCATGCTGCGGTGTTTTCGCCAACGCCACCTTCATGAAGTCGACCCAGATCGGCAGCGCCAGCGTGGAGCCGAATTCGCGTCCGCCCAGTGAGCGTGGGTCGTCGTAACCCATCCAGGCCACCGCCACGGTGGCGCCGCCATAGCCTGCGAACCAGCCGTCGACCGCATTGCTGGTGGTGCCGGTCTTGCCGGCCAGGTCGTTGCGGTGCAACTGGCGCGAGGCCGCGGTTGCGGTGCCGTAGCGCGTCACATCGCGCAGCATGCTGTCGGTAATGAAGGCGTTGCGGGCATCGAGCACCCGGGCTTTGGCCTGGCGCGGCACAGCGCGCGCCTGCTCGAACACGACCTTGCCGTCGCCATCCTGAATGCGCGCGATCAGCCACGGCTCGACGCGGTAGCCGCCGTTGGCCAGCACGGCGTAGGCGCCGGCCATCTGCAGCGGCGTGACGGCGCCGGTGCCCAGCGCCATGGTGAGATTGCGCGGCTGGCGGGCGGCGTCAAAGCCGAAGCGCGCCAGGTGCTCGCGGGTATGGTCGACGTCGAGCGCGCGCAGCATGCGCACGGTCGGCACGTTCCTCGAGCGCGACAGCGCGTGGCGGATCGTGACCGGGCCTTCGAACAGATTGTCGTCGTTGCGCGGCGACCAGTTGGCATACGTCTTCTCGCCTGCGAAGTCGATCGGCTCGTCGAGGATCGTGGTGCCCGGGAAGAAGCCGCGCTCCAGGCCGGCCGAGTAGACGAAGGGCTTGATGCTCGATCCCGGCTGGCGCCAGGCCTGGGTCACGTGATTGAACTTGTGCAGGTTGAAGTCGAAGCCGCCGACCAGCGCGCGGTAGGCGCCGGTGTCGGCGTCAATGGCGACGAAGGCCGAGGCGACTTCCGGCAGTTGGGCGATCGACCATGCTTCGCTCGAGCGGGTAAGGCGGATCACGGCCCCTGGGGCCAGCTTCGCCTTGGCGGCAAAACTCAGGCCCGCGCCGCTGATCTCGACCGTCTCGCCGCCAGTTAGCACGGCGCGGACCCGCTTGGGCGAGGCGGCGGTGATGACGGCGGCCGGGAAGCCTTCCACCAGCGGGCGCTTCTGCAACGCAGCGGCGACGGCGTCGGCATCGGCCGGCATCGCGATGCGCGCTTCCGGCCCGCGGTAACCGTGGCGCCGGTCGTAGGCCAGTACGTTGCGGCGCACCGCGTCCCAGGCCGCATCCTGCTCGGCCGCCAGGATCGTGGTGGTCACGGTGATGCCGCGCTCATAAGCGGCCTGGCCAAACCGTTCCACGGCGGCCTGGCGCGCGCTCTCGGCGACCCAGGCGGCGCGGGTATTGAAGGCGGCGCCATCGCGCCTGACGCGCAGCGGTTCGGCCAACGCCTGGCGGTACTGCACTTCGGTGACGTACTCCAGTTCGCGCATGCGCTTGAGCACGACCTGCTGGCGCTTGCGCGCGGCGGCCGGATTGGCGACCGGATTGCTGCTGGACGGGTTCTGCGGCAGGCCGGCCAGCATTGCGGTCTCGGCCAGGCTCAGTTCAGCGAGCGGCTTGCCGAAATAGGTGCGCGCCGCCGTCGCAAAGCCGTAGGAGCGCTGGCCGAGGTAGATCTGGTTCAGGTAGACCTCGAGGATCTGGTCCTTCGACAGCGCCTGCTCGATCTTGTAGGCCAGTGCGACTTCGGTGAGCTTGCGCGGCAGCGTCTTGTCGCGCGACAGAAAGAAATTGCGCGCCACCTGCATCGTGATGGTCGAGGCGCCCTGGCTGCCGAAGTCGCTCAGGTTGGCCTTGGCCGCGCCGAGCGCGCGGATCCAGTCGATGCCGCCGTGGCTGTAAAAGCGCGTGTCCTCGATCGCCAGCACGGCGGATTTCATCAGGGGAGGCACTTTCGCGATCGGCACGAACTCGCGCCGTTCGGCGCCGAACTCGCCGATCAGGACCTTGTCGGCCGTGTAGACGCGCAGCGGAATCTTCGGGCGGTAGTCGGTGACGGCGCTGATGTCGGGCGTCTCGGGCAGGATCGAGGCGCCCACCGGCTGGCCGGCCGCCGTGAACAGCAGGGTGGCGGCCAGGATAAGGCGCAGGAAGGAGCGGTGTGGCGTGAACATGACGGCGGTTCCGAATAAGTAGTCGGGGCCGATCTTACTGCTCGCGTCATGCGGTGGCTTGCGCTAAGCGCCGGGTAGCGCCGGGTGCTCCTGCACGGTGCAGCCGGTGCTACTTACTGACGCATGCCGATCGCTAGCCGGTTGAATGCGCTCATCAGGGCGATGGCGAAGGTCAGGTCCGAGATCTCCACATCGGTGAAATATTCCGCCAGCGGTTCATAGTCGGTGTCTGGCGCGCCGGTGCGGTCGACATGGGTGAGCGACTCGGTCCAGGCCAGGGCGGCGCGTTCGCGCGCGGTGAAACGTTCGCTGACGCGCCAGCCGGCCAGGCTGTCCAGTTTGACCTGTGACACGTCGCGCGCGCGCAGCGCCTTGGCATGCATCTCGAGGCAGAAGGCGCAGCCGTTGATCTGCGACATGCGCAGCCAGACGAATTCGATCAGCTCCTGGCCAAGGGGGCTGCTTTCGAGCGCTTTCTTGGTCGCGCCGAAACCTGCATACGCGGCGGGCGAGAGTTGGAAATAGGGGAGGCGTTTCGGCGTCATGCGGGATGTCCTTGTGAAGAAGAGGCTTCACTATAGGCGCATCGCGCATCCTGCGACAGGTGCAAGAAGTGACTGCACGATTGGGCCATCCGCATGATGGCTGGCGGCGGGCCAGCGGCATGGCATCCGCGTCCCGGACGACGCAGGGCGCGCCGAACCGCTATCCTCATGCCCTTCGATTTTCAACGGGAGAAGTACATGAGCAGCAGGTATAACGCGCTGGTCGTCGGCGCCAGCGGCATCATCGGCAACGCCCTCGTGCAGGAGCTGCACGGGCGGCCCGACTGGCAGGTGCGCGCCTTGCCGCGCACCTTCGTCGACGGCGTCGCGACCATCAAGGCCGACCTGACCGATGCCGCCAGTACCGCGCGCGCGCTGGAAGCGGCGCGCGACACGACCCATGTGTTCTACGCCGCGCTCAAGGGCGGCGCCGACCTGCTGGACGAAGAGCGGATCAACGGCGGCATGCTGCGCAACCTGCTCGATGGCCTGAAGTCGGTCGGCGCGCCGCTGCAGCGGGTGGTGCACTACCAGGGCGCCAAGGTCTACGGGGTCCACCTGGGCCCGACGCGCGCGCCGTTCTACGAGGACGATCCGCGCCACATGACGCCCAACTTCTATTACGCGCAAGAAGACTTGCTGCGCGAGCGCGCCGCCGCCGGTGAATTCGACTGGTCGATCCTGCGGCCGGACGTCGTGGTGGGCGATATCGCCGGCAACCCGATGAATATCGCGATGGTGATGGGCATGTTCGCGGCACTGAGCAGGCAAGCCGGAGCGCCGCTGCGCTTCCCCGGCACCGAAAAGGTGTATTCCGGGGTGCTGGCCCAGACCACCGATGCCGATTGGATGGCGCGCGCCAGCGTGTGGGCGGCGCTCGACCCGGCCGCGCGTGGCGAAGCCTTCAACCTGGTCAACGAGCCGTTTCGCTGGGAGCGCGTGTGGCGCCAGGTGGCGCAGGCCTTCGACATGGAAGTCGGGCCGCCGCAGCCGTTGTCGCTGGCCAGGCAGATGCCCCTGAAGGCGGCGGCGTGGGAAGGCCTGGTGCAGCGCCATGGCTTGCAGGCGCTGCCTTTCGAGAAGCAGGTCGGGTGGTGGTTCGGCGACTTCGTGTTCAATACCGAGTTCGACATGGTCTCGGATATGGGCAAGATCCGCCGCGCCGGCTTTACCGAGGCGGTCGAGCCGGGGGCGTCCATCGTGTCCGCCATCGAGCGCCTGCGCGCGGCGCGCTGGCTGCCCTGACGTTCACGCCATCGGGCTGCACACGTCGGTGCCGGCCGCCAGCGCCTTGAGCTTGGCGGGGTCGAGCAGCGTCAGTTCGCGCTTGTCGACCTCGATCCAGCCCTGCTTTTTAAAGCGCGACAGCAGGCGGCTGATGCTCTCGATGGTCAGGCCCAGGTAATTGCCGATGTCCTCGCGCGACATGCGCAGCCCGAAGCGGTTGGCCGCATAGCCGCGGGTCGCGTAGCGGGCCGACAGGTTCACCAGGAACACGGCGAAGCGCTGCTCGGCGCGCATATTCCCGAGCAGGAGCATGACGTTCTGCTCGCGCGTGATTTCCTGGCTCATGATGCGGTGGAAGTGGCGCAGCAGCGCCGGCACTTCGCCAAACAGGTCTTCCAGACGGGCGAACGGGATCTCGCACACTTCGCTGCTTTCCAACGCCACGGCGTCGCAATGGTGGGTGCCGCTGATCGCGTCCATGCCCAGCAGTTCGCCCGCCATCTGGAAACCGGTGATCTGCGCTTCGCCGGCGGCATTGACCTGGTAGGTCTTGAAGTGGCCGAAGCGCACCGCGTACAGGTTGCGGAACGGCTCGCCCACGCCGTACAGGCGTTCGTCGCGCTCGAGCCGGCGGCGGCGCCCGATGATCTGGTCCAGGCGCGTGATGTCCGCGTCTTCCAGTCCCATCGGCAGGCACAGCTGGTGCATGCTGCAGGTGGCGCAGGACTTGAGCGCCTGCAGGCTGACCGGTATCGGCGCGGCCGTCGGAGAGGGCAGGCAATGTTGCTGTGGCATGGGCATGGGCAGAGTAGCGGACGGTGCGAACCTCTTGATTATAGACCTGTTGCGCACGGCCATGCCCGGCGCCGCCGCCAGGGCGGAATGCGTCAACATGCCATGTTGCCATGTTGCCAGCGCCGGCCCCTGTTTGTCGAGGCGCGCCGATGCACGTGCGCCACAGGAAGCAAAAAAATAAGCAAAACGACATCGCCCAGTCGTGTGCGCGAATGCCCATGCTAGTGTGCTCGCTCCTGTGTCGCAAGTAGGAGTGTCCATGTTCGGCTTCACCGCCCTCGAATTGGCGCGCATTCAGTTTGCGTTCACAATTTCATTCCATATCATCTTCCCGGCCATCACCATCGGTATGGCCAGCTATCTGGCGGTGATCGAAGGCTGCTGGCTGCGCACCAAGCGCCAGGTGTACGTCGACCTGTACCATTTCTGGCTCCGTATCTTCGCTGTCGCGTTCGGCATGGGTGTGGTCTCGGGCATCGTCATGGCCTACCAGATCGGCACCAACTGGAGCACGCTGTCGGCGTTCGCTGGCAGCATCATGGGTCCGCTGCTCACCTACGAAGTGCTGACCGCGTTCTTCCTCGAAGCGGGCTTTCTCGGCGTGATGCTGTTCGGCTGGAACCGGGTCGGCCCGCAGCTGCACTTCGCGGCCACCTGCATGGTGGCGATCGGCACGCTGATCTCGGCGACCTGGATCCTGGGCGCCAATAGCTGGATGCAGACGCCACAGGGCTTCGCCATCGAGGACGGGCGCATGGTGCCGGTCGACTGGGTGGCGATCGTGTTCAATCCATCTTTCCCGTACCGCCTGATGCACATGGTGGTCGCGGCCTTTCTTGCCACGGCGTTGATCGTCGGCGCGTCGGCGGCCTGGCACCTGCTGCGCGGCAACGACAACAAGGCGGTGCGCAAGATGCTGTCGATGGCGATGTGGATGATCGTGATCGTGGCGCCGATCCAGGCCGTGATCGGCGACTTTCATGGCCTCAACACCCTCAAGCACCAGCCGGCCAAGCTCGCTGCGATGGAGGGCCACTGGGAAAACAAGCCCGGCGAAGCAGTGCCATTGATCCTTTTCGGGATTCCCGACATGGAGCGCGAAGAGACGCGCTATGCGCTGGAGATTCCCTATCTTGGCAGCCTGATCCTGACACATACGCTGAGCGGCCAGTTCCCCGGGCTCAAGGAGTTCCCTCGCCAGGACCGGCCCAATTCAACCATCGTGTTCTGGAGCTTTCGCGTCATGGTCGGGCTGGGCCTGTTGATGATCGCGCTCGGGGCCTGGAGCCTGTGGCTGCGGCGCGGCGCCCGGATCTATGGCAAACGGCTGTTCCTGCGCTTTGCCCTGGCGATGGGGCCGGCCGGTCTGATCGCCATCCTGGCCGGCTGGATCACCACCGAGGTGGGGCGTCAGCCATGGGTGATCTACGGCGTGCTGCGCACCGCCGATGCCGTCTCGCCGCACAGCGTCAACACGATGGCGCTCACGCTTGGCATGTTCGTGCTGGCCTATGTGTTCGTGTTCGGCGCTGGCACCGTCTACCTGATTCGCCTGATCGGCAAAGGCCCGCAGCACTTCGCCATGCATCAGGCGCCGCAAGGTGGGCCGGGTGAGGGACGCACGCCGATGCGGCCGCTATCGGCGGCGGACGTGCGCAACGACGCTGGCGGCAGCGATGCATACCGCAGCGGCGCCGGCACCGACCTCGGCCTCGACGCCAATCCGCAAGCACCGGCATCCGGTGACGACCAACCGAAGAGACCTTAATCATGGGCATCGACACCTCGATCATCTGGATCCTCATCATTTTCTTCTCGGTCTTCATGTACGTGCTGCTCGACGGCTTTGACCTGGGCATCGGCATGCTGTTTCCGTTCACGCCAAAAAAACGCGACCGCGACAATATGATGAACACGGTCGCCCCGGTGTGGGACGGCAATGAAACCTGGCTGGTGCTGGGCGGGGAAGGGCTGCTGGCGGCGTTTCCGCTGGCCTATTCGATCATCCTGTCCGGCCTCTATCTGCCGCTGATCTTCATGCTGATCGGGCTGGTGTTTCGCGGGGTCGCGTTCGAATTCCGCTTCAAGGCCACCGAGACCGAGCGCCACCTGTGGGACAAGGCCTTCATCGGCGGCTCGGTGGTGGCGGCGTACTTCCAGGGCGTGACGCTGGGCGCTTTCCTCGATGGCGTCGCGGTGGCGGACGGCCGTTTTTCTGGCGGCCCGCTCGACTGGTTCGCACCGTTCCCGCTGCTGGCCGGCCTGGGCGTGATCGTGGCCTACACCTTGCTCGGCGCGACCTGGCTGATCATGAAGACCGAGGGCGAGCTGCACGCGCGCATGATCCAGGTCGCCAAGCCGTTTTCGCTGTTGCTGCTGGGTGCGATCGTGGCGGTCAGTATCTGGACCCCGCTGCGCTTCGAACACGTGGCCGAGCGCTGGTTCAGTTTCCCGAATATCCTGCTGCTGGCGCCGGTGCCGCTGCTGGTGGCGCTGTGCATCTTCCTGCTGCTGCGCTCCCTGAAGCGCACGCCGCACCGGCTGCCCTTCGTGCTGGCGCTGGCGCTGATCTTCCTCGGCTACAGCGGCATGGCGATCAGCATCTGGCCGCACGTGGTACCGCCAGCGATCACGATCTGGCAAGCCGCCTCTCCACCCCAGAGCCAGGGCTTCGCGCTGGTCGGCACCCTGTTCATCCTGCCGATCATCCTGCTGTACACCGGCTGGTCGTACTGGGTGTTTCGCGGCAAGGTCAAGGCCGATGCGGGGTACCACTGATGGCGACCAGGAGCGAATGGCTGAGGCGCCTGGGCTGGATGGGACTGCTCTGGGTGGGTGGTGTTCTTGCCCTGGCGATAGTGGCGTTTCTTATCCGAATCGTCATGGCCGCAGCTGGCATGAAATAAGCCAACTGTGCGCGCCGCATTGTGCGCGCGCACTACACTGAACGTGAATTTTCTATAACGGAGAGCACCCAGTGTTGCCCACCACTGCGCCACTCGACAGCATCCAGAATACCGGTGCGACCGTATTCGCCACGATTGCACTACCGTCAACACCGCTTTGCGGCGAAGACCAGGCCCGCGCCGATCTGTATGCCTTGCTGGCACGCCTGTTCATGGCGGCGCCCGACGCCGGCCTGCTCGGCGCACTGGCGAACAGTGCGCCGATCCTGTCCCAGGGCGGCGAGCCAGCCCTCGAACAGGCCTGGGAGCGCATCACGCTGGCCTCGGCCGTGATGGACGCGCAAGCCGTCGGCGACGAGTTCGACGCCCTGTTCATCGCCATTGGCACGCCCCCGCTCAACCCCTACGGCTCGCGCTATATCGCCGGCTTCATGAACGACACGCCGCTGGCCGAACTGCGCGCCGATCTGGCCCGGCTCGGGCTGGCGCGCGTACGCGGCAGCGCCGAATTCGAGGACCACATCGGCGCCCTGTGCGAGACCATGCGTGTGCTGATCGGCGGCGCGCCGGGCATCAAGCCGCGCCCGCTCGAGCAACAGCACGCTTTCTTTCAGGCTCACCTCGCGCCCTGGTATGAGCGCGCCATGAACGATATCGCCGGCGCCGCCGGCGCCAACTACTACCGCCTGGTGGCGCAGCTGGCCGACGCCTTCCTGGCGCTCGAAGCCGACGCCTTCGCGGTGGAGGAGCAGAGCAATGACCCAGCATGACCCTATCCTGAACCCGTCAGCCGATCCCGATACGCCCGATCCAAAGCGGCGTGGCTTCCTCAAGGCCGCTCCGCTGGGCGCTTTGCTGGTGGCGGCGGCCGCGCCACCCCAGGCCGCCGCAACGGCCGCACCGGCCCAGCCCGATCCAAACGTCAAGCGCGGCTACCACGAGACCGATCATATCCGCCGCTACTACCAGACCGCCGCCTATTGGTGAGCCACCGATCACAACGAGGAATCCGCATATGTCCCTGGTAAAGACAGTCCGCGAGAGCGGCGTGAAGCGGCGCCGCTTTCTGGTCGGCGCGGGCGTCGCGGCCGGCGCCGGCGCCCTGGCGCGCCACCTGCCGCTGAACGTCATCGAGCCGGCCCAGGCCGACGCGCTGCCGAATACGCCCGTACCCACTGAGGTCAAGCACACCGTGTGCAGCCACTGCTCGGTGGGCTGCTCGGTCGAGGCGGTGGTCGCCAACGGCGTCTGGGTGCGGCAAGAGGCCGCCTTCGATTCGCCGATCAATATGGGCGCGCACTGCGCCAAGGGCGCGTCGGTGCGCGAACATGCCTTCGGCGAGCACCGCCTGCGCTATCCGATGAAGCTGGTGAACGGCAAGTACGAGCGCATCTCGTGGGACCAGGCCATCAACGAGATCGGCGACAAGCTGCTGCACCTGCGCAAAGAGGCGGGTCCGGACGCGCTGATGTTGATCGGCAGCTCCAAGCACAATAACGAGCAGGCGTATTTGCTGCGCAAGTTCATGGCGTTCTGGGGTTCGAACAACTGCGACCACCAGGCCCGCATCTGTCACTCCACCACCGTCGCCGGCGTGGCCCAGACCTTCGGCTACGGGGCGATGACCAATTCGTTCAACGACCTGCACCACAGCAAGGCGGTGCTGTTCATCGGTTCCAACCCGGCCGAGGCGCACCCGATCTCGATGCTGCACTTCCTGCACGCCAAGGAGCTCGGCGCCAAGATGATCGTGATCGATCCGCGCTTCACCCGCACCGCGCGCTTTGCCGACCACTATGTGCGCGTGCGGCCCGGCACCGATATCCCGCTGGTGTGGGGCATCCTCTGGCATATTTTCAGTAACGGCTGGGAAGACAAGAAATACATCGCCGAGCGCACCTGGGGCATGGAAGACGTGCGCGCCGAGGTCATGAAATGGACCCCGGATAAAGTCTCGGACGTGACCGGCGTGCCCGAGTCGGCAGTCTATATGGCAGCCGAGATGCTGGCCAAGAACCGGCCTTCCTCGGTGGTCTGGTGCATGGGCATCACCCAGCACCACGTCGGCACGGCCAATGTGCGCGCGCTGTCGATCCTGCAGCTGGCGCTGGGCAATATCGGCATCGCCGGCGGCGGCGCCAACATCTATCGCGGCCATGACAATGTGCAGGGCGCCACCGACGTCGGCCCCAACGGCGACTCGCTGCCCGGCTACTACGGCCTGGCCGAAGGCGCCTGGAAGCACTTCGCCACCGTCTGGGGCGTCGATTACGAATGGATCAAGTCGCGCTTCGGCTCCAAGGAGCTGATGGAAAAGCCGGGCATCACGGTGTCGCGCTGGTTCGACGCGGTCAATGAGCAAAACCAGTTCATCGACCAGCCAAGCAATCTGCGCGCGGTGTTCTACTGGGGCCACGCGCCGAACAGCCAGACTCGCCTGCCGGACATGAAGGCGGCGATGCAGAAGCTCGACATGATGGTCGTGATCGACCCGTATCCGAGCATGACGGCGGCGATGCACGGGCGCCAGGACGGCGTCTACCTGCTGCCGGCCGCCTCGCAGTTCGAGACGCAGGGCTCGTGCACGGCCTCGAACCGCTCGATCCAGTGGCGCGAGCGGGTGATCCAGCCGCTGTTCGAATGCAAGACCGACCACGAGATCATGTACCTGTTCGCGCGCAAGCTCGGCTTCGGCGAAGAACTCGTCAAGAACATCAAGGTGGTGCACAACGAGCCAGTGGTCGAGGACATTCTGCGCGAGATCAACCGCTCGTGCTGGACCATCGGCTACACGGGGTGTTCGCCCGAGCGCCTCAAGCTGCATATGCAGAACAAGCACACGTTCGACCCGACCACGCTGCGCGCCGAGTCCGGTCCCTGCAAAGGCGACTATTACGGCTTGCCGTGGCCATGCTGGGGCACGCCGGAGATGAAGCATCCCGGTTCGCCCATCCTGTATGACCTGAGTAAAAGTATCGCCGAGGGTGGCTTGCCGTTCCGGGCCAACTGGGGCGTCGAGCACGATGGCTCGAGCCTGCTGGCGGCGGACGGCTCGACCAACAAGGACAGCGAGCTGGATGTCGGCTATCCCGAATTCGACCATGTGTTCCTGAAAAAGCTGGGCTGGTGGGCCGAGCTCACGCCGCAAGAGCAGGCCATGGCCGAGGGCAAGAACTGGAAGACTGACCTGTCGGGCGGCATCATCCGGGTCGCCATCGCCCATGGCTGCGCACCGTACGGCAATGCGCGGGCGCGCTGCAATGTGTGGAACTTCCCCGATCCGGTGCCGGTCCACCGCGAACCGCTGGCCACGCCACGGCGCGACCTGGTGGCCCAGTACCCGACCTACGACGATAAGGCCAACCACTGGCGCCTGCCGACGCTGTACAAATCGGTGCAGGCGGTCGATTTCTCCAAGGACTTCCCGCTGATCATGACCTCGGGCCGGCTGGTCGAGTACGAGGGTGGCGGCGACGAAACCCGGTCGAATCCGTGGCTCGCCGAGCTGCAACAGAACATGTTCGTCGAGATCAACCCGCGCGATGCGGTGCAGATCGGGGCCAAGCTGGGCGAATACGTCTGGCTCGAGACCCCGACCGGCGCGCGCCTGAAAATGATGGCGATGGTGACCGAGCGGGTGCCGGTGGGCCTGGTGTGGGCGCCATTCCACTTCGGCGGCTGGTGGATGGGCGAGGATCTTGAAAAACACTATCCCGAAGACGGCGCGCCGATCGTGCGGGGCGAGGCGATCAATACCGGCTGGACCTATGGGTATGACGCCGTGACGATGATGCAGGAAACCAAGGTTTCGTTGTGCCGCGTGGTACGCGCCTGACGAACCGGGAGGAGAGAAGACAATGGCAGCACGGATGAAATTCATTTGCGACACGGAGCGCTGCATCGATTGCAACGGCTGCGTGACCGCCTGCAAGAACGAGCACGAACTGGCCTGGGGCATCAACCGGCGCCGGGTGGTGACGATCAACGACGGCATCCCGGGCGAGCGCTCGGTGTCGGTCGCCTGCATGCACTGCACCGACGCGCCCTGCCTGGCGGTGTGTCCGACCAACTGCATCTACCACACCGAAGACGGCATCGTCCTGCACAGCAAGGACCAGTGCATCGGCTGCGGCTACTGCTACTACGCCTGCCCGTTCGGCGCGCCGCAATTTCCCGAGACCGGCCTGTTCAACCACCGCGGCAAGATGGACAAGTGCACCTTCTGCGCCGGCGGCCCCGAACCGGATACGTCGGAAGCCGAATTCAAGAAGTACGGACGCAACCGCATCGCCGAGGGCAAGCTGCCGGCCTGCGCCGAGCAGTGCGGCACCAAGGCGCTGCTGGGCGGCGACGCCAATATCATCGCCGACATCTACCGCCAGCGCGTCGAAACGCGCGGCTATGGCCCGCAGCTGTGGGGCTGGAAGATCGCCTACGGCAAGCCGAAACGCGGCGGCGAGATCAAGGCCAAGGGCCAGCATCCGCGCGTCAACCAGATCCAGAACGATTCGCAGAACAATCCAGGGAGGTTCCCGACATGAAGCTGCTCACCACCTGCACCGTGATCCTTGCCGCCGTGCTGCTGGCCGGCTGCCTCGAAGTGGATCAGCACCCGGCCTGGATCAAGGGTGAATATGCCGGCAAGCCGGACGACCGGCCGTACCAGCGGCGCTTCCATAACGACCGCCTGGCTTGGTGGGCCACGGTCGAGAACCGCAACCTGCGCCAGAACGAATACAACCGGGCCAACCCCTAGGAGGCGAGATGCGAGCGAACCTGAGCATGCTGCGCGCCGTGCTGTTCCTGGTGGCGGCCCTGACCATGTCGGCCGGCTGGGCCGGCGTCAAGAACGAGCGGGCCGAACCGGCCTATGCCGAGGAGCAGACCATGCTCCAGATCGAGGCCGACTCGGTCGTGCCCGAGCCCGGCCTGACCGACTCGGCGTCGGGCCGGGTGCACATGGACCGCCACTTCCTGGGCCAGTACGGCAGCAAGGAAGGCAATGTGATCGTCCAGCGCGGCGGCAATACCTGGCGCCACCTGCGCAACGGGCCGCTCGCGACCCTGGCCGGCTTCATCCTGCTGGCGGTGCCGCTGGCGATCTTCGTGTTCTACAAAACCATCGGGCCGGCCGAGCCGGTGGCCGAGTCGGGCCGCAAGCTCAAACGCTTCAACCGCTGGGAGCGGCAGGTGCATTGGGCGACCGCCTTCAGCTTCATCGCGCTGGGGGTGACGGGCATTGTCATCATGTACGGGAAGAACATCATGCTGCCGTGGATGGGGCATGGGCTGTTTTCATGGGTGGCGATCATCTCGAAGTACCTGCACAACTTCGTCGGGCCGCTATTCATCCTGTGCTCGATCCTGATGTTCTTCACCTTCCTCAAGCGTAATTTCTACAACCGCGCCGACTGGCAATGGGTCAAGAAGGGCGGGGGGCTGATCACCCACGAGCACGTGCCGGCCGGTTTCTTCAATGCCGGCGAGAAGGCATGGTTCTGGGGCGGCGTCGCCTTGCTCGGCCTGGTCATGTCGGTCACCGGCCTGGTGCTGGACTTTGCGGTCGGCCAGAGCCGCTACGTGATGCAGGTGGCGAATCTGCTGCATGTCGGCGCAGCGGCGATCTATATGGCGGCCGCCATAGGGCACTCGTATATCGGCACCATCGGCACGCCGGGCGCCTACGAGGCGATGCGCTATGGGACCGTGGACGAGAACTGGGCCAAGGCCCACCACGCGCTGTGGGCGGAACAGATGCGTACCGGCGTGCCGCCCGGCATGGACGAAGACGGCAAGATGGTGCCTGGCGGGCCGGTACGGCCGCAACCCGGCCCCGCGCATTGAGGATGACCATGAACACTTCGAATGCATTCATCGGCGCTGGCCTGGCGGCACTGCTTGCCCTGGCCGCCGGCTGCGGCGACCAGCACGCGCCCGCCGCCAACGGCGTCATCCAGACCAAGTACCCGGGCCAGGTGTCATCCGGCGGCGCCACCAGTGGCGCCATCATGGCGCAGACCAAACGGCCCGAGACCGACGCTACCTATGCCGGTGGCACGCCCGGCATCGCGGGCGGCGCGGGGGGCAATACCAGCGGCGCCGAAACCGGCGGCGAAACGCAGGAATCCGGGCAGGGCCCGTCGAGCGGCACCAGCCAGCCGACCAGTGCCGGACGGCCCGGCGCCAAGCTGCCCTCGGGGGACAACGAGAGCGCGAAGGAGTCGCAATGAGATTGACACGATCGATGCTGGCGCTGGCCGCCGGCCTGGCGTTCGGCAGCGCGGCGTGGGCGGCCTTGCCGCCGCCTTCGCCCGCCGAGGCGCAGAAGGCTGCAGCCAAGAAGGCCGAAGCCGACGCCAAGGCAGCCCAGGAAAAAGAAGCGCTGAACGCGTCGATGGACCGCATCAGCGGCCATTGGCGCCAGCGCGCTGCCAAGGAAGGCTGGAAAGCCAAGCCGCCGGTGGCGCTGGCAGCCGCACCAGCTTCCGGCGCGGCGCCGCTCAGCCAGCCGGCGCTGGATGCGGCCAAGGTGCCGGTCAAGAGCGAAAAGCTGGGCACGGCGCGCCCGAGCGAGGATGTCAAGGCGGGACCGACCCGGTCCGAGCCGGCGGGCGCCTCGCCGACCGTCAACCGGCCTGGCGTTCCCGCCAATGCCCATAAAGAATAAAGGCGACGGCAATCGATGAAAAAGGGAAGCATGCCGGTGGCGATCATCATGCAGCGCCGCGCGGTGCAGCACCGCTGGGGCGCCATGGATAGCTGGGCCGCGGTCGGCATCGTGCCGGATCGCGGAGGCCTGGAGCCGCTGAAGATGCTCAGCACGAGCCTGGAGCGCGACTATTACCTGGTGTCGGGCCTGGAGCTGGAGCTGTACACCGACGAGAACGAAGGCTATTACGAGAACATCATGGCGCCGGAGTCGAAGGTGTTCGTCCTGTGGCGCATGGTGGAAGACCGGGCGATGCCGGCGCGGGCCTCGGTGAGTTACGTGGAAGGCACGCGCATGTTCGATTCGGGCGAGTCGGCCGACGGCGTGACCATGCCAGCCGAGATCTACAGCTGGGTCGCGGGCTACCTGCGCGAGAACTTCACACCGCGACCACGCAAGGGACGGCAGCACGGATGACGCAAGCCCCACAGACTGAGGAGGGTTTCTTTCGCCGCTGGGCGCGGCTGAAGTCCACCAGCGAGGTGGACGCGCCGCCCGCGCAGGTAGAGGCAGACACGCCCGCACCGGTGGTGGCCGAGCCGCCTGAAGCACCGAAGGCGGTCCCTGCGCCGACGCTGGAAGACGTGGCCCGGCTGACGCCGGAGTCCGACTATTCGGCGTTTGTGGCCAAGGGCGTTGACAAGGCGGTGCAGCGCATGGCGCTCAAAAAATTGTTTGCCGATCCGAATTTTGCGGTGATGGATGGCCTGGACATCTATATCAGCGACTACAACAAGGCCTCGCCGCTGACGGACGCGATGCTGGCGTCGCTCAAGCACGCGCCGGGCGTGCTGGAGCGCCTGTTCAGCGATGACGAAGACGACAAGAACAACAAGGAAACCGGCCCGGAGCCGGTGACACAACAGCTGCCGGACCACGAGCCGGCGGCGCCACAACAAGGGGCCACATGAACATCCGATTCACCGACGGGGCGGCATTCGACCCTGTCCAGGAAGGCCGCGATATCCTGGCGCGCCAGGCCGCCTTCCAGGCCGCCAACGGTTTCCCCGACTTCGAGCCGGCCGTCACGGTCGACTACCGCTCGCACGGCCGCACGCTGGTGGTGGGCGCGGCGCGCGACGCGCTGCCGCTGGCCGACCAGCTGGCGGGCACGCTCTCGGTCACGGTGCTGCTGCTCGACGAGCTTGACGGCGCCGCGCGCCTGTATCCGGTCCATGCCGCCAGGACGGTGGCGGTGGCCGGCTGGCTGGGCGCCTTCGAGGCGCGCTGGCAGGCGCCCGGTGCGCCGGTGGGCGAGGGCCGCTTCGACCTGGTGCTCGACCTGTGCCCGGTGCGCCTGATCGCGACCCACCAGCGCCCTCACGGCTACCAGGCCCCGGGCCCCGACCCGCAAGCGCGGGCGGAGGCGGTCGAGACGCTGCTCGACATGGTCGGCGACTTCGAAAAGCCCAAATACTTCAACTATAAGGAACGCATCTGCGCCCATGGCCGCAACGGCATCCATGCCTGCACCGCCTGCGTGGATATCTGCTCGGCGCGCGCGATCATGAGCGACGGCGACCGGGTCAAGGTCAACCCGTACCTGTGCGCCGGCTGCGGCGCCTGCGGCACCGTGTGCCCGACCGGCGCCATGACCTACGCCTATCCGCCGGCGCCGCTGACCGGCAAGCGCATCCAGGCCGCGCTGCGCGCCTTTGCCGGCGCCGGCGGCGTCCAGCCGGTCCTGCTGCTGCACGATGCGCAGGGCGGCGCACTGCTCGAGCGGCTGGGCGACAGCGTCCCTAGCCGGGTGCTGCCGTTCGCGCTGCACCATGTCGCCTCGACCGGCATCGACGTCTGGCTGGCCGCGCTGGCCTATGGCGCGGCCGGCGTCGCGATCCTGGCCACGGGCGACGAAGCGCCGCAATACGTGGCGGCGCTGGGTGAGCAGATGCAGATCGCGCAGGCCGTGCTCGATGGGCTGGGTTACGCCGGCCCGCACTTCCAGCTGCTGCAGGTCGGCGCCGCGCCACTGGAGGCGGCCCAGGAACTCGCGCTCGCGCTGCGCCATGCGCCGCGCGGCGAGGCGCCATCCAGTCCGGCCTTGTTCCACCTGGCGGCGGACAAGCGCAATACGCTCGACTACGCGCTCGAGCACCTGCATCGCCACGCGCCGCAGCAGCCGCTGCACATCGCGCTGCCGGCCAGGGCGCCGTTCGGCGCGCTGGCCGTGGACCGCCAGGCCTGCAGCCTGTGCATGTCCTGCGTTGGCGTGTGCCCGGCGGCGGCGCTGCAGGACGGGCAGGGCGCCCCACAGCTGCGCTTCATCGAAAAGAACTGTGTGCAGTGCGGCCTGTGCGCCAACACCTGTCCCGAGAATGCGATCACGCTCATGCCGCGCATGTCGTTCGCGCCGGACCGCATGCAGGCGACCGTGCTCAACGAGTCGCAGCCCTTTCACTGTATCCGCTGCAGCAAGCCGTTCGGCACGCTGCACATGGTCGAGAACATGCTGGGGCGCCTGGCCTCGCACCCGGCCTTCAGCGCCAACCTCGACCGCCTGCGCATGTGCGGCGACTGCCGCGTGATCGACATGATGACGCCCACCGACGAGATGCAGGTCACGCCGCTGCGACGTATCTAGAAAGGGGCCACCGGCTGCGCGAATGGTGGCAGAATGGTCGCAATACCGACAACCGCAGGGGCGCTCCCGGCGCACCCTGCCATTCCCATGGCATAGCGACCAGGAGACACCATGACGCCCACCCAGCGCTTCCTGCAGGCGCGCGACTTCCTGCAGCGGCACCGGCTCGACTACGACACCGCCTACCGCGATTTCCAGCAGCCCGAGCTCGACACGTTCAACTGGGCGCTCGACTTTTTCGATCACCAGGCCAGGGACAATCACGCGATCGCGCTGTGGATCGTCGAAGAAGACGGCAGCGAGCGCAAGGTGTCGTTCGCCGACATGGCGGCGCGCTCCAGCCAGGTGGCCGAATACCTGCGCAATCTCGGCGTGCGGCGTGGCGAGCGGGTGCTCCTGATGCTGCCGAACCGGGTCGAGCTGTGGGAAATCATGCTGGCCGGGATCAAGCTCGGCGCCGTGCTGGTGCCGACCACGATGCTGGTGGCGGGCGACGACCTGCTCGACCGCCTCGAGCGCGGCCAGATCAGGCATGTGGTCGCCCAGGCCGGCGAAGCGGATAAGTTCGAGCACCGGCCCGGCAATTACACCCGCATCGCCGTGGGCGGCGCGCCCGCTGGCTGGCACGATTACGCGGACAGCCATACTGTGGCCAGCGTATTCGTCCCCGAAGGCGAGACCCGCGCCAGCGATCCGCTGCTGCTGTATTTCACCTCCGGCACCACCGCGAAACCCAAGCTGGTGCTGCACACGCACCAGAGCTACCCGGTCGGCCACCTGTCGACCATGTACTGGATCGGCCTGCAGCCCGGCGACGTGCACTGGAATATCAGTTCGCCCGGCTGGGCCAAGCATGCCTGGAGCTGCTTCTTCGCGCCCTGGAACGCGGGCGCCACGGTATTCGTGTTCAACTTCGAGCGTTTCGCCAGCCGCCCCGTGCTCGACGCCATCGAACGCTGCGGCGTCACCTCGCTGTGCGCGCCGCCCACTGTCTGGCGCATGCTGATCAAGGAAGACCTCAGCGCCTGGAAGCCGGCCCTGCGCGAACTGGTCGGCGCCGGCGAGCCGCTCAACCCGGAAGTCATCGACCAGGTCGAGCGCGCCTGGGGCATCCGCATCCGCGACGGCTTCGGCCAATCCGAATCGAGCTGCCAGATCGGGAACCCGCCCGGCCAGCCGATCAAGCCGGGCTCGATGGGTCGTCCACTGCCGGGTTATCGGATCGCGCTGCTCGACATCGACGACCAGCCTGCCAGCGAAGGCGAAATCTCGGTGGAACTTGCGTCGAACCCGATCGGTCTCATGGCCGGCTATGAAGGAAATGCGGACAAGACGCGCGAAGTCATGCGGGCCGGCCACTACCATACTGGCGATACCGCCAGCATCGACGACGACGGCTATTACTTCTACGTCGGCCGCAACGACGATGTCTTCAAATCGTCCGACTACCGTATCAGCCCGTTCGAGCTCGAGAGCGTGCTGATCGAGCATGAGAGCGTGCTCGAGGCGGCGATCGTGCCGAGTCCCGACGCGCTGCGGCTGTCGGTGCCGAAGGCCTTCATTACCCTGCGTGCCGGCGTGGAGCCCAGCCGCGACATGGCGGCCGCGCTGTTCGCTTTCACCCGCGCGCGCCTGGCGCCGTACCAGCGCATCCGGCGCATCGAGTTCCGGGAGCTGCCCAAAACCATCTCGGGCAAGATCCGGCGCGTCGAACTGCGGCGCCTTGATGCCGAACGGGGCGTGGAGCCCGTCGATACCATCGAATACCGCGAGGAAGACGTCACCACCTGAACCGAGGAGAATCGCCATGCAACTGCACGCTCCCATCCAGCCCTGCCTGTGGTTCGACACCCAGGCTGAGGACGCTGCCAAGTATTACACGACGATTTTCCCCGACTCGCGCATCACCCATGTGTCGCATTACGGCGAGGCGGGCAGGGACGTGCACCATATGACGCCCGGCACGGCGATGGCGGTCCAGTTCGAGGTCGCCGGCCAGCCCTGCATCGCCATGAACGGCGGACCGCTGTTCCACTTCAGCGAAGCGGTGTCGTTCATGGTGATGTGCGATAGCCAGGAACAGATCGACTATTACTGGGATCGACTGGGCGAGGGCGGCGACGCGACGGCGCGCCAGTGCGGCTGGCTGAAGGACCGGTTCGGCCTGTCGTGGCAGGTGCAGCCGACCGCGCTGGTGTCGTGGATGAGTGGCCCGCAGGGCGATGCGGTGATGACGGCGATGCTGGGGATGAAAAAGCTGGACTTCGCTGCCCTGCGCGCTGCTGCGGGAGACGCGTGAGAAGGCGGGCGGCAAAGCGTGCGGCCACGCGGGACGGAATGCCGCCATAATGGACGACATCCTTTCCATCGTCCAACCGGCACCCAGATGACCTCCAAGCGCTCCACCAAAAAAAGCAAGACCAGCAACGATACTGGCAACGATACGGGCAACAGCGCCGACGCGCGCGACCCGATGTTCGAGGTGCGCCAGTCGCCGGTGCATGGCAACGGCGTGTTCGCCACCCGTGCGATCCCGGCGGGCGAGCGCATCGTCGAGTACCAGGGCCAGCGCATCAGCTGGGACAAGGCCACCCGGCGCGCCGAGAAAGCGGGCGGTCCGATCAACCACACCTTCTATTTCACCCTGGCCGACGGCCGCGTGATCGACGGCGGCCGCGATGGCAACGAAGCGCGCTGGATCAACCACGCCTGCTCGCCCAATTGCGAAGCATTCGAAGACGAAGGCAAGGTCTATATCCACGCCATGCAAGACATCGGGGCGGGCGAGGAGCTGAACTATAATTACGCGCTGATCTATGACGAGCGCCACACGCCGGCGCTCAAGAAGCTGTTCGCCTGCCGCTGTGGCACTCCCGGCTGCACCGGCACCATGCTGGCTCCCAAGCGCCGCGCGAGGAAGTCGGCGACAATATAGTTCGTCGCGCGTGATGCGCCTTAGCCCGGAGTCCCGATGAAGCCAGTAGTCCGCAGCCTGCTAGAGACCGACCTGTACAAGTTCACGATGTGGCAGGCCTTGCTGCACAGCCACCCGGGCGCGACCGGCGACTATGAATTCCGCTGCCGCAATGAGCCGGCCTATCCGCTGGCCGAGCTCAAGGCCGATGTCGATCGCGAGCTCGACCATCTGTGCCAGATGATGTTCACCGAGCACGAGGTCGCCTACCTGCGCGGCCTGCGCTTCATCAAGAGCGATTTCGCCGACTTCCTGACCCTGTTCCGGTTCCAGCGCAAGTTCATCGAGGTCTCGACCGACGGTGAGCGCCTGGCGATCCGCGCCAGCGGCCCGCTGGTGCACGTGATGGGCTTCGAGATCTTCGTGCTCTATATCGTCAACGAGCTGTACTTCCGCCGCTTCGATCAGGAGGAGGCGATCACTGAAGCACGCCGTCGCCTGCACCAGAAAATCGACGAACTGCGTGCCTTCGGCGATGAGCCGCCGCGCGCCAACCCGTTCGAATTCTTCGACTTCGGCGTGCGCCGCCGCTATTCGGGCGAGTGGCACGACGAGGTAGTAGAGACCATGGCGCGCGAATTGCCGCAATACTTCAAGGGCACCTCCAATGCCTACCTGGCCTACAAGCTCAAGCTGACGCCGATCGGCACCATGGCCCACGAATACCTGCAGGCGCACCAGTCCTTCGGCACCCGCCTGCGCGATTTTCAGAAAGCGGCGCTCGAGAACTGGGTGCAGGAATACCGTGGCGACCTGGGCACGGCGCTGACCGACGTGGTGGGCATGGACGCCTTCCTGGCTGACTTCGACCTGTATTTCGCCAAGCTGTTCGACGGCCTGCGCCAGGATTCGGGCGATCCGATCGTCTGGGGCGAGAAGGCGCTGGCTCATTACGCCAAGCTGCGCATCGATGCGCGCACCAAGCGGCTGGTGTTTTCCGATTCGCTGACGGTGCCGAAGGCGCTCGACCTGTACCGCCATTTTGCCGACCGCGTCATGACCGGCTTCGGCATCGGCACCAAGCTGACCAACGACACGCCACACAAGGCGCTCAATATCGTCATGAAGCTGGTGCGCTGCAATGGCCAGCCGGTGGCCAAGCTGTCCGACACGCGCGGCAAGTCGCTCAGCAACGACGAAACCTTCATCGCCTACCTGCGGCAGGTGTTCAACAAGTACGACGCGGGTGACTGAAGCGATCGGTCGCTCGGCAAGCGAAAAAGGATGGACGCGTCATGACACTAGCCTCCGACCAGGACCTCGACCCAGGGCGACTATCCCCGGCATCGCTGCGCATGCTGGCGCTGCGCGATACAGTGATCGAAGCGTGGGAGGCGCGAGTGCGGTGCACGGTGAACAAGGCCAGGGCCTTGGCGCATCCGATACTGATCGACACCTTGCCGGTGTTCTACAACGATATCGCCGAGGCCCTGACGCCCGGCTCCGGGCGCCTGTCGGGCGTAGACGGCACGACGACGGCGGCCGAGCATGGCGGCGAGCGCGCGCGCCTTACCTCATACGACCATGAATCGCTGATCATCGAATACCAGCTGCTGCGCCGTGCCATTCTGGACGTGCTGCATGCCGACGGTGTCCAGCTGTCTCCCACGGAGATCCTGGTGATCAACGATTCGATCGACGCTGCTATCCAGGACTCAGTGTGCGCGTTCACCTTGGTGCACAGCGCGCTACGCGAGCGCTTCGCCGCTGCGCTCACCCACGACCTGCGCGCGCCGCTGGCCGCCACGATGAGCGCGCTGGAGCTGATCCAGATGGCCGACGACCCGGTCAGGATGAAGGCGCTGGCCGCTAAGGGCCTGACCAACGCCCGGCGCATGGGCGAGATGGTCCAGGAGCTGCTGCACACGATGGCTTTCCATAGCGGCGAGCGGCTGGCGCTGGTGCTGAGCCGCTTCGACATCCAGGCGCTGGCCACCGAAGTGCAGGACGAAGCGCTCGCCCAAGGTGCGCTGGTCGAGGTGGAAGGGGATGCCGTGCTCGGATGCTGGGATCGTCCAGCGCTGCGGCGCGCCATCGAGAATATTGTCGGTAATGCGCTCAAGTATGGCCAGCCGGGGACGCCGATCCGGATCGTGATCGAGGGCCTCCACCAGCGCATGGTGCTGTCCGTGCACAATGAGGGAGAGCCGATTCCCGAGCAGGACCGGGAGAGCATCTTCCAGATGTACCGGCGCAGCGACGCCGCGCGCCAGAACCGGCAGCAGGGTTGGGGTATCGGCCTGCCATATGTGCGCGCGGTGGCCGAGAGCCACGGCGGCAGCATTACGCTCGAGAGTTCGCACGAGCGTGGTACTACGTTCACGCTCAATATCCCCATCGATGCCGCGCCCTACGAGGATGCGCCTACGCTCCCTTAGCAGGGAAAATCTGCGAGACTTCGGCGCCGTTGACAGGTTATGCTGGCAGCCTGCCATCAACCCTGAACCGGAGACCGCCATGCAGCAGATCGCCCCCATCGCCATCGCCATGATGTTTGCCCTGCCAGCGAGCGCGATACACGCTCAGGAGGTCGAGCGTACCAAGGCGGGAGTGGAAGCGGCCGAGCGCTGGCTGGAACTGGCCGACGCCGGCAAGGGCGACGCGTCCTGGTCCGCCGCCGCCGGCGTCTTCCGCGGCGCGGTCACGCAGGCGCAGTGGAGCGCCGCCCTGGCGCAGGCGCGTGCGCCGCTCGGCGACCTGAAGTCGCGCACCTTGAGCAATGCGCGCTTCACCCGCACGCTGCCGGGCGCACCGGAAGCCGACTACGTCGTGATCCAGTACGCTGCGGTGTACGCCAACCGTCCCGGCGTGACGGAGACCGTGGTCGCCACCCGCGAAACGGATGGCGCCTGGAAGGTGACGACTTACCTGATCCAGTAGGCCGGGGTCAGCCCCTGGCGCCGGGCGCCAGTTTCCACAGCTCGGTCGGCAGGGCTGCCGGCGCGTCCGGCTTGAAGAAGGCGGAGTCCTGGATGTGCGACGAGGTCACGTAGACCGTGCCGTCCGGCCCTTGCGTGAACGTGTCGGGCCAGCGCAGGCGTGCGTCCTGCACCAGCACCTGCAGTTCGGCTTGCGGCCCCCCGTCGAGGTCGCGCACTTTGATGGCGTCGTCCTGCACCGCCGTGAGCAGCATGCGGTTGCTGCCGCGGTCGATCAGCAGGCCGTCGTTGACGCCATTGTGGCCGTAATTTTCCACTGCGTCGCCCACGTCGTCTCCCTGCAGTCCCTTGTCGATGAGCGCCCTGGTAGCGATACGGTACAGGGTGTCGCCCTTGATCGCCTGCCAGTACAGGTACTGGCCATCTCCCGACAGCTCGATGCCGTCGGCCGAGAACTCGACCCCGCGGCCGTCCGGGCGGCGCAGCACCTCGCCGTCGGCCTTCACGTCCAGCCCCTTTTTCATCTGCGTGGAAGGATGCCCGTCGAGCAGGCGCACGGTCTTGCCGGCCGCCAGGTCGACCACCAGGATCGCGCCGACCACGCCCGAATCGGTGATGTAGGCGTACTTGCCGTCATCCGAGAAACGCACATCGTTCAGGTAAGAGCCTTGCGGCGCCGCGTCCTCGTCGAAGGCGATGGTGCGCACGACCTTGTCGCCGGCCAGGTCGATCTGCACCAGCTTGGCGCCGCCAGCGACCATCTGGGCCTGGGCCGGCGCCGCCGGGTCGAGCACCCACAGGCTGCCGCGGCCGTCCGCGACGACGCTCTGCACGCAGACCCAGTGGTCTTCTGGCGAAACCTCGTCCTTGCGCGCATTGCGCCAGGCGTTCCATTCCTGGTCCGGATAGGGCATCAAGGAGCCGTCTTCTTTCAGTTCGGCCACCGAAACCGCATTGTCCTCGGTCCAGCGCGGGAAGTTCACAAAAATGCGGTTGTCCTCGGACACCGAGACGCCGGTAACCTGGTGCTCGAAACGCGCGACCAGTTCCAGTTGCCAGTCCTGCGATGGGGTGATTGCTGCGCTCATGCTGATCCTTTCACGGTGGGTTCAAGCGGCCGCGCGCGCAGGGGCGCGTGCGCGGGCCGGCTTGCGGGGTGCGGCCTTGTCCGGCGCAGGCTTCTTGCGTGCCGCCGCGGGCCGCTGACGATGCTTTTCGAGCTCCTCTTCATGGCGCAGGCGCTGCTGCAGCATGGCCAACACCGCCGCTTCTTCGGGCTGCAGGGCATGCAGGTCTTCCTGCAGCGTTTCCTCGGTGCGCTCGCGCAGCACTTCGAGTGCGGCGCCCTCCAGGTAGGCGTCCAGCACCGCTGGGTGCACATAGCACTTGCGGCAGATCGAGGGCGTGTTGCCGAGCTTCTCGGCCACCGACTCGATCGCGCGCACGATATTCTTCTTGGCCTGGGCTTCGTAATCGAACTTCTCGAATTCCTGCAGCGCCAGCGCCGCCAGCACGGTGCCCGACCAGGTGCGGAAATCCTTGGCCGTATAGTCCTCGCCGGTGATCGTGCGCAGGTAGTCGTTGACGTCGCTCGAGTCGATGCTGTGGGTCTCGCCGTCGGCATCGACGTACTGGAACAATTCCTGGCCAGGCAGGTCGCGCGAGCGCGCCACGATGCGCGCCAGGCGGCGGTCGTGCACCTTGACCTTGTGATACACGCCGCTCTTGCCGCGGAAGCTGAATTCGACATCGCTGCCGTCGACCTTCGCATGGCGGTTGCGCAGCGTGGTCAGGCCGAAGGATTGATTGGTGCGCGCATATTCCTCATTGCCGACCCGCATCATGGTGGCTTCGAGCAGGTAGACGATGGTGGCCAGCACTTTTTCCCGTGGCAGGCCGGGCAGCTTCAGGGCGCGGTCGACTTCGCGCCGGATGGCCGGCAAGGCGTTGCCGAACTTGAGCATGCGCTCGTACTTGACCTCGTCGCGCGCGGTGCGCCATTTGGGATGGTAGCGGTATTGCTTGCGGCCGCGCGCGTCGCGCCCGGTGGCTTGCAGATGGCCGTTGGCCTGGGGGCAGATCCAGACCTCGGTCCAGGCGGGCGGCACGACCAGGCTCTTGATGCGGGCCAGCTGTGCCTCGTCGGTGACCGGCTCGCCCTTGGCGTCGAGGTAGCGAAAGCCGTGCTTGACGGCCTCGCGCCGGATGCCAGGGCGGTCGTCGTGGAC
>Ga0265780_10001969_pt1 | contig 28451 bp, 26 predicted proteins | sample P1T30metagenome_FD_192432 | JGI IMG/M metagenome (GOLD analysis project Ga0265780, IMG submission 192432) | Plant litter microbial communities from East Loma Ridge, Irvine, California - P1 T30 | ecosystem: Environmental > Terrestrial > Plant litter > Unclassified | place: USA: California...
TAGCGTTCTAATGAAGAGCAGGGCCGGACGATGAACGGAGGCCACCAGGGACACATCGATGTCGCGAAGTACTGAAACAAACGCTTGGGGAGAATAGATAAACTTGTAATAAATGTAACTCATTTGCGTGATGACACGATGTCGTGGGTATTACAGGCAGAGGAGATAGAGAAGGAGAAGGAGGCGCGAACGCGAAAACGCGTCGCAAACATTACGTAATCACCGTGAAGTAGTAGACATCATGTCTTTGGCGTCTCAACTCAATGAAAGAACACGCTTACGCGCGGGTTACTCATTATACATTACAAAGATCCCAAAGGATGTGCTTAAACGTTAATTCTCTTCTCAGAGAACCTCAAGCTTCTGTGTCACGCATCGGCATCCTGATCCGCTCCCTCACCGATTCTGGAGGCTGGATCATTCTTCACCTTGGCCATCTCCGCCATAATGGGCCAATCTCCCTCATTCCGAGACCTAGAGCCCGGAAACTGCTCTCCGGGTGTTGTGTATGTCGTAAGCTGCCACGCCAGTTTGCAAAACGCTTTCCAATCTCCATTTCTCCTTCGCAAGTCATCCCAATACTGCTGATCTGCGTCCCATGCATAGCTGGTAGCGGTCATTTTGTCATCGAGACTGAATCCCGGCGCCAGGTTTAACTTTTCATATCCTTCTTGTAAGATGATGGTCTCAGGGGCCAGACGCGCCAATATCGAGGCTTCTAGCTCAGCATGGATACAGACTCGATCCTCTGGACCGTAAAAAACTGTATCGATCTTAAGCATGCGTCCAGTCTCTTGAACAATGTTGGCGCTGGTCCAGACTGCGTTACCGCATCGACAAGGACACGTTTGTACGCCCCTTACTTTCCCGACGGCGTCTGGACTCCTTAATGAAGCCACAGTCACCTGTGTGGTGTCGCCAGGATCATAGTCTTCCATGGGCTCGAGATACTCGTTATCCTCTAGTTGCGGCCACTCCGCTGTCTAGCGTTCACCTGCCTGCCATTTATACGCACAGCCCTTCATCACACCGACGATGATCGAGTGGAACCAATGTGGCACATACTTGCGTATGGCTTCCACGTGTACATGCTCATACTCTCGAGGATCATAACTGCAGTGGACGTCCTCAAAAGCCTTTCGACCACGCAAGACGCGAAACTCAAATCGCTCCAGATTCGGAAAGACCAGTATCGCAGTTCCTATAATGTTTGAGTTCTCGTAGCCGAGATCTCTTTTGCAGCCGTAGCTTCTGCGTAGGTCGTATGAGAAAGACGTGATGGTTTGAATTTGATGAGACGAGAGGATTAAATTTGCGTCGCGCATCAGGGTGAAGAATGCGTAATTGTTGTCTGTAGATAGCGGAAATGTATACTCTCGAAATGCTATGGTCGAAGCCTCTTGGTGGACCTTGCGGCACGTGAGGAGGAAGGACAAAGGATGAGCCTCGACGCTCAAGAGCTCGCGCGCTCCAGCTCGGAACGTGTAAGCATAGATGCCGTTCCTGATCTCGGCAGGTATCCTGGAGAAGAAGGGGCTGTGTGTCTGTTCATCGAATGTGGTGGGACCGTGGTGGTCTCGTGGCGGTAGTAGAGCAGGTACTGGTGGTTCACGTGCGGGCATCGATGCGCCCGTCCCAAAAAGCCACGACATGTTGTTATGTGGTGTTATGTTGGGAAGGGAGGTAAGTATGTATAGAACCGCGCATCATATCATAATTGTCTAAACTTCTGACGAATCTGTCTTCTTGTCTTCGGATTCAGTAATACTCGCTGCCTATCCCGTGGCGCGGGTCGCTAGTGGCACCTATCATAGAAACTACTCGCCAAGCCTCACCGCGCCGATGGAAATACCCTCCATGGAACATTCAATAGACTAAGATCTATAAAGCGGAGTAGCGTTGTGAATAGCCCCAAAAATATCTCAATTGCACAAAGCTTATCGGAATTAAGCTTAAATTAGCGGCAGGCAACCCCTCCATGCGTCATCGTCCCGTGGAAGCTGCGACTGCGGCACGCGTGGAAATGTTCTTCGCGCAACCACCCACTCTGCTGAATCGCCACAAACATATCACAGAGCCCTCAACTTCACACAAACCTCATTCTCGCCACTTCCTGAAGATTTTGAAGTCTCAACATGCGGCTAGTATCGTCATCCATCGAGCGGAGGACGGGTGAGGGCCGTGCAAAGCTCGAACCAGAAGAGCCCGAAGACATGGTAAGCAATATGGCAACGTATATGCAGCTATCTCTAACCATCGTAGTGGCATGCATACAATCTGATCAAAGAAACCGACCTCGTAGAGGCGATGGCAGTCCGACGAGTCACCAAGACTTCCGATTCGGGATCGACGTCAACCAAACGCGTAAAACTCAAGATGACGATAAAGGTCACATCAACATACTTTGATCCTGGCTCCGGACAGCTGCATGTGTCAGGTCAGGTGGCGAAGGAGCTGGAAGAAGTAAGACTCGGATCACACCACACCATCGACCTGGAGCTTCATCGCGCATTTTCGATCGAAAAGGTAGATGGTTGGGATAGTGTTGCCCTGGAATTGCTCAAAGAAGCATGCAACGTTGAGCGAAAGGCTGAGCTGTGGGCTGTCGTTCTCGGTGGCGAGGGCACAGCAAATATCTGCATGATTACGGAGCACCAGACGATTTTACGGCAGCGAATCGAGGTCGCGGTGCCACGGAAGCGCAGAAATGGCGTGGACGGTCACAGCAAAGGCATGGATAATTTCTTCGCCACGACGCTGTCTACTCTCCTCCGCCATGTCGACCTCTCGAATACTGCCAGCAAGGACCAGAGCAAGGCCCTACCACTGCTACTAGCGAGTCCCGGATACGTCGCTGGGAGCTTTCTACAATACATGAAGGCAGAAGCTTCGCGGACTACAAACAAGCAGCTGCTTGCTCTCATCCCCTCCGTTGTCGTTGCGCACGCCTCCTCTGCGCACGTACACGCCCTCAGCGACATCCTCTCTTCACCAGCCATCACCACCAAACTTTCAGATACAAAGTACGCACGCGAAACGGCGCTCATGGACAAATTCACAACCATGATGCGCCTCGACGATGGCAGAGCGTGGTACGGCCCGCGGGAGGTAGAGCGTGCAGTCGACAAGGGCGGTGTCGGTCGAGGTGGCGGTATCCTGATGATCAGCGACGCGCTATTCCGGGCACAAAATATTTCGGAGCGACGCAGATGGGTCAAGCTCGTCGATCGCGTACGAGAAGTAGAAGGCGGCGAGGTCAGGGTGTTCAGCTCACTTCACGAGAGCGGAAAGCGGTTGGAAGGTTTGGGCAATGTTGCTGCCATCCTGACGTACCCAATTGAAGACCTGGATGAAGAAGACGATGTACACGTCGAAGATGACGGCGAAGGCGACATGATTATCTAATGCGCGCATGATACCCAATATGGCGGATGATAGTTGATGCAAAAGACAATGGTACTTGGCGTTGAACTGATATGCACGAACACTTGCAGCCACCAAGCCTGATATCTTGAGGTTCTGAATATATTTCGTGATCTTAATCAGGGCTTTATGGACATGTCAGGTGTTCATTAGGTCGTAGCTAGTGATGCTTGATGTGATGGGCCAAGTATGCAACGTTGTGTTAACGCTGAGCTGTATTTGATCACCATATCCTCAAAGAACTTTCGTACTTGGGCGACTTCCTTGTTTTCGATATTTGACATGGCTTGTTGTTCGATGCAGCGAATTTCTCCGCAGCGGAGCCTATGCCGACCAGACACTAATTGAAAGTAACACGGCATTCGCCAGCATTAGGCTTAACAGGCCTCACCCAGCACGCCATGTGTCTTCCGCATCATTGCGCTGAGGCCTAGTCCTACAGCAAGGGGACGATCTCTCTGCCAATCGAAACGCACGCCATCATGGCTATCATCATTTGCTCTGATCGAGCGCTCAAAAGCTTGTCAAAGGCAGCGTGCTGACTCCTTACATAGTGTAAATGAAGCTCGTCAGTATTCCCTCCAAGATTAGAATTGAGATTCAGTTTCCAGGGCAGGGATGCTGCTATCGCCTATCGCAGATGATGACATGGCGGCATACGCACTTTTCCTGGGCCGCTGAATATAAATTGAATGACAGTCTTAACTTGAGCAATGATGAAGTTGAAAGGAAGTGAGCTTAACAGCTTGAAACCTTTGCGATCGTGCCAGATTTGTGCAAGCAACGCGTTATCTACGTTCGTGAACAATCCCTTTTGCGCTTCATTTTCGCAAGGACAGGGAGAGAAGCAAGAGGCTGGTGGTGATGAAATGACGATAGAGGGCGGGGCTGGATCGGGGCCAGCTAATGTTCGGCAGGCGCAATCGGACTCCGCCACGCCAACCGCCACGCCAACCACCACGCCAACCGCCACGCCAACCGTAGCACAACCGAAATTCCGCAGCGTTCCGTTATGTCGCCCATCTTATGATCTCTGCCTAGCATACCCGCCCGGTACCCTCCGTCAGCAAAGTTGCTGGTGGAACACTTTCGAAAGGCCCGTGATTGGTGGAGAATGCGGATCTTTCAATATGAAACGAAAGTGCACCTGGGCATCCCTGACTGAATCGACTTCTTCTCAGAGTACCTCATTGAACCGACTAAATTGAAACACAACGATAAGATTGCGACAAAGCTGTAGCGGGTATGATTATACTCAGAATGGCGTCGACATGGATGTGGCATCGAAGGGCTTACATGTACCCTTCGAAAAGACCTGTGCGGGATGATGTCAGACGTTTTTGGCTAGGGATTTCACCAGAGCACTGGGCATGTCTACGTGTCGGCATCAAGGCACAATTATCATCACTGTTATGATGTCCTATTTCCCAGCTCCACAGCTAGAAACGCTAGTTCACTGACGATCGTGGAGCACCCGTGCGGCGCTGCCAGAGCTGTTTGACAGAAACAACTAACAATCTTGGCAGCGTTAATGCTGTTGAACAAAGTACCAGGACACCGGGATTGTACGTTTCACACGGCGCTACTTGATCCAGGCTTCGCTACAGGAACCATTCAGATGTGTCCCACGTGCGCTTAGTTGCCGTTAACGTCGTTTCTACCATCTGCCGGGTATCGACTTTGTATCACGCAGTGGGGTCATCGTTTCTTGGTACCTGGTTCTCGACCGCACTGCAGGCGCGGAGGCTTCTTATCACCCCCTACAATATCGCTTGTACTTCCCGAAAGAGTAACATTCCGTATGAGTTCATGAAAACGGAGGAGTTCGTGCCTCATCTTGCGCGCGGCATGATTCAATGTTTCTGGGCGCCCATATCATTGAACGCGGCTTCGTGTGCCCCGCGGGATGACTCTTGTTAAATAAATACGTCGAGGTGCACCTTACTTTCAATTCATCGCTAGTCTCGGTCTTCTACACCAGTCCGTTCTTTCCACCCTACATTCGTTCTTTTCAAGTCCTTCACTGCGTGAAGCCGGCAGACACTTTTTTCCACCAGCTTCGACATTCGTCCTTATCGAACCACACTCTTTCACAGGAACAACCCTCAGAATCTATCAAGATGTACAAGATGATCTCTTCCCTCGGCGCTATCGCTGCCCTCGCAGCTACCGTGTCTGCCCACGGTCTCACCACCGGTGTCACAATCGACGGTGTCTACTCCCAAGGTTTCCTCCTCGAATACTACTACAGCAAGCAAAACAACAATCCCACCTCCAAGCACATTGGTTGGTACGCCGAGAACCTTGACTCTGGCTTCGTCGAGCCCAACTCCTTCAACACCGCCGACATCATCTGCCACATTAAGGGCAGTCCCGATGGCTCCGACGACACGATGGCCAAGGTCCCTGCCGGTGGCGTAATCGACTTCCATTGGAACACATGGCCAGAATCTCACATCGGTCCTGTCCTGACATACGTTGCCCCCTACACTGGTGACATTGCTTCGGTCAACAAGGAGGAGCTCAAGTGGACTAAGATCCAGGCCAACGGTTACGAGGACGGCGAGTGGGCTGCCATCAAGCTGATCAGCCAGAACAACACATGGCCTGTGACTGTCCCATCTGACCTCAAGGCTGGCAAGTACGTCTTCCGCCACGAGATCATTGCTCTGCACGGCGGCGGCAACGCCAACGGCGCCCAGTCTTACCCTCAGTGCTTGAACATCGAGGTCACCGGCTCTGGAACCAACCTCCCCGAGGGTGTTGTCGGTACTTCCCTCTACACGGCTGACGGTGCCGGTATCCTCTTCGACCCCTACAAGTCGCCCATCGAGTACCCTCTCCCCGGCCCACCTATGATGGGCGCCGGCTCTGGCTCTGGAACTACCCCTTCCACTCCTTCCACCCCCACCGAGCCTTCCACCCCCACCGAGCCTTCCAGCACCCCTTCTGCTTCTCCCTCGGCTTCTGCTTCTCCTACTCCTTCTCCTTCTCCCGCTGCTCCCACAACCCCAGAGGCCGAGCAGCCCTCCACCCCATCTGCGCCCGTTGATTCACCCTCGCCCGCTCCTTCCACCGGCGGTGGCGAGTCTTCCGGCGCTCTACCCAACGAGTTCACCATCGAGACCTTCATTGCCTGGCTCGAGAGCAAGGCCTCTTCCAATGCCCGGCGCCACGCCCGCGCATTCGCTTAGGCGACTTACGAAAGACGACGTTTTGGTTGTTTGTGTTCGTTGGATACGACATGTTCTATTCTCTGTGTATATATCACACCTTTCTTTGTAGCACAATACTTTGGTCTAAAGACCGCGCTTTGCGACGACGAGTTGTATGATCTCAACACTTTTTACTTTGGCAATGGGCGTGATGTGGATGTGATGGTCAACTCGCCTGCTCAAACCCGACGGTGTATCACCCCCTGCAGCTTGAAGATAGGGTAATAATGCTCTGAGAAAAACGCCGATTGCAATTTCGGCCCGAGACGCGAAAGGAATACAACGTGAACACACGACTGAGATGCGAAGATTTTTCAAAATGATTCTTCATTCGTGTATCACTACAATTCACTCTAACGATATGTTTTACACGCACGCAACACCCTCCTACAAGCTACTGATATCCATCACACTGAACTGCACCTTGTTCGAGGTGCTAGGCGGCAACTGTCCGCCGCCCATGATGAGCAGTTTAGTCGGGTCTGCCAACACCCTCAAATGCCTCGTGTAGTGGCTCCTCTCCGGCGTAGCAACCTTAACCCACGGTCCCTCCCCAAGGCCCTTGTTGATGAAGATGTCGCCACCGCTGTGCGCAGAAACAATAACGGTTCCGTTTGCACCGCCAACCGATGACCAGACGACGTACGGCGAGCCAGAGGGAACAGTACCGTCGGTAGCTTTGAGCGAAATGCCCGTCGCGGGGCCAAACATCTCGGGGTCGTCGACGATCTTGTAGTACACGGGGAACTGGTAGCTGTTGGGGATGGCTGGGCCGCCACCGTATTCGTAGGACATGATGTACTTGCCGTTGGGCAGGAGTGCGACGGTGGGCATGCCTGGGCGGTCGGTGTATGTGGGGTATGCGACATCGTCAATCACAGGGCCCCAGGTCTTCAAGTCAGAGGAGGTCTGGTGCACCATCTTTTGTCCGTGGGTCGCGTTGTCACGCTGGTCCGAGTAGTAGTGGATCAGAGTGCCCTTGTACTCCATCAGGAAGGGCTCCCAGACGGGCGTCAGGCCGTTGTTTGGTCGTGCCTCGCCTCCAGCAGCCAAGTGAGAAACGAATTCCCAGGTCGCACCTGAGTCCTTGGAAGCATAGAGTTCAATCTGTGTCTGGGAGAGATCGGTGGGGATGGAAGAGCCCGCTAGCAATACAGTGCCCTTGGCGTATCCGGGGAAGTCGTTCTCAAGGACATGGAGGAAGGGCTGGTATCGAAGACCCCAGTTTTGCTGTGTGTCCTGGACGCGAGACAACTCCGACCATGTATTGCCGCCATCCTTCGATTGGAAGATAGGGAACCAAACCTTCGGCGGTTCAGGGCTGTAGTTCTCCCATGTTGCTAAAAGAGTACCATCCGCAAGTTGTGCAGAACGAGCGTAGAGCACACGTGGGTCATTGTAGTCTGAAGGGGGCGTGAAGATGACCTTTTGTGAAAAGGTAGGCTGGACCTGCTGCTGCTGTGGCAGAGCTGAGACCACAGAGATCAGAGACAGAACAAGGGTAGAGAAAAGCATCGTGGAAGTCGCCCTGTAGATCGCACAGGATGATTTGACAAAGATCAGCGAAAACGCGTCGTATATAAACAAACCTCCAAACCAAGCACGCATCTACCTTGTCATACACAGATCTTCGGTCGTAAGCTTCAACCGGCGTCCAAACTTGCTTCAATGCCATGTAAGCCCGTGACCCAAGCCCGAAGTGCACCCGTTTTGGGCGTTCGCCGCGCCTGTCACATGCGGGGAAATTGAAAGTGCCGGAAGAATTGTGGAGCGCAGATATTCCCCCAGTGGGTGTGGGGAGTGGCAGCGCGCCTTTTCCTGGGGTAATAATATGCCGAAGCGTTAAGGCTAGGTAACTTTATTTGAAGTTTTGCCGGTGGACAGGCGTCATCGCTGTACCGAGGCACGGAAGCGCGTGCTGAAGACGGGAGGTGTGAAGAATCTCACCACGTGCGTGACATCGTAGACTTTCCGTTGCGGCCAAATCAATACTGGGATTTCATGGAATTGATAGACATGGGATGCTTGGTGTTGGTTCATCGCGCCACATGCGATGCTGCAGCGCTGCGGGAGGAAGCCGCCCTTGGGCGCAAACTTTGTTTGCTGCATCTACTGAACGTCAACTACATCGACGAATCCACTACTCACAGAGCTTTCAAGACCCTGAAGCAGTCGAGTGAACAATGGCCTTTGCGCTTTTAGGCAGCGCCAAGCTTCGTGAGGCTTCCATTGTGGAGACAAACTTTGTCGCATGAAACTGATGATTGGCAATGCATATCCAGCTTGGCCATCGCCATATTTCTTACTTGATGGGCCAGTTCCTCGGCTTCGACGTTAATACTGCGCGCTCGTGATGTTGTTCCTGGTACGATATTAGCCGCAAATACTTCACTCGACGAGCGCCAAAGTATACCGGTAGAACGAGATATCGATGATCACAACACTACAAGTCATGTTTTGGTGCGAATTCGAGCTAGACAGGACAAAAGTATTTATTGAAGGTTTGACAAAGTGGCAAACCCGCTGGAAGGTAAAATATTTACAGAGCAGGTTGAAATGAGCGACAGGCACCACATCCCCTCGCTGCATAGAAAAGATAAAGGAAAAGAGCTTTATTGAGAGTGTCGACACTCCCGCACACCAAGCCAAGCCTCTAGCTCGGGAGCACTTTTCTCGACCAAGAAAACGATGCCGACGCTCTACTTCTTGAGCGTAAGGACACCAGGGCGGTAAGGAAGCGCGTTGTAGTCGGAGGGCTGGTTCTTGGGGTCGCGGCCCTGGAAGAACAGCTGCAGGTTGCAAGGGTCGACGGTCATAGTCTCGTCGTTGTTCTCGCGGTAGAGGTCACCATGAGAGATGTCATTGGTCCAGGTGGCGCCGCTGTTCGCCTTGCCGGCGAATGGGTTCTGCTCGCTGGTAGCCTGCGGTGTCCAGGATCCGCCGAGGCTGGTGGCGGTGTAAGAACGGAAGTAACGTCCCTGGGAGCCGATGGACTCGACGATCATGAGGTACTTCTGCTGGCCCTTAAGGGTGTAGACCTGGACAGCCTCGAAGAGGTTGTTCTTAGTGTCAGACATGACGACGGTAGAGGCAGTACCGAAGTTGCCGGGGAAGTTACCCTTAGGCATCGAAGCACGGTAGATCTTGCCGTTGTCACCGGCGAAAAACAGGTACATGTTGTTGGCATCACCAATAACAGTCTGGTCAATGGCACCAGTGTCAGATCCAGTGATCTTTCCAGAGAAGAGGGGCTGGGCCGCTCCCCATCCGTTCGCGTTAGAAGGGTCGGTCGAGGTGCGGTAGGTGAAGGTGGTAGGACCCCACTGGTACGCAAGAACCCAGAGCTTCTTGGGAGCAAAGTAGAAGACAGTTGGGGCTACAGCGTTGAAGCTGGTACCGGTCTGGGCTGCTCCAGACAATTGAGAGAAGTCGCTGACACCGCCAAAGACCATGGAACCATAGCTCTTGCCGTTGTAGTTTGAACCGTAGATGAGCTTCTTGCCGTTGTAGCTGGTAACGGAGAAGTCCTTCAGCGAAGCCCAGCCATTCTTGGGGGTTGCCAAAACACCAGAGGACGTCCACTTGTACGAAGATGGGAGGTTGCACTGAGCAGTGCCGACTGCGGCGAAGGCGAGGAGGCCAGTGGCGGCGTTGAGAATGTTGGGAACCATCTTGTCGGCTGGGTTATGGAGTTTTTGGTAGTGAGTGAATGTGTTGTAGTTGGGTGGAGATGGCCAAGGTGAAGAGAAGCATTGCTTATATAGCTGCGGTTATGTTCTCCCGCCTTTTGTCGACGATCCCACTATTGCAGTACCAAGTAGACAAGCTGGTGGGCCCACTGGACTTACCTGGGCTTCGAGATTGAGACTGGGGTCACACGAGGTTGCTAGAGCCGCCGGTAACACAACACTGAGATTGCCGGAAGGACTGGATTTCTCCGACACGCGGGGAACTCTTGTGAGTCGTGGACATCCAGGAGAAATCGATCTTGAGCCTGCAACCATGAGCAAAATGGTAACAGCGCGTATCGTATAGCATTAACCGGTGCTTCTGCAGCAATAGAAAGCTGATCCCACTTGCTAAACACCGTGCTGAGTACTAACCTTTAGTGGCGGCAAGCCTCCCTCGTTTCGGGTTCCCTCAGACACCGTGACGGGCGCCATAAGCTTAGAGGCGAAGCTTGTTTAGCGGCGGGGCCTTAACAGGCGAGCTAGCATCATGGTCGTCGATGACTGGGGGAAAAATATCTTCAGATCTGGACCAGGCGAATGTTCAGCAAATGGGGAGCCTCGATTGTTTCATTTGATGCATGATGTGGTTGCTGTGACACGTCGGAAGATCAGTGCCGACTGCGGTGCATACTCTTACATTGCCGCATCTACACGTCTTGTAAACATGTTTATTAGGAAATTCCCAGATATTCTCGCTTCTTTGCCTACCATCGAAGACTAGCGCATAACGTGGCTGGTGGGGTTGTTCGAATTGGATAGTGCCCTTTCTCCCGTCTTTCATCAATGACGTTTCATGCAAAGTGGATCCATGTCTCCAGTCTAACCTTCGCCACGGCAGCTATAATCGCGCCCCATTGGCTGATTAGCCTTCGAAACACTAGACGCCGAGCGCGGTCGCTTTGATCGCAAAAGTGCCCTCAGACACATCGCACGTGTCCGGCATAAATCCGCGCACGCACCTGGGGTCCTGACGATGCCGAGGCCGATTCTGAGCTTGTTTCAAGAATTACCACATTGGCAGAGGCTTGCGAGTGGCTTTTGCAAATGTCTTGCGAACGAGGAGGCTGCGCATATACGGCCGAGTGCCACCGAGACAGAGATAGATTGATGTGGAGCTAGTCATGATTGCCGAAGCCGGCAGGTGATGCGGAGACGAGGCGACACTAAGACACAACCGTTATAGTGCACAAATCAGATATGCAGCTCGACTGAGCCCGTCGTTCGATTCCTTCCATGCTGTTTCGACTGCATATATGAATTATTCCATCCAGTCAGGCCATCGTGTCGGCATGGCTTCATCAGAGAGGCGGAAGAGACATGCCCACGAAAAAAGCCGGTTGCTCAATGTCATGCTTCAAGTAACTGTGGTCGTCAGCGTTTCCTCTCGACCGAGCCCGATGCATGCAGACATACCTGAGGATACCGATAGCGCCAGGAGATAGCATGAGCGCCAAAGGCATATCCAAGGGGTAGCCCAACCATCTTTTGACGAAGCATCGGAGACTCATGCCATGCGCAACGACAACGACATCAGCCGGTTGCTCTCCATTCATGTGCGGCCGCTGGATATCGCGGATCTTTGCGATCAAACGATCCAGCCTTTCAGTCACTTGCTGTGGCGTTCTAGATCGATCCATTAGCATACCATGGTTTTGACACAGGCCAGCGCGCGCAGCCAGAGTCGTAAACTGAACGTCGACTTACTCGCCATCCTCGCACCCATCACTCCAAATACTCCACTCCTTCTCCGTATCCAAGCCCCTCTCCTTGCGGCTCTTTCTAATCTCACTGGTCAACCACCCCTCATACATGCCATGGTCCCACTCCGTAATCTCCTCTTCGAGCTTAACCTTCTCGTCATCAAGCGTCATGCCCGAGCTCTCGAAGAGCAGGTTGAACGTCTGCTGCGCGCGTTTCCTGGGGCTGACGAACACCTGCACAACACGTGCTGGGTCGATCAATTTCTTAGAGCCCACAAGATGCGAAGCCGTTCCTGAGACCTGCTCGACGCCATCTGCAGTTAACTCGAGCTCAGTAGAGCCTGTGTAGCGACCGTTCTTGGTCCATTCAGTTTCGCCTGACGTTCACGTCAGAGACGGCGCATTGGTGGAGGCGGGATGAGTATGTTGCTTACCGTGACGCGCGATAAAGCAACGAGGCGTAGAAGCATCAAGATCTGCCATTTCTGATATAATTAGAACTGAAGACGTCTGCTATCGATCTGGCGAGAGGTTGAACTGTCGCGCCAAGGAGATGCGTGGGGGTTGCTGCATGTGCCGCTAAGTAGGATTTTACTAGAAGCTAAGCCTGATACGGATCGGAGCAACGGGCATACAACGAGTTTGTTTTTTGTGGCAATGGTGTCGTAGTATGTGGTGTGGCTTGAATAGTAATGGTGCATAACGTGGTCTAACCGCAATACACTTCCACTATGTAGATGTATCCAGAATAGGTAGGAGAACGGCAGCATGCACGCAATCGGCCTTGGCTGGCAGGGGATGCGCCTTGTAAGGCGCGTACTGCAGGTGCGTTTTACTGGAGGAGAATTGCAATCCGTCCTTGGGTTTCCACAGTTCAGTTGGTCGTGTCGAGTGGCTGAAATGGTACCATATTGTGTTTGGAGAAGGTCTCTTCATGTGACGTGTAGTGCATGCGTTCGAACCAAAATGATGGTAGACATACACAACGATACCGCATACCTCGTGAGACGGACATACTCTCAAAATGCATTACTGGAGCACAATCGTCTTCCACGTCCGCGTAGCCGCAGCCCAGTCTCCAAGATACACCCAGCCCAACCCTTCCCTATGTGCAACATGGCCATCCCATGCTATGAGTATGACCTGCACCATGGGGACGGTATGAAGTTTTTCTCCGTTGGCATCGGCATACCTTCTAGTCATCCAAATGCTCACTAAAGTACTTGCCCTATCTTTGCCGAACACGGACAGTGCCATGAACTCGAGGTTGCAGACTTGTTGGGAGTCGGTGTCGAGCGACGAGTCTACTCTTCTTGCAATGCGAGGTGTGGCGCCATACATCTGACCAACGACGGCTCCTTGGGCGTTCAGAATGTTCGCCCACTGATCTCTTGAGTCGAGCCTGAAAAGTGCGGTCTGTGTTCGACCTACAATGGTGCCCGGCGTCTTGCGTCCTTCTTGATGAGCAATCAAATGGAGATCATCTGCTACACCAGGCAGCTGTTTGTGGAATGCCGAGTAATCCGGCCAGCGTTTGGTAGCTGCTTCGTGTATGTCGTTCCATGTCTCGTCTTGCAACGAGACGCCCCAGTCTTGCGCAATGCCGGCTTCGCTATAGATTAAACTCATCAGCAATCTCCAATCCTTATCCAATTCTTCGTCGGCTTGCTCGTTCAATGTGATTACGTCGTCATCAACGGCGCTGTACGTGGACCATGCAGTAAGCGGGCCGTGGTACGAGTTCTGCTGATGGCGTATTGGATCTGTTGTACACATGTATGAATACCATGACCACGATGGGAAATGGGTTGCTTGTTCCTCTCTGACCAAGGGCCTGTTTTCCACTACACGGAACCAGTGCAATGATCGATCGAAGTGAGCTAGCGGCAATCCGTAGTAGACAGCAGCCGTCCCAAAAAGCGTATTCATCACACCAGAAAAGGCACGGTACACGTCGCTCCGGAACGTGAGTGCTCGTGTGGAGTATTGAGTAACATGACGTGTGTACGCGGTAAATCCTGAGTTGTACTTTTGCAAAGAGTAGTGTTGAAAGTGGAGACGTAAATCTCTGTAGCGGAGGGTTGCATCGTCATTGAAGGCGTCCTCGTGTAGGATGCCTTGCTCACACTCGTAGTGGATTCCTCTATTTCTGAAGTACAGCTTTCGTTGAGCGAGAACTGCTTCTTGGTAAGTCCTGTGTAAATGGTCAGTGCTGTCCACCACCTAAGTCGGTTCACCTTACCATCCACGAGTCGTCCATGTATCCAGAGAATCGTTTCCTGTTTCACGGACCTGGTTCGTCACGGTCATCCCGGGCAGTTGAACACTAGACTGCATGACATGGCGCGAGCGGCTGACCCCTGGAATACCGTAAGATGCGCCGTCACCATGAGTATTCATGATCACAAAGCGCGCCGCCGAATAGATGGCGTCCATCGATTTGATCTGCCGCGCTTTGTCTACTGAATCGTCCTGGATAATACAAAGCCTATCAATCCAGAGATACTGTTCCTGTAGGTGTTGGCAGACCTGGATCGCGTCCTCGAGGGTTTGTGGCATTCTAGATTTTGACAGACTGCTGTGACATCTCCGCTCCCCAATATTGTCCTTGTAGGTGATCATTGTGGTATCAGCGCCCCAAACGTAGCTCAGCGCCACAAAGTCACATTGCTCCTTCTGCACTATGCACCTATTGGTGACATCGATGACCCGGAAGCCCTTAGGAAGTTGAGCGGAGACAGCTTTCTGGCACTGCACATGGTCTCTACGACACGTTTCGACGACCTCACGAATTCGACTCCATTCTATCGTGGAGCCTACGAGAGTCTTGCTTGCTGCTGTGCCGTGTCAACAGTGCCTGGCAGGGACGGAGTACCAACCTACTCTGCCCGTCCAAGGCGATGTGCAAGGCTCCAATGGTTGGAGTTCTAATGATGCTAGCGCCGTTATCCACAAAGACAGTTGCAACTACGCTTGACATCTGCTCGCTGAGCTTGGCTAGGCTCAGTTGAAGACACGCGTCTTCATCAACTTCCATGAACAGCGGATCGCCATACTCCAATTTCGCTGGGTCGTATGTACCAGGCAGTAACAAGGTCTGAATTAGCTGGCAGAATGGGCACGTCTTGGAAATGAATTGTTCTCGTCGAAATGGTCGGTCAAGGTTGACATCGAGTGCATCGTGTCCAGGTCCCCGTGGCATGCATTTCAGCAAATGCCACAGTCGGAGATGGAGACACTGATCGCACAATGCACTCTTGAGATGCTCGAACTCGGTACAAGTCGTGGAAAGACAAGGTCTATGGAAGTATTCGTAAGACTCAGCGACATCGTAATCGCCTGTGTCAAAGGTGTATAGGGTTTCGGGACAATGGGGGCACTCGTGGACAACAGCCTCAATCTCAGACGGAGTTTGTTTGGATGTCATCTTCGTCACCATGCCCGACGTATCGCATGCGCTCAACGTAAAACATGACAGGAGACATTGAAGCGTTAAGCTCGTCACGCTAGGCGAGTGATGGGTGAAGGTGGGGCAAGCACAGTCCCGGCCCGACGTTTTTCCAGCAGCCGTTCCCGCTGGCTAAGCGAGCCACCAATCTCGAATTTCGATATTCCGCGAACAACTTCCGACGCAGCCATCGACAAGACCCAACACCTCTTTCTCAATTACCCCGACAACTCGATCAATACCGACAAAATGGGTGGTGTTACAGTCAAGGACGTTGAGGTATGCGACCGCGCAGCCCGGGAACAGCAACCAACAGCATGATTAACAACTCCCACAGGCGCAGAAGTTCATCGGTGCCTATGCCGCCTTCTTGAAGAGGCAGGGAAAGCTTCCCATGTACGTTCAACTCACATCCTCATTATTTCAAAGAACCAGCTAACATGTCCCAGCCCAGGTTCGTGTCAATCCAACGGGTGAAGAAAAAGCCTGAATCCCGTAACTGGGGGATAACTTCAGCTTGCTGACCGCTTATCTACAGGTTGGGTTGATACTGTCAAGACTTCGCGTATGTTGCACCCCCTGCTGACTGCGATGTTTTTGCGCACGTCTAACGATTTGCCAATAGACTCCAACGAGCTGCCTCCTCAGGACATCGACTGGTTCTACGTCCGCGCCGCCGCTGTCGCTCGCCACGTTTACATGCGCAAGACCGTCGGTGTCGGCCGCCTGCGCAAGGCTCACGGGTATGGAAGCTACAATGTCGAAATAGATATGGGATGTTGACGGATGAATCTAGTTCCACCAAGAACCGTGGCTCGCGCCCATCCCACCACACTGACGCCTCCGGCTCCGTCGACCGCAAGGTCATGCAGGCTCTCGAGAAGATTGGTGTCCTCGAGCAGGACGAGGACAAGGGTGGCCGCCGCATTACACAGTCCGGCCAGCGTGATTTGGACCGAATTGCGCAGACCACCCTCGAGGCCGAGGAGGAGGAGGATGACGAGTAGACGTTTTGCACAAGGAAAAAGCTGCTAGCATTTGATTGCGGGGCGGTAATGGATCTACGGTTTACGGCTTATGGCGTTGAGAACATGACTTCGCTGGGGCATCATAGCCTAGGATTTCCAATGGAAGCGGGCTTGGCCTGAAAAGCAACATGATACCCACTCAATACTTGCACGTGCCATCCTGCTGTTGTCTTGTCACATGCTGTCATACTGCCGTACTGATCATGTCTCATGATAGAAGCCTTGACGCCGTGCCATGCCCTCTAACAAGGTAAAAACCAGACTTTCAAGCTCCGACCAAGGCTCTCACGACTCTATCGCATCCTTTCTTAAAACAGGTCCGTCATGGCACCATGGCTAGCATCGCCCACCAACCTCGCATACTTGGCCAAAACACCCCTCGTAACCGGCATACTCGGTGCCTTCCACCCGCTCAACCTCGCCGCAATTTCCTCATCACTCACGTCCATATCAATGCGATTCTTCTCCGCATCTGCCCATACATTAGCCTTCACTCTCTTTCTCCAATGTCGCAACGTGACTTACCAATAGTGATAACATCCCCATCCCTCACCACAGCAATGGGCCCACCGACCGCCGCCTCAGGACACATGTGCCCGACAATGAACCCGTGACTCGCACCACTATACCTTCCATCCGTAATCAGCGCGACGTTGGTGAGTTGCGCGCCCATAATCGCCGCGCTGGCTTTGAGCTGTTCGGGCATACCCGGCCCGCCCTTCGGTCCCTCGTAGCGCACGACGACGACGATATTCTCGCCGTGCGGAATACGACCTTCATTTAGCGCCTTGTCAAGCTGATGTTCCTTGTCAAACACCATCGCCCGCCCGCGGAAAATCAAGCCCTCTTTGCCCGTGATTTTCGCCACGGCGCCGGCGGGCGCGAGGTTGCCGCGCAGGATCTCGATGTGGCCGGTAGCTTTGATGGGGTTAGAGAGGGGGCGGATGAGGACCTGATCTTGCGGGAGGGAAGGGTAGGGCTCGATGTTTTCTGCGAGGGTTTTGCCGGTGACGGTGGGGATGCTGCCGTCGAGGAGGCCGGCGGCGACAAGGAGTTTCATGACAGAGGGCATGCCGCCGATGTCGAAGAGATCGGCGGCCATGTAGCGGCCAGAGGGGGCGAGGTCGGCGAGGAACGGGATTTTGTTGGACACGCGCTGGAAGTCGTCGAGGGTTAGGGGGATACCTGCTGTTCCTGCCATGGCGAGCATGTGTAGGACGGCGTTGGTCGAGCCGCCGAGGACCATCATCATGACGAGGGCGTTCTCGAAGGAGGCCTTGGTGAGTAGTTTCCGGGGCGTGATGTTCTTTTCCATGCAGACGCGGATGGCGGCCGCGGCCTTGGCGCATTCGCGCATCTTGGCCGGGGATGTGGCAGGTGTGGTGGATGAGTTGGGTAGAGTGAGACCCATTGCTAGAGGCTGTCAGTATAGATACAAAGGACGCTCTTTATGGACCTACCCTCAATTGACGTAGACATGGTGTTGGCCGTGTACATGCCACCACACGCACCAGCACCAGGGCATGCATTGCGCTCAATGTCGTCCATAATCTCTTCAGGCGAGAACTTGCCCTTTTCGGCACTCTCCAGATTCTTGTAAATGTAGGCACCATGTTTCTCATAGCATGTTGAGATGTTGATGGGTTTCTTGAGCGTCTCGGAGTACCCTGGCATTATTGAGCCACCGTAAACCATTATCGATGGTCGATTGTGACGGGCAAATGCCATGATGACACCAGGCATGTTCTTGTCACATCCAGGAATGGCAATACACGCATCGTGATGTTGCGCGCACGTGACCGTCTCGATACTGTCTGCTATTATCTCGCGAGTCTGCAGAGAGAAGCGCATGCCTGTACACCATCAGCAGGTCGAAGTGACACAAGAATCAAGATGACCGACCCTCTCCACCCATCGTGATACCATCCGACACACCCACAGTATTGTACTGCCATGCCAGCATATTATCAGCCTGGATATTTTTCTTAATCTCCTTTCCTAGGTCGAGCACTGCATTTCGCAGTCAGTGTAAAAGTCCCACGTGGCGGTGCAGCATTGGCATGCTCCGAACCAATGGCGCGGCGTTGATATCCAGATGCGGGAACTTACAATGCATGCTGCAGCATTGTAAGTACCATGACGACAACGTGGGGTGTTCAAAATTGCTCACTTGCAAGGGTTGCCTTCCCACCACACACTCGCAATGCCTACGTGAGGCTGTGTCTTCATGGCTTCCTTCGAAGGAACGCCAGCCGCATAAAGCATGGCCTTGTATTGAAGATTAGCTGCTAAGGTACTTCAAGGACAATTCTCTGGCAAGGCGAACCTGGGCTCCCGGAAAATTGTGGCCGGCAGTAAGAGTAGACGAGTATTTGTTCAACGCAGGCTTGCCATCTCGCATGGCATCCTCTGGCAGATGCGGGAATGTGAGGAAGCGCGGCTCCTCTGGCTCTCGCTGCTTTTCAAGGTTACGCGGATCCATTGTGGGAGAGCGTTATGCTAGAGACAGTGGAAGGAAGTTTTCGTAAATGTGAGGTATGATGGAGATGGAGATACCAGGCAAAGACGTCTACGAGCGAGAGAACAGAAAGTGCATGGAAAGTGAAGTTGCGCGACGAGCGCGACGAGGTACGGTGATAGTCCAGCCGATATCGAATACCTAGCGGACCAGACTTGTCACCAAACGACCCATAAATTCGGTCAGAAAGCTGGTGGTACCCCAGTTGCAACCAAGCAATAGCCAATCTTCAGCGCCGTCTGGTGGGGCGGCTCAGCGGTCAAACCCATTTCCCTCGACTTGATGATCCTCGGATGGAGGGGTACAAGGAAAATGGCAGCAGCCCCTCGCGCTACAACGTGTTAGTCTGGCCTGCGGGACGACAGACAGCCAATACCAAAGTCGTGTATCGTGAGCGATACGACGATGATTGGAGGTCGCATCGGCTAGTGCAGGCTTGAGTGCTCGGCGGATAGGTCTTCGTGGACTACGGCCAAATCCCGACTCCATGGACGCCGGCAAGAAGACCGAAACTTGGCCAGACTTGGTTCAGTCAACAGCGGAGGCTGAGGCGTAGGATGCACTGCAGGACACTCGTGATGCGACGATGCGGTGAGCTGGGTGGGAAAAGGTAGGACTGCCGAATTGGATGAATAGCGGAAGCCAGGAAGGTCGAACATGATTTCATCAATCATTGATGTCAATGACGACAGCACGTGATGGATGAGCTCGATTCAAGTCGGGGCGCGATATCATCAGTCATCTCTCCCGCTCCGGTGCGTTTATCCTTGGAGGTCAGCTGACTAGATCAATCAGGATGCGTAGATTGCAAAGGTTCCAAGATGTGGTGAGTGCCAACACGGCCGTCAGCCGGTACTGGGCTACGGCAGTCTGAGTGACTGCAAGGGTCTGTCGCGATGGAAGACGGAGGCAGCAGATTCAAGAGGCACCGAAAAAAAAAGTTGGTCGCATGGTCGCATCAAGCGAACTGATGAGGGACATTGAACATTGATAGTCAGGGGTCAGTCCATGGCTCATTCGGACGCAGCCCTGTCACGCTGCCAAGGAATGAACACACGATCCCAACGCCGCTCCCGTCTACCCGCAAGGAAAGAGCCCAGAGCCCAACGTCATTTTCCAGTTCGCGACAGCCATCCTCCATGTTCAACCGCGCTCAGTCCTCCTCCTGCGCAACATCGTCTTCGCGTCGTCTGCATCTCATCGCTTCACTTTGCCCATCGTCAACTCCAATCACCCTTCGCTGGCCCTTATCGCTCGTCATTGCTTTTCAACATGCGACCATCACAACTCCAACACATCATCCCGTTGCAGATTAGACCATTCTACTCGTAGCAGCACATTCGCTGCATTCCCAACGTGCGCGCATCTCATTCTACCAGTTGTTCCCAGGCACCGGCTATCCGCCGCCAGAGAGCAGAGCACGATTTGCATTTCCCCATTCCATTGGCTGCCGCGTTGTACGAGGATTGCCCACCGTGCCCGCCCGCACGCCAGCATCTCCACGCCCCGTTGAATATACATTCAGCGCTGGGCCACGCAAACAGCGATGGAGCCTCATTCGCGCCCTTGCTCGTCTCACAATGGCACGTTGCGTCTTCCACAGGCCCTCGTCTTGCTGCTGAAGACTGCTCTTGCCGGACCAACCAGCGCCCAAGTAACACAGGCCGTCACGGACCCTAATAGACCAGGGAATATAAAGAACTCGGCTTATCGACTGGTCTCTCTCCTCAATCCCTTCGTAGTTAGTGACGGTTGGGTGACTTTGACGCTTGTGGGAATGGTCAAGTTGACGGCTTTCTGTGGTATCGGATCGGCAATCTGGTTATGGAGCAAAAGAAACAACAGGACCAGGACTGACCCCTTGTCTGCCGACGCCCAGCGTGCAGATGCTGCCGGTAAGAAAGCCCCAGACGATCTGCGACACACTTGTTGGGTCACGTGGACCCGCTGCAGTGGATGAGCCTTTGCTTGAAGCTGTCACTGACAAGGAGCAGACGATGCAGCTATTACTGATCCTGGACTGTTAAAAAAGCACTCCACAATACGCTCGTTTATGGTGCCATCGACTAATTACATCTATTCGGGCATCAGGACCTTCTATCGACCACATCCGCAAGAGAGCAAACTTCCGAGGATACCCCGTCCTATTCCGTTGCTTGTCTTCATACATGGCCTTGGTGGTTCTGTTGCACAGTTCAACCCGATCCTGCTCAGTCTCACCAATCTTGCATCATGTCTGGCCATCGACCTTCCAGGATGCGGCCTCTCTGAATTCTCGCCAAAGGATTGGAATGCCTACACTACGGACGCGCTAGTCCACCTTCTTGCCGTTGTCATAGAAGCCCATCGTGCCGTCGATGAAGACCAACAAGTAATTCTGGTCGGTCACAGCATGGGTTGCTCCCTCGCTGCGCTATTGGCATCACCCACATCTCCACATGCGCAACTGTTGTCAAAACACGTCGCCGGCCTCATCGCCATCTGTCCTCTGTCGGACCCACTCAACAAAGAGCAGAAGCTTAATGCTACTCGGGCTGCACGTGTACCAACATTCATCTTCGATCTTCTTAGAAGATGGGACCGAAGAGGAGGTATCAAGAGCAGCAGTGTCGCTCGCATGACAGGAGTAGATGCCGAGGAAGAGACAAAGCGGCTGCAGTTACGATTCAACAAACAGAGCAAGACACCCGTTTGGCGACGTATGGCGTGTGGTATGTGTCCAAGTCGGAAGAACGGAGGTATCCCGGGAAGAGAAACCTGGGCAGGGCTTAACATCCCAACTTTTCTTGCTGGGGGCGAAGCAGATCATGTCACGCCCATCTCGAATGTCAGACGCATCCTAGAGTTCCTGGGAAGGGATGTCGCCGCTATTGAGCCACCAAGTGAAAAAGCCAGCTTGCCCATCGCAGCAGCACCTTTCGACCCAATATTACTTCAGACTGTGCAATTGGCGCGGAAGCATCAAGACTCGGGCATTGACGCGAACGACCTACCAAGAATTACAGACGACGACAGTGCTACGACGCCAACCGCGGATAATTTTGACAGTGGTGGAGATACGGTCACCAATTGTAGCACATCGACGGCTGACGCGTCGCTCATCTCTGACGCGACGAGGCCCACGTCCAACCACCCTGAACCGCATCCGCGACGACTAGTCGTCAAGACAGCAATCATGCCCAAGCCCGCAGCACACTCGCTACTCTTCGCGCCCTCCACCTCGCGCATTATCTCTGGCCTCATCGGTAGCTTCTTTGCGGACCACATCGACCCGCGCCTCTCGCTCGCCTGGCAACTCCAGTATCTCTCAACTGAAGGCAAATGGGACGTCAAGAACCTGCAGAAATGGCAAGCCGTGCCACCCGTCTCGGAGCCCATCGCTGGCGTCTTCCGCGCCATGAAGACCCTCCGCGAAGTTGACGCCGAACACACGCCCAAAGTCGTTGCGCAAAAATATGCGGGCGAAATATCCGCTGTCATCGACATCTCGCACGACAACCCCGTCTACGACCCCAAAGGCCTCGAGGACAACGGCATCCCGTATCACAAATTCCCCACTGTCTCCAAACAGCCGCCACAGCCTGATGAGGTCAAGGTCTTCATCGACCTCGTGGACAAGATCAGAGCGGAGAAGCGCCCCGGACTCATCGCGGTACACTGCCATTATGGCTTCAATCGCACAGGCTTCTTCCTCGTGTCGTATCTTATCGAACGCTGTGGATATCGCGTGGAGGATGCGATTGACCACTTTGAGCAACAGAGGCCGCCGGGCATCAGGCATAGTCATTTCATCGACGCGTTGCATGTGAGGTATTGTCGTGGTTTGAGGAAGGCACCAACGCTTTGAGGGCTGGGTGGGGTTTCTTGTATAGTATTTTTACCTTGTGATTATTCTTTGTCGGTGGGCTAGCGGGGCGTTTGGGCAATTTGTGAGCATGGCATGCGGTTGTGTAGGAATGGGTTGTATAAGGTAGAACGACTGGGATACATGTCACGGCCTCAATGGTTATTATTCGCACGCTGGCGGTTGTTCGCACGCATCTCCACGTCACGTCACACAAGCAAACAACGCGGAACTCAGTTATTAACTTATCGCATTTCGATGTCTACCGTGCTTCGCTTTGCAAGAACCGCACGTGGTTTCCCACCCACATGCACGCCATCAAAATGCCATCCTTCATCATCATCCTGGCCGGGCCATGCACCATACTACAGTAGTTATCATACTACAATAGTCGATTCCCCAGCCATACATCGTCATTGGTAAACAGAAAAAAAAAATGTAAAATGAATCGGTACAACTACAAAAAGCCGCGCGCGCCCTCTTCTTGGCTTCCCCATGCTGGCATCGGCGCGCCTCCTTCCGGGTTAGTTTCCCGACGACTCCAAGGCAAATGCAAAAGCTAAATCGATGGGACGAGTTAAGACACGGTTGGTGAAGCGAATGTCGTGAAGATTTGCAAATGGGCAAAGTCAAGTCTGGCAGTAAAAGATCTCCGTCCCGGGATATCCAGGCTTCGCATGGCCGAATCCCGGGGGGGGGATTTTGGTGTGAATAGACAGGCGTGTGAGAACACATGTTGAACGTTGATCCCATTTTGCGTTGGGCTGGGCTTGCAGGAGAACATAGGTAAGTGTCGATCGTCGTCGTCGTTGTCTCGTGTCAGCATTTTTGTTTCGGTCGGGCTGGTGTTAACTCGCGGGTTTGGCGAATCTGGAAAATCTTATGGAAGAACCGAGGAAGAAAAGGGTTCGTTTCAAAGTTGGACTTTGTGTCATGGCTTTTGGGGCTGCGGATGCGGTGTTGGCTCGGGAGTCCCTTCCACGCCCTCCATTGGTCCGCCTTCTCGCGCTTTGCTCGTGGCCTCTCCTTCGGTGGCAGTGGGTGTGGTGAGCTTCTCCTTGGGGTACGGCTCGAGGTCCTTGTGGCTCGTCGAGAATGTCGAGATTATGGGCGTGTAGGACGAAGTGTGGTCTGCTTGCGTGGGCGTCTTCGCTTCGGGGCCGGCAGAGATGGGACTGAGCAGACTCTCAGGCGCCGCGGGATTGGCTTCTTGAGGGTGCAGATTGCCGTTCATGAGGCCATTCCAGCCTCCCTCAATATCTCGAAGCAGCCGCACGTACTCCTCTGGCACCAGTCCGCTCTCGCCGGTCTTGGGGTCTTGGGCAACCAACCAGCCCTGGCCGTGCCTGTATGACACCAGAATGACCTGTCCTTCTACGAGAGGCAGCTCATTGTCGTTTTCTCGTGCGAAGTCGAAAAGTGCTACTGCTTTGCCATGCATCTCCTCGTCTGGCGAAGCGATGGTGAATTGATAGTCTCGTGAAAAGCGGCTGTCGTCTTGTATGTAATCCTCAGGCTCCGACATTTCCTCGTCCGACTCGTAGGCGGGGCCCTCGTTTTCGGCGTATGTGCGTCGGGGGAGAAGCGCTGCAAAGTGCGAGTCTCGCCGTGACGCGCCTTCGGGCACTGAGAGATTTGAGGCTGCTGGTGGATAGGTGATGTAGCCTTGGCCGCTGGCTTCGCTGGCGTCCCCAGCGGGGCTTTCCTCGCCATTGGACACAGCGAGGGGCGCCCTCCGTTGTTCCTCCGGATAGCCCCTCCTGCCCCGCGTGTGGTCAAAATTGACAATGTTCGATTTGTGCTTCTTGTGCCGCGCGCCGTGGTGGCTCGTGACCACTGGGCTGGAAATGTCCTCGTCCTCGCTGTAGGGCGGTCCATCGCCGTATGCCGTCTGCGGGAGTTGCTCGCCTGTCGCGTCCCAGGCGCCTGCTGACCAATTGCCGCGGTCGGTGCGCCATGCAACAGGCGGCGGATCTGACAGCCGCCGACTTACTTCGCTCGCGGGTGTGGAGATGTCGGACGGCTGTTCAGGCAGCGGGCCGTAGAAGAGCGGGTGCAGCGGGTCATATGCAAAGTCCCGTACGAGGGTGAAGTCGAGGCTCGAGTGGAAAATGGGGAATGCTGTCGATTGCGGTCGCGAGCGCGTTGGCTGCGGGGCATTGGATGTGTTGGAGAAGGTGGACAGGCGCTTGTTTAGGTAGGAGCTGGCCCGCTCGAGTTTTGCCCGCGATGGCGGGGAGGTGACTAGTGGGGGCAGCGTGGTTCGGTTTGCGCCGACAGACGTGACCGAGCCAGGCTCGCTGCGCGGGGATAAGACGTCGGCGGCCATGATGTCGTGTTGCGGTGAGTGTCGCTCTCGCCCTCGAGCCTCGACACCCTCGGATATGTTATCCAGCCGTTGCGTCTCGACGGCGCGGATTGGCGGCGAAGACGTGGCGGTCATGCGCGGAGAATTGCGGGTGCGGTAATGTCTGGTCCGCTAGCCGTGAGATATGGAAGTAGTGGCCGCGATGTGAAGATGGTGATGGCGGTGGTGGTGGTAGTGGTATTGTTGAAGGTGGTGTTGCGGCGAACTGGCGGGCCCGAGGTGGGCGTCCCGGGAGTGGTGAAGAAGGAGGAAAGCCTGCCGTCGCCAGCGCACAAGGCGCACTTGCTGCTCTCGAATCACAGAGACGCGGTACCTGAGAGGCGGCTCCTGGGGATCGGTTACGGCTGATGGCGCAGTGGCTCAATGTTTCCCACAATGTTTCGCGGGTGCAGACGACCAATGGGCCGACAGATGGCGCCGGACAGCTTCTGGAAGTGCAGCCGCAGCGAATATGCGCCCGGCGATTGGGACAAGCACCGGCGGGGATGAAGATATTTGCAGTGGGCAGCGGTTGGGGAAGCGCTCGCCGGGGTCGTGGGCTGCTGTGGGGGTCGAGTCTGGCGCTAACACTTACCCAGTGAAGAGCCAAGGATTGCGCGAGTGCGGGCGGGCCTCAAAACAGGCGAGTTGGCAGAGGAGCCAGAGGGGCTGCGGTGCGTGGGCGGGTGGGCGCAGTGTCAGTGAGGTCGAGGACGTCGGTTACGGGTGTTGTGGTTTGTATAGAGCGGAGCGCGTGTGCTGCCAGGCAGGCTATTATTAGACTTATTAGACTTATTAGACAGACAGCGGGGATGTGCTAGACGCCGATTCAATGTTTCAGGCTCTCCCATGCACGTCAACGAGCGCGGCCGCGATAGAATGAGCAATCATGCAGAGAGCGCTGCAGCGAGTTTGGACATGTACAGCTGGTGGACTTGGACAAGACAGGTAACAGATTGCGCTTGGCTGGCCCAGATCGAGGGGCTGTGACTGAGCGGCTCTCCGTTCTGCTTGTCTTGCTGTGAGGCCCGACTGTATTGACCTTAGCCCAGTCACGTGCATGTTTCAGCATCCTGCGGCCTAACCGGACTAGGACGAATGGCGCTCTGCTTGCTCGAGGCGTCCGCGGGACGGCAAGGAGCTCCTGGGACATGTGCGCCCGAGTCGTCATGTCAGGAAATTGTTGCTCTAGTCAACTGGCGCTCTTGATGAAAATTGGGGTCCGCATTACGTAGCATGCGCTGCTCCCTTCGCGACGACTGGCCTCACCCTGTTCGACATGGCACTTCGCGCAAAAACATTCCCATGCCATCTCACAATATACTATATCACACAATGCTAACATCCACCGCCCGTCAGGACCAGGAAATGAGCCGCTGTCAAGCGATACGTAGCCTTATATGTGCTTGAACTCTCTTTCCAACGCCTCCAAGGTTGAAGTGTTGATGCCCCGCCATCGCATTCCCGGCAGTTGCCGTGCTTAGGTAATACCACGCTAGCGTTGAAGCTTTGTCGAGCTCAAAGCCTACACCACACAACAACCACATCAAAGGACAGGCACCTAGTGCCATCCTCCATCCACACCACAATCAATTCTCTTCATGCTTCTACCCCGCTAGCTTGAGCCTCCAAGTAGTCTCGTGTATCTGTCTTGTAAGCCTGCACCGTGCAACTCTCCACGTCTGAGATGATGATCACCTTATTGGAGCTGTCCTAGGCAATAGCCTTTGAGGACTTCAAATAATATACACTGAAAATTCTGATCTCTCACCACCGTTACTATTGTGTTAGCATCACACTTGCGAGCGCCAGCTAACGTTGATGAAGAATTTTCTGCCCTGATAGGCGACGCGCAGAGCCGTCGCGCCTGCCTCTCTAGCCTTCATTATGTCGGGCGATCCGCGATTGAGGGCGAGGCAACAGCAGCCTTCGCCCGCTCCACCACCGCCTCCGCCGCCTCCAGCTGAGCCTACATCTATGGGTATGGACGGCACGAATGACGCACACGCGGAAAGCAACTCTGTGCCCGACGATAAGTTCAAGCTGAAGTTTTGCACCGTGTGTGCAAGTAACCAGAACCGGTATGTCCCACAGCACCTGAACCATGATCTCTACTGACATTAGTAGTTCTATGGAAGCACATCTTCAGCTAGCCTCTGCACATCTTCCTACCATTTCATTTGGCACGGGCTCCTTAGTGCGCCTGCCTGGCCCAACTGCCATGCAACCCAACGTGTACCACTTCAACAGTACCACCTACCGTGCCATTCACGATGAGCTTGCCCAGCAGAATACGGCGCTGTATACCCACAACGGCTTGTTGAACATGCTTGGTCGCAACCTCAATATCAAAGGTTTCCCCGAGCGCTTCCAGGACTGGGTGCCCGGCAAGCCACGCCTAGAACACGCAGAAGACAAGGGATTCCAAGGAACTGAGTCTGGCGTCGCTGATGTCGTGATTACCTGTGAAGAGCGCTGCTTCGACGCTGTGCTTGAGGACCTCCATAACAAGGGTGGCAAGCTAAATCGCCCTGTCCATGTATTCAATGTTGACATCAAAGACAACCATGAAGAGGCCCTCGTTGGTGGCAAAGCCATACTCGATCTTGCTCTGAGTCTAAATGAAGCCGCTGCCAAAGAAAGGGAATCATACGGCGAGAGTGGCTGGGAACAAGGCGGCGGTGCTGCTCGCACAGGCTTTGACGAAAAGGTGCCCGAGATTCTCGCTGCTTGGCAGGACCGATGGCCGAACATGCCTGCTTTGTGGAGCCTTGCCTGGTGCTGAGCTCTGGATGAAGACATCCAAGGCGTCTGATTTCCTACTTTTACGACATCCTTTGATACCCACTCTGCATAGCGAGGCGTTTCCGGTACATTCTTTGAAGACATGAATTCATTACTTCCTCCATATTCATTCACCTGGCATCGTCTCAAGTGCATCCCAAGAAGTGAAGTTCCGCAGCTCAGCAATCTCTAAGCATGGAGGCGAGGTGAAAGCAGCATTGATATACACGTCGCTAGCAAATATCATCCCGTCTTACATTAAATACTCTATCCAGCTATCGTCATCTCAATGTACAGTTCCCGAATTATCCGCACAGCTAAACGCGCTGCCGATCAGTCCACTCGCATACGACGTGATGATGCTGTTGACCACCGCATATGTTCCTCCAACACACACAAACACGCCAAGTAGG
>Ga0265780_10001970_pt1 | contig 28434 bp, 25 predicted proteins | sample P1T30metagenome_FD_192432 | JGI IMG/M metagenome (GOLD analysis project Ga0265780, IMG submission 192432) | Plant litter microbial communities from East Loma Ridge, Irvine, California - P1 T30 | ecosystem: Environmental > Terrestrial > Plant litter > Unclassified | place: USA: California...
AACGAGCATACGCAGCCGTCGAGTCGGAAAACGGATACATACTCTGCCACGAATGCCGCGACTTCGTATACGACCCTACCTTCGAGGCCATCCGCTCCGCCAGCGTATCTCGCAAGCGCAAGTACTCTGTCTTCACCGAACCCGGCGACAAGCGCCTTGTAGCGACGAACTCGGGCTCAATACCATGCGCCGCCACCGGTCTGCGAGGCCTGTACAACATGGGTCAAACATGCTTCATGTCGGTCATCCTACAAGCGCTCATCCACAACCCCTTTGTCCGCACCTACTACCTCAGCGAAGGCCACCGCAGCTCCGAGTGTGAGCGCGAAGCCTGCACCTCCTGCGCGCTCGACGACATCTTCACCGAGTTCTACGGGCAAGAGAAGCATGAAGGCTACGGCGCCGTACACATGCTCCAAGGCTGCTGGAAGGGCGGCGGCAACCTGGCGGGCTACAGCCAACAGGACGCGCACGAATACCTCGGCTTTATCTTGAACAGTCTACACACTGCCAACACGGGCGAGGACGACGAGGAAATCAGCACGCCCGCGCGCGCCAAAGATGCCAAAACCTGCGACTGCATCGTTCACCAGACGTTTGCCGGGATTCTCAAATCGACGGTGACCTGCAGCGCGTGCAAAAACACCACAGCCACATACGACCCGTTCGTCGACCTGAGCTTAGACATCAAGAGTGCCACTGTCAGCGTCAAGAAGAAGAAATTGAGCATGATCAACGGCACAACAACCGTCAAAGAAGTCCTGCCCATGGACCTGACCGAATGCCTGGACCGCTTCACGGCCCCTGAGACCCTCTCAAGCGACAGCTACCACTGCCGCAAATGCAACTCGGCCCAAAAAGCCGAGAAGCGCCTCAAACTCTCCACCCTCCCGCCCGTCCTCCCCGTCCACCTAAAACGCTTCTCGCACTCGCAGAAATCGTCAACGAGCAGCAAGATCGACACCAAAATCCGCTTCCCCTTCACCCTCAACCTCGAGCCCTACACCTCCCCGCCCAAGCAACCCAAACCCGCCGCAAAAGACGAGGACGAAGGCAAGAAGAACAGCAGCAGCAACAGCACCACCAGAGACAAGGACAAGGAGAACAAGAAAAGGGAGAAGGAAAAGGAGAAGGAAGACGAAGCCAAAGCCGCGGCGGAAGCGGCCAAGATCGAGCCCGTCTACACTCTGTCGTCTGTGATTGTGCACAAGGGCAAGATCGACAGTGGGCACTACGTGTCTTATGCGTGGCAGGGGGAGGAGTGGTTCCGCTTCGACGACAGCATGGTTGTGCGCGTGGATGAGCGCGAGGTGCTGAGTGCTGAGGCTTATATGCTGTTTTACTGTGTTGATGGGGTTTGAGTGTTTACTGGGTTTTTCTGTTTTTTTTTTGTGTCTGATTTGAAGTTATACCCTCGGGGGCGTTTTTTTTGGTGGTCCGTATCCGAATGGCATGGATGGAATGGCAACGCAAAACAGTGCATATGGGCGCAAAAACGTGGCTACGTCGGCTCGTAGTTGGAGTGCGTGTGGCAATACCAACTTCCCTTGCAGCATGATGAGACGTTGTGCTCCTTTTCTTCTTGTCTTTTATACTTGTTTGTAGAGGGATATATGTACAACCAAACCCGCACCAGGCAAAAACGGGGCAATTCGACACCCCTACGAGCTCCTGAACTTGGCTTTGCTACAAAATTAAAATTGGAAAATCTTCAACACGCGTGCATTCACAAAAGAGAAAAGGCTTTCTTTCTATCTTCTCCTCCTTCTTCTCTATTGGTCGTCCAGAACGTGAAGGTACTTCTTCTCCTCGCGCTTCTCCTTCTCCGACATGGGAGGGAGGTCGTAGTATGATGCGCTGCGGTAGTGGTGCTGTGAGGGGATTGTTAGTGTGACTGCCCGTATCGGATACATTTTCGGGCAAGCAACTCACAAGGTATGCATAGGTGAAGTTGGCAATGTCGCCGGGGACAAGGTCGAGATCCTTGAAAGTCTTTGCGTTCTTGTCGATGAACTGGTCGTGGAACTCGCGCTCGACCTGGTCCGCGGAGCCGACGGGCCACCAGAGGGCCTTGTTCAACACGCCCAACAGGGCCTTGATCGCGGGCTTGGGAACGTTGATGTGGCGGCGGGTCTTCATGATTTCCTTGTCGACCATGGCCGAGATCTCCTTCATGCTGTACTGCTTGGGGCCGTAGAGCTCAAAGGTCTCGCCAGCGGTCGAGTCGTCGTAGCCAATGACCTCGAGAGCCTCGCCGACGTCGATGGCGTGGACCGGCCAGAAGCGCTCGGCCATGTGGTTGGCGGTCAGGATGTTGGTGGCGCCGGCCAGGCGGTGCAGAAGGCGGTCCTCGAAGCCGAACATGGGCGCGGGCCTCACGATGGTGGTCTCGGGGAAGATGTCGCGGGCGATGGCCTCGCCGTAGTACTTTGTCTTGTAGAACTCCGAGGGCGAGTCCGGGTGGACGGAGTGCGACGAGACGTGGATGAAGCGGTCGACGTCGTACTTGGCGACGGCCGAGGCGATGCGGTGGGTGCCCTCGACGTGGACGTCCTCGAGGTCGAAGTTCTTGGTGGGGTAGTCGCGGCCGACGAGGTTGAAGACCATGTCCGAGTGGCGCACGCTCTCCTCAATGCTGTCGGTGTTGCGCAGGTCGTACTCGGTGAAGACGACGCGGCCCAGATCGCCCGTGACCTTGAGATGGCGCTTGGCCATCTCTTCGCGGAAGGGCACGACGACGGTGCATCCTGCGCGCGCGAGGCGGTTGACAATGTATCTTCCCAGGAAACCAGTGGCGCCGAAGACGGTCGCCGTGTGTCCACCCAGAGAGCTGCGGCCGCCAGCGGTCCTGAGTATGGGCTTGCCGGTGCGCGTAATGGCGATGTCTTGCTGGATGCCGCGGCGGGCCTGTTGCGGCAGGGAGACGGAAGTTTTGGCGAGGAGCCCGGCGGCGGGCCTGCGAGAAAGCATTGTGAGAGTGGAGAGTGGTTGTCGGCGAGTCAATGGCTACCTATCCTCGTCGTCGTCAAGCTGCGTCTATACCGTAGGTAGTTGAAGTGGAAGCCGATCTGACCGTGCCAAAAGTCGGGGTCACGCCTTCGCGATCACTGGAAGCTTGATTGTCTAGAAAGACAATCGATGCTTTGGCCAGGCTTCTATTCTAGATGATCACTGTTGTATTTGATTATGTGGAGTCTCATGGATTTAAATTGCTTCTTTAGACTGCGAGAGGTAATCGAAAGAACGACGACAATAATGCTTACCAAGTCAAGTTTATTGGGCCGTATGTCGTGGTGGCCTTCAAAGCGCGGGGAGGCTTGTGCGACCTGAGTTGTTGCGGCGATGACGGGATGGAGGTCCGATTCAATCACCACCCATACCGTGAACTTACCTCCAACCCGACATCAACAGAAGCCTCTCTCCATCACAGGCTACACTCCGCCTGAATCGACTTCGCTATCCCAAACTACAACGAGTCTTGCGCCAATTCCACACACCTCACTTACCAGCTCAAACGACTTAGTCGCGGCCTCGACTTGCTCCCGCCTTCGACTAGACAAACGAAGCTGTCCTCGCGACCCGCTACACATCATCAAACAACAACACCGCAATTGCTACAATGGACAACGAGAAGGTCGGAAGCTTCCTCTCGAAGCAGCGCGAACAGGCCAACGATGATGTACAGCACTTCTTCATGCAATTCGAGGACTTCTGGGAGCGCAAGCTGTGGCACGAGCTCACCGATACTCTCGTCGAATTCTACAACACCAAGCAGAGCGAATCGCAGCGGATACCCATCTTCGAGAACTTCGTCAAGGCGTTTGCGGACAAGATCAACCAGCTGAAGCTGGTCAAGTTGGGTTTGAGCACAGCAGCACAGTACGATGGTGAGCTGCACGTGTACCTGCACCATAAGAGAGCTGGCATGCTAACATCACTTTCACAGAGGATGAGGACTGCCTTGCATTCCTCGAAAACCTCGCGACCCGTGTCGACAAGCCCGCCTCACAAGACGCCTACGTCTTCGCCCTCACACGTGTCGCTGGCGTGCGCCTGCGCCTGGATCAGAGCTCCGAAGCTCGTAAAGATTTGGACAAGTGCGAGTCTATCCTGGACAGCTTCGACTCCGTGGAGGCAATCGTTCACGCCAGCTTTTACCGCGTCAGCGCCGACTACTATCAATCACAAAACAACTTCGCCTCGTTCTACCGCACTACCCTCCTCTACCTCGCGTGTGTTGATCTCGACAACCTCTCCCAGTCGGAGAAGCACCGCCTTGCATACGACCTTGCCCTCGCCGCGCTTGTGTCCGAGACAATCTACAACTTTGGCGAGCTCCTCCTCCACCCCATCCTCGACAGCCTGGCGAAGACCGAGCACTCCTGGCTGCGCGACCTGCTCTTCGCCTTCAACCGTGGTGATCTCGGAGCATACAACATTCTTCAGTCACACTTGCAGGGCAACGGCCTTCTCCAGCGCCACCAGCAATTCCTCTACCAGAAGATCAGCCTGTCTGCCCTCACACAGCTCGTCTTCTCCCGTGCCCCGAACGACCGCAGCATGACTTTCGCAACCATTAGCGAAGAGACAAAGGTCAACCTGGACGAGATCGAGCACTTGATCATGAAGGCGCTTAGCTTGGGTCTGCTCAAAGGTAGCATTGACCAGGTTGATGAAGTGGCACGCATCTCATGGGTGCAGCCCAAGGTTCTGGACAAGGCTGGTATTGAGGCCATGCACCAGCGTCTGCGCGAGTGGGATGGAGGTGTTGAGAAGCTCGGTGTGTGGATTGAGAACTCGGGTCAAGATGTTTGGGCCGCTTGATTGCGTTGTTGGGTTTGCCATGGAACCGCCAAAAGCATAGCATTTGGGGGATATGTTCTGCGAGCTTCGGTAGGCACTCGGCTGCTGTCTGATTTAGTAGGCCTTCCTCCATTACAGCACTCGAAAGTATCACGATAGAAGTAGCCCAGCATGACAGGAACCGAATGTAAAATAATATGCGCTGCAATTTTGGTTAGGTCCATGATATCGCTTGTGAAATCAACGAATGTACAATTCCTGTCAGTCAGGCTGCAATTGACGTTAAGCGACGGCTGCCTGTTCGCTTGTGAACTTCAACTTCGAATGTCTGCCTGGCGTTGCCTGTTTCGCGAGGATTAAATACTCAGTAATTTCCAAGAAGTCTTCTACGCATTCAAAAAGATAGTTGACCAACTAACTATCTCAACAAACAACTGCCATTGACCCCAATCTTGTCCTCGAATCGCCCGGCAATTTCGAAGAAAATCCAGAAAATCCGATTCATTCACTTCACCGCAACGAGATCAATACCTACCTTGATCATCCGAACACCACCAGAACAAACCGAAATGGCCACCTTCAAACAAGTCGATCTCTTCGGCGGCGCCATTGTCGCTGACTTCCCTGCCGCTTTCGGCGATGTGAGGTGAGTCAACCCAATTTATCTTGCGCACCACCTGCCTCCGTTATCTGCTGTGCCATCTGGCAGGGACTACCTAAAGTCACGAAGCACGATGAGAAGACCAACCTGTTGACACGGTTTTTTCCTAGCAACTTCCGCCAAGTCCCCGACAACCAAGAAGTCTACCTCGACGCCGACGGCTTCTCGTCCGTCGTCGTCGAGATTCTGGAGCGGGTCGAGAAACCCGACACCGAAGCTTTGGAGTACCATTTCAAGGACCTCATCACGGACGACGAAGACGATGCTGCTGAGAAGACGAGGGTTTGGTGGAGTGGGAGTGCGGTAGGGGCGAAATTGCCGTGAGTTTATTCCATTTCACTCTGCTCTTTTCGCGAAGGCAAAAAACATTTGCTAACGCAACTATATAATCAGTCCCAACACACCCGTCTACAACCTCCTAGCAACCTCGCCACCAGGCGCCAAACAGCAGGGTCGCGCTAACGAGCCGGATTTCGTGGCGATTTTGCTTACGCTTATTCGGCTTGTGGATCAGAAGACTGATATTCTTGTTACGGTTAATGTGCCTCATGTGGCGGGCGAGTATGGAACTGGAAGTGTGGATTTGGAACATGGCAAACAGGGAGCTTTGCTCGAGCAGGCGGGCAAGTACAGGGAGAGACTTCTGGAGACTTTCGAAGTCAAGGAGTGGGGGCTGTTCGGGGAGGAGTAAACCGATTGATGGAGTGCTTAGCAGGGTGCGAAAGACAAGTAGGAGGAAATGCGTAGTAGGTACAGAAGAAGACGCATAGTCTTCAAAGCCGGATAATCCCAGACGCCAACGCTGGGAACCGACAAATATCAAACAACAACAACAAAACCCCACCAGACAGGACAAAGTCACATCAATCATCCAACACAACGACATCAAGCGCCCTCGTCAGATCCTCAACCCCACTCCTAGGCGTCGTCGCCTCCACAGCCCGACTCTCCTTCTCCTCCCTATACTTCCTCCCCAGCGCCTCCATCACCTCCTTCTGACTACTCCCCAGCGGCAGACTCTTCTTAACATCCGCAAAATGCGCCTTCACGAACCCAGCATACCCCCCAACAACACCCTTCGCCCCAGCCCCAACACCCGCACCAGCACCCGCACCCCTAGGCACCGGCTTAATCTGCACCAACCTCCCCCTGCACGCCCCACAAGTCTGCCTCGCCGGATCAATGCTCTTCGAATGCCGCTTGAACTCGCTCCAGCACCCTTCGCCCTCGCACCGCCACACGTACTTGTAGTCGATCGCATAGCTATGCTTGGTCGTAACTTGCACGCCGCGGTCCGCGAAGCAGGCGCTGCATTTTGCGCCCCAGGCCTTGAAGCTGGCGCCGTGGGGTTGGTCTTTGACGCCCGAGAGCATGAAGTTTGCGAGGTGGCAGAATTCGTGGGCCAGGACGTTGAGGAGGCGGGGTTCGTCGGAGATGACTTTTTCCGCGAGCTCGATGGAGGCGTGGTGTTTGTAGGAGGTCGTTGTTGTTGATGTTGTTGTCGGGGGTGCTGTTGGGTCTGAGGAAGAAGGGCGGGTCGTTGATCGGGTTGTTTCGCGGCGCCAGTTTGCTCGGCCGGCTGTGGAATTTAATGTTTTGCTCCAGATTAGCTGGACTCCGCCCGTAGAGGCACTGAGGGCGGCGATTTGGCCGTTTGTGATTTTGGAGTCGAGTTCGGTTAGGAAGGATTCGGCTAGGGTGTGTTTGCGGGCTGCGAAGTCTTTCTTGGCTTGAAGTTCAGCGCGGGTGGATTTGGTCGGGCTTGAGCTTTGGGGTTTCTTGGGAGGCGATGTGGGCGATGTGCTTTCTGATTTTGGTTCTGGGAGGAAAGGGTTCTTTTTGGGAGATTTGATGGTTTTGCGTGGCGAGTGTTTGTCGTTCCAGTCGTTGACTTGGTTGGGACTCCAGAAGCCGTCTAAGCTTTGTCTTAGGGGAGGAGTCGGGATCCGTGTCTTTGGTTTTGAGGGTGATACTAGGCGGGATTTCGTTGGTGAGGTTGGTGGCGGAGTGACTGGTCGTTCCGGTGTCAGCTCTCTAGATCGTGTGGCAAGCCGGGGTGGTGAGAAGCGAAGGATGGCTTCGAAATCATCTTTGTCGTGCGAGCTGTTTGGTCGTTCGTCAGAAGGCGGTTTGGGTTGAGCCGGGAATGCAGGCTCCTGTATCTTTGATGGCTTCGTCCTCGCTGGTTTCGTTTCTTGTGGCCTGGCCTTTGCTGGCTTCTTCTCCTCTAGCTTCGTCTCCTTGATGCTCAGGCCTTGGAACCCTTGCAATGCTTCATCCAGACTAAGAGACGCTTCTTTTGACGCTGCATTGTTGGTTCTCTTTCTTGGCCAAAGTTTCCGAACACTAGGTAGCTCATCTTCAGATTCCGATCCTGAAGTGCCCGAATCCGAGCCACACCATACGCTCTCCTCAAGATCAGCTTCCTGCTGGTCATCCTGAGCCGCCACAGTCGGTGCGAGCGATGGAACACTAGCAAACGGATCTGATTTTGGCAAATCGAATCTCGGCAGGTCCTTGCCCAGATCCTTCAAGGGTCTCCTTCGAATTCTTTCCGGTGAAACAACCCTCTGTTGCAACTCGTTTGAGCTTCCGGACGCTTTCAGGGGCGCAAGTTTGATCTGTCTTTTCTTGGGAACACTCCCTGTCGGCACCTTTGCGATCAGGTTTGAAGCATCGTCGTCCTCTGACTTGTCTGAGTCGTCCTTGAGGAAGTCTTTGTCAGTGTAAGATTTCTGTATTCTCTTCCGCGGCGATGTCCGTAATCTGGCTGTTGTGTTTGTCGTTTGCATCGTCGATCCAAGCTCCTCGCCAGAGTCGTTAGCAATTGGACTTTCTCTACGCAGCCGGGCCATGATAACACGTGATGAATGAGGAATAATGTACAGGGCTTTTGTGAGTTCGATGTCTCGATTGGGTGGCGCGCATTTGACATGAGTTCTCAGCGCGTGTGTCCAAGGTCGGCGCTAGCGTTGGGGAGGAAACCAAACCCTTACCCTACCTATTTATCGGCCCAAGGTGGTACAGTATCAGCAACTTCCTTATGTCAAAGACACCATCATACCAGTGAGAGAGCGGTCTCGTAATATCATTATCTCACTGGATCAGGGTCTCGCAGGCGGTGATATCGGCAGGCCTCGTACGCTATAAACATGCTGGTGCCAGTGAGATTGTCCATTCGACCAACCTTGGCATAGGCGGAGGCTTCATCTCGTGAATTGTGTAAGTGATCTCCTTCCAGTGACCTGTAGATTAACAAGAATGCCCTAGTACAAATGCTGAAAGAGAATGCCAGTGAATTACTGTAACATATCACTGACTTCCGTCGAAATGTTGGAAATCTGGTTTGTTCCTGACGACGTGATCTTAGCTCATCCTCACACCGTTATTGTCCTTTAACTCAGACTTTTAATTATAATCAAAGCTTCCAGCCACAATCGCATCCCAGATCGAGGTTCTGCGTGCGCCTCTAAGCCTCGGGCGCTCAGAGTCTCACCTCATGTCGGTCTCCTAACAGATCGCTGCCGGCGACCGGATCTTCAGCCTCCGCGGACAACGACTCCGACTTTCTTCCAAGCCTGTCGACGCTACTTCATATTTGTCACTTCACATGTCATTTTCCACACTCGATACAAACGCCGCCGTGCGTCTTCATCGCCTCTCCAGATCCGGGAACACGACCGACCGGCGACAAGACTTTCCAACGACATTAATAATATGCTCGGCCCAGCTTTCACGGTGGAAACACGCTCTGTCCGGCCGGCTTAGAGCCCGCTATGTATGTGCTACTAAGCGAGCCAAGCTTTCCCACATTTCGAGTGTTGTGAACTCGTGCCAGACCGGAGATGTTCTTCTGCCTTGCCTTTGACTTTTCAAAGAACCCTCCGCTAAACCCTTGTCGACGGCGAGCCCGGGTATGCATCCTTACAGAGTCCAGACTAGAGGGACCGCCGACCGAAGGATCATTACAGCTGCATCGAGTCTTCGGATCGTGCCTACGCTGCACACCTGCTAAGCCGCGCAACCACGCTTCCTCACCGCAATCGTGTCAGGTCTAGGTTGCCAGTGAGCCACTCCCTCGGCTCACAACCTGTCCTCGCCGGGCATAGCAGCCTCGAGGCAGTTTGTGCCGGCTTTAATGTCATCGCAACGAACTCTATCCTCTCGGAAATTCGGATCTGTTGTCCGGCAGTGACTCTTGATCGTGTGTCGGTGAACCGCCATGCTATGGCTAATTCGCCGCGACATGCACGCAAGCCCACAGATCAGTGAGACCTATGCGCGACTACGTATACACAGCTGACTGACCGGAAGGCCAAGTTGTTGTAGCCCTGGGGCATGACGGTCGTAGCCGGTCCCGAGCAGCATTTGATGTGCGCTGGTCACGTAGCGCCCGGTTTGACCTCAAGCACGCTCCCATCCACCTGCGCGCTGAAGACAAACCATATCTCTAGCGAACTAATCACACGGCCAAGTCCTCTAGGGCGCTCAGCCGCAAGCGGCTAGCCCGTGTTGTGCCCACATCGACGGAGTATATGCCCTGCAGAGCTGGCAAATATTCATCCTCATCGTGTGTCTGCTAAGCTGAGAAATGCGGTATTAAACGTCATCCACAGCTTCTGCACAAGCTACCTCTCATTCAACGCAGCCAGCACAGCCTCTATTCCATGATGACGAGCCTGCGGTACCGAGGGTATTCATTCCCGGCTGAAGGGTACAGTCTTCCGCTGCCCCTTCCCAAGCCACATGATTACATGTATGCACAATTGACCGCATGTCGGTCACAAACTCGACACTACTATTACCTTGCGTAATTTACACCTCTTGCGCTGCTCAACAACCTCACGTGCGTCGTGCATGGTCGGCGCTTCTCTAGTCCCATACATTTCACTACTGTGCAGCAGCTCGCAAATCTATTGAAGCTTGCGGGTAGTGTACCTCCCGGATCCTTTACGTGATTGCTTCCTGTTCACGACGGCGCAGGCTTTGGATGTTGTCTGAGCTCATTCAACAGATAAGTTCAAGGGAAGACGCATAAGAGCAGGAGTCCTTTCGGAATACGATCCTCGAAGCCGGATTACACGCCTTACGTGCGATTCGATCATCTATTTTTTCCACCAACATATTTGACCCACTTAAACCTTGCGGATACGTACCGCACTCGCAAACCTTCTGGCCACTCATAAAATCAGACAGACTAGTCGCCAACTGCCGCTTGACCCAGGGACCAATCAACCGTTGACCGACGCCCTCGAGGGGTCCATCAGAACGATCCAGGTGTTGATTTCGAAACGTCCTCCGTGAAACTCAGCTGCAGGGCAGGGTCGCCAGTGGTCCTCGCGGTGAGCTGCCGTTGGATCCGTCAGCTTGACACCATGCGAGCATCTCGTCACACATGCAGGTATGTGATGCTAGACGTCTTCCAACTCACCGAGCGGTATGTCCATCTCGCCAACAGCGAGGTGTCATCAATCTTGGACATATCGTTCATACTACGTGCAAGCTTGCGAGCGCAATCGACATAAGACCTGCGGATCACTCGCATGCTACCGATTGCCTTCATCATCAGTCCGGTCCATGTTGTTCTTGACGCCGACACATCTGCTGACTGATCGCAGAGTCCCTCGTTGAACTCATCTCAGCAAGCGGTAACACATGGAAGGCCTCATCTCGAATCCGCTCATCATGTCCAACTTCTTCTACGATCCAAATCAGCCATGGAATCCAACATACTGGAACTATACCGAGCCCGTTCAACCAAATCCGCGCTCCACACAGGCACTTTACCCCTCTGCAACCACCACGACAACTTCGGAAGACTTTCTTCTTCCGCAACAGCTGCCCTACACTCCACAATACAACTACAATACAGTGCAATATGCACCGCAGCCTGGTACTGTCTTCCAACCACCACGATGGGATCCGGCATCCTGGGCTCACCCGGCCCAGGCCCAACTGCCACAAGGCCAGCCAGGCCCTCTGTACAATAACTACGCGGGAACCGCCTACCCAACGCATCGTCCATCAATCACCTCGTCCATCCCAAGCTACCTGTCACCTAGCCTCCCGTCACATTCAGAAACATCCCGTCACAATTCAGCAGCATCCAACGCGGCTTCAACCATCGACAGAACGACGTCAGAGGTATCGAGAAGTGTCTCACCCAATCCGAGCGCGATCGCAGACTACGGCTTCAAGAACCCCGACAACAGTTGGGCATGCGCGTGGCCCGGATGCACGTCTCGCTCCAGGTTCACTCGCGCATGTGATCTACGGAAACACTACAAACGACACTCAAAGACTCTGTTCTGCCGACACGACGGCTGTCCGCAGGCTACCGAGGGTGGCTTTTCGAGTAAGAAGGACCGCGCGAGGCACGAAGCAAAGCACAACCCAACGATCACGTGCGAATGGGACGGCTGCGGCAGACTGTTTAGCCGAGTCGACAACATGGTAAGGATTTGACAGTGTGTAAACACAGGAGATATGGGCTGACTTTGCTGGCTACACAGAAAGATCACGTGAGAAGGGTTCATGAAAGGCGCGTGGCTACTGGATGACACACACTACGCTCACCGTGACACAGCAAGACGAGAGATGAGAAGCATCGCAATCAACGCAAGAACGCCAAGAAAAAGGCGTTGCGTGGCTGTTGGATGATATGAGCTTCTGCGTGGAAGAGCCCAAGAAAGGCGCAGCATCGCTCGCGCCGTCTGACGATATCGCCAACACGACGCGTCTGGACTCTGGAGTCACCGCTCTTTCCCCTCGCTGCAAGATACCCGAACAAGCGCGACTGAGCTGAGCGCAAGCTGAGAAGCTAATTGTCAGACGGAATGACTGGCCGACGGGCGGCCGACGGGATGCAAGGGCGGCCGGCAAAGGCGACTACAGGCTGATGGCGGCTGAAGGAGTGAGCTGGATGATCATGTGACGTGAAGGAGATGCGGTGATGCACGGGTGCCCACTTGCAAAGTGACTTGAGAGATCTAGACGATCGAGGAGAGAAAGTACTCGCCTGATGCAGATAGGCGGTTATGCATAGCATTTGGTTTGCGCAATTTGGATGCCACGTTATAGACTCGGAAAGGTGTGCATGTAAGACTTCTAGCGTTGACGAGCAATTCGCAATGCACAACATATGCATCATGATAGGCTATATGACTGTGTCATACCCGATTCAGATGTAGGTGTAGGTGATCTTACATCGCATCGTACGTGTAAGCAGCCTTAGCGCATGTGAGACGTGGTAGTTACGATTTCTCATTGGTGTCGGCATGTCTTGGACGTCGCTAAGCGAAGAGCACTCAGTCACAAACCTGGTTATTCAAGCGATCCGTCATGCTCGAATCAACTAGAGACCATACATCGATGTCAACGTGGTACATACCTACCTACATATCCTCTAGGAGATCTGACGTATAGCAAATTGAATGCCTGGCTTGATGCCTGAGGCCCTCCACCGCCAAGCATAGCGAGGCTAGTGAATTTGATGAAAGAACAGACCCGTCGCGGGCTTTTAAAGGTCGACGACACATTGCAAACATGGGCTTATCCTTCGACTACTCGCCTGACCGGCCTGAGAACATCGAGGCCATCCTCAACGGCCTCGACCGATACAACCCGGAGACCACCTCCACCTTCCAGGAATATGTCGCCCAGCAGTGCGAGAACCAGACATACGACTGCTATGGCAACCTTGCCCTCCTGAAGCTGTACGTTTACCACCATTTCATTCGCTATACCGAAGAAAAGAGGAGGAGGGAATCGCGCATCTTGTGATGATAAAATATATTTAGCATGAACTGAACAGGCTTAACTGGCCTGCTGAAGTTATTTTTGATATTAGCTCTAGCTGAATCTTGCTGCACCCTTCTACACGCTCGACTTCAAAGCATTCGGACGGCATGGAACAAATCGCTGACCAGACTGTCTGTCCTGCAGGTACCAGTTCAACCCTCACCTCGCCCGCGACGAGACCATCACCAACATCCTCGTCAAAGCCCTCACAGTCTTCCCCTCTGCGGACTTCAGCCTTTGCCTGTCCCTCCTGCCTACATACACTATCGTGCCCACGCAGAATGGTGTCGCGCCTGCCTCCGGCTCCCTGGCCGAAGCTGTCCAGCACCTGAGCGTCCTCCACGAGCAACTCACAAGCGCCAGCTACGCCGATTTCTGGAACACCTTCGAGGGCGATGACCTCTACGCCGACCTGGTCGCCGACGTGCAGGGTTTCGAGGAGGTCATGAAGGTCCGCATCGCGGTCGTCGTCAGCCAGTGCATGCAGGAGGTGCAGCGCGACGTGCTCGAGGGCTGGTTGAACGTCAAGGGTGACAAGTTCGACCACTTCGTCTCCGAGGTGTGCGGCTGGAGGATTGACGGCGCCACCGTCCACGTGCCCCTCAACAAGGAGAACGAGGCCCGCAGCACCACCGTGCGCGAGAACGTCAAGTTCGACCAGTTCGGCCGCTTGATCAAGCGCGCTTACGAGCAGCCTGCGTAGAGCATGAAACCATGATTGCAGTTCAACGACGATTAAAGTTAGAAACAGGCTCTATGGATTCATGAGCTTCTTTTTTGCATGCAGCGCGGCGTTTCGGGGTGTGAGATTTGGTACTTCCACACAAACAAAACAACATGAAGCCGGCGTAGCGCAGTTGCCCAGCACCCCGTAAAGGGCGCGAGCCGGGCCAGGGAACAGGAGAGAATGGTGGTGGTGATAGAACGAAAAGTGTGTGTGTGTTTCTTGTAATGACCACAACAAGAAACGATTCCGAACTGTCACGAAGTTTAGAGAAGAGAGAAAAAAAAAGCCACGTCTATCTATCGGGAAGTGAGCTCCTCCCACTGCACACCAACCCACTCCTCCTTCTCACCCGCGCAGTCCGCTCCACAGCTCGCCATGATGATCGTGCCCCAATCCATACCATCAAGTGACATGTCCTCGGCCTCCAGCTCCGTAATCGCATGCGGCGTCAACTGCAGCTCAAACACCCTCGCCGCGCCACACTCGCCACACCCCGGCACGTTGCGCGGCCACTTGGCCCCGACGCCGTCCTTCTTCGAGTACAGCAGCGGCTGGCCCGCGAAATCGTACCGCAGGATCTGCTCCGGGTTCTGCGCCAGGCGGTCGGCGAACCTCTGGAACTCCTTGTCCATCATGCTGTCGACGGCGGCGGCTTTGTCGTCGGCGCTGTTTCCGCCGCCTGCAGTCGCAGAAGTCTCGAATTCGCCTGCTTCGGCGAGGCGGACGTTTTGGGGCACTGCTGGGGGTTCCGGGTCGAGGTATTCTTTGTCGGCGTCGAGGTAGTAGGTTGGGTAGGGGGTTGGGAAGGCTGATTGCGCGGGCCAGGGCTCTTTTGGGCCGGCGGCGGTTGGTTGGGAGGCGGTTTGGGGAGTTGTTGGGCTGGCGATGCGGGCTTTTTCGGCGAAAGTTTGGGAGAGCTTTTCTTCGTCTACTGGTTTTTGCTGCTGCTGCTCCTGTTTGGCTGGCGCAGAAGCGGCAGGCGCGAAGGGGTTTGCTGGTTGGCTGGAAGTCGAGAAAGGGTTTCCGGAAGGTGAAAACGGATTCGCGTTCTGGTTTGGTTTCGAAGAAGGCTGGACGCCGAAGAGGGACTCGCCGATGTTGGTTTGTGGTTTCGGTTTGGCTGCTTCGGCCGGTGGCGCTGAGGTTTTGGTTTGAGTTTTGGCGGTCGTGGATTCTTGTTCGACCTTTGTAACGCGAGTAGTTCTGATTCCGCGCACCGAGCCCTCTTTCCTACGGCAGGCCTTGTTCTTGCATCCAAACAGGTAAACTCTCCTCTCGTGGCCGGGGAACTTGTCCGGCAGGTCGGCGTTGAGTTGCAGCAGCAGGTTCAGGAATCCGTTGCAGACTTTGCATTTGGCTAGAGCTCCGGATGGGGTGGCAGAGGTGTCGAGCCAGGACTGTAGTGTTCGTAAGTATACATTTCCAATCCAAAAGTGTCTACACGCGTGGCAAGTGTCTGTTGATTCATACCGGGTGGCCACCGATCTGGCTGAAGTCGTCACCAGTCGCTTCTTTCGAGGCGTAGCCCAGGGTAACTCCGGTCTCGATGTCGTCGGCTCCGGAGGAGTCGCTGTCGTAGTCTGCCATTTTTAAGTGCTTATAGCTATTGCTCTTCTGTTGGGCTTAAATTTTGCCTGACGTTTGGCGTTGAAATCTTTGTTCTTGTCGATAAATTCTGACTGACGTGAGGTCTTTCTGCCAAGCCGAGGCTCGTACTGTAAAGAAAGTGACCATTATGAACAACTTCTTACCTACTGTATCCCTTGATGCAACGGCAGGATTCTACGCATCTCACGAACATCGTTCAATGGTCCTGCTATAGTGTGTGCGAAAACATTTGGAGAATGTGATTATTGTCTCGCATTGGAGGATTTTGCCATCACACTCCGCGAGACGAATTCCTGGCCTTGTGAAGGACATGACAAAACATGAGTCGTAGTATCTTCATCTTCCTAGTACTACTTGTAGCTCAACGGCTTTATTCTACCAAGCCGCACTCGCATCCTCGTTCTCGTTTCTTGTCCGTGCTTCAATGCCAGCCTTGAGCGCCTCTACAACCTCATTGCCAATCCACCTCAGTCTGCCATCTCCTTCGTTCCTCGCCTTTTCAGCCCACCCGAACAACAGTCTCAGATTCCACAGCTCGCTTCGCTCCCGACCTTGGACATTGTCGGACAAGACAAGCTTATCATCGATGACCGTCGTCCGCTCATCCATGTGCATGGAGCTATTCGCGTCTGGCGGGATGATGAGCTCAATATCAGCCTTGGTGAGCTCTTCTCTCAGCGCGGGCAACGAGAAGATCCAGTCCCACAGTTGTTGTCTGCCGCTGGTTGGAGAAGACTGGGACGTGCGGGCAGCGAGCGTCGTGCTGAAGACACTGTTGTGTGCCTCTCCTGCAGGACAGCGGCGAACATGGATGCGCTGGTTCTTCCGGAAGGCTGCGAGATGCGAAGTGTTGGACTCGAAGTCAAGCGTTACGCGCCAGTAGGTTGGATCAGCTGTCTGCAGGGTGGCGATCAACTCGAGGTCTGGCAGGAGACATGGTGCTTGCATGCGTTTGACGGACCCATCGCGCAACGTGACGATGGTGGACATAGCGATTGGACGGTGTGTGTCAATGTCCTCTACGATGACGCAGCGAGCCTCGGCAGCGAAGATCCAGAAGTGTCGGAAGGCTTGCAGGTGAACACGGTTGTCTTGCACGTCTGTCGGGAAGAGGGGGTAGAATGAGCAGATCATGGATGCCACGGCCATGTCGGACGTTCCCAAGGTGTAAGTACCTCCGGCAAGGAAAAGCACACCGATGGCGAGATGGGCGGCGAAATGAGATCCGTACGGTGTCTCGGCATCTGTTCTTCCATGCAGGCGACGAAGGTATCGGAAAGTCTTGAGATCGCCAGTGCCAGCCATGACCGTGGAGGCTGCGAGGGCAAGGACGTCGATACAACGACGAATTGATGCGCGAGTAAGCTTTGCGTCGTAATAGTACGCATCTCCCTTGCTCTTGGTGCTGTGGAAAAAGTCAAGCAACATTAAGATCTCGTCCCGCGCCTGCTCGTTGCCACTTCCTGCATACTTCAAGCTGAGTGCCCATGCAAGGCCAGAGGCAATGTTGTAGAATGGTACGTTGGTACTGGACAGGAGTGATCGCTGCTTGCTGTTCTGGGCCATGTTGCGCAGCTTGTCTTGGTAGCAACTTGGCATGTTGGCGTGTATCCAGCCCGGCACGCCATCTTCGCAGCTCTGTGCTTGTATCGAGTCCCAGAGGATGACGTGTTTTGCCATGGATCGGAGCAGAAGCATGTCCGGTCTCACATGGTCGAACTGAGCCTCTGTGTCTGGTATGTCGATCTTGCGTGCAATTGCATTGTCGCCAGACTTCATGTACACCAACGTTATCGCAACCACTGCGCCTGCTGTAGCCTTATCGAAGACATGGACGGCATTGACTGGCCTCGGGCCGACGGCTATCCCAAGGAGTCTTTCAGGTAGGTGCATGCCGTGCAAGCTTCTAAGATCCTTGCCCTTTGCAAGGTTGATCAGACCTAACGCAAAGCCTGCTGCCAGGCGGTAAGACTCGTCTCGAAGTATGTCCGGGCCGTTGTCGACATCTTCGACATCCATGATCTCAACTTCGTGCAGCATGAGTTCGCTCATGCGGCGGTGCTCCGTATTGCAATACAGCAGACCGATGCCCATAAGACCAGCCGTCTGTGTGGTGGAAGAAACATTGAGCTCGGCGGCGCCAGGCGGAAGCATTGCAGTGATGTGGACCGACAACATGCGGGTGATCAGACTGTCCATCGTGCCCATATATGAGGCTGATATCCCCAGAAGTAGGCCAACCGATGTCATGGTGTGCTTGGGCGTCAAGTACTTGAACGAGAGCCATTTAGCAAGCGTGCGCAGGTGACCATTGAGACCTAGTGCTAGCAGCAGACCAGCGTGTCTATTTGTGAGCTCCCCAGGCTTGTTGAAGACCAGCCAGGACGTATCAATGCCCTTTGCGTTGCGTGAAATACGCAAGCCAACGGACACGCCAGCATGGAAGTATGCCCAATTTACCTTTTCTTCAGTCAGGCCGCTCCTGTCGGTTGTGACAGTATGGCCCATAGGCTGCATAATGGCTGATGAATTGAAGCCAGGAAGGTGATACTTCTCAGTCATGAGAGGTATCTGACTGTCGAAGTGGATCATGCCATCTCCTGCAGGCAAAGCAATCATTCGGGTCGTCACCCACTGCATGACTTTGCGTTGCTGTTCGAAGTGGAATGCATCGGTCCAGTCTGGTTGCTTGGAGCACTCCGCGATCTGCACATTGTTGAAATGCATTAGACTGGTCGCCTCTACCAAACGCCGATCTTCGCTGAATAGCAACTGCGAGATAGCATGGCGGTCTGCTTCACGTGTCTTGAGAACATGAAGTGGCGAGTCGAACGAGTTGGTGATGCTCTGCACATCCTTAGGCGGCGCAGTGATCGCATGTTGCGTTGTCCCGAAGGACTTGCCCGCTCTGCGTATTTCTTTGCCGATATCTAGGTCTTCACGACCGATCAAGCGCAGTGTGGAACTTGGCCACGTTGTAGGCGGCGCTTTCTCGCACCTAGAGATGGCTTCCCTATATGGCGCCGCGATCGCTTCGGGCAAGGTCTCAAGCATGCCGGTAGTGAGTTGGTGCCTGGCCAATGTCTCCACGATTGCAACAGGTGAGACAGTCAAGCCCTGAGTTTCATGGAGCACACTTGACAGAGCGGTGGTCCGGGATATTATCTTCGCAGCCGCTTCTCTAAATGAACGAGAGGTTCGCAAGTCGGAGTCGAGTTGTGTCAAAGTTACCAGTGTCGGGTACGGCTCGGTCGAGCCGAATTTTGCGGTGTGCTCAATCCATTCGTACACTCCTACTGGCTCGTCCATCACTCCTATGCTCACACTGACTGTAGCGCGGGATTTGACATACGCCCACTTATCATCACCTGCGCCTTGCAGAGCGTAGTAACTGCCTGATCCAAAACTCCAAGCGGCTCGACCAAGCCAGCATCCGAGTTGGGCGATCACAGGTGCAAGGCGTTCGGCGTTTCCCACGGCTGTAGAGTCCAGCTTCTGCTCTTCATGCAGGAGGTGCAAACCGAGCATGAGGCGACGTGCCGAGTCCAGGCTGTCAATGTTTTGAAAGCTCTCTTTCAAGTCTGGGTTCTCATCATGTGCGATGTCGTCAGCCAAAAAGGCAGCAGTCTTGAGTAGGCTATCTTGTCTCGTTGCTGCCTTGCGGGGCGTCGAGAGAACGGAATTCCTGCCTTGTTGGGTGCTCATCCATGACCAAGCTGGTTGCGCAAGTAATGCAGATTCATCTTGCGTGCGAATGGGCGAATGCTTTGGTGCCTTTGCTGAACCAGTATCAGCTGCCACTTTCCTCAACTTTAGCGACGCCCTCGCCTTTGAATCTAGCAGATCGATAGCAAATGTGAGGACTGTGGCGGTCAGAGCCACCCACTCCGCATTGCTGCTGGTTCCAGACAGATACCCAGGATGATCTAAAATTGCTGCGTGTGCCTTACACCAGGTGGATCGCACCAAATGAGATGCGATCTCGGGGAGGAGCAGGCGGCACGTGCGCAGCACATCTTTGATGAAATGATCCCGAGGACCCAACTTGATTTGACGTCTATGAAGGACGTCGTCGGCAATTTCATCAATCGATGCATTTGCGCCTGGGTGGCATAGTCGAGTTGCATGCTTGGGAGCTTCCAAGATACGGTTTCGTCCGACATCGTTGCTGGTATGATTGAAGCTAGGAAGCACACTCAACGCGTTGGAATATCGGTAAGGACCTCCTGCTGGTAGTGGACAGGCCGAGGTGTCCATCGGCGACAACAGAACACCACAACCACTCAGAAGTATTGCATCAGCACCGTGGTCATATATTTTTTCCATGTCTGTGCAAGATGGGAGCGTGTTCGTTCCCAGGACTATTGGGATGCTAGCGCGTGGACTGTCCTTCATGTCGGTCCAGAAAGGTCTGTCCTTCACCTCAAGTAGCAAGCTGAGAACTTCTTTTGTCGACTGATCGTGGACGTAGACGGCAAGCCTTTTGTCGTCTGAGTCTGCCGCAGGCATGCTCTCGCAAAGTGTAGCGACTTTCACCATCAGCTCTTCTTTAGCTGAGCTTGCAGGAAATGGCTGCGGACCGATTGAGAAAGAGTGTATCTTGCGCAAAATCAGCTCGTTCTTGGTAGCCTCGTCCAGGCTTCCGAAAACGTTGTCCAGGCCCGCAGCATCGTACGTGTTTCGGATATGACGCAAGATGGAATCGACGCTCTCTCTGCCATTAACAAGAGCACTATCGAGATCCATTGTATCGTCATCAAGTCCGATACTCTTACTGAAGACGCTACCAGGGGTAGATCCTCTGCTCCGACGGCGGGGTCCCAAGCTGCGTCGTTCACCGTTCGGACCAAAAGAAGTATGGCGGCGACCTGCGCTGGCGTTGAAACTACCATTTAGCCCACTCTGGCTTCGGGTGTCTACAGCTGATGTTTCCCCTCGAGAGACGAGCGAGCTGATCCTGCGGCTCTCTCTGGTGGGTTGCTGCGAGCCAACAGGTTGAAAGTCTGGGTCCATTTGCGAAGCCATGGCTGCTTCGTCATCTTGGCCCTTAGGCTTGCGGGTCACAGACCGCGTAAGCCTTCTGTTGGTTGCTTCGGCTGGCACATGCAACGACGCTCCTGGGGCAAAACTTTCCCTACCGCCGTCTCGATGGCGAGCGACTGGTGTAGCGCTACCGGGACCAATGCTTGCACCGAGGAAGGAACTCCGCCGTCTTGCCCTCTCAGCTTTGTGATCGGCCCTGCGCTTGGTCAGGCTAGCCAAGGACTGCTCATCAATGTACCAGCCATGCCAGACTGTCACCAACCGCATGTCTTGGTTGATGGTAACAATCAACAGGAGCTCTCCGTGGGCCGCGTCCCCAGCCTGAGATAACTCGTCTGCTTTTGACACATAGACTACCTTCTCCGCAACGTCAAGAGAGTCATACTCCACGATAACACTTGGTGCTTTGCTGCTGATGCGAGGCTTGAGCTGCTGCAGCGACTCAGTGACTACACCTACCTCGGAGAGAGGGCTCGTGAGGGAGTAGAGCCTGGCACTATCGGATCTTTCTGAGTTGTCTTGAGCAACACCACATACGATATTGTGAAGGCCATTCAGCCAGTCGTCGGTGCCTGCATTGCCGCCAAGAGGCGAAGGTCGCACGGGCTGCGAGCCCATGAAACTCTTTCTCAAATTAGGAGAGCGATAGAAGGATGATGTTGGCTGGATTTGAGACGAGAAGAAGGAGTTGTTGGGCGCTCGCGGGTTTTGGGGAGAAGATTGATTCGATGTGTCCTTGGCTTTGATCTTCTTTTCAAGAACCAGACCTCGTGGAGCTGCATGAGCAGACTCAATCTCAAATGGAAGGTCGACAATATGATGCGACCCGGAGAGGAAGTACACATGGGCTTTCGTCTTCAAGAGCACCACGAGTGCCCGAGCAGTCTCACCGCTGGACTGTCGCGCAGTTCCACCATCATGTGTAGCATCTGAGACCAGCAAAGGCGCAAGGCTTTTTCTCACCGACTTGCCGAAGCTCTCCGTAGGCTTGCTCGGCCCTCCCTTTCCAGTGTGCAACTTTCCATTCTCTTTAGGGAATCTCGTCAGGATGGCTTGTCGAACATCTTCACCCTCGAGCTCGAAGCGGTACACCGCACGCACCAATCCATTCTGTGACCATACCACGCAGTTTTTCGTCGTCAACAGCTCTTCCTCAACGCTTCCAGTCCGGTCTGAAAACGCGTGCGTCTCCCAGTGATATAGCTCTTGCTTTGGTTCTGCGGGCAATATGCCTTCGTTGATCAGATAGGACAGGCCGGCGGGCGTATGAACGCCGAGCGAGGTGACGTCCGCCATGTTTTTGTAAACGTGTTTAGCATGTTGCGACGTCTAACATCTTGCGGCGGGAGTGATGTGCAAATGTGGTCCAGTGAGAGAGGTCCAATGTTGTTTCAACTTTGTTGCGAGTGACGTTGGTAGGCGCGTTCGAGCGCGTGTTCAGCTTCGTGCCTTGGAGCCTTTCAACTTTGTGACTTTCCATCACCCAACTTGCGACAACACTCTTTGCACAAAATCCGGTAGCCATGGAACCTCGAGTGACCAAACGTGAGCGCAAGCTCCAGCTCGCCTACGATCTCCCACACCGCATACACTGCGCACGTATCTATCCAGTCCCGTGCCCGAATGGATCGACACTGTTGCTGTACGGCCACGACCATGGCATGACCCTTCTCTACAGAGGCGGGCGCCGTCCCAAACAACGCCTTGGTCGCCAGAGGACTACCCGCCAGACTCGCCAGACTCGATCAAAAGACGTGGTCATTTTGGACGACAGCGATGAAGACGAACCACAACACAATGGCTCGAGCCGAGTGGACTACGAGGACGATGAAGACGAGCTGGACCCGGACATCCCATACCCTGCCATCATTCAGGACCTGGACCTCAAACTAGGCAGCGCAGTTCTCCGCATTGCGACACTGTCCCTTCCATCACAGACCTCGCAACGGCCGAGCATCGCCAAAAACTTTGCGATAGTGGCAGTACACACAGCGGATGGCAAGGTCAGCGTGCTACAGATCCCTCTAGCACCGACACATCCAACCAACAACAGAGATGTCGCAGACGCCATCTTGAACAATAGGATTGAGTTGTCGGCTGGAAAGACCATGATCAGGGACATATCAATCAAGATTTTGACAAAATACCGGAGCAGCGAAACCCAGAGCACGATCTGCGTTGCGGCAGTCTCTGACGCCCTGAGGTTATGGAGCTTGCCTACAAACAAGGAGGAGATCATCGTCGAAGACACCACCCTGCAAAGGCTCTCACTTCCGTCTAATGCGACCAAGGCCTCATTCCACCCTTCTGCGGGATCGGCCCAGGCCCTCATCGTGGACACGCAAAGCGCAGTACGCATATACGATCCATCCTCGCCTAAAGACCCCAGCCTGCGGCCATCTTCGAGCGACTCTATGTCTGTCGAGTCTGATGAGGCTGGGAAATGGGTCATGGCATTCCAGGCACCCTACCATGCATTCTCCCCTGACCGGCCAGCAGTCCCCGCCCGTAAGAAGATCCTGGATGCCAAATGGGTACTCGGTGGCCGCGCTATACTTGCGCTCCTCGAGGATGGCGAGTGGGGTATCTGGGACGTACGTGCGTCTGCACAAGACAGCAAGACAGTAGGCGAATTCACCCTCCACGGCTTCCTTGGGCTCGCAGCCGCTGTCGCACCCACAGATCAGGCGAAGCAGCGCAAGGGATCCTCAAAACTCGCACCAATGACACCCAACACACGCAAGACCAAGTCACAGAACTTCTTCAGTGGCGTACCCAAAGCGCCGGGTGCAGTCTCGAAGGGTGGCATTGCTGTTGCTGGCACAGACAACCTCACTGGACAAAACGACGAAAGCGTCATGCTCTGGTATGACGGCGAGGTCTACAACATTCCCAATATGCAGCTGTTCTGGCAGCGCAGCCTCAACGTGTCCAACAGTGGGGCTGGAGGCTTGTACGCTGCCCCTGGTCTCTCTCATATCACCGACGTCAACCTCATGAACGAAAACATCACATCCATCTCTCAGTTCAGCGCCAAATCCAGCAGCTCCGGTCTCGGTCAGATGAACACCACGCGTGACTTTCTAGTATCAGCAGAGCACCGCTTCATCATCCATCAGGCTACCAGACCACCAGTCCCTGCGAGAGGGCTTTTCGAGAAAGCTACCACGACCACCGCCGCTTCGACTGACCGTGACCAACGAATGCTCGACGCCGGCGAGCTCGACATCGGAGGCATGGACCGATTGCTCGACTCGATGGCGAATGGCGCGCGCACCAGGAAAGTCGGCTTTGCTTCCTCGTGAGCGCCATCTGTTTGCTCTTCTTGTTCAAAGATACCCTTCAATTACTCGCCCTGTTAGAGCGACACCTCTCTTCTTGCACGTTTGACCTCTCACAATTCCCTTCACAGTAGGTTTCTTTCACAACCAACCTGACGTGGTACAATGATCATCTTCCGCGCGGTAAGGTGGAGCATCTTTTCAAGGCCAATGAGACCTGCTCAGTATTACGCGCGGTATATCAACTGTTTCCTCCGGCCTCTGATAATCCCAGGCTCGTCCTGGAGGGTAAGGGGGCACTCGACGTCGTCCCGGCATTGCGCCAACTCTAAGGAGTCATCCTTCGGGATGTTCGACGTGCACTGGGTCGATGTTGAGGGAGGAGGCGGCCGGCATGTCTTTACCCCTTCCACACGCGCGCACCTTCTCTGGGCTGCTCCGCGCAAGTGATGGTAGAGGCTAGCTGGTACAAATCACTTCTGTTGGCCGTGACACTGTTGTTCATATGCAATTGCTGTTTTCATCTGCTCTAGATGATTTCTAAATGCCGAAGTTTTCTAAATCTATACCTGTGTCTCGTCGCCCACCTCTTCGATAGCTTTCACAAGCCCCTCCACAGTCCCCTTCTGCGTCTGCCCGTTCACCACAACACGGAAGAATTTGCCCTCCTCGCCCGGCGCATAGTCGATCATGAAGCCCCTGGGAATCAACTTCTTCGATACCTCGGCGGTCATCTGGCTGTTCTTGCCGTGCTCGCTCTGCTTGTTGAAGTAGAAGCACACCTGCAAGCTCGGCGGCGGGTTCTCGGACACGAGGCTGAACTTGGGGTTCTGCGAGACGAGCGCCGCGAGGTTCGCGGCTTGCTCAAAGGCCGCGTCGATGTACGACTCGAAGCCCGCGCTTCCGTGGTAGATCCAGCTCAGCGCGACTTTGAGCGAGTCGCCGCGCCGGCCGCACTGCGGCGTGATGTCCGCCAGGTCCCAGAATTCTTGCGCCGGCTCCTCTTCTTCGATGCCGGCGTGCTCGTCGGGGGCCTGCGTGTCTACCGCGCTGGCGTCTTTGCTGTCGCCGTTCGCTGCGTCTGGCTGGTGGAACAGGTAGCCGGCCGGCAGGGTCATGCCCTTGTGGAACTGGCGCAGGTCCTGGCCCAGCAGGAAAGTGCAGGTGAGGGGGATGCCCATCATTTTGTGCGGGCAGAGGGCGACGGTGTTTGCGCGCTCGACGCCGTTGAGCTTGTGCTTGTGCTTTGCGCTGAAGATGACGGGGGCGCCCCACGAGCCGTCAACGTGCAGCCACAGCTGGTGTTTCTGGCAGATGTCTGCAATCTCAGGCAGGGGGTCGAAGGAGCCTAGCACTGTGGTGCCGGCGGTGGCGTTGACGTAGAAGGGCGTCTTGCCGTCGTGCTTTGCTTGCTCAATGGCGGCGTCGAGGGCGTCGGGTTTCATGCAGCCGCGCTTGTCGACTGGGATGCCGACGACGGAGTTTGAGCCAAAGCCGCAGATCTGCGCTGCTTTTTCCAGGCTGTAGTGGCCGTGGGCGGAGGTGAAGAGGACGAACTTCTTGTTGCCGTAGCCTTCGGTCTTGGTCTCGGGGTAGAGGTTGTTCCTCGCGATGATGATCGAGCTGAGGTTCGCGGCGCTGCCTCCTGGCTGGCTGACACCGCCCGCATAAGCGCCCTTGAAGCCGAACAGCTCGGCCATCTTGCGCGTGGTTTGCTTCTCGATCATGGTCAGGGCTGGGGAGACTTGGTAGACGTGCAGGTTGGAGTTTAGAGCTGAGAGCAGCAGGTCTGCCGCGAGGCCTACGGGGGTTGTGGCGGCGTAGAGTTTGTCGAGGAAGCCTTGGTCCCAGGTGTTGACGCTGTATTGGAGGACTTTCTGCATTGCTTGGAGTAGGCCATCTTTGCCACGGCCCTCGTCTGGTAGAGAGACGTCTAGGAGAGGGCCGAGTTTCTGCGGGGGGTGGTGTTCGACGAGTACGCTTCGGGGGCCGTTGCCTTTCTGTTGGAGACCGTGGCCTTCGGGCTGCACGGTGGCGTTGTCGTCTGCCGCTCGAACGAAGGGAACTATGAGGTCTTTGACGGCGGTGAGGAGCTGTGATGAATGTTAGATAGTCTAAACGTATCGCCGGATTGATGTATTACTTACGTCGTCTACTTCATCTGCCCTGTGCAGGTTCCCGTCCTGGACCCGTACTGGGCGTGTGGGTAGCGAGGTTCCGTTTGTCGACATGGTTGAATTCGAAGTTGATATTCCGAGCTAACAGTCCAACGCCGATGCTCTTGGAATACACTGATCGGTCGACTTGAGGTGACTCGATTCACTTGTTCAGCGGTGATGATATGACCTTAGCGTATCTGGTAACTGACTAGACTAGTATGTATTATTGTGAGGTCTCGTGGTTTCATCAAAACGTTCGGCAGGAATGATGACATGTTCTTTCCACAAACGAAAACCCTGCATATCCGGGGCGAACCTATACAGTAAGCCGAGACTCATGGTTCACGACAAACATAGACAACCATCCTCCTTGATCACGGCGTAATCATAACGCGATCTCTTCTCATTGAACTTGGCCTTGTTGTCGGCTTGGTGTGGGAGTTTAATTGTACCATTGATTTCACTTGATAATCTACAAAGGCAACTCTTCTCGCGTGGCAGATTTACCCGCACCATTCTACGGCTGGCCTCGACTCAGCCCAATATCTGCATGGCGAACTGCACGACGCATTGAAAAGAATGATAGCTCGAATGCATCGCTGTGTGCCGCTGCCACGTCGAGCTATACCACGGCTTTACATGTACCTCACGCCACGCGAGCCGTTCGTCTACCTTCTTTCACAACACTAGTGCACCCTGGAGCTCTTACACGAGATCGACATCCCAATATAGCAATACATCATGCACGAAGCTCGCGTGGAAGACAACACCCTGATCTCAAGAGCGGCTCTAGGCGAGCAATGATATCACGCCTGGACAATCCCATTTTACCCGGGTTATTGTGGCGTTGCTGGACGCCTTCTGGTACTGAGACGACACATGTGTGTGACAAAGGCATGCATACACCTTCTGCAAGTAGGACATCTCACAAAGTAACGAAGGGTCCAGATACAGGGACTCTCAAGACTTTATATTAGTCCCCAGTCGATCGCCGACGCCTGTTTTCGCGTATGCCATGGGTGATTGTCTTGGCTCACTATTTGTCCCGCCTTCCTGGTCTATTTATTCCATGATCTTGCTTTAGCCCCGCCGCGGTCATGGGCAGAGGTGCAGAAGAACTCGATGTGCATGATGTCGATCTAAATTGAAAAGACATCTCGGAGCATCCCATTCCTGTCCTGACTTGTCGTGCAGGTTTGAGTGCATTGTAGCTGGTGGGACTTGGACAAGATGTATAAGTAAGGACGATCTAATCCTTTCCATAGTGTAATGATCAATACGAAAGGTCAACTTCAATATCGCGACATCACCATGGTCGGACTCAACACCCTCCTCTCCACGGCTCTCATAACCGCACTCGCTTCAAGCGTAGTAGCAGCTCCAACCTTCGGCCCTCTTGAACCGGACAACGTCCTCATCGAACGTGAAGCCACCGAACTCGTCGAAAGACAAACCCAACGCTTCGCAACCCAATATTGGGCCAACGAAAATGCGAAACTCACCTGGAAAAGCGGCAACGCCGGCCAGTACTCTGTGAACTGGAGCAACCCGTCCGGAGGCAACTTCGTCGTAGGAAAGGGCTACATGGGCCAAGGAATGTAAGTCAAGTCATGTCCAAATGATATCCGTTCACTTCCATAGCATTCTGTCCCCACACCTTCCCTCACAACCACCCATAAATCAACCAACCACCGAACAACCCAACTAACTTCCCTCTCCTCGTCCCCCCACAGGCTCTTCAACTACACCGGCACCTTCAGCACCACAGGAAACGCCTACCTCGGCCTCTACGGCTGGACCACCGACCCGCTCGTGGAATACTACGTAATCGAGAACTTCGGCGACAAACACAACCCCACCGACAACAGCAACCACACCTGCTACGGCACCTTCGAGTCCGACGGCGGCACCTACGAAGTCTGGCGCAAATGGCGCGTCAACGCCCCCTCCATCATCGGCACCGCGACTTTCCCGCAGTACTGGTCGGTGCGCACCAAGAGGCACACCGGCGGGACGGTCAATACGACGAGGCATTTTGAGAAGTGGGAGAAGGCCGGGTTGCCGTTGGGGAAGCAGAGGGATGGGATGGGTGAGTCTTCTCTTTTTTTTTTCCCTTCCCCCTTCTTCAATCTTCATCTTTTGTGTGGGCTTGTGGAGTTGTGCCGGTTGCTAATGGTTTAATCTTCTTTTCGTCGAAAATAGTCATGGGAATCGAAGGTCAAGTCGGTGCCGGTGCCGCTACCATCACGGCAGGCGTGAGGCCGACAAGGACTGCGGCTGAGACGACGACTCTGACGAACCATTCCGAGAGGCCGCGGGCTACGAACACTTGCACGCGGAAATTGTAGAAGC
>Ga0265780_10001971_pt1 | contig 28431 bp, 23 predicted proteins | sample P1T30metagenome_FD_192432 | JGI IMG/M metagenome (GOLD analysis project Ga0265780, IMG submission 192432) | Plant litter microbial communities from East Loma Ridge, Irvine, California - P1 T30 | ecosystem: Environmental > Terrestrial > Plant litter > Unclassified | place: USA: California...
ATGGTATAAAGTGCCGCGATGTAATGAGTACCAGCTAAGTACTAAATGCGGTGCCTGTGTAATGTTAGAGAGTCGTTGTGAAGCTACGATGAGCTGGGGTCAGATAAAATTCTAGCATCTCTCACGAATGCGATACAGTTTGAAAATAGATGGGTACTAGGATGGTAAATTCCGGGATAACTGTTTTCTACAGACTCGACTTTGCCTATTCCGCGATGAAATTATTCTTAGGCTAAAGCTACAGCACCTTCTACACCGTGTCTTTCCAGCCTAAATCTTCGATACCGAATACCTGCTGCATCAACCTCGGTAAATAGGTTCGTACTAGACTAATTACACTGAGACCGAAATCAGGAAAGCCAGTACCGAAAACATGACTCGAATTGTCATGTGCTTGCAATCTGCTCCATATTGTACTTTTGGGAGCGAACTTGTCTTACAGTTAAGTGAAGGTTCTTCTATATCCTTTACAACAACCGATTTTACTCGTAATTTCAGAGTCGTAAACATTTGAACCGCTACGTAGGCTTCGAGCATGACGAAATTAAGGTACATCCTCATAAAGTATGTGGCGAACTGTCTTAGATCAGGCGGTAGGCAATGTCTCTGATTACGACGTTATTATCAAATAAAAATGCAATTGCGCCTATGAGACCGGATTTTCCAATCCTGAAGATGGGACTGCGAGATGATCAATGGTATAGACAGTACTAGCACTTATGGATTTTTGGATGACTACCACAAGTGGCAACAGTTCCTTCGCTCGATCACTATTGAATTGCCAATCCTTGACTATCTTATTAACATACGTACTGAATATAAGAGCATGTTTAGCGCCGACGAGGTATACTTCGCCCAGTACCTGGGTATGCTGCTGGACTTAGTCTACTCGGCAATGGTTTCGCCACAGTTGTTGATTCTTGCTATATCATCCCACGCCGTCCTTCTTAGGTGCCGCTGTGAGGGTCTCGAGGACTCTGGTACCAGAGGCCTCTTTTGTTATGGCTTCTTTCCAAACCTTCTAATACCAACACACTTGAGCGGAGAACCTGTCGAAGACTTCACTGAGAGCTAAGCCAGCATGGTGCTGGCGGCATGCTGAGAGAGACTTTTCCCAACAAACATCCCAAGACGTCATTGCTCACATTTGGTATCGCAAGTAATGAGCCGGAATACTTCAATTGAAGACATGAAAGAAGAACTGAAAATACCACACACTGTTGAATGGGCTATCTTTCGTGCATCACGAAAGGCTAGCAGGTAGGTACGATCGTACGGTAACAGAGTAGATAGGTATTGATTGCTTTTTAGATGTATTGTGCGAAGGCAGAACATGTGTTCTATATACACAGCAGAGATTTCCAGGCGGTCTGAATCACGTGACTGCGTCCAGGCCATCTCTCGTGCGAGAGATACTCACATCAGTAGTTACAACCAACACACACAATGGATTGTGCACGACCTGGCACATGACATTCTATTCGGGCCCAAAGTTATGGTTAGTTACGGCGCAAGGCTAACTTAAGGCGAACTTGCGGCTGTCGAAGAGAGCGAGGCGGGGATTGTAGCAACGCCCGATACCGGACTGCAAATGGAAATGGGGCGTTCTACGCAGCCAATATTGGCTGGCATTTCTGTCTCGGTACAGACACTACGATCAACAACAATAATGACTTTATGGCACAGATGAGACTTACACTACCAAGCTTAGCGCGAACAGCATAGCAAAGAGATTTTCCCGAAGTTGAGAAACGGAAGACAGAAGAAGTTCTCCGTGTGGCTACAATTGGTGGCGCCGAAGTGATGGTTTGCAAGACCTGACCGGTTCGATAACGCCGGGACAAAAGACCAACCAGGTGCTTTTTTGATGTAACGATATTAACTCGTTATCTATCTTGGACCCAATTGGGCGTTTGTTGTGTACTTAGCGCACAGTTATATTGATACAGTTATTGCCAATGGAAGAATGGCAAAGATGGACGGCGAATTGGTTGGAGTAGACTGTCCTACACCCCTTCACTCACTTAGCTTATGATGAGTCTATAACGTCCTCTTATAGCCCAATTCATTCGAACTTGCGCATTTTTTATGCATGACTAGCTTTTCCTACTACAGACTTGAGGTATGCAGTCTGAAGTTCTGTCTGCATATTGTCGTCTATCGATTTGTGTTCAAGGGTGCTAATGAATCGCAATTGATTTGCGTATATTGGGTACAAGAGAAAGCATTATATCCTATCGCCATTAAGATCTGCACTACAGAGCAGCTAGAGTCTTTAATCTTCATTTCAGTGAGAGTTTAGTGAGAGTCTGGTACACCTTTCATATCCGCTAGATCCTCCGCCAATTTCTCTCCACGAACCTCTACTCCATCTGCGTCCTGCAAGACGTATACCAAAGACGTATACTATTCTAGCCTATTCCGTCTCACTCCTATTCACCTACTGATGTATTGTACCGCGCTATACTACCACATCTCCTGGGTTTAAAGACGTTGTCTTACCTGAGTCCAGCACACAATCTAGTTTGCCATGCAACACGAAGCCGTAGTCCAAACTGATAGTACGATGCATCGGGCTGACGCACTTTGGCGGGTAATCGACATATCGCACGACTGTGCCGCTGTGTTTGACTAGACCTGACCCTTGGCTATTCTCCAGGGCGGTTTTGTATTGTCCCAGGTCTTTGTCCGCAAGAAGTGGTGCAGGAAATGAAGAGGTGGTGTAGCCTAGGAAGAAGCCAACGGGCATGTTGGGATCGTGTCTAACTTGCCAGAATTTCATGTTCTCGTTAACTTCATGCGAGAATATGGCTTTGCCCTCCTCGTTGTGGGTGGTGATACATCGTCGGATTGCTGGTAACGGGTTGCTGTATGGTGTGTTTGAGGTCATCTTGCACAAGTGCTGGGTCGATTTGGTGAAAATTGAACTGTCTTAAAATGTTATGTAAAGGTCCAATGTGCGGGAGTCGTTCAGGTCCTCGTTGGGGGTCAGCTTTATGATAGGTACAACCGAATAGTTTCAGGTCGGACTGCTATTGTGACCGTCAAGTGCAGGGATCCCATGCTAACCTAGGGTATGATCGTTTTCTATGCACCGGAGTGGAGTAATAGATCCTCCGATTGCATGGTGATCTTTATTTGACGTACTTTACTCTTACTAATCACGCATATGTCGTTATTTAAATAGTACTGCGAATCAGAGACCTTTGGCTTCTAGTAACGTGCATTAGGAATATGTTGACCACATGCTAGGAGCTGCATTGCTGTACCACCCGGGGAGCTCCGACAAGACTAGTGTGTAGTCCGAAGACCGAAGTATTCGGTCTTACCAGCTTCAAGTTCGGACCGAACTTCACTAGACGCGATCCCACCTTCCGATAGATATAGTGGCAACGACTTGAGGTGAGGATTATTTGGCGCATGTAAATTGTTTTTCTTAACATATTCCGAGTACATTGATTCACACGCTACGATGAGCGCTTTTGTCACACACCCTATACCCATCAGCGACGGATCGCCATTTCCAATAGCCAATATACCTTTCGGGATCATAAGTACAACACAAGATGTATGTACTCATTGATTGACATCAATCTAACCTTTACCAACGCAGAGACTCCGCCCAGTCCGCGCGCTGCCACTCCTGTGGGTAACTACATCCTGGATCTTCGCGCATTGGCAAATGACGGACACCTCGAAACCGCCACTGGCGAATCCCTCAAAGATGCATGGAACAAGGTGATAGACAACATCGCACGTATTTAAATCCAAGACCCAGATTGCTGACTTAGCTCAGCCAGTTCTGAACCAATTTGCTTCGCTCCCCAGGAAGGTCCGAAGTAAAGTGAGGAAGGATATACAATCATTGATCAAGAACCCAGAATCAGTGCTCTATAACAAAGAGAGACAGCACATGTATCTCCATCCACTATCAGAGGTGAAGATACATATGCCAATGAAGGTCGAGGGCTTTTCCGACTTCATGTGCTCCCTTGAGCATATTACGAATGTAAGTGTTTATCACATAGTAGGAATTACAGCTAACTCAGTTCGCAATTAGGTGGGTCTTCTCAAGGGCGTTTCGCGAGTGCCTCCGAATTTCTTCAACCTGCCTCTTGGATACAATGGCCGCGCTTCTTCTGTAGTTGTGGATGGCACGTCCATCAAGAGGCCATCAGGCATCATCAATAGCGAGGGCGGGCGCGTGGACTACAGGCCATGTGAAAATGTGGATTTCGAGATGGAAATGGGCTTCGTGTCGCAGCCACTGGACATGGGAGAGACAGTGCCTGCATCTAGGGCCCACGAGCACATATTTGGCTTCGTAATTCTTAACGATTGGAGCGCGAGAGACATTCAGTTCCACGAGTCAATGCCTCTGGGACCTTTCAACGGCAAGGCTTTTGGCACAAGTGTGGAGGAAAACGAGCTGGTAAAAGTAGGTTCAGGTGATCGTATTATGGAATCACTGCTCAAGTATCGGTAGACGAGAGCGTCGTAATATATACCCAAATTCGCGTAAATAGACTAGTACAAATGAGAAGAGCACGTGACTAAACCTTGAGACGCTCAAGCACAAGGCCTTGGTTGCGACAACAAGCATTTCGCCATGGGTTGTAACGCTCGATGCACTGGAAGAATTTGGCGCGATCGTTCCAGTCGAGGAGACCACAGGTCTCGAAAGCAAGCATCCGGCACCGATCCAGTATCTAAGCTGTGCGTCGAAAGTAGCTGTTCAAGTAATGACTTTCTTGACGAGTAAGCCTTTCTCAATCTTTTCGGTAGACTCACACACCAATTACGCTCGCTTGGCATCAGGGAATGGCCAGAAAGAGGGAAAAATCAGTCAAAGTTGCGTCAGCCATCTTCACTGGTCACCATTCCAGATGCTTGCTCACCAAGCATCGGCAGGCTGTGGACTTCAGGTCGGTGACTTGATCGGAACAGGCACGCTTTCATCTAGTAAGGAGCAGTCTGAGAAGTTTTTGGTGTATCAAAACGCTCGATGCGTTTGGGATGCCTGCTCGAACAATCCGAGGACGGCAAATCCCCGATCGAAGTGGCGCAACACAGTGTGCGCTGGCTCGAAGATGGCGACGAGATAACCATGGAGGGCTGGGCAGGCGAAGGTGCCAATCGAATCGGGTTCGGAAGAGTTTCGGGTGTCATTGCGCCAGCTTCATTGTGAGATATCTGGATCGGATGTAACTTGCTAGTTGTCTTTATCTTCAATGCTACCAGGAGTGCAAGATCGATCTCCGGAACATGCCGACAAATCTGTAGAAACGGTGACCTAGTGCTCCATGAACATCATAGATCCAAGGCCTTCCAGATCTCTGAAGCTTATGGTGGCGCTTAGTATAATCCCCCAGTAATCGTCGCCTCCGGTATCGAATTGAAATGTGCTTGGCATATCCAACCCTTCAAGAGAAGTTCCAGTGCCAAACACATCATTCGAGTTTGAGAACTGAGCGCGATTAAGCTCTAGATCCCCCGAATCGGGCTGCTCTTGGCCATTCAACATCCCGTTACACGTTGATTCTGAGTCATGAACATAGCTAGTTCCGATGAATGATGTATCGCTAATGGTGGATACTGATCCTTGAGAGTCTATCGGCGCCATCACTTGACTGTCAGAACAATTCGACGCTGGAGGTGCTCCAGATAGCTCAAGCTGAATATGAATACAGTCAACGGTACTGCGTAGTTTGGATGACTAGAAACGCAAAACATTAGCGTAGGAAGTCGTTCATAGTAGCAGCAGACGAACCAGCTTTGACAGAGGCTTCCAGAAAACAGCGAGAGAATCGATCATTTCAATCATTGGAGCTACAAGCTCAACCTCGCGTCTCTGGAGTTTTACATGCCGTGCAGAGCTATGACGTGTGGAAACTGTCGAAAATGCGACGAATATGCAGTTAGCAATATACGCAGCATAACCTACAAATGGACCTAGTCTTGTGGAGTCACGATCGTTCTCCAAGTATTGTCTCAACAGGACACCGATATGATTTGCATTTGCCAATGCTGCTTCGACACTCCTTTTTAAGGCGCTTGGTAACTCGCGAGAGCCTACAAAACCTGAAGAAAATCGTCGTAAGACGGCGCTATGTATAACAATCTGACAAAGATGATATACTGAATGGACGAGAACGATCAAAGCATCGTCCTGGGTGCTCTTCTTGTATACATCCGGTAGTATAGGGAAGGAGACAGAGTCTTTCAATTGGTCTGAAAGCGACGCGAGATCCTCCGATTTCTCGATGGGGGGATCAGAGCTTGGGTCTACTACCAATGTCTGAACCTTTGCCCTGTTTACATCGTGAGCCGCGATTCCACTACTATAATGCTTCGTGTAAATAGTACTTGCCATATTCCTATCACTTTCATCAACTCCGCGAAGAGGCAAGAAGGCCGTTCAAAACTTGTGGATGTTATTCCAGCACCGGAACAATGCCAACCTTGATCCATCGTCTCGACGACCTCTGGATTTGATGGAAAAGCTGGCAAAGACAAACCAGCAACCTCCAACCATGCAGACCTAACATAGGCCTTTGGCTCTCCTGCAATGCACATGGTTGCCCAACAAGCCCAAAAGCATCGTCTTTCCGGCTCCGTTGCGATAGACCCAGATGCTTTGTTATACCCAAGCATACAACACATCCGATATGCCAGAGCTGGTGAGATCAGTCAATCAGCGCCGGAGTTTATCATATATGTCTTTACTGCTTTTCGTCATGCTTACCAAAATGTATTTCAGCTCGCCTCGTGTCTTCGATTGCAAACCAGTATATCGTCAAGCATTCAAACGTTTGAGCCGTTAGCAAGGATGGTTGACAGGCTAGCGCCAGTGCATCAGTACTCGAAGCATGAGCCCATTGAGCACCTATGGCACTGAAGGTATCCAGGCGAGATAGCCTCGATAACTCTCCGCCAGAAGGTTGGGAAGGTGCATCAGCATTCAGAAAGCTTTCAAAGAGTCAGGAGTAGTGATCGACGAGGCACGCATTATGCGGAAGGTTGCTTACAGCGTAGCTAGCGCCAGAACAGCCTGTAAAAGGTAGCGCGGCACTTCGTCATTCATGTATGATCGAAAAAATGTGGCTTTGTCGAATAGCATGTGAGCATTGTAGACGCGTTCAAAGTATACTTCAAGAAGCATAAATCCAATGGCCCGAGAAGGTAAACTAGCATCTCCAATCGTTGAGAGACATGGATTATTGTCTGTAATTAGCGTGGCTGGAGTAAAGTCGTCAACCGGCGCTCTCATCGCTTCCCTTCTCGTACCAGTAAATGCTCTAGGGCTTTCGTGAGTACGGGTAGAAGTAGAAAAGTTAGTCGTCTCGCCTTGGAGGCGGCGAGCAGCTCTCCGTCTAGCGGCAACTTGCTTGCGATCCTGCGGGACTGGATAGTTACAGGCAACGAGTCTCTTCGTACATCGATGACAGGATGGATACCGTCTGTCACATTTTAGCTGCGCCATATAATTAGTCGACGTTCCAGGCTTTTCCCAATCCAGGTCTTACTTTGTGCGCTCTACATCTCTGGCATGCAATATCTGAGCTTTGTGCAGTAGGTTGGCCGTCATTGCTTCTGCTGACTTGCCCGTTAGTGTTCTCAGTCAGGCTTTGAGTAACTACATCACCTTGTGCACGGGTTGATTGCATGATTCAGCGATCTCCGCGTGATAATTATATACGATAGCGACTGCAGTAGTTTTACTCAGCATCAATTGTGTAGATAATGGTGTATTCGCTTTGCATCAACAAAGCCGAAAGCTGAACTTTCGGACCTCGGATGTGGCAAGGGCCGACCGAATCCAACTCCATCTCATCCTGCTGCACCCATCAAGACCTTCAAGCTCTCCTTCAAAACGCTAACTACCCTTCTCTCAATCCATGCTGATATTTACCAACGACACCTGATCTCCAACGCCTCCCGGAACATTGTTGTGCAGTCCTGTGCCCTGTAAACTTAGTCGTCCTTGACATAAGTCTCCAGGAAGTACTCCTTGATATCCCTGTCCGACTCGTTCCATTGATCCTCCGTCATGTCGGGGAATTTAGCGAATCGAGACTCCCAAGGTAGTCCGTCACCAGCAGAGGCTTGAGTTGAGAGCAGTTGCTGCACATGCCGACCCTTATCCTTCTGTACCACTGGACGCTTTGCGACGGGGAAGGCAGTCCTCGTGACTGGCTTCTTCATCATGGCAGCCTTGCGGACCTGCGGTGGCACGAGCTGATTACGTGTAGAACGACCGTTTGCCGCTGGAGGCGCAGTGTCTAGAGGATTGTTAGCAAGTGGCATTGGGCCCGTTGAAAAAGGTAGCATACCGTTGACAGATGGCCGGAAAGTCTGAATCGAGCGAGACCGCTCGTCCATGTCCTTCTGTTCTTCAGCCTGCAGTTGAGCCGCCGCCGCGTCCTCCGAAAGTGGCTCGAACTTGCGCTTCATCCAAACTTTACCAGCTTCGCAGTGTGGGTAGTAGCCATTACGACGCAAAGTAATCAGTGCCTCGTAAGTTGCTGGTATCGAATCGGCGATGAAGTTGGGATTGTGAACAGCCGATGGGATGCGCGAAGGATCGACTGAATCAAGGCCCTTCATGGCGGCACATCGCAGAGCATTGCGATCTGCTACCTTCTCATTGACAGGCTGTGCAGACTGGATCCAGTGTGACTCTCCCTTCTCAGCTTTCAGAGCGTGTATCTCGTCGTGGAGACGCTCCGTGGTTGGTACAGCCTCATTGTAGAACCACTGCTCCAGCATCTGGATGTAGGTGGTCTGGTTGGCGACTGAAAGACTCCATTTCCTATCGGAAATGAGTTTGTCCCTCTGGAATTCTTCCAATTGCTTGGTGAGACCGAGGTTCTTCTGGATGGCGGCGTGTGCCTCCTGGATCTTCTCATTCACCCAACTCCAGACCACAGCTGTATTGTCCTGGTTGAGGTTTGATTCCTTCATGTCCTTAATGACTTGACGAAGTACAATGGCCTCCTCCATGGCCAGCGTCGCACCATCCTTCCATATGTTATGGTCGCGCTTGAACTCGATCAACTCAGCCTGGGCACACTCGTACGCCACGGATAGACTCAGAGCCTCGGAGTCGTACTTGTCAGCGTCTCTCTGGATGCGTTCCTTCTCAGAGCGCTCCTTGATGTATTCTTTACGCAGGGCCTCATTCTCGTACTCGACACCAAGGAGGGCTGCGAAGACATCATTGCCGGAAGCGCCAGTCGCCGATATCTGCGCGTATTGTATGGCAGCATCGCGGAGCTGCCCCTTCTGGCGAACATTTCTGTTCATCAGATCGTGGATCTGGTTCTGCTTGTGGGTTGCCGCGGACAATGCAGCCTGCTCTGCGCGCTGATGCTTTGTGTAGTGGGCGCCCATCTGCTGAATCTTGTCCAGCAGATTTTCGTTCTGCTCGCTCAACTGCTTGATCTTGGCACGGGAGTCCTTCTCATCTTGAAGCCCAGCAAAGTTGTTGTCGATGATCTCGTGCAGGCCTTCATTGTCTGGGAAGGTTCGCTTGACCATGTCCGACATGCAACGATGCTCTTTCTCGAGCTGCTTGTTTCGGCGGACAAGGTCCTTGACCAACTTTCCGTTATCATTGATAGCGTCGGCGTAGTCGGCATTCAGGACCCGGATATCTTGCTCCAGAGACTCGATCTTCTCGTTCGCGGCTTTCCGGTTGGTGCTTGCCGCGTTGGCCAACTCTTTCTTCTCTTTCTTCGCAACTCGCTCATAGTTTTTGAGCGATTCTTGCTTCAAAGTGAAGAGACTCAAAGCCTGTTTGATCTCATCCTGCTTTGCAGCCAGGTCCTTCTTGTGAGAGTCCAGCAGAACTGCGATCGCGCACTGATGGCTATCTTGCAGCTTTGCCTTCTCCTGATCCTTCATCTTCAGCTGCGCCTGCAGCTGCTTCACAGCCTGATCGTGCTCGATCCTAGTGGCCTCAGACTCCGCCTTCAGCTCGGCGAAGTCCTCGTCAGCAGCGTCGCATTGGTGCTGGGCCTGATCCACCCTTGCCTTGTCGTTGACGCGCTGGGCCAGCTGCGCCTCGTACTTCTTCTCGAGGATGGTGTAATTGCCGTCCTTCTGCTTGATCAGCCACTGGAGGTCTGCTAACTTCCGGGCTGTCGCTTGTTGGCTGTCGCTGCTGGCAGCTTTCTCAGTCGGAGCCGTCTCTGAGCTGGACTCGGTCGCGCTGCCTGGGGGCAATGTCGGCTGCGTGTTGGCGTCGTTGGGGTTGATGGCCATCGCTGACAGTTCGTCCACGTACTTTTGCGTACGCGCGAGGGCCGCGGCCTTGTCCCAAGCAGCCTTCACATCTTGAAGGAGCCGGGAGCTGGGTGATGACTTCGTTCTGTTAGTCATTTGTACCTCACAGGGGGGGAAGGTGCTATTCACTGTCGATGTGTCAAGCACTGCGCATGGCATGAAGTGCTTGTTTCGGTAGACCGTGGAGAGGGGAGCGACTGCGATGCTCCTGCGCACACGCGCGATGTCCGCCGCCATGACAGTCTGCTGTCGGGATGCTACCTGGTCTGGGCCACTCGGGGTCTTCTTCGATCTACCCTTGGGGTTGCTGAGGCCGCTTAGGGCGCCGAAGTTGGCGGAGATGATGTTGGGCATCGTGTATGCCACGAGCGTATAGTTCGTGGATTTGGCCCAACGAACAAAGAGTCTGAGAGATGTTTCTGGTAGAGGTGTGTTAGTCGAGTCAACTATGTAGAAGCTCCAAGTTGTTGGGTGCGCGGTGGTTGGTGTGGGAGATAGTCGTGAGCTGCGCCGTGATATATCACAGCAGGGCCCTCAACACACAATGACGTACATCGCCAGCTCGCACAGCTCGTTGCTATGCCAAAAGGGGAACATTATGGGGTCGTGAAAGGCGCGGAGGCGAGCGGGCTCGAGATCAGCCTATCACTGAGCGGAATGCTCTGGATTACACACGACTCAACGAGCGTCCCCGGCCAGAAGGGAAAGAATATATACTGAGATAAGATAACAATTACAGCTGGAACTATTGACGCAGCTATACGAAAGGGTCACTCGACACTCAAGGATAAGACTTGCGGGACTGCTATGTAGGCGCAGCTACATGAACGAGACACTGGCCACCCCCGATCCAGGACAATTCTCCCTGCGTGCCCAACGAACAGCAAGCCGTTTGATACACGATAAGTGAGCAGACACAATTTTATGGGGCCCATGAGCAAACTTCGAAGACCTGCGTTCCAGACATTGTGACTTTACGCATACTCACATAACGCAAGCTCCCACCCTCACCATCTCCAACATTGTGAACCCACAAATGCTCTCGATCTTTCGAACCGCGCCATGTATGCTGTACATTCTACGTAGGCCAATACCACACAAGTACACGTCTCCGAGTGACCACAAGCACCACAGAACTTACAAGCACTTCTAAGCGTTCCGAAGCATGCTCTTCGTCCTACAAACCCATAATCCCGCAGACACACGTCTCCCAGCAACCAGGTAAAAAAGACTTGTACGCTCTTCTTGCAATGTGTATATATTATGCTCTATTAGAACATATCAGCTCCCGATATGCAGAGATCACTGATAGTTAGCAAATACTGTGGTGTAGTAGTCCCGCACGTGAACAGTCCCGCACGTGAACGGATAATAAAGTAAGCAGTTGGTATACTAGACAGTCTCCTCCCGAGGGCCTCCAGAGGGCATAGGACCTCACCAACACTCATCAAAAAGCCAGCCAGATGCTGGAACCCATCGTTTCCCCCACCGACTGTGGGTCGTTCCCTTGAGCAGTGCGTTCATGCAGTGGTGTAGTGTCAAGTCGGAGAAAAAAAGAAAACATATACCAACAGAACCATTCCTATGCTGTGCTTTCAACTTATAAGGAATCGTTTTGGACGTGTCCGAGCGACCCGCGCCTGATGTAGACATGTGGACTGCACAAAACGCACGCATAGAAAATGCACCATACCTCCACTCCCAAACACATCAGCTTGGATAATCTCAAAGACGCCAGCCACACACCAGTCTTGGGAGAAAAGACCCCGGGTATCTAATTCTACATGTCCATCTCACCACGCGCTGCACGCCAAGCCATCCAAAACGCCACAAGTACCAGTCGTTAAAAAAAAATGTCGTTATTCTTCTCCCTTCCCATCTTTCCTTGCTTTCAAAAAAACAAACTTTGTGTGCGCGTGAAGGGGTCAGAAAGATTATTTCTTGCCCCTGGACCTCCCATCCCGCCTCGTCTCATCCTCCACCTCTTCCACCGTCGCTGGACTAGCCCCGTGACTCCCGCCACTGCTCACGCTCTCCGCAAACCCACCCGCGCCCGCGCCCACATCCTCGACGCCCAAAAGCGTCGGCGCCTCGTTCCCCGCCTGCGCGGCGCCGAAATCAAACCCATCGGCGCCCATCTCGGGCGTCGCGTTGTCGAAGTTGAAGTCCGGCAGCGCTGCCCCGTTGCCGTCCGGGAAGTAATCCTGATTCTGCACGAAACTGTCCAGGTCGAGGTCGTAGGGGCCCGGCTCGCCGAAGTACTCGCCGTTGCCGTCTTCGCCCAGGCCTGGGATCTGGCCTGATGGACTCAGCGGCTGCAGGCGTTCTTGTAGACTCTGCACTCTGCTGTTCTGCTCATCGCTCATTTGCTGCAAAATCTCGAGCTGCTTTTGTGTCGCCTGGTACTGGCTGAGGTCGTTGATGAGGCGCTGCATTTCCGGGGGGTTGGGGTTGGTGAGGGCGTTGTTGGTGGTGGACGCGCTGGAGTCGCCGGCCATCATGGAGAGCACGTTGTTGCGTTCCTGCGGGGTGAGCGGGACGTTGCCGCCGGCGGTTTGGTAATTGGAGAGGGCGGCAGGGAAGTCGAATTGCGGGACTTGGCTGGTGGAGCTGGCGTTGGCGTTGGCGTTGGCGTTGGCGTTGGCGTTGGCGTTTTGGATGGCGGACATAATGGCGTCGTTTTCGAGGAGGGAGGGTTGGGTCGCGGGGGATTCGGATTTGAGGGGGGCGGAAAATGGGTCTCTTTGCTGGGCGTGGTTCTCGGTAGATGGTTGTCGTTGTGGTACGGGGTTCTTAAACACCGCTTGTTTGCTGTTCGATCTTGAGAGTGGACTTGCCGATGGTCTTGAAGGACTCATAGTCGACGCGCGTCCGCCAGGTGCTGAAAGCAGATCTGGTTGACCGACCGTAGGGGCGGGAAGCAGTGCGAGTGGCTGTCTCTTCCGTTGTATATGTGGTGACTTATTCATGCTCATCTCTTGCGCGGGGAAGTCGTCCACGTCCACAACGTTACCATGGGGTTGTTGCCGCGCCGCGGGAAACATATCGGCCAAGTTCAAGCCACTCGCATTGCCCTCCAGACTACGGTTGTAGAACGTTGCTAAGAATGTGAGGATGGCGTTGATTGAGTTCTCATGCCGCTCATGCAGCGCCTGGAACGATGTCGCTCGAGAGTACAGCTCTTCGTTCTGCCGCTTGATGGTGCTTAAAACGCTCGATATAAGTTTCTGCTGATCTTGCAGCTGTCGGACTTCCACGCGCAGATTGTTGTACTCTGATCGCGGAATCATGGCCATTTGGTCGTTGCCCCGCACAGCAAGTTCCTCGACATAGCCGCCGCCTCCGGTGTCTTGGACGTACTTGCGCTCTTCGTCGCTGTCGCCTTTGCCGTCGTCTTCTCGCTTCCGCTTTGGCCCAGCTGTGGGGTTCTTTGGCTTTTGTATCAGCCACAGCAGCTCCGGTCGGCCACGCTTGAAGTATTTGTTAAAGTACTCGCTGGGAGCTTTCGCTTTCGTCTCGCTCGCCTTCATACTATTGTCCGAGAGCCCGACCTTTTTGTGGAAGCCGTACATGTTCAGTTGCCGCACAAAGGAGGCGTAGTTGTTATGCTTGAACAGCTCCGGGATCAGCGTCCGCGCAAATTCGTCCTCGTCGATAACGATGAAGGAGTTGCCGTCGTCCGACCACCGAATGAGGTTCTCGTTCTTGTTATTATCAAGAAAACTGTGTCATGTTAACAGACGTCATGTCATGTGCGACTCGGGCAAACTTGCCTGCTCAGCTTCTGCACAAACGGTGGGATCTGCTTCCTCTTCGCCTGTGCATCCTTCTTCGCAATTGCCGCCTTTTGCTCTAACTCCTCATCATCATCCACTGCTTCCCATGCCTGCTGCGTAGGACTTCCAAATCCATCCCATTGCCCCCTCCTAGAAGCCAATTGCTGATTCTGATTCCGTCGCACCAATTGCCCCGAGTTCATCTCCGTGCCGTCATTGAGCGTCTCCAGCGACACCACCCTGTTATGTCCTGGCATCGCGGTGCTGGCATACTCGTATAGCGTGGGGTCGTTGAAGGCGTTCATGTCCGTGGACAGGCTGGGGTTATTCCAATCCATGTACTGGTCAGCAGGCATGGTCGCCTCTTGCTGATATGTAGTCTGCATCGGGGCCTGGGGAGATGCGACCGCGCGGCGCTTGCGAGAAGACATATGCAGTGCCTTGTCCCGGGTAATCTTCGCTACCAAAAATGATTGCTCGAGGTCCCGCTGGACGTATCCGGAGCCTTGCGCAGTGAAGGTTCGGACGTGTGCGTGTCCGTTCACTCGCGCCTGTATCAGCCTCGTGGATTGCTGCCTCACTTATCCGTTTGGGAAGTCGCGGATGGTCAGTTCCGGGAACTTCTCGCTATGCTCTTAGGCTCCGCGGGCCTTCTCGCGGCTATTATGTACGCGTGCCTTCCAGCTTGTTGTCCCGTTGTCGCAGTTTCGGTCAAACGATATTGCGATTGTGCAAACGGATGCTGGGCCTCGTACAAAGAAATTGACGGAGGCTCCAACTGCGCAAATACAAATGTTTCAGATGGCGTTTCCAGAACTAGACGGTCGAGCGAAGAAGGGTGAAAGTGCGGCGCTGGGGCGGGCGGGTGAAATATGCTCTGGCGGGTAGAGGTGAGTGTCGTGGGCCTCACTAGGCAGGCAGTGACTCAATGAGCAAGCAGCAAGGTCGAGTGAATTTGGACACGTTGTGCAAAAATTCGGACGGCTATCCCGGGGCAGTAGACGGGGTTTTAATGGCGGGTGGCAGCTCAGTCAACATGTCGCATTGATGCTCCAACGATGAGTTCACAGCAAATGCTCCGCAGATTCGCCGAAGCCTTAGCGCGCTGGCCCATGACTCGCCTACAGCCTTGCATATGTCACAGCAATAGTCGATCCGCCACTAACTCTAGATCTCAACCTCGTCCGTCAACCCATCATTGGATCGGCCATGCGAAGGCCAGATCGTGAATTCCCAAACCCCATCAGACGACACTGCACCCTCCACGCAATCATAATTCCACCAGTTTCGCCGCGATCATCAAATTCTTCACATGCCGAGAGGCCATCGACGATTCGACTTGCTCGCTGCATCATGGGAAACTTGCTTCAGGCCCGTCTTCAATCAGGAAAAGTAGGACCGAAATCACTTTTGCATGTGTCGTAGGACACAAGCAATACAGCAGGACAGTAAACCAGAACGAACACTTGCTAACCCTCATGTGAACAGTATGTTCTGATTGGAAGAATACCTAGCGGTACCTCATATATTAAATGCGCAATATTACAATACATACTAGCAAGGAAAAGAGACCCCAGCCTATCCAAACCTCTCTTTCCCCAAATAGTCTGCGAAAATGATAAAACGCCAGCTCAAAGCAGGATAAAGCGCTGAACAAGGACCAAGGCAACAGAGCATCGGGTGGAGGTGAAACGGTCCCGTGTACTGCGTCGTGGAGAAGGGCCGCAGAGCATGTCATTGGATATATCGTGTCTCGAATGAAACTTATGGCGCTGATGTGGTATGGGATCGCTCGGCTAATTCGCATCGACGGGGTTGTGACGTTGCGGAGATTATTGCAGTGTCGTTGTGATGACGGTAGAGGTCCAAGCCCTGGTCGAAGGTTGCTCCACGTCTCGAAAGCGGGGAACAACTGAGGTACATCGCAAACTAGAACAACTTTCAAGTGCCTTGAGAGAGACATGAGGCTAGACGTGGTAGCAGAGCAGCGCTTCAATCCACGCACGGCAGGCTGAAGAAAATAATAAAATAATCAAACTGATGCACAACGCAACGTCCCCTGTAACGGTAATACAATCCCACAGGGCTGGAAGTAAGAAACGAAGAATGTAAATCGGCAGAACTCAGGTATTCAATATGTTCGTAAATGCTTTTTCGGTACTCAAATCAATATGCGAGTTCGGGGGCGCGTGCCCTATATGGAAGGTGTAGTCTCTACCGTCGTAGCATCATTCTTCGTATGCATCGTAAAGTCAATCCTGTGTCGGGCCAGACTGCGATAAAGGCCGTAATATGTCGTTCATTCTCCGTCGAAGGCAAGTCTCCGCACGTGTCGTCTGAAATGAGTGGCAATACAACAAGTGCGTCATGGCGTCGCGGTAGCTCATTGGTTCACGTGGATTTCGACGTTGGATTGCGACGAGAGTTCATCACTGCCACGGTTCTGGTGGCCGTTCTGTCGTTGGCGACCGAATCCTTGGCCTCGTTCCGGAAGCGGACCGCGGGGTTGCCTGGAGGGGCGGTCATCATAGGCGTTGCTAAACGCGCGATGGCCGCCGATTGGACCTGGGTTCTCCCAGGAGGTCATTTGGCGCAATGAGCGAGGGCTGCTGCTCTGTCCAAACCCAGAGTTGTTGAGCTGCATGCGGTTCATCTCGCGCTCGAGCATCTCATCGTTGCGCTGGGACATTGAGCTTGCGGTGGGGGTGCCACTCGGGTTGGTCGAGGTGCCGCTGAAGCCAAGGCCTTCCAGGGAGACGCCACCAGGGCGGCCGATGGGGTGGCTAGCGGTTGAAGGGGCGGGCGAGGGTGTGTAAGACCGCAAGTCAGCGTACGACTTTGCACCGCGGAGGTTGGGCACCGCGTTCAGGCCTCCCGGTGAGTCGGGGAAGCCCAATAGGCCTGAAGCCTGACGACCGCCAAAGGCATTGTAAAAGCCATCACGGACGTCGCTAAAGTCAGTGGTTGCGGCGCGGTTGAGACCACGGCGACCGGGCTGCTCACCGGAGTGGCTCATGGGCATCTGTGGCATGGGCGGGCTGAGTCCTTGGTTGTCATGGACCTTGAAGATATGCACCTGTCGCTGCTCGCCAGTTCCCTTAGATACGTGGGCGAGGGCCAGCTGATGGGCAAGCGTGTGGATGATGCGGCGCTGAGGGGGCGATAGGTTGGGAGGGAAGGTCATCTGGTCACGGGCCGGATCCTCCTTGAAGATTAGTAGCTGTCCGTAGAACTGCAGGACCTGGGGGTCGTTCAAATCGACGTCTAGCAGGGATTAGCAGGAGACCATTGGACGGGGCGGTGAGAGCATACCAATCTTGGGCGCGCCTCGCATACCAGACACGGGCGACGGCGAGGATGCGGGGATGTGGGAGGCGAGAGAGCCAAAAGAAGCCTGCGATTGGAGACCGCCGCCGAGTGGGCGGTGCTGCTCCTCGAGCTGTCCACGGCGCTCACGCTTCTCGCGCTCTATGCGCTCGCGTTCTGCCAGCGGCAGCATCTTCTTGTACTCGACGCGGAGCTTCCGCCCGTTCAGCTCGAAGTGGTTCATCGCATCGATGACCGAGGCCGTCTCCTCGGCGGTGGTGAAGTTTGCAAAGGCCAGGCCGCGGAACACGCCGTTGTCGAAGTGGTAGTTGAAGGCATACGGCAGGGGCAGGCGCAGGTCCGTCATGAGCGACACGAGCTGCTCCTTCTTCACGGCAAAGGGGATGTTTTTGATGACAATGGCGGTGGGAATGAGCTCCTCGTCGACGTCCTGGCCGTAGCTCGGGTTGAGCATGGAGCCGTTGCCGTTGTTCATGCTGGGGAGGGCAAAGGTGGGAAGGCCCTGGGGCGACTGGTCCATCCAGCCCTGCATCACAACGTCAGTACTGGGGTTGCTGAGGGTACGGGGGATACGGGGGCTACTCACCGACGGCAGGGCGCTGCGTCCTCCTCCTCCTCCTCCTCCTCCTCCGCCGCGCTGCTGCGACTTCATGCGGGCGGCGGCGGCGCCTCCCAGCGACCCCATGCCGTTCTGTGCAAAGGCATTCGTGTTCCAGCCTTGAGGGGCGCCCATGTCATAGCCGTACCCGCCGCCGTGGACGGTGGCATTCAGGCGGTCGTAGTTGCGCGGCTGCTCGTAGCTCCTTGCGTGGTCCTCCTGTCCGTACTGCGGCAGCGGAGCGTAGGCGTCAAACTGGCGCGAGGGCATGCGGTGCAGGGTGCTGCTCTGCTGCGGGTTGCGGTGCGAGCCCGGCGACCGCGACGCCTGCTGGTCGTAGGCCGAGTACATGTTGCTGTGGTGTTGTGTCTGGGAAATGGAAAAAACGCGGAAAGAGGGCAAGGTTGAATGCCAAGGCAGGGCCACGCGGAAACGTCCCAAGCTCTGATCCGCTGGATATCGCAGGCGCAGGCGCAGATGCAGACACTGACACTGACACAGACGGCGGCCTATTAACGCAAAAAGACGCCCTCGCTGCTGGTGCGGGTACGAGGGTACGAGGCCAGGCCGCAACGGAAAAGGGGGCAGGAAATGAACCTCGAGCAGCTCCGTTCGAGGTTGGCTGGATGGGACCAAGGACAGGGAGTCGTCTCCTTTTCGAAATGAGCAGCAATGGTGGATCCACAGGACCAGAAGCTTCAAGCTACCAACGTCAGAAGAGGGGCGTGCTTCGTAGCAAAACCCTCAAGGTCGAAAAGCACGAGAGAGGCACTAGCCACTGGTGTCGACGCCGCGATGCGAGCTGAGTCACGCAGAGAGCTCCCAATCTAACACGGGCAGAGCTGAGAGAACGAGGGGGTGCAGCTGCAGTTCGACGCGGCCCAATAAAACCCCCCAACCCTGCGCCCACATGCATGCCAGAGGTACTGACGGCCGTGTATTGGATGCAATATCACCTAGCCCCGTGCTATCAAACGGCCACCAGATGTGCGACCAGGTGCTTGGTCTCGCTGCCACCCAACAATATCATGTCATATGCGTTTGGAGTATATCCCTCTCCCACCACCTGCCACTACCTATCCGCATCCCCATCCGCTGTTTACCCGCACCGTGGCTGGGCGACGCAACGGGCGAGCACGGCACGCCGCAAGCCCAAAGGAACCAACAGGCGCACCGCTGCTGGGACTGGAACTGACCAGACGGCTTCGGCCCGCAGCGCGACTGTAGCTTCATGCTAAACGTGGGCGACGCCAATCACGCGACAGCCCGTCCATTTGACAGGCGTTATTTGTTTTTTGATGGCTTGATACACGTCCTAGTCTCGACATGTCCATTGCATTCAACATTTCTTATTTCCAGATCAACATGAGGCATCATGGTTGCCGGCGATCATTGCAAAACTCTTCTTGTTGAAGCTACAGCAACCTTGAAGCAGCGGTGACATGGTCGCACCGCACGCACCTGTTCCAGATGAAATGTCGCTCGTTTTGCTGGAGCTGACTGGCAGCGTTGCAGTGAGTGGAGTTGCATGCGACACATTGCTCCTTGTGAGCCAGCAGCACAGCATCACCTGCCTCCCCACTGCGCCGCTAGATTCACCCTCGAACCCATGATTCGTCCCTCTGCGCACCGGACCAACGCCGCATGCCGGTGTAGGCATCGCTGGTAGTAAGCCCATCTCTTGAGAGATTGCCCGGTGCCTACAAGAATACCTACCCTATCTACAGCATACACAGCATACCCAAGCTTCAGCATGGCGACGACATGGCGTTCCCGTCTCTGCTGTTTCACGCCCTCGCACAACGTGGGCTACACCCTTGTTGCACGACGTGCGGGCGGAAGTCATTCGTGGCCCAGTGGTCCGTCAATGCAGTGGATCACAGAACCCTTCCGCTGCTCAGCGAATTCCGACTGGTCGACGGCGGCGAGCGTCGTTGCGCCGTCGCTTACCCGCATACATGAGCAATCATGTGATGTGATGCAATCGGTGCTTCGACGTGAGCGACCGAGCTGTCAGCGCCAGACGGCAGGTATCACATTTGATGACGGCATCGAGTGATTCAACAGGTCGCACCCGCTGTATGCTGCAGCTGTCGCAAAGTACTCATGGGTGAAAGAGAGAAATCGGACAAGGTACATCGACTCGTCATTCGTTGTGCGCACTGGCCTATGGAAGATGCTGTGGATTTATCAGAGGGCCTTTCTTGGCAAAGGCGGCTTTTCTCTCAACATGTCGCCCCGGGAATGCGCAGATTTCTTCCACCGCAATCACTGTCTGTGCATCTTCAACGGCGTCTGAAACGGTCCCGTTTCGAGACGATCCAGGAATGCAAAGTGACATGCTGGGTGTACAGTAGGCTGTGGGCTACACTGTGACATATCCGTCTTCTGCGCTCGAGATGCCTTCCAAGATGCTCTCGCTTGAGGCTTCGCGTGGTGCATGTACACCAAACAAGGTAATCGTCCGGGAGCTATGTCCCCACCACATCGACCCTGAGTCTTGGAACTGATATCGGAGATCAATTCTCCGCAACGCATCGTTCAATCGTCAAAGTCCAGCAGCCGCGACCACTCAGTTTCGCCAACGCGACGGAACTCGGCACCGGCTGCGAATTGTCCCGCCTGTTCCCAAGCTTGCATTGTGGCTTGGTCGTAGGGTCCATTAATGTCCCCCTCCGGTGCTGTGAACCAATGGAACTCCCACTGCACGGCCTCGGGATGGGGGTTTTTCCAGTCCTCTCCAGTCTCGCGCTTGTACTGTCGCATAATCTCCTCGCGGGTATTTTCGTAAATCTCCTCGGCACCTCTATCGGAGAGGCGGCCAGCGCACTCGGTGATGGTGTCAATAGCTTCTTTGGCTTTGGCGCCCGCAGCTTCTTGTGCAGGATCGACGTCGACTTGCATAGCTTGGCTTTTCTTCTTCTTAGGCTGCTTCTTCGGTGCTGCCTTGCCGTACCGTACCAAGGCTTCCATGGGCGTCTCCCCGACCTCCAGATATGAGATGAGACTTGAGAGAACATCACTGGTCGCGATGGCGTCCTCTGCGCGCTCTCGGGCTTTGCGCTCAGCATCCCTCATGTCCTGGGCCTCCTTCGCCTTCCTCATGTCTTTTTTCGATATTCCTTCCAACCATGAATCTTGCGCAGCCTCTGGATCGTAGGCCTTGCGCACGAAATTGCCAGCTTCGTCGAATCGACCCTCTTCTTGCTCTGCACGCATATTGAACGCGTCTACCTTTGGGGCGTGGTGTTTTTTACTGCCTGCGCCTAATTCCTCATCCATGTCCGAGTCGACTCGGTCGCGGTCTTCATCGTCGCCATCGTCGCTGCTGCTCTCCATCTCATCGGTGGCCTCTTTAGGCCCTTTGGTGAAGTCGGCTGCCACGTGCCCTCCAGACTTGCTATTCTCTTCCTGGCCCTCGATTTCATCCACGTCGAGGAAACGCAGTTTCTTCTTCTGCGTTTGGTCTCTTCGTGACTCCTCGTCTTGATCGTCGTCCTTGTCTTCATCGGCAAACATGTCGTCGTCTTCATCATCGTCTTTCGCAGGCTTGTCTTTGTTATTCCTGGCCTCTGCGCGTGCATTGAAGTTCTCCGTGGAGCTGTCGGAATCATAGCCATCAATGTTGACTGCATTACGCTTAATTCCTGCGCTCTTTCCTATTACGTCCGCCTCTAGCACTGGGTCTTCCTCGTCATCGGCATCGGGTGCGAGCGTGGAGGGGTTGCGGGGGTCGAATCGTGGTTTCTTCGATGACGGTTCGTCGCCGTCGAGATGATGTGTGCGCGTAATTTTTTCCCCAGCGCGTTTTGGTCGCGCAGGGTTGTGCGTGCCGCTAGAGCTGGCCATGGTCCCAAGAGTGGTGAGGTGTAGTGTGGTGGTGACCTCGCGTAGTGACGTCTTTGGCGATATTTTGGAGAGCTTGAGCACGGTCATCAGCCATCGGCGTCCTTAGCGGGAGCTCCGACGCGGGTGAAGTTGCGCGCTACCAAAGCGTTACCTAGCACCCTGTCGTCATTCGCTTTCTGGCCTATTCTCCCGACACGACTTTACAACAAACTACATTTTGCTCCTTCTTGCTGTTCCATAACAATCCCGTGCATTCCCTCGTCGCTTTTGCACCTTCCACATACAAAGTCTGGTCCCCAACATGGTAAGAACGACCCCACCACTTCTACTACCACCAAACTCACCTCTCCAGTTCAACCCCGGCTTCTACAACGAAGACGACCCGATAGCCATGTACCAAGCTATGCGGCGCGGCGGTGCTCCACGACGGTTCGACGAGTACTTCCGCTGCTATCCCATCGTCATGCTGCCTGGTCCGGAGCGCGAAGAAGCAAACCACGGCGGCAAAGTGTTCCTTCCTCCCAGCGCGCTCGACAAGCTTACCCGCCTGCACATCACATATCCTATGCTCTTTGAGCTGATAAACGGCAAAGAGGATGGCAAGACGACACACGCTGGTGTGCTGGAGTTCATTGCGGAAGAGGGCAAGATCTATCTCCCATATTGGGTAAGTTGCCAGAAGTTTGTGCCGGTACCGTCCACTGACAATTCCCAGCTCATGCAGACACTGAAGTTGGAGCCTGGTGATCTGCTCCAGGTCAAGTCCACAAATCTCCCGCTCGGCACATTCATCAAGCTACAGCCGCAAGATCCGTCATTCCTCGAAATTTCCGACCCCAAAGCTGTTCTCGAGAACGCGTTCCGGAACTTCTCATGTCTTACTCAGGGCGACATCTTCACATTTGCGTACAACGACGACGTCTTCAGCATAGCAGTCCTAGAGACAAAGCCAGAGCATGCCAGCAAAGCCATCTGCACCTTGGAGACTGACTTGTCGGTTGACTTCGCCCCACCCATCGGCTACCAGGAGCCACAGAAGACAAGCGGCACGAGCACACCGCGAAGCGGCAAGGCTGTCATGGCTGGAAAGGGCGGTACGCTTCATTCTCAGGGGACCATGGCACAGTCCATCAACTACGCCGCCATCGCACCATCATCGACCACTGCCGCCGCTGGAGCCCAGGCCACTTCCTCCAATTTCCTCACAGCCGGCCATAAGCTTGCCAAGAAGGGTAGCAAGGCTCCAACTCCGCAGGCTTCCACTCCCATTACCGGACAGTCATCAAACCCGCCACCGACAGTGCGACGCACCAATGGTCCGCAGCCGCTCCGACTAGCACCCGGCAAGCTGTTCTTCGGCTATGAAATCAAGCCTCTGAAGGGCAAGGAGGAGGAAGGCGAACAGAAGGAGTCAAAACACTTCGATGGCGCTGGCCAGACGCTGCGCAAGAAGAAGGGCGATAAATAGAGTAGGCCTAGCATTTAGGCTATGATGACACAATATGTGGGATGCATTTTACGGCGCAAGATCAGAATTCCAAGGACATGGATACGGCGTGGGGCGTTAGAAAGATACCTCAGCGTTCAGGAGCAAAGTAGCTACAATCCTGTGGCAATGCCCAATACGCATTCTCCAGCACTCTCTCTTTTCAACATGTCTCACTTGATGTGCTCCATGCTGACAATCACAGGCAAATTCGCCACTGACATTTGAATTCATTCCAAGCAGGACTGAGCGAAGAGCTTGATCTGGGAGTTGTCATTTACGCATTGCTCACATGTAGCGAGTAACTCGTGACCACTCCGCCATCAACTCATCCGCGCATCCAACGCGTGTCCAGAACGCCATCCCAAACCTTCTCAAACACCCATCGACCACCGCCAGACTTCAAAGTTCAAACCTCCTCATCCTCAAGCATCTCCTCCTTAACCCAGCCCTCCGGCTTGATCTCCTCATCATCACTCTGGCCCACCTCCCCACCCTCCTCCGCAGCCTTCGCCTTCGCCGCACCTTTCTTAGCCCGCGGCTTCTTCGCCGGCGTAGGCGTGCCCTCACCACGCGCCTTCTTACTCGGCGTGCCCTCGTCGCCCTCCGCGCCGCGCTTCTTCTTCGCGCTATGCCCCGCGCCGCCCTCCGGTACGTCCCAGCCCATCTCCTCGTACAGGTTGCGCTGCTTGACGCGCAGGGTGGAGATGCGGTTGCGGATGCTGCCGACGGTGGTGCCTAGAGGTTGTATTAGCATTATGCGTAGATGGGTGGGGGGAAGAAGGCGGGGACGTACCGGTGAATGCGGTCGCGAGTTGCGCGTATTCCTCCGTCTTGACGTAGCGGCCTTGGGTTAGGAGGAGGAGTTTGGTGTCGTTTGCGCCGTCCCAGGTGAACTTTGGGGGCGCGGAGGAGGTGTCGTTGGGCCGGGAGGAGATGATTTTTTTGATACCTGGCGCCATTGTGGTTGGCTGGTGGGTGGTTGGGATTTGGGGTTGGTTGTGGAGAGTTGGGGGTTGATTTGAGGAGTGTGGTGGAGGGAGGGAGAGAAAGGCGGGGTGGGATGGGTTATGCGTGTCGTGTGGAGACGCGGAGGAGTGAGAGTGAAGATGAGGAAAGACGGGCGGGTAGGGAAAGTGGTGAGTGTGTATATTTGTGAGTACACTTTCACTCACGAGTACTCGAGCTATCTTATTTGAACTGACTAAACGGCATAGCCATCTTGTTGAATTGAATGTGTGTCCAGGTACCTCATCGAACCAGACACATTCCCAAAACACCGTCGAAGTAATCATCAAAACCTGTGTCTCGCATCAACGCCAAATCTGGTTCCTCCATCTCATCAACCAGACACTCAAGTCTCTGCATCGTCAACCTGCTCCTCCTTGACGCCAGCAGTGACCTCGCCCTCAGCCTCAACCTCAACCTCATCCTCATCACTCTTGACCACCTCGTCCTTGCCGACCACATCCTTCTCAACCTTGCCCTTCTTCTCCCTAGGTGCGCGCGGCTTCTTCATCGGCGTGTCCTCGCCCTGATCGTCCGCACCACGCTTCACCGGGGTCTTTTTCGTCGGCGTCTCACCATCCACGCCCTCGCCCTTCGCACCACGCTTGACAGGCGTCTTCTTCACCGCCCCACCATCCGGCAAGTCCCAGCCCAGCTCCTCGTACAGGTTGCGCTGCTCCACGCGGAAGCGCGAACATTTGATCTTGACGCCGTTGAGATTCGTGCCTGCGCGCGTTAACAGCTGAAGATGGTGCAGTAAGGATGGGAAGCACACCTGGGAAGACGGTGACTAGGCGCTCGTAGTCTTCGCCGGAGAGATAGCGGCCTTGGGTGAGGACGAGGAGTTTGCGCTCGTTCTCGAGAGTCCAGCGGAAAGGTCCACCTGCATCTTCGGCGGGGGTGTCGGTGGGGTTTTTCTTCTTGGGGGGCATGGTGGATAGTTATTTGGGGAGTTGTGTTGGTTGAATTGGTAGTGGGAGGTGGGTGGAGTGTGTGAGAAGGTTTGCAGGGAGAGGCGGCTATGCGCGTTGGATATGCAGGGAAGTGAGAGTGAAGAAGAGAGATGAGGTGAGTGTTGCGATGGGGAGGCATTTCTGCTTCACCTTCACTTGGGTGTATGTGAGTAATGCAGATTGACTGCGTAGATTAGAGGTCTACTAGGACTTTAATGTTGGCGAAGATGTAATAATCAGATGGGCCGGCACCAGGTGCAGCAATAATTCGTGCATGCTCTATTCAAATCTCATCTACTATAAGAGGGCGACTGTCTATTTTATACACAAGTCTGATATAGCTTCGTCGATTGTTAGCATATAACACAGTTCTAGGAAGAAATTAAAGTAGTTCAGGTTGTCATTTTCCCAGTAAGAAACTAAGATATTTTAGACAGAGCGCGCACGAATTACTGCAGCACCTGATGCTGGTATGATCTAAACGATGACAATGTCATGACACCCAGAATACTGTTACGATCCTTGAATCAATTGAACGATCCTGTTGTTGTGAGGTCCTTCAAACAATGTATCGCTTGGACTTGGGTGACACCAGGATGTTGTCCTCCAGGACATCATGTATGCGTGCTTACTGTGTCGTCACCTCGCGACATGATTCTACTTTTGGATGTTTCCAATTTTATTAACATTGACGTTTCGACCTCCATGCACTGCCGCCGTCCATGCAGCATTCTGCGGGTGTACGTGTTGCTGGGCGTAAGCATGCCGATCGACTTCACAGTTTTCAGGTTTCGTCAATGACATGGCTATGTTTGTATTACCAACATAAATATGGTGGTTCGGTGCTCTAATGGGGCCAGAAAGTTGTGACGTACGGCGGGCGTGGATGACCCCTGCCAGGCGGAAGTCTACTTAGCACAACAACCACGAATGCTTCTAGGAGTATCAGGAACAACTGCAGCAATGTCCATTCGAACAATAGTTTGTTAACTGCCGCACTTTCAAGGAGACTATTCCTACCTCTGACATCCCTCCGCAATGCCTCCGAGATGCGATGTTCGTATTCGAAGGACGGCCACCCCTGCCATGCGCGGGTGGCTGAGTACATTCAGGCCTCCCACCTCCGACGATCCAGCACGCTCAATTCGCCCGCCAGGTACCTATGTCGGAATTCCCGTCATCTGTGCTCAGGCACCGAGTTCTTGAACCTCACGGCGTGCCCCAGGTTTCGGGTTGCTTGATCCCACACGCGACGAGACCCGAGTTGTTGCTGCATCTTTGCTTTGCCATGCATTAGTGTGCCTTGTTGGATGTCTGTATAAAGAACGCACATCATGACGAGTGAGGGCAATTATGTGTCGGTCGAATTGGCAAGTCCCACGGAAGAATCCCTTCCTTCTTATTCGTCGAGTTGGGCGAGAGATGTAGAGGAGAAGGAGGAAAGGAAGAGATGGAATTGGCGCTCACGGGAGGATTGGATGCGTGTGTTTGGGAAGGCGAGACGCGTGGTCAAAGAGATGGGGCAGAATGTTCAATGGTCGACAAAGTCAGATTGGGCGGCGGCGTATGCGGGAGCACCACACGCTTTCAACCGAGTCGTGAATTCCAAGACGAGCTTCATTCCTTCAAAAGAGCAGATCTATGCATTCTTGCTCGTCCTCACACTCGGCATTGCGCCCATGGTGCTGCTTGGGAATTTCACGCACGTCAATACAGGAGGCAATGGCGACCGTCCATTCTACGGCATCTTCCAAGACAAGATTCAGAGCTGCGGACAGAGCTTTGGCACTCCGGAGAATGCGACGGTGAAGGGAGTTGAAAAACTGTTTGTGCTGGATCAGACATTCGGCCGCTTCACTTTTTCCCAGGCAAAGACCATCGACGTGGCATGGGATGTCTTCATTGGACGCGGAGTGCAGCTGCTGGCTTGGTGGATTGGATACATTGTCTTCTCTGATGCGCTGCTCCGTGCTATCGAGCGGCATCCAGCATCATTCCAGATTTTCCAGAGAATCGCACTCGAAGGACCCAGTCTCCTGTCATTATGGACCCTGCTCAAAGAATTGTGGTATGCGAAGAGCAAACGGACCAAGGCCTTGTTCTTCTACGTCTGGCTGGCTACATTGTACATCATCAGTATACCAATGTTCCTCAGCGCAATGACGGGATACGACAGCACTAGTATCGCCTGGGTCTCGCTCGACAATACCAGCAACATTGTGCCCGCTGCTTCAATCGAATACTCGCTCATGGCTACGGGCACGTGGAACGAGACATGGGAGGCCCCGACATGCCTCGACGCTAAGTTGTACAGCAAGCAATCCGATGCCCTCTATTCGCGACGTCGATATTGTAGGTTTTACACCACTCGTAGCACACCCAGAACGCCAGACTGACAGTTTTCTGCAGGCGATTGCCAATTCAGCAACGGCACCATACTCAACATCACAGAGTACCAGCAGACGCATATGGGCTCTTCCTACGGCTACACCAACAGCTTCACCAGCCCCGACGAAGTTTGTGCGTCCACCCATCCCGCCCCCACCCCCTCATCGCAAACTAACAAACCCAACCAGGCCGCTTCAACTACCCCGGCAACAACAAGACCTTCACGCTCAAAAGCTATAGTCTCGAAGGCAAAAGCGGCGAAACCCGAAACTGTCCTTGACCCCCCCTCCGATAGCAAACTCAACTAACCTCCAACAGGCGCAGAATCATTCAACATAACCGCCCACGGCTCCACCTACGACCTCCTCGACCTAAACACCACCTCCTCCTACTGCTACGCCTCCAAGCCCTACAACTACACCTTCCTCTCCGACCGCTCCCGCTGCCTCCCGGACACGGCGAATCCCACCTACCAATGGGGCTTCAGCACCATGCTGTCCGGCCTCTTCGTCTTCTGCCACTTCGCCTGGGCTCTCAGCATGTACGTGCTGTGGCTCGACGCGCAGTTCGCCAGCTCCCTGGTCCGGAGCGGGTATACGATGACGCCGCTGCGCGCGGCGTTTGCGATGGCCAGGGCGGCGAGGGGGCGCTTGGGCGTGGGTGAGGAGAAGCTGGTGCGCGCGGATACGAGGGAGGTGGAGCAGGAGTTGTATGGGGGCAGGAGGAAGAGGGGGGCGGAGGTTGGGGTTGGGATTTTCG
>Ga0265780_10001974_pt1 | contig 28414 bp, 31 predicted proteins | sample P1T30metagenome_FD_192432 | JGI IMG/M metagenome (GOLD analysis project Ga0265780, IMG submission 192432) | Plant litter microbial communities from East Loma Ridge, Irvine, California - P1 T30 | ecosystem: Environmental > Terrestrial > Plant litter > Unclassified | place: USA: California...
GCTCGTCGGTCGGTCGCATGTCGACCGCTTGGGAGTCGTGGCTGGGCACCCCCGAGGGCCACAAGCGTCGTGGCGACTGGAACGCGCCCATCGGATCTGTCGTGTACTACGGCCCCAGCCCGACCCGCACCGACAAGAACAAGAACGCGGGCGACATCGGCGTCAGCATCGGCGGCGGCTACGGCATCTTCACCGACGCAGCCGGTCAGGGGTCGCGTGTCGGCATCATGACGCTGCGCGCACGCGCCGCGCAGATCGGTCGCCCCTACGAGGGGTGGGCTGACAGCCTCGGCGGCCACTCCATCCGACTCGCTACCAACGTCACCGCAGGCGAACTCGCCACCGCAATCAGCAACGCACCCACTCCCGAACAACAGGAAGCAGAACTCATGTCGCAAGTCACGATCCTCACCACCACGGACTCCGGTGCCGACAACGGTCAGACCATCATCATCGGTGGCATCCCCGTCAACCTCGGCCCCGGCAACACCGGCTCCATCAAGAGCGTCAGCGGCGCACCCGTGCAGATCGTCGCCTGCTCGAAGGCCGTCCGTGACTCCGTGGTCGCGGCCTTCTCCAAGGACCACGAGGACCGCATCATCTACAAGGAGATCACCGGCGGCTACGCGCTGCTCGAACGAGGCCTGTTCCGCATCCTGCACTCCATGGACGCGGTGAACGCCCTGGCTCGCGCTGGCGTCAACGTCGTCGAGATCAACTCGAACGAGTTCAAGGGTCTGGCCGAAACCTTCACCGGCTGACCCAAGAAGCACTTGAAAGACCCTACCAATGTGGTAGGGTCTTTCTTGTTGGGTGCAAGTCACCGAAAGCCATTCTATACGGCGTGGCCTACTCCAAAATGGAGACGGAATCCAAAGTCGTTCTGCAGAGGGACTAAGACAACCTCGTACGCAAATAGCGTCTTGCCCAACACCTAATCTTCCCTCACCAAACAAGGAGGCAGCAAAATGACCAAGTTCAAAAAAGGCGACAGGGTTCGTCACAAGACGCACGGCTACACGGGCCGCATCAAGGCGGTGCGCGAGTCGGCCATGTTCGAAGGCAAGCAGGACATCAGGGTCGGCTACAGAGCATGGTCCATCGGCGAAGACTTCGCACCTGCCCCCACGAAGAAGGACCGCAAGATCGCGCACCTCGAAGCGGAACTCACGGCCCTGAACTCCCGCATGCAGTCGCAGATCGACAGCCTCAACGCGATCATCGACCGCAACAAGGCACAGCGCGAAGCTAACGAGGTGGCGCAGATCCACTCCGGCTTCTTCCCCGTCGAACTGCTGCGCACCGTCATCGTGGACGTCAACACGAGAAGCGACGAAAACGGCAGCATCAAGCTCGAAATCGTGATGGTCGCCAACGACCCGCACCGCAAGCGAATCGTCAACGCCATCAAGACCAAGCTGATCGGGCGGTGACCCTGTGCTGTCCATCGACCGCAACCGCCGCAAAGCGGCGAAGCTCCGTGCACGCGCTGTGCGCCTCGATCAGCGCCTGATCGACCAGCACAAGGACGACGACCTCGAAAGCGTCGTGCTGAACGTCGTGGGGCGTGCCACGTACCCGATGACGGACGAGGGGGTGACGTTCATCGAGTACGACGGCGTGGTGGATGCCTACCTCGTGCCACGCTTCGAAGTGGAGCGCATGGCGCGTGAGCTGAAGATCCAGGCGGACCAGGCCATCGTCAACGGCCAGCGCTTCGCGGCGTTGTCCAGCGATCATCAGCGCCTGGTGGGTGCGAACGAGACGCTGGCCACCGAGAACGAGCTGCTGAAGGGTGGCGTGACGACCGCGAACCTCGACGACGCCACGCGTGCAGCCCTGATGTTCCGCACGCTGTCTCTGTATGGCACGATCAAGCCTTCCACGCCGCCTTCGCCGTTGCGCTTCCCCGAGAACGGCGGCTCGTGATGGTGAGCAACAATTTGGAGAAGCTGATCGACGACGTGGTGGCAAGTCTGACTGCGGCGCGATCTGAAGCCGCCAAGCCTCAGTATGGCGCGACTCGCGTTGGTTTTTACATGGATGCCGCGTCCATGGGCGTCAAGGCCATCACAGAGTACGGCAAGCTTCTTGTCGAGCCTGAGCGCGAAGTCGTCGAGAAGGTACTGCGCGAGGTCGACATCGCTGGCACGCAGACCGAGCGCGAGGACGTTGTTCTCGACGAAGAGGTCAGCCACAAAACCAAAGTGGGGTTCTACTGATGGCGCGCTTCTGGGGCGCGATCATCGGACGCGTCGTCATCTCTCTGTGGCTGGTCTACCTCATTGGCGTTCTCGCCGCACAGGGGGGCTCGTACGGCTGGCGCGAGGAAGTCGCCGCTGTCGGCAGTGGGCTCATCGTGGCGTTCCTACTGCTTCAGACCGTTGCCGCTCTCGGCGGCTACGTCAGCATCAAATCCCGAGTGAAGAAAGCGAAGCGCGATGGCAGCCCTACAAACCACCGTCCATAGCCCCGTGGGGCCGATCCTTCGGCTCACAGGGCGCGTCCCTGGCCCCGAGATCAAGTCGGAGGCAGCAAAGCGTCTCCGACAGCAGATCAGGGACGCAGAGGCCCACCTGGCAGAGATCGACAACTGGTACCACGACACCACCCGCAACGGCGTCCGAGCCCTGACTGCTGAAGAGATGAACAGTGGCCGACCGAAGAACTGAGTTCGGTGATGACTCGTTCAAGAACGACCCGGACATCTTCATCCCGCGTCAGATCGGAAGAGTTGCACCAAAATCGCTCTACTTGGTTTCACTCGACCAAAACCGTGGTACAGTTACTCTCACAAGCGCACACACAGTAAACGAGTTGGACAGAAGCCACCTCGAAGCTCTGATAGAGTCGCTGCAGGAAGTGAAAGACTTCCTGGAAGATCACCCCCACCTCAATCTGTAACACCCCACACACAACAAGGAGAACATCATGGCTTCCACCGCCACCGCCACCCCCGCCGTCGAGGCCACCCCCAAGACCGCCGCCGAGCGCCTCGCGCTCGCCCTGGGCAAGTTCAAGGAGGCCGAGGGCTCCACCACGTCGCCGTACGACGCCAAGCGCAAGGAGCTGCAGGCCACGATCAAGAACCGCTTCGCGCAGTTCTCGAAGGACCTCGCCGCCGAGCTGGGCGAGGCGTTCGGTGACGTCGAGGACGTCGACGCCGCCGCCAAGACCGCCGCGTCGCTCAACCGTGCGCAGACGTCGGCCCTGAAGGCCGTCCGCTCGATCAGCGACGAGACGCTGCAGCGCCGCGAGGTCGGCACCGTCGAGGCCGACACCGCCGAGTAACACTCGGCATCCACCTCTGAAAGGGGAGTCGCACACGCGGCTCCCCTTTCGTCATCTCAACCCCCACCACTACACGCAGGAGAAGACTGTGACTGTTTCGTTCCCCAAGACGCTCGCCATGATCGAGAAGCTCGATCTCAACCACAAGCTCGAACACATCTCGCCGCACGGCATCAGCTCGGTCGGCTACCTCTACATGACGGCGAACCCGACCGACATCACGCGCAAGGAGTTCGTGCGCGGCAAGACGGCCACGCCCGGCGACTCCACGGCGCTCGCGTTCGCGTACTGGCCTTCCGAGGCCGATGGCCCCGCGATCTACCGCCAGTACATCGAAGAGACGGTGGAGTTCAAGGAGCTGCGCACCGAGGCTGGTCAGGACGTCACGGCCCAGCAGATCGTCGAGCTGGCTGCCCTCTGTGCTGGTGTCTCCGAGCGGCACGGCTTCCACGAAGAGGGCGACGAGCTGCGTGGCATCCTCGCCGTGATCGACGAGCCGGGGCACAGCGACGCAGGGTCGTCGCAGATCCGAGAGTTGGCCAAGGCCAACTTGACGAACTACATCGGTCAGCGGCTTCTGCTCATCGTCAGCGAAGTCATCGAGGCGCAGGACGACCTCCGCAACGGCGAACAGCTCGGTGCGGTGTGGTACGAGGACAAAACGGGCCAGCAGTCCAGCGTGCAGGTCGGCAACTACCAGAAGCCGTGCGGTCCGCTGTCGGAGCTGATCGACGTTCTGGTGCGGGTGTTCGACCTGCTGGGCGAGTTCGGCCTGGCCACGGACGCCGGTCGACTCTTCGTCGAGAAGGTCGTCTACAACGACAGCCGTCCGTACAAGCACGGCAAGAAGTTCTGATCTGATCACCTGAGGGCCACGCGTTGATTCGCGTGGCCCTTTGGTGTACTGTTGAGGTAGACCACTACTTAGGAGGCAACCGTGGACGTAGATCCTAACTTGGAAAAAAACGACCCCGTGAATCATCCAGCGCACTACACGCGCTTCGACGCAGAAGTGATCGAGATCACGCGGCACCTCGATTTCGACAGCGGTAACGCTATCAAGTACATCGCGCGCGCCGGTTTCAAGGACGTGACGAAAGAACTCGAAGACCTGAAAAAAGCCGAGTGGTACTTGAATGACCGCATCAAGATGGTCGAAAAGAAGATCAAGTCGTCAGGCGACAAGAGTGCCATGGTGGTCACTGAATCAAGAACGGGGTTCGTGCGTGAATAACAGATATGCATTCTGTTCTTCGTGCTTGGGAACCGGCAATGACTTTCTCGATGCTGAGCAAGAGTGCATTGAATGCGAAGGAAACGGCTGGTGGGACACGGTGCTTCAAGTCCCGATTGCAAGCGTTTACGTACCTTTGGAGGTAAGAGAAAAATGAAAACACTCACCGTATTGCTTTGGTGCATCACCGGAGCGTCGTTCATCTTGATGTTCACATTTTTCGTGATGTCGATATGGGTGGCAGACGGACGCTGGGCATGGACGGGCATCTTCGTGATGCTATTCGGGCTAGTAATGACTGGCCTTTCCTCGTTCGTGTGGTCACGTTCCGTTTGGAACGAAGAAAAATGAGTCACGTTGAGCTGCCGATCAACGACGGCGGACACATTACTCTCGTGCACTTCGCCGGACGGCTGACGAGCGAGCAGGCGCAGGTCGTTCTCGAAGGACTCGAAAAGATCGGCCCCTCGGGAATCGACCTCGAACTGCGCTGGGCCGAAAAAACCACCATGGGTCGCTACAACAACGTCATGGCGTGGATCGTCGACGACGCGTGGGACGTTCTGCACAAGATGCGTGCACGCCTCGTGAAGGGGCTCGAATCGCGCGGCATCGCCTACTCGCAAGACTTCGCCGGGTGGACGCCTCACGTGTCCAACGCTCATCCCGGCGAGGTGCAGTGGTCCCGCATGGACCACGCGAAGAAGCTGGTCTTGGTGCAGAAACCGTACAGGCTAGAAGTGCCTTTCGTGAAGTCATGAAAGCCGTGCCAGGATACGAAGGCTACTTCGTAAATGAACAAGGTGAAGTCTTTTCGACTCGAAGGTACTCTGTGCCTCGAAAGCTGAAGACATCCATCGGAACTGACGGGTATCCGCAGATTTCGCTAATGGTCAACGGGAAAAGCACTTCCGCTGGAATTCACGTCCTAATTGCACTTGCCTACATCGGTCCACGGCCCGAAGGGCAAGTAGTTCGTCACAAAGACGGCGACAGCTCGAACTCTGTGCTGTCCAATCTTTGCTACGGCACGCCCGCTGAAAACGCTCGTGACACCGTGGAGCATGGCCACCATCACTATGCGAAGCTCGAACAGTGCGTAAACGGCCACGAATTCACGGAAGAGAACACGTACTACCGGCCCAGCCCACCGGGAACGGTGTGGAGAACGTGCAGAAGGTGTGCCGCAAATCGGCAGGCTGGGTATGATCAGAAGAGCCGGGTCATGGGATAGACTGTCCCCCATCGGGCCACAAGCCCGACTGCACTCCTTGTGGTGAGGGGCAACTAGAGGGCCAGCCGGTCAGCATCGGCTGGCCCTTCTGTGCGCTAAGATCATCACATGAGTGAGCAGACAGCACAGGGCGACGGTCTACTGCAGATCGTGCACGCGGCCCGCACCAAGGGCAAGTCGTACATGGAGATCGAGCGCCTGTACAAGATCCCCGCCCCTCGTGCTGAGCGCCTGATGAAGGACTACTTTGCGAGTCGCGCCGCAGAGATCGACCCGAACGAGCAGCGCCTGCTCATGCTCGACCGCTTCGAGATCCTCATCGAGCCGCTGATGGACATGGCGCGCCTCGGCAACATCAAGAGCGCCGAAGTGTTGATCAAGAACCTCGAAGCGATCAACACCCTGCTGGGGCTCAACTTGGAGCAGACGAAGCAGGAAATCACGATCATCAACCAGCAGCAGACTACCGTCATCGTGGACGTCGTGGGCGCTGTCACGAACCAGCTCATGTCTCTGGTTCAGGCCAACGTGCAGGACAACTTGGCCTTGGCCAAGATTGAGGACAAGTGGGATCAAGTGGTGGCCGACTCGTACAAAATCGAGGCCACTAAGATCATCGACACTGAGATGAAGGTTCTCAGCTAATGGAAGAGCGCAACTTTGGCGAAGCGGAGCGTGAGTCCCGCGTCGATGCCTCTTTCGCTACGGCGATGCTCAACGCTAGCGACAAGTTTCAGCAGAAAGCTCGTCGCAAGATCCACTACGACCACCCCGAGATTTGGGCGAAGGAAGTTCTCGTAGACGAGAACAACCCTGACGGATTCTACGCCTGGTCAAAGCAGATCGAGATCGGCAAGTCTGTCGTCGACAATTCGTACACGGCAGTCAAGTCCTGCCACGGTGCGGGCAAGAGTGCGTGGGCTGCTGTTCTGGTGTGTTGGTTCGTCAAAACGCGCCTTGACGAGGCCAATGGCGATCCCACCGACCTGTTCGTGATCACCACTGCACCATCCTACTCTCAGGTGCACCTTGTTCTCTGGGAAGAGATCAGGAAGCTACACCAGCGCGGCAACCTGCCCGGCTACATCACGGGCTCGGACTCGTGGAAGATCGAACACAACGGCCAGGTCACCGAAGTTGCAGTGGGCCGCAAGCCTGCCGACACCGATGCCAACAGCTTCCAGGGTAAGCACGCCTACAACCTGTTCATCGTTTTGGACGAGGCGAACGGCATTCCCGAGACGCTGTTCACTGGTGCCGTTTCGATGCTGACTGGTGACATGAACCGTCAGAAGATGCTCGCCATTGGAAACCCTGACGATCCCAACTCCCTGTTCGGCCAGGAAGACAAGAAGGACAAGAAGCGCGAGATCGAAGAAGAGCAGCAGTTTTGGAACTGGGTGCAGATCAAAGCGTGGGACACGCCCAACTTCACCGAAGAGAAAGAGATCACGCCCAAGCGCGTTCTCGAATCCGTTCTGCAAACCGACTGGGTTCGACGCGCTGAGCAGCAGTGGGCGAAGGACGACGCGCGCTGGATCTCAAAGATCGAGGCCGAGTTCCCCGACATCTCCGAAGACGCATTCTTCCCCGTCTCGCTCATCGAGCAGGCTCAGGCGAACGCCGTCGACCCCGGATGGAAGGTCGAACAGAAGATCATGGGCGTGGACGTTTCGCGCTACGGATCGGACCGCACGGTCGTGTCCATCAACGACAACGGCAAGATCAGCATTATCGAGTCGTGGACGAAAAAGAGTACCCTCTTCACCACGAACCGAGTGCACCAGCTTGCGCTCGAACACCAAGTTTTTGAAGTCCGAATCGACGAGGGAAACGTCGGTGGCGCGATCATCGACAACCTGCGCGTGATGATGGGCTACAACTATCGCGTCGTCGTGATGAACAGCTCGAACAAGTCGCCAAACCCGAAGCGTTGGCTGAACGCACGTGCGTTCTGGTACGACCAGCTCAAAGAGGGGATGATGCTCAACCGGCTGCAACTGCCGAAGAACGAAGACCTCGAAAAAGAGCTGTCCGTCATGAAGTACAAGATGACGAAGATGGGTGCCCTCCAAATGGAGGACAAGGACGAAATGAAGAAGCGCCTGAAGGGGCGCAGTCCTGACTTCGCAGACTCGGTGGCTTTCGTTTCAGCAGACCTCTCGATGTTTATCGAGGGGTACGACGCTGACGGAGTGACTAAGCCGCAGGAGGGTGACGAAGATCGCATCGACTTCGGCCTCGACGCAATGATCCGTCAGATGTCGGGTGGCTTCTCTGTGTCGCCTGTGTGATACGATTTCACACGTGAAGCGCTCTAGTGATCGAGAGCGTGGATCAGCCAATGAGCAAGGCGTTGACTCTGATCGGCAGTCGCCTTGCACCGAAACCCCCCAGAAGCAAGCCGTCGCGGCTTTCATCGCCTGCGATGCAAACTGGGGGGTTTCGTGTATGCTGACCTCTCATCATCCATTTAGAGCGTGAGTGATGCCGAGAGCCCCGGGGTAGTAGCCGGGGCTCTCGTGTACCATGCAGCCGGAGGCAGCTAGCCGCCCCTCTGTGCTGTAAGCTCCCAGCATGCCCTCCTTCTACAGCAACCTGCGCGAAGGGCTCGGCTTCGGGCCAAGCCGCGCCACCGTGGCCGAATCCATGCTCGCACAGGCGAAGCAGGTCAGCCAGGAATCCATGCTCTACGTGTCCGAGGGCATGTCGCAGATCGCGCAGCTCTCCATGGCGTACGAAGACCGTGGCTGGATCAGGGTCGACGGCTTCGAGCGCGAAGGCGACGCTGGCACGCTCACTCTGAAGGCAGTGAAGGGTGCCGCCAAGAATGGCGCTGCGCTCGTCACTGGTAACCCGATCATGCACCGTGCAGCAGAAGCGCAGGCCGGGTATGTTCACGGCGACGGCGTGCGCATCACGGGCGCTGACAAGGTGATCAAGAACAAGAAGAACCGGCGTAACATCTTCTCGACGACGGCGATGCTCGAACTCGAACTGACGAAGGTGGCCACCGGAAACGTGCTGCTGTTCGTCGAGGACGACAACACCATCTCTCGCATCCCGTTCCACGAAATTCAGGGCGCGGTGTACACGCCGGACGACAAGTCAGAGATCCGCTACTTCTATCGCGTGTGGTGGGAAGAGTACACCGACTTCCAAACGCAGAAGCCGAATCGCGTCGAGCGAAAGATGCTGTACCGGAACATGGCGTACGACGCGCCGCGTGAAATCGACCTCGAATACTACAACGTGTTCGAAGGCGTTCTTGACCCTGCTTCCGGTGAAGAGTACGAGCCGTTCTGGGACGTGCGTGCACGTCGCATCGGCGGCGTCGAAGTCAACATCAACGGTGTCGTGCGTCACGTCGCACCGCACCGCATGGACGGCACCGCATGGGGGCTGCCCGACCTGCTGGCGGGCATCTTCTACGCCAGTGAACACAAAGAGCTGATCGAAGCAGCCGACAGCATCTACCGCGCCCAGTCGCAGTACGCAGTGCAGTACCGCTCCAAGACGCGCAAGGCGCTCGAAGGCGTGGCCGCTTCGCTTGCTGCACCGCCGCCCATCGACCCTGCCACTGGCGAGCCCATGAAGTACGGGCAGACGGTCGGCTTCGGCGACGACATCGAGATGCAATTGATGCAGAAGATCGGCGCTGGCATCGACTTCAGCAACTTCGATCCCATCGCATCTCTGGCGTCTTCTGCGCTCGGAATTCCGCTCGAAGTCGTTCTCGGGCAGGAAACGAAAGACACCACGATCCCGTACACCACCAAGCGTACGATGATGACCATTCGCCGCATGTGGACCGAAGTGTTCGAGGACATCTTCGAGTACATGGGGAAGAAGGGCGTCAAGATTTACTGGCCCGTGATGGACCCCGACCCTACGCACCGCCAGGTGCAGTCGATCTCGGGTGCCGTCGCCTCGAAGCTCATCCACCCCCACGAGGGACGCGAACTGTTCATCGACACGTTCGGCGTGGACTGGGACCCGAACGATCTGCCGACCGCAGAGGACTGGGAGCCCTTCCAGGGTGCGAAAGTTGCCCCGGGCAGCACAGAGGTCACGGGCAATGGAGACGGCCCCGTGACGCCCGGCCAGGGCCAGACGGGTGCGGTCGGCAAGCTGGCGGACGGTGACCACGAACTGCGCGACAAGGGCCAGCAGGATCACACGCGAAAGTGACGTTTCGCACGTCAATCCTCGTGTAGAGTTTCAGCCATGAAGGACAAGTACGGTATCGCGACAGAGCAGAGCGCAACGCTCGCTCTCGATCACGAGGTTGACCAGGCTGGACCTGGCGTCACCTACGACAACGTGATCATCGAGGGTGACCGCTGGGGCTCGTCGGGCTACTACCCCGCGACCGTCTTGGAGCGCGACGGGGCGAAGACGTTCCCCGCTGGCACGCAGGTTCACATCGACCACACCGAGGCCGGCAAAAACGACTCGGCTGGCACGATCATCGGCGAGCTGGCCGAAGACGCACGCTACGTGGAAGAGGCGGACGGCGCGAAGGTGCTGCGCGCACCGATGCGGTTCTACACCACGGGCATCTACAACGCGGCATGGGTGAAGGAGCGAGCAAAGGCGCTCGGCGTCTCCATCCGGGCCGGAGTGACTTTCATGCAGGGCGAGCGCGCTGGACGCAAGGGGAAGATCGTCACGTCGTTCACCGAGGGTGTCTCGGTCGACGTGGTTTCCCGTGCGGGAGCAGGCGGCAAGTTCGGTATGATCAAGGAGTCCGCGCGTCCTGCGCTGGCGGAGGAAACAGACACGAGAGGCAACACCATGGAGAAGGAAGAGCGCGACGCGCTGTCGCTGGCTACGGCCAACGCAGTCGCCGAAGCCCTCGCCCCCCTGTTCACCAACGTGACGACCGCTCTCGGCAAGGTCCAGGCTGCTCAGGAGTCGGCGAACACCCCCAAGGTGCTCACCGGCTCGGAGATCGCCAAGGCCATCGCCGGAGCGAAGCTGGGGGAGAAGGCCGCTGAGCGTGTCTGGGCCGCCAGCGAGTCCGAGGGCGTCGACATCGAGGCGAAGATCGCAGAAGAGGTGGCCATCCGCACGGAGGCCATCGCCGAGGCGCAGAAGAACAACGGCAACCTGCAGTTCGACGAGGCGGGCAACAAGATCGACCCGAACGCGCAGGAGTCCGCCGTCGCCGTCAAGGGCTGGGCGGTGAGCGAGTAATGGCCAAGAACGAGGTCTACCGTCTCGGGCAGTACGTCCCGCTCCCCGTCCCCGAGGGCACCAAGGCCGGTGACCCGGTGCGCGTCAACGGGCTCAACGCCGTCGCCGTCAGCGAGCGCAACAGCTACGAGGGCGAGTTCGGCGGACACGTCGGCGAAGCGTCCACCGACCTCGGTGGCGCGCACACGTTCAACGTCACGGTCAGCGGTGGCCCCCTGAAGGCCGGTCAGCCGATCTACATCAAGGCCGACAACACACTCGTCACCGTCGCCACCGACAACAACCTGTTCGGGCACTCGCTCGAATACAACGTCCCGAACGGTGCGCACGTCGTCACCGTCAAGATCGCCAACTGAGAAAGGAGGCAGACCAATGGTTTTCTCGCTCGTCAAGCTCCCTGAGCTGCAGGCGCACATGTCCGAAGCGGACTGCGCGCTCATCATCAACGAGGTCAACGAGGGCAGTCGGCGTGCGTCCGGGCTGTTCCAGGAGGCGTTCCTCCACACGGACCTCCCCCTCGCGTTCAACTCGCTCACCAACAAGCAGCTCATCCCGCAGTACGCGGCGGCTGAGCCGGTGCACGGTGAGTTCACGCAGGACGTCACCCTGAACGACCTGCGTCCGCAGGGCTACCTCGAGGTCTGGCCGTCGCTCGACAGCCTGCCCCGCACCGAGGGCGGCAAGGAGCGCATCCCCGGCAAGGCACCGAAGATCGCCCCGAACGCCGAGTACCCGGCGATCACCCTCGACGAGTCGAGCGTCGAACTGAAGCTCGACAAGTACGGTCTGCGCCTGCCGCTGACCATCGAGATGATCATCAACGACCAGCTCGCGATCCTCGCGAACTACCCCGAGGCGCTCGCCGTCTTCCTGCGTCAGCTCGAAGACATCGTGGTCGCGGAGGCGCTGATCAAGGACGACCGTTCCGGCGCGCGTGCCAACATCACGCACGTCACGGGCGACCCGCTGCTCAGCATCGACAGCGTGTCGGCTGCCCTGCAGCAGTTCAGCGAGATCAAGGTGAACGGACGTCGCACGAACCTGTCGCGCGCCCGCCTGCTGATCCCGCGCACGCTCGAACAGACCGTGAAGCGCCTCGTGTCGATCCAGTCGTACGACCAGACCATCGACGGGAAGACGTTCAAGAACGTCGGCAACCCCGTCTACGGCATGGCGTACACCGTGTTCGACGCGCTGACCGACGTGAACACGTCGGCGTCGGCCGGTCAGACGTGGTTCCTGCTCGCGAACGACGGTCAGCTCGCCGGACGCCCCAGCCTCGCCGCCGCGAAGCTGCGTGGCTACCTGCAGCCCCAGCAGTTCATCTCGTCGCCGAACGCGCTCACCCCCGCTGGTGGCATGGCCAACTGGAAGGATGGGTCGTTCACGAACGACTCCATCGAGTTCAAGGCCCGCCACTTCTTCGGGTCGAAGCTCGTCCTCGCCGAGGGCGTCCTGGTGTCGGAGCCCACCGTCGTCTAGTCCCAACCGGGGCAAGGCCAAGTAGAGCCCCCTCTGTGCTGAGCGATCAGCCGGAGGGGGCTCTTCCTGTATGCTCGGGGCATGGCCGTCTCCGACATCTCTCCCTCGCTGATCGTAAACGAGCGCCGCTCGTTCGCCGAGTACCTGTGGAAGATCGCGGGACGTGAGCTGTACGTGTGGGACGCAAAGGTCACTTACCGCTGGAAAAGTGGGGCCACCCCCGTAGAGGGGCAGGGACTCGTTCCACCGACGATCCGCCCCGGAAACGTGAAGAACTCGCAAACGAGTCCCTTGCAGTTCTTTTGGAAGATCAAGGACAAAGACCTGTACGTGTGGGACGCGCGCGTAGAGTACCGCTGGACAATTGGCTCGACGCCTGTTGCTGGTTACCCGCAGCCGCCTGCTCGCAAAACGAAGCAGTACCCCGGAATCAAGGGTGCCGTTACCCCGCGCGCTCTGCTGTGGCTGATCCCGGTGACCGGTATCCTCCGCTGGGATGACAACTCGGTGTACACGAACGCCATGCGCTTCATCCGCAAGACCATTGCGATGCACGCATGGACGGGCGCTGTAGATAACTCTACCTCGACGCGCAAGCTGCCGCTCGGCACGATCACCAACGTGATCCTGAACCCGGACATGTCTGCTGCGTTCCCTACCGTAACGAACGCCTACCGCGCAAAGATCAGCAACGTCACGCTTGCTGCGCCCATCGGCCAGACTGCAGCCGCAGCACTGGTCGAGCAAGACTTCGCTGACGCGCCCAGCATTTACTACGGCACCACGCCTGGCGGATACCCCGCTCTTCCTGGACAGCGTTGGCACAACAGCGTCAAGATCGCACCTTCTGCCGGTTCGATTGGCGCACGCTCTTACACGTCGCAGACGCGTTTTTACGACTCCGCTGGTGGTCAGATCGCAACAGAGTCCGCCTTCTCCAAAGTTGTCACCACGGCACCGGTTGGCGTTTTTCACCGCTGGGCTGGCACCGCTGACGCTTCTGTGTCGGAGCGGTTCGAAGGTGCCGCCGTTCGGCGAAACGAGGCCATCGACCCGCGTTACACCACGCCCAGCGTCTGGTACTCCAACCCGAAGGGTGCTTACGACTATAGCGCCCAAGGTGCAGTTCGCATCTTTGCGACTTCCGCATTCGTCAACGGCGACATTGCGACATACCCCTCTGTCGCCATCCCCCTTTCGCCTGGCGAGACGCGTTCGGCGCGTTACCGGGTCCGAAACATTGGCACGACCAATGTTTCCGTATACGGGACAACCCGCGTGTACGGCTCTACGGTTAGCGTGGACAGCGCCAGCACTCCGCTGCGAACTGTCGCGCCCGGGCAGGTCATGGACGTTGTGATCCCTGCCGTCACGGCAACCGCTGCGACGCTTCTCGGCTACCGTCCGTTGCTTCGCGCCATCATGGATGCGGGCGGAATGATTGTTGTCGACCAGCCAATCTTTGAGGCGACCTCGGCCAACGGAGCGCCGGGACCGTACTTCGATGGATCTTCGCTCGTTCCGATTAGCGGAACAGCAAACCGCTGGGTTGCCGCAACGAATACATCTCCGTCCGAGCAAATCACCGCTACAGGCAAGAGAACCAACCGGGCGACGAACCCCATCAACGGTAAAAGCACTCTCTACTTGGGCGCTTCTCGCGGCACCCTGTCACAGGGTGAAGACTTCTGCCGAGTAACGATCACGGACGCAACCGCTGCGATCAACGCGCAGAGAATCGTCATTGGCACAGCTTCGGGCGTTGGCGCAATCGCCGTTACTCCCGGCGAGACGGTTACGTACTCTGTCGAGATTCGCTCTTCGAGCGCGCAGCCCATGAGCATCATGACTTATTGGTACGACCGAGCCGGAACCTACTTGTCGCTCATCGAACACACAAGGGTCGCAGCTACCGCAGCAATCACCTTCACCCGTCACGAAATAACCACGGTCCCTCCTGCTGGTGCAGTAACCATGCTGGTGTACATCGGAACTGGTGCTGGCCCCCGAGCAATCGGAGACACGTTCGACATTCGCAAGCTGATGATCGGCGACAACGGCCTCTACTTCGACGGCTCTTCCGCATCCGACGCAACACTTCCCACTGGACAGGCACCAGCGGTTCAGGCCTCCATGTCGCACATCGCACCGGCAGGAACTGCAACAGTCCGGGCTCACGTGCAAGGTCGAACAGATTACAGGAGCAGTCCTGTCGACGGTTTCTACCTGGACGAATGGATGCTGGCCGCATGGCAGACCGACGAACTGGTGCCCTTCTTCAGCGGTCGCACCCCCACCACGATCAGTTAGGATCATCACCATGGCCGACCAGCTTTACAAAGACCTCCCCGCCGACAGCGCACTCGGGGACGTCCGCGCGCTCATCCCCGACATCGAACAGCTCGGTGACCCTCTCGATCCCACCGCCGAAGACAGCTACATCTTCGACGACGACACCCTCAACCGCTACCTGCGTATCAACTCGGGCTCGGTCAAGCGCGCCGCCGCCGACGCGTGCGAAGCACTCGGCACGAGCGAGATGCTCATCCTGAAGAAGCTGATCACCGAAGACCTCTCCACGGACGGCGCAACGCTGGCCAGAGAGTACGGCGCGAAAGCACAGAGGCTGCGCGCACGGGCCACGCAAGAAGAGGACGACGAAGCAGGCGACGGGACCGGCTTCTTCCGCATCGGGTACTCACGCAGGCCGGTCCCCTTCGACGCAGAGCGGATCGCGCGCGGAGGGTTCTTCTTCTGATGCTGAACACACGCAGCGTCTTCGACCCCCGATTCAGCGAAGCGTTCGCCCGGACCGGCCAGGCAGCCATGACGTCCTCTGTGCTGGTTCGCCGTCGCAAGCCCGAGGGGGCCGCAGGAGCCGCCGAATGGGACTACAGCCTCGGCAAGTACCGAGGCTCTGACTTCGTGACCCTGTGGGCCGGTCAGGCCCGCGTCCAGCCCAACAAGGACTGGCGGGCCAAGTCCTACGAGTTCGCCAACATGACCACGGCCATGCAAGCGTGCAGGTTCTCGCTTCCGCTGATGGACGGTGTGTGGAATGGAGCCCTTGCAGAAGAGCAGCGCCATTTCGAAGATGAAGATCAGATCATCATCGTGGAGAACTTCTTCCCCGGACTGGACGCCATCAAACGCTTCACGTTCATCGTACGCAACGATCTCATTTCCGGCAACGCTGGCCTTCAGAACATCTTGGCCGACGTAGACCTGAAGGGGGGTATCAGCCGTGACCATTCGTAGCAACGCGTTCGGTTCGCGCTTCGCCGAGACGGAGAGGCGAGCAAACGAGTCGTTCGACCAGAACCTGGACGACGTGGAGCAGATCGTCGATGACGTCATGCAAGAAGCTGCCGACATCGCACAGGACGTAATCTTGCGCAACGGTGTTCGTGACACCATCCCAAACAACGAAGGCCGCATCGAGTCGGAAACAATGTTCGATGCTGTGAAAAGTCGCACGCGTCGCACCTCGCGCGACCGCATCGTTGGACAGGCCGGTTGGATTCCCGGCGAGAAGATCGAGCCCTACTTCGGGTTTCAGGAGTCCGGCACGCTCGGGCGCGGCGAGGGTGCAAGTCCTCGCGGTATCCGTCCCATGATGGCGATTGCCGAAGCAAACATCTACGCACGCGACAAGCTGCGCGAAAGGCTCGGACGATGAGCGACATTCCACGTTACGCAGAGACGTCTATCGAAGAGACGCGTCTCGACATCATGGCACGTCTTTCCGGCTACGCGCGCCTGAAGGGCATCCAGGCATTCCGTGGCCCACTGACAGACGGTGAGTACGCAAAGACCGATCCCGAAGGTTTGATCAACGGATACTACGTTGTGAACTTTGGTGGTCGCGGACGCGTGGCCGGTTCGCTTCAGGGCATTACCGGCACCAGGAACGATCTGCGTCGTTTCATCTTCGGAGTGGAAGTCTACGGACGCGACAGCGTTTCCAAGGACCGAATCTCCGACGACGTGTGGGATGCGCTCGAAGGGTACGAGCCCGTGAACTGCGGCGAGTTGAGCGCAGAGAACAGCGGCAAGATCGCCAACCCGCTCAACGTGAAGCAGAACATCACGCGCGAGGGAATCGGCATGATCTTCTACTGCTACGTCGGCACCACGACCCCCTGACCCACTCCCATTCCCCCCTGAAATATCACCAATCACAGATAAGGTTGAGCCCATGGCTGACAACGAGCAGATGTACCGTCACCCGGTCACGAACCGGGTTCGCACGAGCGACAACCCGACCTACATGGAGCGGGCCGGATTCGAGCCCTACGACGGCGAGATCGAGATCGACAAGACCGGCATCAGGACCGCCGACATGTCGCTCGCCGAGCTGCAGTCCACCGCCGAGGCGGCGGGCGTAGCCAAGTCCGGCACGAAGGACGAGATCCAGTCGCGCCTCGCCGAGAAGGCTGCCGCGCCGTCCGGCGACACCAAGACCACCAGCGCCTCCGCTGGGGACAAGAAATAACCACCGATCCCCTTTAGGAGGGAAAAGTACACCATGAAGAAGATGATGAGCCCCAACACCACCATCGTGTGGGTGGACGAAGACGGCGTGGCCAACCCGATGGCCCCGACCGTGACCGAGCTGGAAGCCGGTCAGAACATCTCGTGCGCCATCGTGCGTGGCTACACGCTGAACCCGACCAGCTCGGACACCGACGACACCGCGTCGATCTGTGACGAGGGCAACGTCGAGACGCCCACGTACGACAACTACGAGGCCAACCTGACGTTCTTCTACGAGAGCGACGACAGCGACACCACCTCGGTGTTCAAGATCGCGACCGACCTCTTCGAGAAGAAGGGCGCGCGCGGCTACCTCTACCGTCGCATCGGCAAGAAGAGCAACGTGCCCTTCACCGCGACCGACACCGTGGAGGGCTTCTTCGTGCAGTCCGACAACCCGCAGACCATCGACGGCGGCGACAGCGGTGGGCCGATCCAGCTCACCGTTCCCTTCCTGCAGCAGGGGCTCTACATCCCCAAGGGCACGAAGGTCGTCGCGGGGTCGTAAGTAGCGGCACGTCGCACGAGCGGCTACACTGGTGGGCGTCATCCTTTCTGGGTGACGCCCACCACACTTTTAGGAGAGCATCGTGTCCGACGAAAACGCAACCATCCCCGCCCCCGTGCAGGAGTCCCTCGACAGCTTCGACCTCGCGACGTGGCTCGACGACGCGCAGACTCCCGAGGACACGGTGGTCATCTACCGTGACGGCGTGCGTCTTCGTGAGCTGAAGGAGCTGACGGACTTCGTGCAGGGCGTCGACGAGATGCGCGCCATCAACCAGAAGAAGGACAAGCGCGCCGAGCCGACGAGCATCGCCGACGAAGCCGACGACAAGGCCGACGCCGCGCGTGAGCAGATCGTCCTCCTGCGTGAAGAGCTGGCCAAGACGGCGCTCACCTTCCACCTGAAGGGCATGTCGCCCGGCGAGCGCGAGATCCTCTCCAAGAGCATCGCGCGCAACCTGAAGAAGAAGGCACCCACCGAAGACGAGGACGGCCACGCTGGCGGCGTCGACCACCCCGACTTCCAGGCCAAGTTCACGTTCGACTTGGTGGCGCGCAGCATCGTCAAGATCACCAACGCCCACGGTGCGGTCGACGACAAGAAGAAGAAGGCGTCCGACATCGAGCTGATGAAGTCGAAGCTCGGTGCCGCTGAGTGGGTGCGCCTGTCCAACGCGGTGTACGACATCACGTACATGGCGTACGACGTCGACAAGCTGATCAACTCGGATTTCTCGTAGAGGCGCTGACGCGCCCGTCGCAGCGCGTCTACCAGCACCTGTTGGGGGTGGCCGTCGAACTGAAGACGGCCCCCTCCTTCGTGTTGCTGGGCAAGGGCAAGAATCCGAACACAGTGAAGTGGTCGATGAAAGACCGGCTGCTCTTCGCCTCTGTGCTGCAACTGAACTCTGAGAAGTGCCCCCAGTGTGGTACGCCGATTTGGCTGGGCCACACCTACTCGAACGAAGTAGAGTTCGAGGTGAAATATTCGATCTGCCATGCCTGTGAAGAGAAGGCTGAGCAGACGAAGGACGTCAAGCTGGCACCGGGTGAGTACGCCCATGTCCATGCTGTCGGCGTGCCTGACGAAGAGGGTGGAGCGCCCGGTGCGCTACCATCGAGAGCAACGGGTTACGCCAAGATGGACGTGCCCGTGCATGGCCCCAAGGACTAGGAGATCACGTGGCACCCCGAGGTTCTGGCGACGACTCTCTCCGGTTCGACGTAGAGGTCGACGCGGCCCAAGGTCGCAAGGAGCTGCGCGACCTGCTGGCCGACATTCGCCGCCTCGGTGCCGGTGCCGTCGAGACGGGCGGCAAGGTCGACGACTCGGTGTTGGCCACGGCCAAGTCTTACCGTCAGCTTGGTCGTGAGATCGAGCAGGTGTCGCGCATGGACCTGGCGATGGAGCGGTCGGTCCAGGCCGCTCGGGCTCAGACGGCACGCACCAAGGCTGCCAGCTCGAACGCTACCACCGCTCAGGTCAACGCCGTTGCCGCGCCCGCCCTTGCGGCCAACAAGATCGACCTCGCTGCTGAGCGTGTGGCCACGCAAGAAGCCACCACTCGCGCAAAGGTTCGGCAGGCCGAGAACGCGGCACTGAAAACACAGTCCGACCTTCTGCTGAACAATGCGCGCATCGAAGACCTTCAGGCACGCGGCCAAGAGCGTCGCATCGGTGCCGCCGAGAAGTCTGCGCAGCGAGAGATGGCTGCGCAAGCTCGTGTTGCCGCGCAGCAAGATCGCATCTACAACGACTACCTGTCGCACCAGGCGAAGCAGGGCGCTGCCGCAGAACGTGCCGCACTGCGCGAGGTGGCGGCGAAGGAAAAGGTTGCTGCGCAGCAGGACCGTATCTACAACGACTACATGTCGCAGCAGAGCAGGTTCGACAACCGCAGCCCACTGGGTGACGGTGCGGACTTGGCCGCGACCCGGTACGCGTTGTACGACGTTGCACAAACGGCAGGCATCGCCGGTCTGGCAGTGGCGAGCATCGGTGCCAGCTCTGTCGTCATGGCGTCCAAGTTCGAGGCGTCGTACGCCGACGTGCGTCGTGCTGCCGAGCTGACGGGCGAAGAAGCCGCCAGCGTGCAGAAGCAGCTCTTGGAGATCAGCAACACCGCTCCGGTGAGTTTCGAAGACGTTTCGTCCATCGCCACTCTTGGCGCACAGATGGGTATCGCGTCGAACGACCTGGACAAGTTCTCGTCCACCGTGTCGAAGTTCGCGGCCACCACGGACGTTACGGTCGACAACGCAGCGCAGAGCTTCGGTCGCATTTCTAACCTCCTTGATGTGCCCGCCGACCAGTTCGACAAGCTGGGTTCATCCATTTACGAAGTCGGCATCAAAACCGTCGCAACTGAATCTGAGATCCTTTCTACCACAAATCAGATCGCAGGTGCAGCAGCGGCGTACAACTTCACAGCAGACGAGGTGGTTGGACTTTCCGCCGCGTTCGCTTCGCTAGGTGTCGCACCTGAAGCTGCGCGTGGTTCTGTCACCAAAATCTTCGGTGACATCGAAAAGGCCGTCGCTAAGGGTGGCGACGACATGAGCGAGTACGCGCGCATCCTGAAGACAGATGTCGCCGGTGCGCAAGAGCTGTGGATGAAAGACCCAAGCGCATTCTTTTCCCAGCTCGTGCAAGGCCTTAGCGAAAGCAAGGTGCTAATCAACGATCTCGAATCTATTGGCATCAAGGACCGTCGCGACACCAACTTGATGCAGCGCCTCACGGGAAACCCCGAGCTGCTCATCAACGCACTCGACGTGTCCAAGAATGCGTTCAACGAAGGCACTGCGCTTGCTGATGGTTACGCCGTCACCATGGAGACACTGGCCGCGAAGTTCACCATCTTCATCAACAACCTGAAGTCTCTCGCGGCGACGGCTGGTGCGCCCCTTCTCGGTCCCCTTGGCCTTGTGCTGGACGTCCTGTCGAAGTTCATGGGCCTGCTCAGTGACGCTCCGATCCTCACCGGGTTCATCGTCGTCCTGTCCCTGCTGGTCGGCGGCTTCCTCCTGCTGAAGAGCGCACAAGCTGCTGCCATCGCTGGCCTGCTGGCGCTGAAGTTCGTCATGGATCAGATGTCGTCCAGCACAGGGCTCACGTCGATCTCGTTCCGTTCGTTGAGCGTGACGCTGCGTACGGTGGCTGCGGACGCGGGTATCACCCGTGCGGCGCTGTTCGGCGTGAAGGGTGCCACGGACGCTGGCGCGGTGTCGGCTGACGGAAACAGCCGAAGCATGCGTGCGATGGGCTTGGCCATGCGTGCGATTGGTGCCATTGGCCTTGTGGCCACTCTTGGTCAGATCGCGTACAGCTTGACCGAGACGTACCTGAAGTCGCAGCAGGCTGCGCAGGGGCTTCGTGATGTTCAGGATGCTACCGGCGAGATCAGCTCGGACACGTTGGTGGCCTCTGCACAGAAGTCGCTCGAAGCTGTCCGCATGTTCGAAGACCAGTTCAACGGTCGCGGTGACATGTTCGAGCAGATCAACGCGCAGGTCGGCTCGTTCTTCAACCAGTTCATTAACGCTCTGCCTGGCATGAACAACGCCAATTCTGAGCTGGAAGCTATCGACCAGCGCCTGGCGTCGATGGTCAGCTCTGGCAACGCCGAGAACGCTGCTGCACTGATCGAGCGAATGGGGCTCAGCACTGAAGAGGCCGCTGCTCGCTTCCCGGGCTACGTCGAAGCCATTGCCGCTGCTGACGACCCGCTGATGCAGGTTGCCGACGCTGCTGATGAAGCAGAGGGCGACATCAGTTCGATGTCCGACGCGCTCGATGACCTGTTCTCGAACCTGAACAGCGCATCGGCATTCGGCGACTCGATCCAGCAGTTGTTCTCCGGCATCTACGATGGCGGCACTGCGTTCGACTTCCTTTCGGAAGCGGGGCGCACGAACCTGGCGAACCTGCAGCAGGCCATGGCGGACACCATCGCCTACGGTCAAACTGCCGGGCTGAGCGCAGCCGACTCGTTGGTTCCGCTGTTCGCGCAGCTTCAGGCGTCCGGCGTGGACACCGCGACGCTGCTTCAGGTGCTTGCATCGCAGCCGTACGAGTTCACTGCCGACCTGGACATCTCTGCCGTGCAGGCCAAGCTCGCGGCCATCGGCAAGATCACCACCGGCAGCTTTGGCGGAAGTGGAAAGGGTGGTGCCAACAACGCGTTCAGCGGCCTTGGTCAGAACGTAGGCATCCTCGCGAACAACCTGAACCGTGCCGCAGTTTCCGCTCCGAAGGCAGCCAAGGGGCTGAGTGGCGCGGGCAAGGCTGCGAAGGCAGCGAAGAAAGAAGTGCGCACGCTGTCCGACTACGTGTCGGACCTCGAAAAGGTGTTCAACGACTCCACCCAGTACCGCTTTGGCGTGCAGGATGGCCTCGATGATGTTCAGTCCAAGTGGGACGACATCAACAAGGAGATCCTCGACAACCGCGACAAGATGAAGGAAGCGCAGGACAGCGTACGAGACTACGCTGACGAGATCGCTTCGCTGCGCGCTGACATTCTTGGACTTCAGTCTGACATCAACCAAAAAGAATACTTCCTTACGGTTGCCGTGAAGTACGACGACCAGCTTCGTGCCGGTGACCTGCGCGCTGGAATCGCTTCAGATCAGGCGGACATCGCAAGCAAGCAGAACGACATCGCCGAGAAGGCGCGTCAGCAAGCAGAGGCGCAGCGCGTCGCCTCTGGTGCAACCGACATGTCTACGAAGAGTGCCGTGGAGCAGCGTGAAGAACTCAGCGCTCTGTACAAGACGTACCAGGATTTGATCTTGGAATACGCACGTTCCGGCATGACGCAAGGCCAGCTCACCGCAAAGGTTGCAGAGCTTCGTCAGGGCTTCGTGCAGCAGGCGATGCAAGCTGGTTACTCCGGGGCTGAGATCGGTCGTTACTCCAACGCGTTCGACGACCTGACCTACTCGATCAACAACGTGCCGCGTAACATCACTGTCGCCGCCAACACGAACCCTGCGCACCGTGCGTTGAATGAATTCCTGGCGCGTGCCGCTGCGTCAAAGGCTGACGTCAGCACCGGCTCGTCGAACGCGGGTTCCGCTGGTACGTCTGCTGGCCTGCAGTTCGCCAGCAATTTCAACGCAGCCGCCAAGCCGCTTGTTGACCAAGTTCTCGACGTAGGCCGAAACGCAGCGCAGAACCTGTTCAACTTGACCATGCCCAAATCGACCGGAAGCCGCAATAGTGGTGGCGGTCGATTCGCCGAGGGTGGATTCGTTCCCGGGCGCAACGCGTTCCCCTCTGGTGGATTCGTTCCCGGCAGTGCACCCACCAACCCGCAACGCGACAACAAGTTGGGCATGCTCCCAAACGGATCGCCCATTGCCCTTCAGGGTGGCGAGCCGATCATCAACAACGCAGCACGCTCCATGTACGGCGATGGAATGTTCGAAGCCATCAACGCGATGAAGTTCAAGCCGCAAGTTGTCGCCCCTGTCACTTACATGAGCGGAGGTGCACAAGAGACGATTGCGTACCTTTCCGCAGAGGACCGTGCCCTGCTGCGTGCCGCACTTGGACGACCCGTTGTCGCTCAGGTAGAGTATGTGGAAACCGCTCGTGCTGCCGCAGAGGGGAACAAGATCCTGACCCTCGGAGGGTGATATGCCACGGACCATGCCGTTTGGGTTCGCGAGAGGTTTCGTCGCACAGGTGCCCGCACCCAAACGAGGCATGACCGTCACGTCCAGCGGCTACTCGGAAGCCGTTGAGTTCGAGAACGGCGGCGCAGCCGTCGTCGACTCGGCGGGCAAGCACCTGACGTTCGGCATGCAGTTCTCGGGGTCCGCCGACGCACTCAACGGCATCGACATCTTCCGGCAGTTCGCCTCGGGCCTCTACGGTCGCGGGCTCATCGACTTCTCTGACCCGATGAACTACGACACGAACCTGCTCCCCGCGCACTGGGCAACACCGCACCTCGCAGAGCTGGGCTGGAAGCACCCGCTCGTCGGCGTATCCACCTACACCGACCGCACGCCAACTTCGAGCGTGCCCTACCGCAGGCTGTCCACGACCGTCATGGCAATGGATGCGAACGCCATCCCGGTGCACCGTTCGAAGTTGGCCACGATCCTGATTCCCCCGACGCACACGCTGTGGCTGGGCTTCACTGGACAGGCCACTGGCACCTCTGTGCTACGCGCACGGCCCATCGCTATCGGTGGAGCATTCGCTGCGACTTCTGACGTGCCGCTCGGTTCACCGGCGAGCCCAATGGCGTTGACCACATCTTTCAGCGGGGCGCTCTACCAGGCGGTTGAAATCTACGGCACGAGGACTAGCACAGCGGCTTCGACCCTGGCGCTCGTTTCGGGTATGGCGCAGCTTCATCGTACTGGCGTGACTCCTTTCGTGAAGCCTTTGCACGTTCCCGGCATGGGCAACACGGGAGTGCGTTTTGCTGACGGGGCTATCCCCGAAACGTACCAAATGACCAAGGGTCATTACAAGCAGCTTTCTACGAACTTGATTGAGGTCGGCGCATGGGGATGAAGTTTAGCACCGAAGAGCCTCGTGGCTCTCTTGGTGACGTCGCGAGTGGCTGGACCGTCACGGAGTACGCCACGCCTGAAGTGGTAAACGAGTCGTCCGGTGGCATCAACGTCGCCAGCGTTTCGGGAAAGCTTCGCGATGACACGATCTTCCTGACGGACAAAACTGTCACGCTGCAACACTACAGCGAAGACGACGCGAACATTTCCCTTGGTAAGTTGCGGGGCGACGTCCAGTCTGTCCGCATCTCAGGTGCAACGGCATCGGTGTCTGTAAACAGCATCATGGCCAAGTTGTCAGTTGACCGTACTGCAGAAGTGGTGGCCCCGGGTCGCCTGTTCGGCCAGCAGGTTTCTGCCGTTTCTTCACGCGGAGATTTCAACGGTTACTACGTGTTCGCTATGCAGGTCACCCGAAGCGGCCTGTACGTCTACGTCATCTCTGGGCCGGACGAGAACAACCCTAACCTTTTGTCCAAGATCAGCCTGGCAGACGGCAAGCTGGTGTGGAAGCTCACCACAATAGGAAACATGCGCAACAACACCATGGCGGTGTTGGACGACGACAGCGTTGCGTACTATGGAAGACTCAACACGATTCAGCGCTTCAGCGCATCCGGTGTTGCGCTTGCTTCCATTGCCGTGCCAGCCGTTCCTAACCTTGGCTTTGGTGGCACCATCAACACCACCACGCTCTCTGTTGACGAGCTGGGCAACATCGTTCTGGGGCGCAGCAGCTACGCCATTGCATCGGCCACGGCGAATGACTACCAAAGTTACTACCGCGTGATCAAATACTCGCCCAGTGGTGCCGTGGTCATGGACACGACCGACAAGATCATCACGCGCAACACTGCCACGCCAGACAACGCCATCTACCAACGCCCCCAGCGGCTCTTTGCTATCTCGGGCGAGCGAATGGTTATCTACGGCCCGGTCACCGCAGCCCAGTCTCGCTACCAGCAATGGGCTGTCTACAACGTTTCTGCTGCCGGTTTGACTTTCATCAAAAACATGAACGTCAGTCAGACCGCAAACGATTACAGCACCGCAGTGGTGAGCAGGCAAGACGCCAGCGGAAGTTTCGTCGTCGGCGCTTCGCTGATGGACTCTTCGGCTGAGCCGCTTGCTTCGTGGGAAGCTGTGCGCGCTAGTCTTTCTGCGCCGCTTGACAACCCGCAAACGCCTGCGCTCTTCATGATGGCAGGGATGACCGCCAACGGGCGCGTGGTGTACGGATCGTACAACTTCCAGTACCCGCTCGTGAGGCCGTACATCATCGACAAGATTCAGTTCGACGGCTTGCAGTCGAACCCGCTTCTTTCTGATGCGTTCTCTTACTACTTCGGGCTCGTGTTTCGTTCTGGCATAGAGGGGTACACGGTGGACTACAAGTCCACCATCAACCCGCCTGTAGTCCTGCGCGGGTGGAAGGGTAACGCATGGGACTACATTTGCCAGCTCTGCGTCGCCTATGGCGTTGAGATCGTCTTCGTCGACGAAGTTCCTACGGTACGAGACTTGGGCTCCACGTCTCTCGACATCAGCGAGCTTGCGATCTCGCCCTCTTTCTCGCCCACCGTGGTTGGAAACAGCAAGTCAGTCTCCGTTGCATACCAGCGCGCATCTTTGGTGTCGCAGGACAGCAAGCCGGGCTTCTTCTACTACAACCTGTTCCTCAATCCCACCGCCAAGACGAACACGACCTACATGCTCGGCCAGTACGCCGTGGTCGAGCGGCAAAACGGTTACGTCAAAGCTGGCCAAACAAGCTTCCAAGTGCGCCCTGATGGAGGTAGCGCATCCTCGCACGCTTTTTACGGCTACGAGAGAAACATCTTCTCGGGCGGCATCCCCAACACGGGTGTACCGCGTGCGGGCATGTCGGCCAACTCCCCCTACACTATTCGTGCCACACTTCACCTTCCGTCAGCACAGAAGGGTCGTGTTGACCGAGTGAACGCGCGACGCATCATTGTGAGCGCGAGCAACTCTGTTACCGGTCAGCAAAAGAAGTGGATGAGCGATCAGGCACCTGACGCTGCTGGCAACTACGACATCGTGATGCCGTTCTCTTTCGGTAGCGAGTTCGACCGCGTGGGAATCTACTTCATGAACGGCAGCGACACCACGCTCGCAAACTGGTACAACATCAGAATCTCGCTGAAAGCTCTTGCCGGGAACAACGTTCGAGAGAGCGACTTCTACGATGGAGACTCGCCGGGATGGCGATGGTCTTCCACCAGCGGCCTGTCGATCTCCACCTTGGAGATCCCTGCCACCGACCCGGACAACGTTCTCTACGACGCGCGCAAAGACGACAACCGTGTGTTCTCTGTCGCAGCTCGCAACCGGGAAGAGTACGAGGTGACGATGGACGCGTATCCCATCAGCTTCGCTCAGCCCCTCGTGGCCAACAGCTTGAACGCTCTGCCGGGAAGTTACTTCGTCAGTGCTGCGGACAACCTCCCCGTGCAGGCACTGCAGTGGCAAGACTACGGTGGCCAGGTGATCGTCTCTAAGGGGACCGAGCCCAACCAACTGAAGGTGCTGCTCATCGGACCGGTCATGGACATTCCTGGCACGCCGGGGCCGTACAAGCTGTCAGCTTCGGACGGTAACACGGACTTCGCATTCTTTAGCGTCATCGGCTCTGGCGTGCGCGTCAGCCCGTCGAGCGTCACCGTATCTACGGGTGTTGACAGCAGCAAGATCACGCGTGAAGACTCGGGCACGGTTGACAACTTCGCCATCAACACGCAAGAGCAAGCATATGATGCTGCATACGGTTTGGCCGACATTGTTGGTTCGCCTAGCGTTGAGCTGACGCTTGACATTCCTACCGCTCGCATTAGTGGGCTGGGGCTTACTCCGGGCGCAGTTGTCACATACATGGGAGCGAACTACCGAGTTCTTTCTTCTGTCATCAAGAACTTGACCACGTCACTAACGCTGAAGCGTTACACGTTGGTGTCCGACGTGATCAACTACTACGGTGACATCACGGTCGAGGCAGTGACCGCCTCGTGGGATGGGTATACTGGTGAAGACTTCACCCTTATGCCTTTCAAGACTGTGACGGGAGCAAGCTGATGGCCTTGAATGGCGAGCGCAACACCGACAAAGAGAATCAAGTTTACTTTCGTGAGCTTGAAACCATCATCGAAGACTTGCAGCGTCGCTTGACGCAAACTGAGCAAGCCCTTCGTTCGTACAGCAGGAGCTAGCTAATGCCCGTCACTCCCATCAGGAAGATTTTCAAGCTCGGGCTTGGAACGAAGTGGAACCCCGTCGTGGAGTCCACCACTCAGGCCGACAGCATCGAGGAAGCACTGAAGTACGCTCCCGTTGCCGTGGGCTCAGAGTCTGAACGTCTGGCGCTGTTTAGCAGCTCTCCGTACCAGGGTGCATCCGTTTACCGCCTGGACACGGGAGACACCGAGCGGTACTTCGACACCTACAACGCATCAAGCAACCCCGGTGGTCGCACCCCTGCAGGTTGGTACTCGGAGAACCAAAAGATCCGCACTGCCAGCTTCACGGCAACAGGCTTGGGAGCAAACAACAACACGCTCTACAAGATCACCAACATCATTCCCGTGGCAAGCAAGACGGTAAATAACGACTTCGCCACTATCCCGAGCAACAATGGAATGATCCGCTTGCGAGCGGGCCTTTACTCCGTCAGCGTCAGCATGCGCATGCGTACCAGCGCGACGGGTCGAACCTTGCTCGAAATCGTAGACGGTGACAATCCCGTCCAAGGCGTCATCACACGTGTCTCAATTGGCATCGGTGAAGACATGACCACAATGGTCAACGGTAACCTGTACGTCATCGGCCTGCTCAACTTGCAGATCGACTACCTGAAAAACGCAGACGCTTCAGTTGGAGCGCCGACGTTCAACTTCGACATCACCAAGATTGGATAACACCATGGCCACCATTAAATCCGACACGACCACCGCAGCGGGTGTCGCTCCGGCGCTCTCGCAGATCGTCGTCGCCGTCCTCGCCGCCATCGTTCCGGCGCTGTCCGACAACGTTCTCGACGGCCCCGAGGCGATCAACGCCGTCATCATCGGCCTCGGCGCGATCGGTGTCTGGGGCGTGCCCATCCTCAACGTCCGCTACGGTCGCTGGACCAAGGTCGGCGTCTCTGTGCTGACCGCAGGGCTCGTCGTCCTGGCCAGCGCCCTGACGGACGGCGTGAGCGCCACGGAGTGGCTGCAGATCATCCTCGCCGGGTTCGGGGCCGTGGGCATCGGTGTCGGCCCCGTGAAGACCGCACGGCACGCCGCCTGACCTGTTAGGCTGGCCCGGTAGGTTGGATCGACTGCCGCTGGGTTTTGCGGGACAAGCGGGAGTCGGGTTTGGAGACGAAGCCCCGAGGCGTT
>Ga0265780_10001975_pt1 | contig 28398 bp, 35 predicted proteins | sample P1T30metagenome_FD_192432 | JGI IMG/M metagenome (GOLD analysis project Ga0265780, IMG submission 192432) | Plant litter microbial communities from East Loma Ridge, Irvine, California - P1 T30 | ecosystem: Environmental > Terrestrial > Plant litter > Unclassified | place: USA: California...
TTATAAAGAAATTTATAAAGAAATTTATAAAGAAATTTATAAAGAAATTTATAAAGAAATTTATAAAGAAATTTATAGCGTGCTTCTCCTCTCCCCTCTCAGTCAAATCCACCCTCTAACTTCTACACCGTACAAAAGAATTGCAAATCCGGTCACTCTTCTGCAATGCTTGGAGTTTGTTCTTCCTTAGTTGTACGAGACATCAAGTCACGACGCTTCAACCGCCATGGCACTGATTGGCTGACTATCGTCATGAGCCTCTGGATCAAGAGAAGAAAAGCATACGACTTCTGCAAGTCCTGCCCGGAGGTACCGACGACCCAATACGGTGCACGATCAAGCATAGCCTGTATTTGTCGCGCTATCCTACATGTGGGGCCATGTGCATGAAAATGTGCCTATCTATTGCAACGGACTGATTGTGGAAGTCGGCCAGAATCTGAGAGGCTTCCTACAACAGTTCCGGAAAACAGCTCGGAGCGATGGTGCTTGGCTATGGGTAGATGCTCTGTGTATCAACCAGAACGATATTTCCGAGAGAAATCACCAGGTCGGGCAGATGAAAGACATGTATCAAGGCGCTGCGCTGGTGATCGCTTGGTTAGGCGCTGCGACTGACGACGATGTACTGGCGTTCCGTGCACTCCAAAACGATGGAATCACGCCTAGGAAGTGGCCATGGGAGGCATGGTACCAGCTCTTTCGCAAGCCTTACTGGAGACGCATCTGGATCATTCAGGAGTTTGTCTTGGGAGAAGAAACTCACTTGTGGTGTGGCGACCTAAGAGCAGACTCTGATAACTTTCTGCGTGTTGGAGAAGGAGTCGATGGTGTTCATACCGTACGAGAAACACTAGGCTGGAGGCTACTTATTTTAAGACGTCTATGGAGGTCCGACCACCATATCCATCGGAAACAGCAATTGGATCTGCGCAAGCTATCCACCTCTTTTGCAATGTCGAAAAGCACGGATCCGCGCGATTACGTATACGGCTTTGCAGGTATTGCCCGCAATCCATACAAGAAGGGGCATGACATCATACCTGATTATTCGAAATCAGCAGCTGAAGTACTGATCGATGTTGTTCGAACGCAATGCAAATGGGCACTCTCTAAGAATGAAATGTTGCGCATGGCGGAAAAATGCCCTTCCGACTTGACTTCCAGGATGAAGAGAGCGATGAAGACGCGATTAAGGATAGCAATGAAGAGGCAATTGAAGAGAGCGACGAAGAGGCGATTGAGGAGAGCGATGAAGATTCCAGCGTGGCGAATACCCAAGCTAGAAGTTTTAAATCGCTCGGACTCCACGAGCATACCGTCAAAGACATGATGCTAATTGCTAAGCTGTTCGATCACAACCAACAATTCAGCCCCTCCCAGCCACTCATCCCCAATCTATATACAAGAAGATCTACCTTTCAATACTCTTCTAGAGTGCCTCCGCCTTAAAACGCGGGGCTCGCGTTGCTCAGAAGCTGCACGAAGTAAGCCTGGAACCACGTTCCAGCCTCGGGCGCAGGCTTCAACGCATCTGCGTATCCACAGTGCGCATCGTATCGCACAGCAGTTGTGTCAGAGGTGCCATCGCCTTCACCGCCAGGCTTGACCCAGACGTATGCGTCGAGCAATGGGTCGTCAGTGACGGAGCTGGGTCGGATACCAAAACCGGTGCCGATGACGTTGCACCAGTCACCCCAGGCTTGCTGCTTGGTGGGCTGTACGCCGTTACGACCTAGGTGAAATCAATCAGAATGCTCAATCCGAGTGGTATCAGGAGGAAAGGCGACGTACTGGTATCTGTGAGGAAGTGTGCAGGGAAGCCATTCTTAACAAGAAGAGGAGCGAGCGCGTTGACGTATCTCTTCTCGTCGCAGTTGGTGTTGCCTTGAGTGTAGGAAGGACATGTGGCAACGCTCCAGGCGTTGTAGTTGGCGACGTTGGTGACGAGACCGCGCACTGCTGCTGGAGATCCCGCAGACTTGTAGAGCTCTCCGAACAGCTCGGCGGCAGGCTCGATGTTGGCGGTCCAGCCGAGCCAGCCAGCGTGACCGGCATCGAGGTACATGATGACGTTCTTCATGTTGAGCGTCTTGATGGCGTATTCGGTGAGAGTCTTGTATGCGGTCGCGGCGTTTGCACATTTGGCAACGTTGAGGTTGGTCACCAGGTTGGCCAGAGAATCAGGTTCTGCTCGAATTAGTAACATGACGCAGAACAACATCGTGTAGACTTACCAATGACAAGGAGGAAGGTGACATCGGAGAATTGCTTAATCTGGGCGGCGATCATGTCAATGTACTCTTGGTACATAGCAGTGCCGTTGTTGGCCAGCGACAATTCACCATTCGAAGACAAAGCAGCACAATCACGCTCAGGCAAGTCGTACACTACAAGCGGCAAAACTTCATTTGCGCCTGCTGCGTTGCGCTTCTGTACGTCATTGGCGAAAGTGCTGATGATGGGAACCTTCGCGCGGACATCGCTAAACGTATTTTTAGCTCCCAACATTACTCAAGAAGATATTCATCTACTTACAGCCAATAAAAGGTGCCAACCTTGGCAACATTGCTGGCTTTGGCAGCCAAAGCTGCATTTCCAGCTGCGACCAGAGCTGGAGCCGCCAAGTTGTTGATCTCGGAGGCGTAGTACGAGTTGGCGTAGAAATTTTTGCCCTTGAGCGGGTTTGAATCATCGCCTGGGGAGGTTGTTGCCGTGGCCGAGCTTCCGGTAGTCGAAGTCGCCGTGGTTGGGCTTCCAGCCGTCTTGCTGGTCTTAAAGGTTGTTGGGGCGGGAGCAGCCGATGTAGCAGCTGGAGCAGAGGTACCTGATCCAGTGCCTGGCAGACACTGAAAATAGTCTAAGTTCCTGTCAGCTCTGCCTTCAAAACGACCAAATCGTTCAACTATACGTACAGTCGTTGACCTTGGAGCAGTAGGCGCCTGAAACACAGGTTGTGCTTCCAGAGAAACCAGTGCCACCACCTGTAATGATGTGAGCTAGAAACAGACCGTTGGTAATATTTTAACTGACACTGCTGGTACAAGCTTGCCTGCGCCTTGATGGCTGGAGCCAGAGCGGCAACAGCGAGAAAAGAGACACCCCTCATAATGGTGATGGAGATAGGTTACAACACTGAGTGGAAGCTTGATGGAGTGATGTTGCTCTATAAAAGGGCAAATAACTAGGTCTTTATAAGCTTTGCCCAGATCTGATAGAGCTTAGCCAGCCGATCACATCCATTGCGGTCATTAGGCTCAAAGTGCCGTCAAGAGGTGTTTGACCCCGCGCTTGAGTTGAAGCTTGCGGAATACATGAGAAGATCTCCGTCTTAGTGAGGGCGAGTATGTAGCTCTCATTCTCGTTTCTGCTTACGGCACTGACCTCTTGGCCAATCAAGTCGCGTGCCCTGAGCAATAGTGTACCTTTGTAGAACGACAGGCAATATAACGTCATATATACACCAGGTGTATAGCAGGGATCTAACCACAAGCCAGGTTTGGTAGAACCGCTGAACCCGGGTTTGCGAAAGTGGCGCCGTGAAATATATCACCAAAGACAAATAGGAACATGACTTTGCGAGAAGCGAACACGATGACGACCGAGGTAACGGAATGTGGGAAATCTGCTCTGTGGTGTGACCGTGGGGTGAGCGAGACTTAATCTACATGTGCTCTATGTTAAATTGGGAGGTACTTCGAGAAGGGCTCGACGCATGAGTGTGCTTGGTCCTAAGCTTATTAGCTCTAGTGCGAGGCTTAATGCAAATGAAAAGGGTCGGGTCGGCTAAAAATATATGAATTCTGGGGTTCGACAGCCCGAGTCCAGGTCTGGCGGGGATATAGACATTAACCGGCGTTCCTTCTATAGGAGCTACGCCTAACAACACCGATCTGCATGTGAAGGAACAATGTGAATAGGAATGCACAGAGAAATTGAGGGTAAAGCAAAATTGCAAACGCAAAACATTGCTTCGGGCCGAACTTGGAACAAAGCAGGTGGTATACAACTGGTAGACTTTGATGGCAGGCTGGGCTATGTAAACTTCAAAACTGCAAAGTTGGACTGATGCCCTTTTTGATTCTGAATGAAAACGTAAACTCTTCTCGGTACGCATTGCCGAGTTGAGCGCCATGTGTGGTGACTCCTTCGACGCAGCATTGTGGTCACGCGTGCAGGTGTTCGGACTTGAGTGCAGGTGTTCGGATTTGAGTGTGGAGCCTCCTAGCACCTGTTGCGCTGTATGACATTGCATCGATTGCAAGTCCTGCAGCGTAGTTGTGACAGTCGGTCTAGGCTTCTACGCCTAAAGCCGGCTGCTCTTTTGCCACGCCATAGCGTGTACGCGATATGGTCCAAGTGTTAAAGATGTGAGCAAATGTGGCCGTGGTACCGAGCTGGTGTTTCCAACTGTGTAGGTCTAGCTGAGGTAGCACTACGCCGTTTCATGGAGGATGAAGACGTTGGAAATAACTTGTATAGTGTTGAGTCTTTGCTCATGACTGAACTTGTTGAGTATGCCAAGGAGAATGGATTCCAATCAAGTGTCTCCTGTCTTCACACTTACAATCCGGCATTCGGGAACTCTTGCTTCACCCAACGGTCCATCTCCTTTGGGCCAATGGGCTTAGTCAAAAACTCGTTTGCCCCGGCTTCCGCTGCATCAAGCCTGTCAGCTGGCGAGTCCTGACCTGTGACTATGAAGATCACACTTCGTTCCCGCTGGTGCTCACGCTCGAAAGCACGAATCTGTCGCGTTGCCTCTACACCGTCGCAAATTGGCATTTGCAGGTCCATCAAGATAAGATTGAAAGGCAGAGCGGCGGGTGGCTGCTGCAAAAGCGGATCCGAAATTGTTGTATGGTGGCTGGTAAAAATGCGGACAGCTTCCGCGCCATCCTTCGCAGTGCGATAGGGGATGCTGCGACGATGGCAGTACATCTCGAGGAGGCGGAGATTGACGCTGTTGTCGTCTACAAGCAGGGCCATTGGTTTTCCTGATCTTGAAGACAGGCGCTGTGGCGGTGATAACGCTCCTGTGTCGATTCGTAACATCTTCATGGACTGCTCCAGCCCAACTCCTGGGGTTGACGGTGGCGAGTTCGGTACTTCTCGCCCTGATACCGGCAGCGCAGGTCCGTCCGGCTGAGTATCTTCGTTCCTCGTGGCACCAGAGGTGGCTGTGGTAGCATTAATAGCGGCGCAGGCGAATTCTACTAGTACTGCGTCTGCTTCGCTCAACACCTGCTCCAGAATGTTCGGCAGGAACGGACCCTGAGCAAATATGACGTTGTTCTGACGTTGTAGCTTGTTATCTATAAAGCTGATAGGACTATGAGCGTACTCCGGTACTAAGCAGATGCCTACTTGATCTGCAGGAATGAGACCTATACTGGTGTATACCTCGTTCAAGTCAGGAGAAAAGTCTATCAGAATCAGAGCTCCCGATGGAAAGGGGGATGCATTGAAATCGCAATCCTCAAGATATCGAGTGAAGTGATGACCTAGCAGTGAGGGCGACTGGAAGCGGTGGAACGTTCTCGGAAGATGTTTGAGCCTGTCAGTCAATGGAGGTAGCGGGGGAAACGACGATGAACATATTGGATCCTGGAAGACGGCCCGGAACAGGGATCCTTGCCCCACTTCAGACCTCACTAGGTATACCTCGCCGTGCATAAGTGCTGCCGACTTGCAAGAGAGTGTCAAGCCAAGACCTGCGCCGATGGTGTGCACATCTAGTTTTTCATGGGCTTCGAATATACGTCCATGATCCTTGGAATCAATCCCGCGACCATTGTCTTCTACATCCACGGTGAGTGATCGGAAATCATCAGCAATGCACAGCGTGACCGCGACAATACCGCCAGGAGTATTTTGAACAGCATTGATAATCAGTGGCTGGATACAGTCGATTAGAAGGGCCAGATCAATCGTGAGTGAGTCGCAATGAGGAGGTGTGTTATGCTGAACGATGATGGATGGCCTGTCGCCAATCTCAGGCGGAAGTAGTGGGGAAACCTCCTTCAGTAGCGCCGACTCAATGTGTTCCAGTGTAAAAAGTGATGTCTTCCGCTCGGCCTCAGCGATACCTGCCCATTGATTGAGCTTGATAAGACTATTGACCGTCGAAATCAGCTCACGCGCCGATGTGCGTATTGTTTTGATGTACAAATGGGGATCTGACTGCTCCATGTTTGGCGTTGATCCCGGAGATGTTGTCGTTGTACTCGGCATAACATTGCGTGCTTTCAGCTCCTCTGTCAAGAGCTCGACGCTGCCAAGAATTCCGCTGTCTAATTGTCAGCAAAGCCGTTGGTATGTGTATGGGAGGTTTACTGTATTGGAGTCCTGAGCTGATGTGTAATACCTCGAAGGAAAGCGCCTTTGGCATCCAGTGCTTCTCGTAGTGCACGCCGTTGCCAATGCCGGCACAAGATTGCAGCGCAAGTCTGAATGAAGTTCGAGTCTAGATCGTCAAAGACGTACTGGAAGTCTCTTGAACCAACGGTAAGGAAGGTAGGTATGTCCTCACTTGCGCACTGAACGGCCACTACCCGGACAAGCCTTGACGCTACCATGTCTAAATGGTTATATTGCTCGATCAAGTGATCGAAGTGCTCGACATCTTCCCACAGGCCTTGCTCAAGCTCAGAAATCGGAAAGTCTGTTCCACTGTCAAGCTGAATGCGGCCACTCGTGTTTCGGTGAATCCCAACGGTCGCGTCTGGATAAACTTCTCGCACAGTTTCCATGACAGCATCCTCCATGTTAGCTCCGTCGTCGCACAGGTTCTGCAGACAAGTGGTCAATTCGGTCATGCGTCGTCGCTCCCGCTGGCGTCGCGCTCTAGCGCTCGTAACGATATCAGACACGATCCAGTCCGCAAGACGAGCTAAGGATCTTTGTTGCTCTGCTGAAAGCTCGGTTTGTGGTGAGTTCGAGGCAACGCAAAGCGAACCGAAAGCCACATGCTGGCCAAACTCTGTTTCGAAGCGCAGTGGCACACCGGCGTATGCGCGAAGGCCTCCTTCAGCAACGTGAGGAGACTCCTTGAAACGCCAATCCTCCACCATGTTCAACAACGAGAAAACAGTCTATGAAGGTTCAGCTATCAAATATAGCAAAAGTATTGCTTGCACCTACGCCTGGAGGTTGATTGACTGTATGCGCACACGTGCTCTCTCGCCGCGGCAGGATAGCTAGAGGCAATCCGACGGTCGCCATCCGCGTATAGGTGTTGTGGTTCAGTAGTCCGGCAATCACGAACTCCCAACCTACTGTTTCTTTTGCCAACATAACCTTCTCTTGCAAGCGAGACATGAGTTCCAGGTCTTGTAGGACACCACGTGTGTAGTAGAAGAACAAAGTAAGTCTCAATCTCTCATTGCGCGTCAAGACAGGAAAGAGATAACGGTCCGCAGCACATTGTTGCGGACATTCTGACCTTGCTGGTATTGGAGCAGGCGCGAAGAGTTGGCACTTTTCTGGATACACAGCATTCACGACCTCGGTGCTCCATTTCTCGAGAGGTTTGTCGGCGTTTTCGATGTCGAGGATGGGAGCGACATTTTTCGGCCGTGAGACTGGCGGAGCGTGTCTCGATTGAAGGACTGTTGCGTCTGCTCTTGGGAAGAACGAGTCGCGTCTGGGAGACATGAAGCGACATACACGAGAGGTGTCGATAACCTTGCCAAACGGGGTTCTCGAGTGATGTGGAGAGAAGCAACTTTTCGATCCCCTACGCTTGGCCGGATGTTGACCTCAGATCGGGCCGTCAAGTGTCAGGCCAGAGTAACGTTAGCGGGGCTCCCAGGTTTTCGGCAAACGCGCCCATCGCCATCACGATCGAGAATTGGCAGCACCATAAAACAGTCTCTAGTACTCAATAGAGCTTGAACTCTAATCGACTCAATGTTTGGTCGAAGCTCATCGTCAAACTTTAGAAGATGTGACAGGTCGCGTGCCTGTAATGCTCCCCTGCACATGTACCAAATTCTGCTCACGTGCATTGGCTTCCAGTCTTAGCAGCTCATACAGGATGTGTTCTGTTTGAACGATGCAACCTACCAAACGGTTGGGTGCAGTAGGTACAACTCGTGATTCCAGTCTGTCGGTTCACCTTATCGGCTTGGCCAAACATGTCCGGACCGACTCGTCCCTGAATGCAGTTGACTCGTAGATTGTGCGATTCGGTATTTGTATTTATCGGTAACGAAGCTATATATACACATGCTCCACAGTCGTCCCATTCAATGAAATGGGGATTTTGCTTTTCCACTCGATGCATTACTCTGAGTCTCGAACATGGTCTCGATCTGGGTGTTGACCGTAATCTTACCCGGTACGGCATGAACATCCCCTGGCTGTTGCAAGTGTCCGTCCGAGAACAGCGAGTCTTCAGATCCATTGGCCCTGTTGCGAGTGTTGTGCGATGAGTGCAGTCCGCCGCTGTTAGCATGGCTTGCAGTAAGGCGGTTCTCGTTCGCAACTCTTCGCGCAGATGAAAGCTCGTAGTGTCTGCCATAGCTGTTCTTGGATGTTCCCTTGGACGTGCCGGTGCCGAGAACGATCGAGCGCAGGGCTGGGAGACAGGTAGCGATGATGGCAATGGCGGTTTCGATCATGGAAACAGTGCACGTAAGCATCGTCTCGTTCCTCTTTGAGTAGTATGCTCGCACGACTATGGATTACTGTCAGCTTCGGCACTATTGTGGAGCTCGGTGGTGGTTACGCACTGCTGGCGATCACGACAAAGAAGCCAAGAGCAAAGATGCCGGCCACACCGATCTTATCTTTGAGCTTCATCTGGAGGCGTGAGACCATCGTGATGGGCAAACAGATGATGATGACATCTGTGAAGATGTTGACTATGACCAGACGGTCAGTTGCTGGATAGTGACGTGTAGAAGCAGCATATCAACGTACAGAAAATAGTAATCCAGTAGTTTATCTCTGAAGCTTTAGGGCTGCATTGATCTACACATGGTCAGAAGATATACGGGCGTGCCGCACGGTGCGCTCACAGTTCGGGTTCATGGACCATCGCTTGTCATGCGGATAGCACTGGAACATGATGTCGAAAAAAATGATCAGGTATGTGACGGCGAGTCCAGCAAGCGCGACATTGTATATGACGACCAGTCGTGAGCCTGGCGCTGCGAGACTCTTGTAGAAAAAGACCAGCGCAACCTTGATGGCCCAAAGTGAAGAAACGTAGAGCGTCGACCCTGGGATGATCATTTGCATGATTCCCTTGAATTGTTCTGGAGTTGTTTTCGACGGGTCACCGAGACCCAGATTCCACATGTGCTGCTGGATAGCAAGGTCGCCAATCAGGCAACCAACCGCGAGCAGGACGAGATAGTCGTCAATGCCCAGATTGCCTATCCTTTTCCATCGCGAGTGCGTGCGCAAAGCAACGAAAGGTAATGTCGCTACTGTACAGATGTACCACGATATCTGCCCCAAGGTGAGCAATGCATATTTACAGAATCACAGTGCATGAGTACTTACCACCTGCCCGAGCCCACTGTCGCCCATGTTGCTCTGCCTGTTGTTTGGATCCGAGAAAGAGCCGTGAGGACCCAGCAGTTCGCAGATTGAAGATCCACTCTCACAGATGTTGCAGACTCATAGGGAAATCGCCAGGAACAGGATGTGCGCGAGGGTTGCACAAGTGATAGACGGCGGGGCTTCCATGGTAGGCATTCAGTCTTGTACATTCTCCACACATAAACCCCTAAACTCGAAGTAAGAGAGGTCGCGGGTGTGTTAAGCCGTCCCGTAGTTTGTGGTATGAGGGGACGAAACAGGACCAATTACTGCACCTTCTAAACTAGAAAAGAACAAGCGTCAGGGCACATGTCGAGGTTTTGCCACAAACCACTAAAAGTTCTCCGAGCAACGGCAGGAAGCGACGAATTATTCATGCAGTTCCCTCCACATTCCCGAAAGCGACTTGGATCTAAGGGATCAGTGAGAAATCAAAGACTTCAGTTCGGCGTTCATGACACGGGCGGCGAACGCCCCCACATAAAGAATAGCATCTATTGAGCATCTCGGGGCAGCTGTTCTCGGTTGCTCTGTAAGCGGTGCTATGGGCACGGTAGGTAGTATGGACGCGCAGGGACGATGAATGCGACGGTACGGAGCGTGCCTCGAGGCGACAGGCGCGCGCTTTTGCCAAGGTAAAATTCGACCACGCGAGCATGCAGCCGCTGTGTTTTCAATGTGTTTTGTACGGCAGAAGCTAGATCCAGCTAGATCTAGGTGCATGCTGAAGAGTTTTAACGTAGCGGGCCGGTGTTTTGGGACGCCGGCCGAAGCAGGCATGAATCATGGGGGTTCTTGAGGGAAGGCGATTGGCATGACTCGCTTAGAATGCCGGAGGCGCGGAATACGATTCGGACCGCATAACGCCTCCACCAACGGAGATGAAAATACTCTTCCATGCATCTTAGCACCCTTCTATTTTGCCTTAGGGCCCATCCTGGAATATCTTCGGCAATTAGTAGTGGGAATGCTGGACACTGCACCGTGCAATTGGCGGCTAGAATCGATTCCACGTGGAAACCACGCCGAGTTTCTCCTCTATATAGCCATGTTGACGGCTCTTTCGTGATCTACAGGATGCATTCCGAACTTTATCCTCCATCCTCCAGCCTCTCTCCCTGCATTCCAATATGAAGTTCCCCCAGGGCTTAGTCAGTGGTTTGCAGAGCCTCTCGCTAGCCATCCTGATTGGGCAAGTGGCTGAAGTAGGTTCCACGCCGCTACCATCCCAGAAGACAGGGAAAGCAGATGCCACTGCAGCACTTCCCCAGGGTCCTGTGAAGGGCTATACCGACTCGTATGGCAATTCGGTCTTCCTGGGCATCCCGTTCGCGGATACTACTGGTGGGCAGAACCGGTATGTCTCGTATAGTGAACAAATTTCCCATCCTTTGCTTACAATCTTCGCAGATGGAAGGCTCCTCAGGATGTCAAGAAACTGCAGCCTGGTCAGACGTTTGATGCGACCAAGTATGGTCCTACATGTCCACAAGCAATCAGCGGGACGACATACTCACAGCAGGGTGAGGACTGCCTGAATCTCAACATCTGGGTGCCTGCTGCAGGATCCAAACCGAGACGTGCACCTCCAAGTCCTCCTCGAGGACCTGCAGGCGTCCCACCGGGTCCACCAAAGCCGCGTGCCTCCGGCCTCCCAGTATTCGTGTACATGTACGGAGGTGCCATGGTCACTGGCTCCAGTAGCAACCCTGGCCTCGTTGGCACTAACTTCGCTCGGAAGGGTGTGATTTACGTCAGCTTCAACACTCGTGAGAGTGTCTTTGCGTACCCCAACTCTGCTGAGCTTTCTGGCGTACAAAACTTTGGCATCCTCGATGTTGACAAGGCGTTGCAATGGGTGCGCGACAACATTGCTCAATTTGGTGGCAACCCTGACCACATTGTCTTTGGTGGTCACTCCTCGGGTTCTGTCCAGGTTGACCACTACCTCTGGAACCACCCTGACACCTGGCTTGCGGGTGCCGTCCAGATGGCTGCTAACGCGAAATCTGGCCCTGCTGTGGCCCCCACCAACGAAGCACTTGACCTCGTTGCCAAGGAAGTCAACTGCCCCACTGGAGCAGGCCAACTTGAATGCCTTCGCAAAGTCGATGTTTACGCCTTCCAAACGGCTACATTCAACTCATCCCTCAACACCTTCTTCACGCCTGTTGTAGACGAGAAGACACGCTACCAGGACTATGCCGCGCGATTTGCGGCTGGCAAATATGCTTCCCACGTTCCTCTCCTGACTGGTAACTCTGACCAAGAAGGTGCCATCTTTGGTCTGGTTTACGGTGCCATCAACAGCGACTTCAGCAAGTGGATCAACACTTTTGATGCTGACTCTGCGAACGTCCCTGATGATGTGCTCAAGGCCGCCTACAACCCAGCCGACTTCTCCAGTGTTTCCGCCATGAGCGGCGCCCAGTACGGCGACGCGCGCTTCTTCTGCCCCGTCGACTATCTCATCGACCTCCGTAGCGCGAAGCAGAATACATGGACTTACCGCTTCTTCACCGACTACGCGACCGGCCTGCCAGTTCCCGGACCCACCCACGGCACCGAGATCCCCTACTTCTTCGGCGGCAACGAGGCGTTCGCAGGCCTCGCTGTGACGAAGGAGCAGCAAGCTTTTGCCGACTTCCAGAACAACTGGTTCGTCAACTGGATCAAGAACCCGGCTGCAGGCCCTGGATGGGCAAAGGCCAAACCCAAGAACGGCCCCATTGCCAAGTTGGGTGTGCCAGGGAACGATCTTGCCATTGAGGTTGCCAACTCAGCTGACTTCAACGCAAGGTGCAAGCAGGCATACGACCCGTATCTACCAAAGTACCCAGTCATTCAGAGTGTGGTAAATAACATGATTAGGACGGTAGACGGCATGATTGGGAACTAAGAAATAGAGTTTCGGCATAGAATAAAATAACTTAATGATAATGCTCCATTCAGCTTGACCCGATTGGGTCGGCTCCACTTCACCATGACTTTGTTTTCTCCACCAGCAATACGAGGTTTTGCAATGATGTGTTAGTGTGCTGTTGAGATATGACTCGGTAAGCGATACAATGTTGAATTTTATTCGTGGAAGAAGTTCTGTCATTGAGTTGTCTCTTGCTCATATCCACTCCCTTGGTGTACAGATAGAACGTAAAAGCTTACGTCTGCTGCATCGTAGGATCTATTATCCATGATGTTCGGGTTCAACCAAAGCAATGGTCTGTACTAACCTCCTGTAGAATTCCTCGTATAGTGTGCAACAGTCGCCTTTCGAGTCGTTCTCTCCATGAACTTCCTCTAAGCCAAACATGAGGCCATTTTATTCTCACGCATTCGGGTGTAGGCGTTATATATGCAACAAAGACCTAGACTTGAGAGCCAATACCTCATCCTCCGACGCATGTCGACGATTGCTTGTGGATTTGCCGCATTCGCTGGCGTGGCCAGCGTCCAGCACACAGTTATTGGCCTTGGATGAATGGAGGATGAACCACAATATATCTGGACGTGAACAAACAGTCTCTTCGCTATAGTGTATGGGAGTGATTTGAAATCCAAGGACGGACAGTGTCCTTCATCGATACACGTCTAATGATCGAAGTCGTTAGGATCCCGTCGATGAATCGAGTCGATCGATCTGGGAACGCTAGCGATCGCCCACTCCTTGGTTTTCAATGTATCTTAAGCCATTCTTTTTTTGTTTTGCAACTCGTATTGGCCTGGCTACTTGATTGTGCGTCGCGCTGTGGGCAGAAAGACTTCGCGTGCATAAGCTGAATTACATATCCAGGAAATTTCCACACATGAGCAACAACTACGACTCAAAATTATACATGCTGTTGCTTATTGCACGCAGTGCTCTAGCCTGCTCGATAATCTCGAGGCTACTTCTGACGCACTAGTGCGGTCTGATGAAGATCAAATTGGAAAGGACAGCGATCACGTCCGCCCGAGGATAAATTTTGACGGTCTACAAGAAGTATCAATGGTTCCTGAAAGCCCTAGATTCTTATTCCTGTCGAAAAATCAAGAACCGTAGCTCCATGAGACATTCTCAAACGACAAAGGGTAGTCTACGTAAAGTGATGGGTACAGTTTGTCGGGGTTTGACGATTTTGACATGCTGTAGAACAAATCAGGTATGTTCTTGCATTAGTTTTCCATCATACATGTGAAGATGATTTGCTGACAAAGTAGCAGCTAGGTTGGGCAGAGCTGTTTATTCGCTGAGAACGCTCTTGTCTCTAGTGTGCCCGGCTTCAACGGCTACAACAGGCTTCTGAAAGATAGACACAGCCTGTGTTCAATCAATCGCTTGGCCTAGAGCAATACAATTAGTAGTCTTACCTTTTTGTGAGTCGTTCGATTAAAGGCGTTTTCGGGGACCCCAAGCCAGATGAAGTCGACGTTAGTGTATGAGCAGGTTCTCTCTATCCTTGGTTCTACTCAGTAGGTTCTTTGACGGTTATTTGATCGAAGTAGATCGCATCTATATACTACTTCATTTGACTTGCCTCGAATATGCGCTATTAGGCACCGCAGAGCCTAGGTTACAGTCGCAGATTCCTATTAATAAACGTATTAAGGCCTAAACCAAGTTAGGGCTATATTTACCTTTCTTAACACATGTGCAACGAATCTTTTATCAGTTTTAATCTCTATGTGTTCTAGTGTTTACAACGAAATATTAATGTATCTACACTAAAGACTTTGCACTACAAATTACAGCGGCAATTGCTTTTAATTGTTAGATATTAAGTATATCGTTTCGTATCGCTCTTAGAGTCTCTAAGGTACGCTAAACCTTTCGTGCTAAAAGTACTGCCTAGCGCCCTCTCGGGTCTACCTAGGTACTATAGCTTATTACACAGGTATATTATTGTCGAATCTAGTTTATCTAGTAGAGATAAATGTTAACCTAGATCGCTATATATAGCGAGACACACGAAACTACTGCGACTTGCAATTTGTACGTTAGATCTTCAATACCTAAAGAAGAATTACCTAACAATACTTTACACCCAATTCTAGCTCTAATTATAATGTTAACTGCACTTGCTACAACAACTGAAACTTTTCCACGAAGTAAGAAGTGCAGTGAAGCGCTCCCACCTTATCTCGCCAGTTGTAGTCGAATTTTTAAACACGGCACAAGCCGGGACTAAAGATTATTGCATCTGTTGCTTTCACTTACTGAGCACAGATACACAGATCCTTGAGAGAGCGATAAGCACAAAAAGCGGGGGCCTTGCGCAAGTGAGGTCAAAGCTGCAACAGGCGTCTAAACAAAATGACCAGTCACTTCTTCTATTTTCCTCGCTAACATCAACTTCGGGCTGGTGCTGCCTGTTGTTCTCTGTGACTAAAAGCGACTATAGTGCAACAAATGGGAGCTTATCCTATGTCCTGATACTGTGGGTTTCGATTGCGATGAGAAACCTCCGTCTATAGTTTCATGCAATCGGAAGTCCCTGCTCACAAATCGTCCTATTCGAAAACCTACAGTATCCATTTCAATGTTCGAAGGAGATGCGAGTTAGGATGACTGAGGGATGCTGCGACAGTTACCCATTGGGAAGCATGCACGCCACCAATAATGCACAGATCAAAGCGATGTGTTGAATTACTGTTTCGCTTAGCACAGAACTTACAGTGTACCGCGCTCATCTGGTATCGCGTAATTGTTCCTGACGGTAGGTCCCCGGTCGATCAGCAAGACTGCGCCGCCGCCTTGCATCTAACCGACCACCTGAATCTCAGCAGAGTCCCAACAAACTACCATGACGTAGACTGTGTAAGTAAACTTACGCAAGAATGGAATCTGCTTGTAAGGAGCACTTTCAAAACTAACGTTTTGGTAGTCAGCATCCATTTTGTCTAGAAATTGAGACGTAAAAGTGTAGAAATTTTCATAAAAGTGGTACGAAAGATGGCGGCCAAGCTTGTTTTTTCTGTGTAACACCAACATTCAAAGGGCGGCCTCTGTCTCCACCCCTGGTCCGCCGCGTGCCCTGATTTTTAAGGTGCCGTGGATACACGCGTTCACAACAGAGCAGTCTTCCCCGGCGGAGAGATAGGGGCGGAAGCGTGAGGGAAGCCGATCAGTGAAACACAAGGTGCGCTTGACGCTTTGGATCCAATGAAAGCTTTCGCGCGGTGCGGTGACCCTTTTGATCCAAATGCTGCAGCTGTCTGTACTGCTGCACTTAGACCGCTTTGCAATCTTCGCCATGCATGCGCGTTTCCGGCATGAGGCCGACCCAATACATTATGCTGGGAAGCTCTGTCTTTCCGGTGTATCCCTGTCAAAGCGACGATCGTAGGCCGAGACGGTCAGAGGTGCTTTAAGCTAGTAGCAGATGGTAGTAAAAGTTCTCGGGTTTAAATACCAAGATTTAGGGGTCGGGCTGTTCGGTCTCCATCAGAATCTGTCGCCCTGATTCCTTGTCAATCCTCACTCTCCATCTTTTTACCATTATCACCACTGCCATCTGGCCCCTCCCTGTGTTTTATCTGTCGAGCAGTTCTCTAGTAGAGTTCGGGTCGTCAACACTTGAGCTTTTCAAGGTGCTCCACAACTTCCACAATACCAACACGCGGCCTTCCAGACACTCTTTAAGCCATGTCTTCAAGAATAGGTCCTGCATGGCCTCCATTATCAGCTGATCCAAGTGCGATAATGGCCTGGTGCCTAGCTTACGACCGTCCAACACCATTCTACACTCAGCGACTAGGACTGCGCCACAAAGAAGCCCTTCCTAAGAACAAGGGAAGACCAATGTTCGAAGGCGAAGTGGCTCTTGAGTGTAATTGTCTTCATAAGAGGATTATGGAAGCAGTGCAACGCATTGCTGACAGATATCACACCAAGGAGGAGCTCGAGACTGCTGTCAAACTGCAACACGACTTGTCGATCGCTGAGACGACTAGGCCATTGCTGCTCGACGTAGGGCCCATCATCTGGAACGATTCTGGACCACATCAGACAAAGATAGTGCCACATCAGTACCCGCGGCACTTGAAATTCGGGAACAAGAATGACCTTGAAACGTGAGCCTCCCAGACTAAGTGTATTGACAAAAGCTAAAACTCCCCGACCAGTATCATGCTTTATGTATATTGCTGGATTGTCGGGCGTGTCACTCGCGCGCAGGCCAATCGCAGAGTAAGCAGAAATAAGAGGGCAATCCGAGATGTCTCCATGTCATCATCAGAAGACAAGGACCAGGATGATATTGATGCTTCTGGAAACTCCGACGGATGTCTAGCGAGTGTCTTTGACAACGGCCAGCCTGGGACCAGCAGGTATGGACGTCGTATAAACAACCCTTCGGTACCTGTAGCCTCAATGCTACCCATGGAATCCAACAAGACAACATCCACGACTCGTCCAGGAGTTACTCAACTAGGCGCTGAAGAATCAAGCCATACGGTGGCATTTAGAGATCGAAGTAATGCTCTAACTGACGGCGACGATGAGTCTGGTACGTTTCAGCCGGATCGTCCTACCAGCCTAAGGGGCGTCAGGCTACTCCACGATCAATGCTCCTTTGAGCAAAAGGTTACCTAAAGCAAATCATGCATCCCTGACGCCAGGCCTGATTACAAGAGTTAAAGCCCATGAGCTTGGCACCGAGGGAGAGGCCGGTAATGCATCATATCCGTCCCCACCCCTATTACAACCGGATGAGCTGGACGAAGCACCGAATGGTCCAAACTTTCCGAACATATATCCCGGCGGCTCAAGCAATCGGAGCAAAGCAACTTTGGCACAGACATGTCAACAATCAAGCCGATCGGCGGCTTGATTCGCGAACGTGCCACAGAAAGGGACTTGCACGTCTTCACGGAGCATATTGTAGAACGTGCACGCTAAAACAGGAAATAAAACTAGCTGATCGGCTTGATTGGCTTGATTGTTGACATGTCTGCTTTGGCAAGCAGTACTAGCCATCCCAATACCGGAACCATAGCTCAAACCCAGCACAACGACCCCAACTCATGCTCGCCGGCCAAAGAGGATGGATCTACCCCGGCGATTGGGCGCAAAGGTGCTGCGTCTGACAATGAAGATCAAGACAACGACTCTGTGCAGGGACTTGAGGTATCTCGAGCGGAGACAACGCATGAATGCCGTAAGACAACTCCTTCCATACCACAGCGTCGTCTTGTAGTGCGCCTCAAGCTCACAATCCCACTAGACGACAATGAGTATGACAGAGATGTCAACAATCAAGCCAATCAAGCCTCCGGCTTGAGGCTTGATTGGCTTGTTTTTAGAGGTGTTCGCAGCTTAATTAGCTCGATTATTTAGTTAAAATTGGAGGCTTAATTGAGGATTGATTAATTAGCTTAATAAAATAAGATATAGGGTAAATATAGAGCAGAGACCCCCTTGCTAAGGGCTTCATCTCCGTACTGCCCTTATCGATAAGATTCACGTGATTAGTCACCTTATCGATAAGATTCACGTGATTAGTCACGTAACTAAACCTCTTCACATCCCTCTCTGCTCCCTCCCTGCTCTCTTCTTGCTCTTTTACGCCCCTTCACACTCCTCTCTGCATCGTGCACGTGCCCTAACAAGCGCTTGCAAGCTATTAATCAAGCCTCCCTCCGGAGGCTTAATTGGCTTGGCAATTACTATGTGAACAGCTTGATTGTTAGAGCCGACGGTAAGTTAATAGCTTGATTGTTTGGCTTGTTAAGGCTTGATTGTTGACATCTCTGGAGTATGACCAACGACGCCTCGCATTGGCTCTTTACGACGTCCTGTTTGGCAAGCTGCAGAAGCTGGACATTGTCGCCGTGGAAAGCACATTGGACCTCCTCGAATCAGTCTACAAAGCGAGTCGTGTGCGCCCCGCAAATGTGTCCGTGGCCAACCTTGGTCGCTATCGAGACTCCTTCGACCAATGGCTTGGGTGTTTCAGGCTAGTGGTCCAGTACTGCAAAGACACAAAGTTCACGGGCAACTTGAGCGAGCTACGCGCCTTCCAAAAGACCATGCCACGCGACCTTGCAAAGTCGACGACGCAGAGCCTTGTTCGGGGTAGTTGGGCGCTATTGAAGTGGCGACACGAGAATAAGATCGACAACAATAGTTTCGCAAAGCAAGTTGCCTCAGTGCTGTTCGAGGTCGGCGTGTGGGGCATTCATATGGATTCGCAAGACGTGGAGGAGCTGACACTGGATTTCACTGAAGAGTTGTTGGCGTGGTTCAAGTGAAAGCTTCTGACATTGCGAAGGAAGCCTCATACTGTTCTCGGATCTCGTTGGTCTATTTCATAATCGAAAATTGTAACTAGATCAGAAGGATTAGCTTCAGAAAATAAAGCAGTCGTGATACTTGCAGCATTTATCGTCTCCAGGAGGACCATGTGAACAACTGCAGTATAATACAAATATCAAAATTACCCATGTAAATTTACCTCACATGCAATTCGAAGGTAACTAAATGCCTTGATATGCAGACTGTCGCAACTATAGACCTTGAACCTGAGCACCTCAAGGCTTAATCACGTGCTCCTCTCTTTTGTACTAGTGTATTTACGCGAACTTAGGTATATATTATGCTGCTCTCGTCTTAAGACACTTAAGCAGTAATTCCACAATATGATCACCTGAACCTACTTTCACCAGCTCGTTCCCCTCCACACAGACTAAGTGCAATTTAGTTAGATCACAGTTTCAACACAATGAGGTATGATAGCCTAATGTTCGTAATAGAGCGATGTTCGAGATTAATCTAATAACTAGTAAATAACTTTGAGAGATCTCTAAGAGTAGACAAATAGGCCTAGGCGTACAGACATAGCACATATACTGAACAGAGGTATTCTAAGGCAGAATTTATTACTTTAGGTATATTCTATCTGGGTCCAGCACAGTAGCGTAGGTAGCTAGAGTACATGGTCGATCTAAGGTATGCTAAGGCAAGGGAACTTTGTCTTTGCTTCGCCTCTGTCTACTTTCTCTAACTGCTCTCAATGCTAATTATACGTACTATTAAAATATATAACCCATGCGTATCATTGACGTAGCTTCATCATAGATCATGGTCCTTAATATCACGATTTCACTCTATTGCAGCTTGCAAATTACTAGTCGCTGTCTCGTCGAACACCCCAAGCGCGGTACGTTATATAGTATTTTCCATAATACAGTCATCATCACTTCGTAACTCGGGCCGCTTTGCAACTTGATTGTGGTGCAAATCCTTTGACTCATCCAGGCAAAACACTGTTCGCACGCTTACAACGCCCTTTTCCTGACTCACCCGCCTGGGCTGCGACCAACCATAGTCAAGAGTATGATTTCGATGAATGCGCAAAGCGCTTCAAGAGTATAAATTAATTCACTACGCTCATTGTAATTTTGGTGACATCGAACTTCTCACATATCCTCCCTCGACGTTGCATAACACCAACTACTACAATACGAGTAACGAGTCAAACCGACTGACAGCACAAATATCTCATCACCCTTCTTGACAAAGCATATCTATAAAGCCCTCTACATACCCTGCACTTCAACATCCCAACACAGCCCTAAAATAGATCACTACCATCATCTCAATGCCCACTGACCTGAAACGCGCCATCGCTTACCCCGCCCTCATCCTCGCTGACGAGTCTTACCACATCATCATGCCTGGAAAGCTGCAATCCCTGCTCAAAGCTGCAGGTATCGAGGACGTCGAACCCATCTGGACTACGCTGTTCGCTAAGGCATTCAAGGGCAAGGACGTCAAGGATACCCTCACTGAAGTTGGGAGCAAGGCTAGTGGAGAGGCTGCGGGAGGGAAGATTGAGGGTGAGGAGATTGTTGGGCAGGGGCAGGACGGGAAGGATAGAGATGTTGAAGGGGATGAGGAGAGTTCCGATAATGAGGATACCTGCGGAAGGTTTGGATCTTTTGAGTAGAGGAAGAGGAGGAGAAGAAGGGAAGGGTAGGGGAGTTTTGAGATCTTACATAGCCTCGGGACTAGCAAGGGGATCTTTCTTCCACTTCTTTCCGCTTGGAACTTTTCATGATGACTTACCATTGCACATCGAACTACTCAACCTCATCCACGAAGCGCACCGGCTCCTTCCTCGACCGATCAACCTTGAGATCAAAAACATCAAGCCGCTGATATCCGCCCACAACATCATGATACTGCTTCCCTTCCACACACGCATCCAGATCCATGTCCGCATACAATATCCCCTCCTCATTCTGCAAATGCGCCATAGGCCGCGCCACATCACTCCCTTCCTCATAAACAAACCCCTGCATCGCCGCCCCCGTCGGATCCAAAAAGAACGTCGCCGCCCTCGGCATCGCCCGCAGCGTCTCCGCCACCCCATCCGGCCGACCCGCACCCTCCACAACCGCCTGTACAGCATCGTGACCCAAATGCCCCGAACACGCTATGCCAAAGCACTTAGCCTCGAAGCAATGCGCCGCCGCCCGCATGCGATTCGCCGCCAGATTATCATAATTCGGCGGTGCGGACCCCTGCTTGCCGCCCTCATCTTTCTTCGCGTGCATAGTTCGCGTGGGCCACACCGCGGGCCAGCTCGAAACATGCACCTGCTCCGCCTGCGCCATGAGCGCATACCTCGCGAGCGGATTCGTATTCTCGCCGCAAATCAGCGCGCCGATGCGCGCAAGTGGCGTGGCTGCCACGCGCAGCCCGTGCCCGTCGCCTGGGCTCCATGTCAGTTTTTCAAAGAATGTGGGCGTTAGTTTGCGGTGGTGCACGAGCACGGTGCCGTCGGGCCCGATGATCACATTCGAGTTGTACAGGCATGCGGTGCTGTGCTGGGATTTCTCACTAAATCCGATACTCACGATGCTGCCGGTGATGCGCGCGCAGTCGCGGATGGCGGCGAGTTCGGGGCCGTCGGCGTAGATGGATTCTTGGGTCATGCGGTGGAAGAGGGCGTGGTTTTCGGTGGGCGGGCGCAGGGAACTCCAGATTGGGAAGGCGGAGATGAAGGTTTCGGGGAAGACGATGAGGTTGGCTTTGTGTGTAGCGGCGCGGGTGATGGAGGTGAGGGCTTTGTCGGTTGTGGAGCGCGCGTTGAGGAAGATGGGGGACAGGTGGCATGCTGCTACGCGGAGATTGGTTGCCATTGCTCTATTTGTTGTGCAACTTGACGTCTGGTTCTAATGCTACAGGTACCTAGGTAGTGGGTGGTATATGATCGACGGCGTTTATGGCGCTCGTTCCCCGCGCTTCGGCAAGCGGTGGACCAGGACGTGAAGAACATTGTAAGACGTTGGCAGGAAAATCTACGCTATGTTTTGTTTCGGCGATATTTCTAACACCGGCCGTCTCGGTACTCAATACAGATTTAAGACAGGCGGAACAGAGAGTCATCAAAAAAGAGACAAGCTCAACTAATCGCCGTGCAGTGCCAAAAAGTGTCCCAATAAACTACATGTAGATAACTTCCTGCATCAGGTTCGCATGCAGGATGACATGGTGGTTTTTACAGAATGGTGGTTCCATCATACAGCTTCCTCGTCCAGGACTTCATGTGTTCGTAGTCTAACACCACACCTGCAGATCGTACAAGAAGGTATGGAGATGAGTGTCAAGATGATGCAGAAAGACATTTCAAATTGACAGGAACCTTCATCACATCAAATAGAAACAAGCGAATTCCACCTTCCTGCAACTATACCCATGTCTCCCCACGATCCCTACCCCCCCTCCCCTGTCTTCTCCCTCTCCTCCATCTCCATCTCCATCTGCCTATACCACTCGCGACTCCACCCGCCAAACATGCCGCGCCCCTCCACCTCCTCCAACGCAACATCCGTCCAAACATTCAACCCGACCTTCTCCCCACCCACCGCCGGCAACCCCGCATGCAACATATCCCTCCTCCCCTCGAGCCCCGGATCCAAATTCGCCCAGAACACCGCACTCCCCTCGACATTCCTGCTCGTCAGCATATCCTTCCCACAGTCGATGATACCGCACCACCGCGCATCCCACTTCCCGCGCGCGCTGGCGTTGAAAAAGGGAAACTCGGTGCCACAGTCGCTGCAGCTGGATTTCAGGATCGCGAAGAATGTCGACACGCGGTTCCGGGGTCGCGTGCGTGGGTACCAGTCGTAGTGGTGCTTGTACTCCTGGCCCGCGGTGTAGGACGTGATTTGCACCTCGACGTCCGCGGGGGCGAGGAAGCCTTGGAACGTGGCGGCGCGTGTGGCGATGAGGGAGACGATGGGGTCTGTGGAGGGGAGGAAGGCGGTGGAGGAGGTGCGGCCTGAGGAGAGGATGGATTTTCCGGAGGTGTCGCGGATGACGGATGCGCTGAGGAGAGGTGTGCTGGGGAGGGTTTTAGTTGTTTCGATGGAAGAGTTTGTGGGATGGAGAGGGGGGTGCAGGTGACATACCCTAGTTTCAGCAGATGCTCTCTTTCGGCTTTGGAGACGAAGTCGGTGATGTGCACGATCAATGGGTCGAAGGATATTATCTTGACTTTTGAAAAGTCAAACGCGTCGGCGTTGGTCGTTTGATTGGTTTGCGCAGCCAAGTACGAGGATACGAACGTAGCAGCCAATGCGCCGAATAGCGTGAAGATGAGCACTTGTACCAGACTCCACGATACTAGTTCTTTCACGAGTGGCTTTTTCGTCGAATTCTCTGGAGTTGCGTCTTTGTTCGCCATTTTCTCCCCTTGAAATGAGATATGGAATGCTCGATGTGTGAGGTAAGAGGTGTGGTAAATCACAAGAGCATGGGCGACGCTGGGAGAAAGTGGAAGTAGAGAAAGATAGTGTAGGCCATGAGAGCACCGAAAACGTCATCGCAAACATCGATGCAATCGTCCATCTCTTCAACGTTCAGATACGTGGAATAGCTTATGTGAGGTGAAAGGGCTGTCCGAAATAGGGTGTGAATAGGAAATCCGAATTGCGCACAAGCGTGCATAGCGACACAAAGAACACAAATCTAACATTTTAGGGATGAAGTAATGAGAGGCGTGCTCACAAATATAGGTCGTGATTCAGATTTTCAGGGAGGAATTAATTCGCCCAGTGATGTCAGTGGTGCAGATGTAGTTGAATTTGAAGCAGCAGTTGTCGAGCTAGCGCGAAATGTGGGGTGCAGTGGGGCGCGAACCAACATAGGCACCACTTGACAGCTAGGGAGTGCACAGCACGATGATTAGCCAACACAAAAGCTACGATGACGACGAAATGTCGCAATTAGCATCAAGTGTGACGTTGCAAAAGTGAAGAAAATTTGTGAAGTTTGAATATTGATTACTATCGCGGGGCGCATCCCCAGGCCAAATAACGGCCTTCATATGGTATCATAGCTCCGTATACAAAATATGTGGCGAACAGCTGCTTTCATATCTGGAAAAAGTATCAGATAATCTAGTGAAGCTCAGCGCGCTTTTCGTCAACTGGTACAGCGCTTGCGCGGCGCTCAGCAGCCACGCTAGTGCGCCTCTCGACGTCCTCGGCCTGGCGGGAGTTGCCAAGGTGACCAGTGGGAAGCATGTTAAGCTGGTCTTCCTGCCTGTCCATGCCGCGATAGGTGAACCAGAAGAGGATACCAGTGCAGAAGGAGATGATGGCGACAGCTCCGTAGTTCCAGACGAGATGGGGGTCGGCGGTCAATGGAGTGAAAGCCTGAGCCAGGGCGGCGGAGAAAGCAGTGGTGAACAATTGAACGGACTGGACAAGCGAACGCATATTCTTGGGTGCCTTGGTGAAAGCATACTCAAGGGTGGTGACGGACGCGAAGATCTCAGAGATGGCGATGAGGACGTAAACACCAGTGACTGCCCAGACGGAGATAGGAGACTTGTAGTTTGGGTCACCAGTCTCGTAGAAGCCAGATGACTTGTATCTGGAAATTATTAGTTCATGACCTCAGGCATCGAGAGTTGCAGCACTTACACGTAGTACTGGAGGACGGAAGCCCACACCATGGAGAAGGATCCAATGAAGAAACCAGCAGCGATCTTCTTGATGGGGGTGAAGCGGATGTTCTTGCGGCGGAGGAATGGGTAGACGATAGTGTCCATGATGGGCACAATGATGATGATGGCAATGGGATCCAAGTTGGAGAGAATATCGTTGGGCACGCCACCGAGCTTCATGGTCGCGCACATGTTGGTCAGGTTGGAGTCCATTTGACGGTACGCCAGCCAGAAGATGGGGACCCAGAAGAACACGGAGCAGGCGGCGAAACCACGGCGGACCTCATCAACCCACGCGTCGTCGAAATTGTACCACTTGGGCGCGCTGGCACCGAGAGTGGAGGGCTTGACGGCCTGCCACATCTGACCGTCGTTCCAGCTGCGCCATGTCTTGAGAGGGTTGATGCTGAAGCCACGGCCAAGAGCCTTGAACAGAAGCTTGAAAGCAGGTCCGATGACGTTTCCGCTTGGTGGTGCGAGAATGTAGAATTTCTTGCAGTAGACGAGAACGGGCAGGGCGACGAGGAACATGATAGTTGGGATCAGGTAGGCGAGCCAGAAACCAACGTAACGTTCAGCGTAGACCATGGAAATCTGACCAACAAGGGCACCAATGTTGATGAAGAGGTAGAAATAGTTGTAGATACGGGTCATGGTGACAGCCGGATCGACAATAATACGCTCGCCCTTGATAACCTCGACGCGCATCTGCTCCTGGGGAACCTGCTCGGCAATAAGGGGCGAAATGTTGGGCTTGAAAGTACCGGTTCCGAGGCCCATGATCAAGATTCCGAGAACAAAGACACCGAGGGCGGTGTCGGGCTTGTCGAGGACCTTGGGAGCAGAGGAGGCAACGAGGATGAGATGACCAACTTCAGCAACAATGACCGAGTAGAGGATAGTCTTGAAGCGACCGAGGTAGGTGTCGGCAATCCAGGCTCCGAAGAGGGGGCAGACATAGACCCAGAAAGCGTTGAAGGTGGTGAGTGAGAAAGCAACCTGCTTGCCCATATCGAGGGCACCGGGGACGGCCTCAGCATCATCGGGGTTAAGCGCAGCACCGGTAGGTGTGGGCCTTGCCTTGGAGATGAAGTTGGAGTAGACGGCAACGGTTCCATAGTAGGACATGCGCTCAACAAGTTCGACAAAGGCAATAGTGTAGATTCTCCATGGGATCGAGGCAGGGACACGACGGAGCGTCTTGAGCTCCTCGTCGGTGGGGAAATCAGAGGCGCTGTCAGAGTCGCTGACATAGGTGTCCTGGAGGCCAGCCTTGCCCTCGGAGAATTGGTAGGCTGGAGCGCCAGTCTCGTGGAACTCTGGCTTTGTGCGCCCAGGGTCGCCTGAACGGTCAATGAGCGCTGGGTCAAGGCCCGTCACGCGCTGAGGGATGTCAGCATGTTGTGTGAAAGAAGTTTCTCAAGATGGGCCGACTTACGAGTTCGTCACTGTCTCCTACAGGCATGATGGATGCAGAGCAGCGTTAGCTAGACACTGACAGGTGGGTTGTACAGTGGAGAGCGACGAGGGAAAGAGAGCTCGTGGCGGGACAAAGAGAGGGCGAGGGTGCGTTAATATTAATACCAGAGTAATTGAAGGCGGGGGACGGACAAGCGTGGTAGCACGGTAGCGCGGTAGCACGCCAGTGAGTGCTCGTGTGCGGAACTTCTACCACAGGCCGGGACCGCGGCAATCGAAAGAGGAAGGAGCTCGTAACAGGTACAGATAATCACCCATTCATCGCAGGAGCACGACACGGAACACCAGAGCAGCCATAGCCACGGCGGCTCAATTCCCCAATTCTTCCAGCGGGCCTCTCCTAAAGCGCGCCATCGCGCCGAGATTCGATGTTGCAGACAAGCCTCGACAAGTTGCTAACCAAGGAGAAGCAAGCAGGACGCAAGCGGAGGCCGGGGGCGATACAAGAAAGCTTGGCTCTGGGCTTGGCCGATGAGCGCAAACTGCCCTCATTTGACGCCACCAACGCTCTCTGTTGCTCCTGCCCTTTTGGGACCAGTCCAAATTGCTGCACTGGGCAAAGTGCGACACTATGCTGATAACGCGACATGCTAATCCTGAGCGAACATGGCGGCATCAGCGTGCGACCGCGCGAGCACCAAGACCGGAGCCCATCTTGGCAGAATATCCCCGCCCACCCATTGGTGGTGCTGCGCTTAGTCGAGCATGGCAAACACGGTCGGAACACGCGACCGCTGGCCTGGACGGTGAATTGCCATCCTATTGCGCGGCTAGCAGCGGTGCACCATGCCTGGAGTCCCTCATCCGACAACATGCTGATGCGGCGGCGTTGCTTGTCTGCCTTCTTATCTCGAGTCTTCATCACCGAGGTGGCGCACCATCCTCGGGGTCATCAATGCGCGACCCAACCATTGCCCCATGGCGACCCCACCCACGTCTTCTGGAACACCAAAACCGAAGCTTGCGAGACATATTTTCTGTCGCGATGCTGCCACGCGACAAGCCTAGCGCCTTGACACTATCAGACGCCAGCTGGAGCTTGTCACATGTGCCACGCCTTGACACTTGCTTGTCCTGATGAGGCAGTTCCCTGAATACACTTCTGCCCTGCTGCAATCACCAATATTCCTTCAAGCCCCAATTCCGTCTCTTTGTCAATGGCCGTCGAAAACTGTTGCGTCATCATGCAACGTCGAGATAGAGCATCACCGCCCAAGCTTGAACCCGCCCACGCAGCCCTTCTCGAACAGGCCCTCGGCATCGTATCGCTGACCTACCTCCCTCATGAAATCCATGTTATCCGCTCCGTAGCCAGTAAAAGGACTCTGCCACCGTGCACAGTAGTTGATGTAGCGATAACCATGGCCTGTACCATGCTCAGCGGCAAAAGCGTCAATCTGCTCAATCGCCGCGCGAGTAATATCCTGCGCCGTCTCATCATCCTTCGACAACGCCCAATTGACGGTGAAGCTCACGTTGATTAAGGCTTCGTCTGTGCATATGTCCAGACCCAGCACGTTGGCATCGCCCTTGCGCGCCCAGTCAGGAAGCAGCGGCTGCAGGACGAGGGTCCATGACATTTCCCTAATGTTGTGCTTTCGGATCTTTGCTACCGCATCGCGGTAAGCCTGGTGCGCGGCGGCCATGGTATCCCTGTCGTTCTTGATAGTCGTCGTTGCAAATTCCTGTCGCCGTCCAGGTGGGTTCAAGACGCTCATCTCGTCCGTGGCAGCTGTCAGGCTCTTGACGCTACAGGTGCTCCAGAATCGCCACAGCTTGGAAAAGCTTGAACTTTGCCAACACGCTGGCCATTTCCTCCCGGGTTCGGGAGTCTTGGTGTGCGTTAAGGCGACTGCAATGGCTTGGATGCCAAGTTGCTGCAGGTAGGTGAAGCAAGCGATCGGGCCCGCTGCATATTCATCGTACACCTTTCCTTCATCGTTGGTGACTACACGATTGACGAACTCGTGGAAAGATGACAACACTCTTTGAGCTTCGAACGGTGGGATGTACAAAAAGCCACTCCAGATATTCGCCGATGGAAATGCCTTGGCTGTGAAGCTCGTCACGATGCCGAAGTTATTCGATCCACCTTTGAGCGCGCGCCAGAGATCCGCATTCGACGTCTCAGAAGCTACCACAATCGAACCATTGGCAAGGACAACTTCATACGCGATGACATTAGAGCAGACCATGCCATAGCGTGGCGAGAAGAACGAAAGGCCCCCGCCCAACGTCAACCCACCGACACCGACTGCCGAGTTTCGTCCCCCGGCCACTGCAAGCCCTTCGTTTTCGAGGGCTTTGTAGACATGCATCCACTTGCAACCAGCACCGATGACCACGCTCTTCTTGTCAGCAGATGGCGTGACATGGTTGAAGAGACTGAGGTCAATGAGCGCTCCGCCCTTGACACTTGATGCTCCAG
>Ga0265780_10001976_pt1 | contig 28396 bp, 24 predicted proteins | sample P1T30metagenome_FD_192432 | JGI IMG/M metagenome (GOLD analysis project Ga0265780, IMG submission 192432) | Plant litter microbial communities from East Loma Ridge, Irvine, California - P1 T30 | ecosystem: Environmental > Terrestrial > Plant litter > Unclassified | place: USA: California...
GGCTACCTCCTTTATGGCATCATGGACGAATGGAATGTTCTGAAAGAGGGCGAGGTCTACATTCCGCTACAAGATTACGATACGAACGACAAACTGAAGAGAACCATACTCGTTGGCGAGCGAATAGCCATCACAAGAGCCCCTGCGCTACACCCAGGCGATATTCAGGTCGTCAAAGCAGTCGACGTTCCAGAAGGTTCGCCGCTCAGGGCACTGCACAACTGCGTCGTATTCTCACAGCAGGGTCCGCGGGATCTGCCTTCGAAGCTAAGTGGCGGTGATCTCGACGGAGACCTTTTCCACATCATCCACGACACTCGATTGATCCCGAGAGGCGTTTATCAACCCGCCGACTACCCTTCCACGCCGGCAAAGGATTTGGGGCGGCCGGTAACTGCCGACGATATCATTGACTTCTTTATCGAATACATGAACATGGATCGATTGGGACAAATTTCGAACAAGCACAAGATCCGCGCTGATAAGGCTCCTGCTGGCACTCTGGATCGAGAGTGCCTGCTTCTTGCCAAGCTCGCATCCGACGCCGTCGACTTTGGAAAATCCGGAATACCTGCCAGCATGGCTCAGATACCTCCAGGTGGTGATCACATCCGCCCCGATTTCATGGCTCCAGGATCGAACCTTGTCGTCAACGAATTGGGCGCAGCTGAGCTCGAAGAGCTCGAGGGCGACGACTTCGACGAGGTGAGTGTGCTGAACGCTGAGAAACCAAGAAGTTCATATTACACAAGCACAAAGATCTTAGGAGTTCTGTATCGACGTATCGACGAAAAAACGTTCTTCGATAAGATGAAGAACGCCTACCGAACATCTCACCATCGCCGGGGTGATGAGACGCTGGTGCAGAAACTCAAGCGATATGTGATGCGAGAGACCCGTGGAGTGCAATGGGAACATCATTGGGATTTCGCAGAACAACTCCGTGAAGCGTACGAAGAGAACATGTTCGAAATCATGGACACACATCATCCGTCTCGAGGCTCACGTCTTACCGAGCTTGAGGTGTTTAGTGGTAACATCCTTGGCAAGAAAGATCGTGCACCATCCCGCTACGTCCGCGAAGCCAACCTCGAGGTTCAAGAACGCTTCAACCGAGATGTCAGCGACATGATCAAGAATATAGTAATGGGTGATGGAGACTGGGACGGCGATGCAGATTCGGAGGCGCTGCCGCGCTCCATTGCGTGCTTCATGGTTGCGCTGGAAACGGATGGTTGGGAGAACTACCGCACGTTAAGGAGCTGGAAGTACGTTGCTGCCGCGGTGTGCTTGGAGCAGTTGTGGAAGTACAATAACGGGTATTTGCGCCGACTTTGAGTAGTGGCGTAGTGCTACGTCTTGTACCGGCCTTCCAGTGGAGAGGTGCTCGGTTATCACGACTTCATGAAGATACCGCGCAAAAGATGCGCTGGAAATATGGTGGTACCATTAATTTGATGAGTCCAACGTGTGATGCGATGTGATGCAATGCATGGGTGAGGAGTTGCTGAGGACACCTTCAGGGAGTACTGCGCAGGCCCCTTGCGCGCAAACTACGCCCAAAGACCTAAGCGAATCAGCGTTTTGGCTCACACAGAAGCGGTTAAAGGGGCCAATGCTTGCCTCTCGCGTTGGAAAAATCAAAGAACACGCTTGAGCTCTACGATACTTTTTATGATTTTCGAATGTTTGTGTGCCCAGGTGTCGTCGCGTCGCATTCCAGCATGCCGCGCAGTCGCGTCCGCGTTCCTGAAGTTTCCCACATCAGCCAACTAAAATTCCCAGCCACAGAACCCAGCCATGCCAGGCCCATCCACGACCCTGCGCCCCCCAACTGGCTGACTGAGATCCGGTAAGCCCGGGTGCCATCACCACATGGCACCACGAGCCTACCCCGCATCCTGCCCATTGGTGTTGGCCGCGTGATACTTGCTACCCAAGCCAAACCCCCTCAAAACCATGATTTCAGGAAATATAGATGCATAATCTGAGCTTTCTCTCATCAAACGCTCATCCATCTGCTTACGTCATGTGACGGTAACAGCAACATCTTCGATGGTCTAGTGGTCATGATTTCCGGTATGAATGAGGAATGCGAGAATGTCGTGGACCAATCAAACTGACAGTCGTCACAGCTTGTCAAATGTTCACGAAATGTTTACAAGCGCGGGAGACCGGGGTGTATGTGCTACCCAATTCTTGATGGGTGTTTTGAGCTTTGTCTAATCGTGCAAACAGTCGATTCCCCGTCGGAGAGCTTATTAGCTACGCGCCTTTTTTTGAGGAGAGGGGTGGAATGATGGGGGTTGAGAGGTGCGTGGCTTGAGTAACTTTTTGGGTAAAGATGCGGGGTCGGGTGATAGGGTGGATGATCCCGATATCGTCAGGTTATGGTGATACTACTACGCTTTTTGCATTGAAAGTACGGCTACGGCCTCGTCCGAGATAAGTAGAAATATTTCTGAATGCAGAGGATAAATTGTTGCTTCCTGACCTGAGTGAACAGTATGCCCCCTCAACTTGCCGGGAAACCTGCTCGGGCCATCTTCTTGCCCCGTTGAGCCTTCCGATTATGGTTCGCACTTGAACCCTTGTTGGCCTCCTTGCGCTGCCGTGATATTTGCGTACCTTTGTCGTCAGCAGGACCTGCGACGCTGGCACCACCTCGTCCACCACCTGGGCCACCACGTCCGCGCCCTCTACCTCTTCCTCTACCGCCGCCGCCTCTTCCACCGCGACCTCCTTGCCCATCACCACTCGCTTCGTCGCCAGACCCTGCAGGGCTGTCCCGCCATGCTGTTGATTGAAGCTCTCGCTGCTGACCCTGGAAATTGGAAAATTTCGCTTCGAGCCGCCGCAGTGCACGAGGATTGCGACCCATCATGATGGCCCAGCCTTCGATTGCTTCGTCGGTCATACCAGTCTCGCTCTTGAGGGCTGTTCGAGCTTTTCCTCTCCTTATCTCTGACTCGCGGCCAAACAATTCAGGTGTCATGGTGTAAGCGCGGAATAGGGCTTCTTCATTCTTGTCACCCAAGTCGGCATCCTCGCCAGGTCCGTGCGCGGCAGTGTCGACAGAGGCGCCAACGTCCTCTGCATCGTATGTGTCATCTCGTTCGTCGTCGTCTGAATCGAAGGCTGCCAACGCCGCCATGATTGCTGATTTGGCGGGTGCTTTACTGCGGTCGGACAAGATCTTATCGGCGGTCGAATCCTGACCTCTGCGACCAATATGGAATCGCGATGTATCAACTACAAGCCTGTCAAATTCGTCGTCGTCAAATACATTGCGCCGTTCTGGAAGGTGTTGGCTCGATCTGGGTGGTGGCATTGGCTGTGACGATGTCGCCGGTGCAGGCCTAGCATATGTTAGTAACTCTGACTTGAGCCGTGAGGGTGTGAACCAGAGAGGAGGTACTTACAGTTTCTCGCTCCGATCAGCCTCGATAAGGTGTGGCGGTAACGAATCTTCCAAAAGATGTGCGGTAACCTGCTCGATGTCGTCGTTGTACTCATCCAAGCACTTGACAATGAAGCCTGCACCCAAGTCTGGAAAGAGATCCTGGATCTGGCTAATCATACTCATCCGGTGAACGTGTATCTCGCCGGTGAATGCTCCGTGGCCATAGCTATCTTGATCTGCTGCTGCTTTGCCTTTGTCTACCTTTCGTCGAATCAGCCTCTTCGGCCGAGCTAGACTAGACTGCCGAAACGCGCTCAATGATGCTGCAGTGTTCTTTACTCTTGTTGCTTCCGGAGTAGTAGCCTTTTCTCTTATCTTTTCCAGTAGCGGTGTGTTGGTGACAAGATCGGCAACCAACGTCTTCTTACCAGGCTCCTTCTTCTGATCTTGCCCCTCACTAGACTTCAGGCTGTACAGATGATCAGAGAGCAGCGAATAATTCGGTTTTGGACCTTCTAACGCGGCTGTTAGACCAAGGTATGCAGTCGTGACTAGCTTCTTCTGCATCGATTGAGGAACTTGTGGGTATGCGGAAAGGAGAGAGTCGAGGAAGTCGGACCCTGTGAGCATGAAAATGCTGGCATCTGACGAGGCTCTGAGAAGAGGTGCGATCCGATCAAGTGTCTTTTCGGCCTCCTCCGGCCGCTTTGATTCCAAGTTCCGGATTAGGGACGTTTTTGCTGTCTGCAACGACTTCTCGATTGCCGCACCTTTTCGCTTCCATGACCCTTGCAAGAGCGTACGGAACTGCTCGCTCTTGGGATACGCATGACAAATGTCAGATAGGGTGGACCAGCTGAGCAAGTGACTGGGTATGTCTTCTTTGGAAAGGATTCTGTGTAATAAAAAGAAAGTCTTCTTCCGTAATGACGCAACTTTGGATGCTAGCTCATCATCCAGGGCCAGTTCATGAAAGAAAGACAGGAGAAATTGCGTGAGCGAGCTCTCCTCTTTGGTCGCCTCCGAGAACTTTTGGTCCTCTAATCTCAGATAGAGCTCAGATAACGAAGCCCACGAATCCAGGTACAACTGCCATTCGTCGGGCAGTATGCTCTTCCTGACTTTTGCGTCTGGGAATGGCGCGAAGTGGGGTAGCGACATCTCTGTTGGTGATGTTGTAAGACGAAATCCAGGGCCGGGCTCAGAAGTACAGTTCACTGTATAGGGAACGCGAGAAGTGTTTAAAAGGTTCAATTTCTGTTGTTTGTCTGCAGTCATGCAGTCATGATGGCTCATGGGCCCGCCTGCCGAGCGATCAAAAGGGAGCGATACCAGTTACGGCACTAGCGTCCGCAATCTTGGCGCGCATCGCCCACAGATCGAAAATGCGCATCGCGAAGAACTTAACGACTCCGAACGCCGTCGCAAATTCTAACGCCACCCCAGTCATCACATTACCGCGATCAAGGATCCAGGTCGTGACTGGAATCTAACTCAGAACCTACAACAACACCACACTCCAATCCGACAAGATGTCTTACAACAAGGGCGAGAAGGACTTCGGCGAGGGCCCCAAGATCCACAAGGTACGTCGCCGTGTATTTTACTCGCACAAGGCTGTGTACTGACTGCGCTTGCAGATCCGCATCACCCTCACCTCCCGCAACGTCAAGAGCCTCGAGAAGGTCTGCCAGGAGCTCATCGACCGTGCCAAGAACAAGGAGCTCCGCGTCAAGGGCCCCGTCCGTCTGCCCACCAAGCACTTGAAGATCACCACCCGTAAGACTCCTTGCGGTGAGGGTTCCAAGACCTGGGACACCTACGAGATGCGCATCCACAAGCGTAAGTGCATACCACTCCAGACAGTCGGTCGGACAGCAGCTAACTGCGGACTTAGGCCTCATCGACCTCCACGCTCCCACCGAGGTTGTCAAGCAGATCATCATCAACATCGAGGCTGGTGTCGAGGTTGAGGTTACCATCGCCGCATAAGGGCTTGGTCCGCACAAGGATTATAAAGGAGTGTCAACGGTCTGAACAGACGTGTGGCTATGAAACAGCTCTCGAGGCTGGACATACACGAAATGAAATGATTCAGACATGACCGCGTACTGCATTGGGATGTGGCTTTGACCGTGAGAGGCTTCTATGGGCTATCAACGACAGCCGTCACAGTATGCAGTCCACAGAACAAAGAAGGCATGAGCCAGAGAGCTAGAAGATGCTTCTATGGTCGACCAATATGTGCCCACTGACAAAGGCCCACCGAAAAGAGTTGCACTCTTCTCGAATGGGAGTCTCATCATCTGCATGTTCAACAAATCATTTACGTATAAAACGTGTACCCGCCACTCTTTAGCTCAACCACGATATCCCAACCTTCATCTGTGCCTTTCACAAGCCAGCACTCTCAGGAGGGCCGAGTAGAATTAGACCATCAAGAAGAATAACGCCGAGTGGTAAGTCGTCCCATCCCATCCTATCGCCCGCTTCAAAGTCTGCCACTATGGATAACAATAGATTAGAGCTCTGCTTGGGTCATTCGCGCTCAAATTGCACATATTAGACTCACATCTGCTAAACCAAAACGCGATTTGGTGTCGTGGATGTCTTAAACAACCTACTAAACCATGCTCTCTTGCCAGGTCATCTAAAGCGTCCTTCAACTTCGGACTTCTCATGTTTACATGTACTCCGTCGCCTTGAAAAGTGTCGTCTGGCTTATACATCGCTAGCAAGGTGACCTGACGATCTTCCGAGGATGCGAGATAGGTGGGCCTGGCTTCTACAAAAGCTGGATCGCAACCTTCGTAAAACCATATGTCCCAGTCGCGCATAAGACTTTGACACGATTCTTTTAGGTTATGGTCGGTCACGGACATTTTGAACTTGGGTAGACACGTAAGAAGTGGGAAACGACAAGTGCGGGATATATAGTTGACTATAAGTCCATGATAGCACGGCGTGAGATGGACCCATGACTAGGTAGGCAAACATTCTACTTAGTTCGTGTAGTCTGTGCAATTCTCTTCCATTCCAGGGAAGCGCCAGCCGTAATGAAGCCTTTTCCAGGTGCATTCGTGTCGCACTTGCAGGTGTCACCAGTCCATATGCACCTGCCATCTTCCGGACAGTAGCTTCTCACACCGCCAAACGCTCCGATGCTAGTATTCAGCGATCATGAATCAGTCATCGTGAATAAGTAAACGAGGTGATGAGTTGTTGAAAAGGCGTCCATGTGCCCCGGGTCTCGCATCATTTTCAGGAAGTACTCAAGACTTCTTTCCTGTATATCTTTGAATGCATTTTAAGTGTACTATCTACAAATGAGTGTGTCTCCAACCGCTGTCTCAAAGTCTCAAGAGCATTCCCGACCAACAACCTTGTCAGTCACATGCTCGTCTCGCAACAAGAGCCTAACCTGCTTGTTCCAGGGACGTAGGCTCATACTTCTTATCAGCCTTATCCCAAGCCCAAATAACCGATAGAGGAATCATCGTATCCTCGTTGGTGACATCAGCTTTGCCACTTGTGACTATTGTCGCAAAGTCAGAAATGCGAGTTTAGAATTGCAGGAAGTACTGAGGGATACCTACGTATTGCGAACCACATGACAACTCTTGCACCGTTGTCGTGCACACAGTCCTCGACTCCCTGAAAGACACCTTTGTTGCTAGCCAATTCCCTCAGCTTATTGAGGTTGTTGTGCGCGCGCAGATCATAGGATATCCCGGTGCGGCCCTCTTGGTCTGGGTCGTCGGGGTGGGGATAGTGAGCCGCTATGAGACACACGTTGCGTTTGTCTGAGTGTGGAGTGGCAAGCTGCAGTATGAAATTCGGTTGCTTAGGGACCCATGCTTCCGAGGCGTCTTCCGGGAAGTTGCCGTTGAAGTTGTCATCTGCCATTATTTCGACGCATTGCGCCTTGTGAGATTCGGCTTTGAAGGTTAAGCTTGATGCCATGACTTCGATGTAGTAGGTTTTACTAAGGGATTGGGAAGAGATTGACTTGTCGCTTTTGTCTTTCCGAGGGTGGTAAAGGAAGAAGCTGAAAAGAGCAGCAGATCGGCTTCTTTTATGCTCTTTCCCGATGACTCTTATGCCAGTGATGATGCGTCGAAGGACTATGACATTACGGTGGGTGGCACATAAGTCCTCATTATCCACGGACCTGTCGTCATCCCGCTGCGCACGTCTGTCCTCATCTTCTTACGGCAACTTCACCTTGTAGACCACAGCGCACTCTCGATGTTCAGGAAAAATTTCAAATGGTAGCCTGTCAAACTTCAACGCCTTGAGTGTTGGCTTATCACGGCGGCATGAGAGACCCTAAGGCCCACATCACCTTGCGTACCTGCATATCACAAGTGTCATAGTAGAGCCAGGAAGATGTCGCATCGTTATACAACAGTAAGTCTCGACGATAAAAACAGGTTTGCAGACTTCAGCATCATCACCATATACAGACATCAAGACGTTGAGGTGTCCAGGTGACTACCAAGACCTCACAGACATCACATATCATAAGTACTTAATAATTATAGAACCAGTTTTACTATCGTGTGCTACTTAGCTAGCTATGAACTTTGATGACAGTTTGTCATATCTCCGTGAATCCTTCCCATATTATAGTACATGCATCATGAAAAGAGTGAAAAGTGAAGAGAAACCATGGAGAACTACCAAAACCTCTTAACCGGTGCCATTGCCGTTGCCGTTGGTGTTGCCATTGCCGTTGGTGTTGACAGGCGTGTTGGTGGGGGCAGGGGGTGAGGTAGGGGGGTTTGCAGGAGGGACCGAGGGGAACACGCGACGCTCGATATAGCGGATAGTGTTGTTCGGTCCGAGGGCGAAGAGGGGTTGAGGAGGGGTGTCAGACATGATGGCTAGACAGTCGAGAGACTTGTGCTAGTTTAGTGTTTTCGGTTTGAAAGTTGACGGATCAGGTGCGAGCCCTTGTGCCACCAGGTCTTGAGGCGGTCGATGATGCGGTGTTTGCGGTAGTCAACTGCTCTCATGCCCTCCGCGTCACGGAAGGTATGGCGGTTGGCGGTGGTAGATGACGTGAAAGCTTGAGCTTCACCGGCACGATCTTGGAGGAGTGAGGTGGTTGACTGCTTGGTCGACTCGGGCGAGGCGAGGTCTTGTGCGTTGGTCTTGCTTCGACCAGCTCGAGTGTTTGATTGGCTGTCAAGCGTAGCTTTGCGAGTTGACGAAAAGCGCTTGCGGAGCGAGAGCCTAGTCTTGCGTGTGGTGTCGTAGTGCTCGTCGTCAGAAGTGTCAGAGGCTGACAGGTGGTCGCGGAAGATAGCTGTAGGAGGTGACAGGGCAGAGGTGGGGTAGCGTTCACCGACTGCGTGTGGCTGGTCGCTGTTGCGGCCAAAGGTGCTGAAGCGGTGATGACGCGCGTGTGCGGTGCTATCGGCCGGTGATCCGAACGGGGAAGCTGTGGCTGTCTGCGCTGTCGAGAAGGAGCTTGTGGTAGACGCGTCAGAGAGTCTGTTGCGGAGGTGGGAAGGGCCTGGGTGAGGAGAGTGTCTCGCAGCAGCTGGACGAGGAAGGGAGATGTCAATAGCGGGGTTTTTTGACGTCGCCCAGGGATAATTCTTGTCTGAATTCCAGGGACGCGTCTCGGTTACTGTGGGCGTAGAAACAAACGACCTCAGAGACCTTCTTACGGAAAGAGCGGACTCCCCTGAGATGCGAAGCTCTTGAGGGCCGACGGTGTGAGAGCGCGGACGGAGAACAGCTGGTGATGGGACTCGCAGCTCTGGGAGCGGAGTCGTCTTGTCGTATGTTGGTGTGCTCGGTGCGTCGTCGTCCTTGGGGGGCCTGCCTGTATTTGAGTCTGCCTCGCTAGCGCCGTTTACACCGACTCCATCGTCAGGACGGCCTGGACTGCCTGGACTGCCACATCCCCTCTCTTTGCTTGTGATCTCGTCATACAGATCGTCTTCGATAACAACCATGTGCGAGACGCCACGCATGGGGCGAAGTCGAGCAGACGAGCGCTTCTGCGTCGGATGGATCTCGTGGATCTCCTCCAATGCGTGCTTCTCCATCTCCTCCTCAATCGGAAACTCGGCTGGCTCACCGCACTTGTAGTATTCCCTCAACGACGGGAAGATCTCTGAGAGGCGCTGGGTAAGCCCCCCGACAGAAGGTATGGTCAGCCGCTCAATCTCTGCCATGAGCTCCGGTGAACGAGCACGGTGCATCGCGAACAAGTTGATCATGGCGGTAGGCTGCATTGACAACCCCGAGCGCTCCGCTTCATTCAATTCGGCGAGAGAAAGGCGCAGGTCCGTGACATCACCCGCTGATGCAGGCCGCGGACTACCTCTGCTCACCCTCTGCGACGCATTGGGCACCTCTTCCATTGACCTTGAGTAGCGAAGGCCAAGGTCCTCGGTCAAACCATCGAACAGATTCATCCGACTAAACCGCATCGAAGGCAAACCGTGTGCCTGTCCGAGCGCGCTGCCCACGTTGCTACCAACAGCACTCCGACGATGCGACGCTATAGACGACCTTCCCGAGAAGTTGATCGGTTCCTCTCCCGAAGCCCTGACCCCCGACGGCGCGCCGAACGGAAAGCGGTAACTCGAGCTCTTCAGGTTGCTGGCACTCGTGTTGAGGCTCGAGTCTTCATGCGACTCCTCCTTCAGGTCAGGCAGATAACGCGTAGGGCCAGGATACCTATATCCGGATAATCTGAGGTCGGTCGTAGTATTCTCTTGGATGTTGGACAAAGGACCCGATCCCAAAGAATTCAATAGATTTCCAACACCGCTCAGAGGGCGTAGCGACACCTGCTGGAGGCCACCACCGTGGGAGGAAGGCCTATATCCATTCCAATCGAGGTGTGTCGTAGTCTGGCTGTCACGATGGCCAGGCTCTTGGGCTACCGGAAGTCCATCCGCGGAGTCTACACATGAGCCTGAGGAGGTGTCATGGATCGAGTACACAGAGGAGGGCTCCAAAATCGCAGGAACCGGGCTGTCGATTGGTTGCGCAACAGGAGCCGGGCTACTACCGGGCATCTTGGATGGGTTGCAAGCTTTCGGAGTGTCGAAGCTGATAGCTCGCGTCTTCGCAACAGGTACACCTTTTGGCCTGGTCGACGGTGCTTGCGGCGTCTTCTTTACCTCCATGGCGGGCGGCGGTGAGCTGGTCATCTCATTGAGACTGATAACGCCGTCCGTGTCTTGACTCGAACTGGAAGCAGATGGGACCGTCTCATCTGACTTCGGTAGCTCCTCTTGGTCAGTATACTTCCGAGACCTGGCAAAGCGCAACGGTAGTGGACGCATCAAAAACGAGACTGCGGCGTGCACACGTTGGGCCTCCTTGGAAGTGCTTGACTCTCGGGGCGGTACCGCTGGCCCCTGGTGCGTAGTGCCCAGCGTGGATGACGAGCCAGATACCGATATCGAGCCTTGCTTCATGCTCTGCTTGGAGCTAGTCCGCAATTTGCTCGCTACGATAGAAAAGCTGGATTCTCGACGCGGTATAGGAGGCTGTTTGCGAAGCATAGCAGAAGGGGGCTTGGACAAGGGTGCCTCCACAATCGTCCTGCCCTGATTCAAGATCACCGTTCCTAGGTTGGACGTTTGGAGTCGAGGCGGAGGTGCGAAACTAGCACGGAAAGGGTGCACACCAGTCGCAAAAGAGTGAGTGTCTGCTTCCTTCGTTACCGCATCTCGCTGCGGCGCAAAGTCAATGGCGCATATGGAAGACGCTTTGATGTCTTCTTTCCCTGGCTCGGATGGTATCGATTCTGAAGAGACATCCGGCAGATCGGTACAAGACTTGAAGGACAGCTCATCGGACGACCCTTGTGCATGGCTACTTCTGGATCGAAGGGCAAGAGGCAGCGGCTTCATGTCATGTTCTGTTGAAGCATCCGTGTGCTCCTCATAATTGCTCTCGTTGGCCGTCTCGATTCGCACCAAAGCGTCGGTCTCGTTCTTATAATCAGATCCCTGATACCCTGCAAGAACATCCGACATACCATCCCCGGTACTATTGCCAGGACTGAGAGACATGTTCGTGGTAGCATGAATCCTAACACCGGGCTCGTTCTGGAAGCCACCGCTATTGGCCGTTGGTATGGAATGCTGGACCGCGAATTCAAGAGTGGACGAGTCGAGGATGCTGGATCCAGTCTGCGATAAGATACTGTGTCGGTTTTCTCCGCGGTCCGCCGAATGCAATACGGCCCCACGAGGTATATCAGATACAAAGTACTCCTTAACAGGTATATCACAAGAATGGGTGACCTCATTGGTCTTCGACAGCGGCAGAGGCCCCGGAGTCAGCGACCTTGGTGTCAGCGACCGTGTTGTCAGCGACTTTGTCAACGACTGCGGTGTCGGAGACGTCGTCAGTGATTGCGGTGTCGGGGACTTTGGCCTTGATAGTGGTATCGGAGACTTTGGCCTTGATTGTAGTGTTGGAGACTTTGGCCTTGAGAGTTGTGTCGGAGACCTTGGAACGGGGGGCTTTCTTGACGGAGATGGAGGCTTGCTCGGGAGCGAGGGAGATGGCCCCGAAGAGGTTACTAACTCCATCGAAGACTGGATATCGCCCGTCGTTGAAGCCTCCAGACCTCTTAGGATCAAATTCCTTGTGATGCGGTGAGCTACGGGGGACGCTGGGAGTTCCGCAATGTCGCTTTCGCGAATGCTTCTGGGCTTTGCGCTCGGCCTCGCGTTCGCGCTCGAGATCGAGCTTGAGGTCTTCTCGCAATTTCTCACGGTATTGGATGCGATGTTGTCTAGGTGGGGAGACACGACCTCCATCGACATTGGTCGTGCCTCTTGTCCTAAAAAAGGATCACTCTTCAATGCCGCCCCAGCCGGACGAAACTGTTCGACAATGATTATCTTTCGGTCTATGAAGCCGTCGGGATCAGCATCCGTCCCTGGGTCCGCAGACGCCACAGGTCCGAGCTGGTCACTCGTGTTGTAGTATGGTACTGGAGGATACTCTTCCTGAATAACAAGGCGGTTCGGGTTGGCGGCTTTGAAGACCTTGTTTCTATCGAGGTTTCGGTGCACTTCCATGGAGCTACCATCTTTCGGAGTTGATGGCATAGCCATGTCAGACGACGGCGGGTCTGATTCAGTACGCAAGTTTGTGTTAAAACTGGACATGGAAGCAGGCGCAGACCTCTTGAGACGAGCTTGTTCAGCAGCGATCCGTTGGCGGTGGTCGGCTGGTAAAGGTGGCTGGTATTCATCCGGACGCCTGTGCTCTCTTCGATCTTCTGAACGAGGCTCGCGGGCGGAGTTGCCTGTCATCCTGCGAGACATGAGTTGTCTGGTAGCCGCGTGGTAGAGAGGAAAGTCGTCGTCTTCCACGGGAGGATCTTCAAGGCTCATCGTAGACCGAGAGGATGGATTCTTGGTCCTCATCTGCCCGGGGCCCTGTCCGTTGTGGAAGCCTCGTTGGTCTTGTCCTTGTCCAGCATGCTGCTGCCGATACGTATGATTTGTGTATCCTGGGTTGCCGTAGCCTTGTACCTGGCCAGCATAGGGCAGTCGCTGACCGTCGTAGGTCCGCGGCCCTTGGAAGTGTACTCCGCTGTCGTCGCTCAGGGCGGACTGGACCGATCGCGAGTATGGAACAGGCTGCCTGAAACCACCCCCGGCGGGGTGTGCATAGTATGGGCTTGGGTTCGAAGATCGGGACGCTGGCCGAGGGCGCAAGCTGGGAATAGACCTGTTGCTGGAGAGGCCGTACGCTGGGGGCTGTATGGTATTCGTCATCGAGTGCGAGCGATGCGCGTCCCTGTCGCGGTTGTCTCTTCGGTTGTTGAAAGGCGATGATCCGGTGGCGTTCATCATCGTTGGAGACAGCGTGTCGGCAGTATACACGGGCCCATGGTGTTGCATTGGCTGACGCGGTGCAGAAGAGGAGGAGGGGTAAGAACGGAAGTGCTGCTTGCTACCCCGACTGGAAGTGTTGGACGTGGAAGAAACTTGCGACATCCTGCTGGTCGCGCGCGAACGCAGCGGACGTGGTGCGTTGCTCATGGCAGACAAGTCGTCGAACTTAGGACGGCCGATGCTAACGTCGCCTATCTCGGTCTCGGTGCGGAGCATGGACGTGACGCCGCGGTTAAGAGGTTGAAGGTCTGCACTGGGTGCCCGCGATACGGGTTTACCTGATGCTCGGCTCATGGCAGAGACGTTGGAGGCTCGCGAGTTGCGGCCGCCGCCGTTGGGATCCTGATCAGAGAGCGGCATACTGCTGTCAGCTGCGAAAGTCGCTGGGAGGAGAGCAAGCAAAGGTTGTATGCAGGGCGTGAGCGAAGCTGCTGCGGTGGTGGCTCTCCTGATTACGGCGCTGCCAAAAGATGTGGGAGTTATTGGTATAACCAAAAAGAAGAAGCGATACTGCACAAGGCGGCGAGTATCCAAAGAGACGAAAGCGGGTGACCTTTACACAACCCTCGCCAACATCTCCGCCAAATGGAGAGTGCTGTTGAGTGTGGTGGTGTCGTGGGTGGGGGCAAGGTAGAGGAGACGGAGGGAGCTCGGCGGAGACGTTGTTTTGATAGCGAGACTCGCGCCTCCTTCACGTCCATTACGGCAGAGGCTACCCCTACCCCGCCAGCATCTCGCACAGGAAGGCAGAAACATCAGACACAGAAGGAATACAGAGACGATACAGAAAGGGTCAGTAGCAGAGATGCATATGAGAATGGCCCCTACCTACTTGTGCGTACAGCTTTCCCATACCTACCCCTACGGCGGGCCTACCACCCGTGGCGCCAAACCGGCAGCCAGCAGCCAGCAGCTCTTCGCTTCTCCTTCTCGCACCCCAGCTGCCCACCATGCGCAGGATAGCGCAGCATCCAACAGCAACCCATTCCGAAACTGCTCCCAGCAAGCACACCAGACCACCGCATCACCGACGTCCTCCGCACGACGGCGCCTTCTGCCGCGATGACGTCCGCACACGAAGTTAAAGACATTACACGTTGCTCGTTACCGCGTTACATCTACCAGGGCGAAAATATATACATGCGAAAGCCCCAGGAAGCCATCGAGAACGCTGGGCAGAACCACGGCAAAGACTATGAGATTTGGATTGCGTAATACACAGAAACGCAAAGTCAAAGGGGTATATAGCCTTGCAACGCCAGACAAGAGGACCAAGGACGGGACAAGGGATAACAAAGATCAAACTAGAGGGTATCACTCGGCGATAGGACCTATATCGCCAGATTTCTTCTTGGTGAATAGCCGTTTGAGAGATGAGAAGCTACTTCGTTTGGAAAGTCGCTTGTTCGAAGCATCTGAGAACGTGGACAAAGAGGTTGGTGGTCGGCTTGGCATGTCCGCAGCCTTAGGGGTTTGCTCAGGACGATTGAACGTAGGAGAGCTGGCACCTAGTCGACTCGACATGGAACCTTTCGGCGTACTCAAGTTTCGACTAGGGAAAAGACCAAATTGGGCGGTTTGTCGCGAGGACATGGAGGACACGGAGCGTGGCGATGCGTAGCCCGGTGACACGGCTGAGGCGCCCGACACAGAACAATATGCCGAATCTTTGCCGGTCAAAGGCGGACTGTATTCTCCGTTTTGTGGTTTCGCCGACATGCGTCTCGTTGCTGATGCGCTTTCCTCTGCAGATAGGTTAGATGGCGAAGACACTTTATGCTGGTGCCCCGGAACATGTGTTGCACGACTAGACTCTGCATGCGGTGTCGCTCCGTCACGTTGCTCGTCGTTGCGCCAGGCATCACGGTAGTACCCGGACTGATTTGCCTGACGTCGTACATCGACGTCTGTGTTGGAAACGGCAGACGCAGAAGACGAGTCTTCGCTCCGTTTGGGCGTCTCTGTGGTGGAATCGGATGCGTTTGTGATCTCGGGCTGCTGCTGCTGTTGTTGATGCTGTTGCTGCTGCGGCCTCGCTCGTAAAGTCGAATGTCGCTGGGGTGTGCCAAAGCTGGCAGGCGTCTCCCTACCGGATGATGATGCGCTCATGAATGGCGGACGTTCGGGTGGGGGGGTTGGAAGAGGTTTGTTGTTGGCAAAGTTTCGAAATGGGCGTGCCTCGCGCGAATTGGACGAATTTCGTGAAGATGTGCGTGTCGCAATCTAGGGCTATTAGCGAAGCTCCAGCTGAGAACATAGCCCACGAAGCGGGTTCGACGCGGATTCTGGCAGCGAACATACCAAACTTCGGCGACTTGCAGCGCCACACCGCTTCTCGATCTCATTGCAATAGCTGCTGACCTGTACGAGCACAACGCCCAGCCTTTCAGCCTTTGCTACGAGGCTTTGCAAGAATTGCGACCAGCCTCCGGTGTTGCCACACATGGCTGAATATATGCGCCCAATATCCTCATTGCGGTATGTCCATTCGTCTCCCACATCGCCTAGGTATAGATCGAGCTCCTGGTTGGCTTCGCGAAATACGTTGATGTCGATCAGGTAGTCGTTGAGCAGTTGCGACATGCGCCCAATGGTGCGTTCGATTACGATGTTGCCGTCGAGGAGTTGGGCGCGGTATGAGCGGTCTTCGAGGAGGCGATCGAATTCGTTTACGTGTTCCATGGGCACCTTTAGACATTTATGCCGGAACAGCATGTCCTTCATGCTGCTTTCGAGGTCTTCATTCGCCCGCTGCAGGAAACTGTCGAGCTCATTGACATGCTTGAGCAATATGTCGGCGACATCGGCGACGGACTTTTCCAGATGCTGATGCAGCAGGTGGACACCAAAGATGATCTGCGCGACCGTCTTTGTTAGAGGATGAAATTTGCCCTTTGCGTTGCTCCTCCAGTGGCAGTTGTATGTGAAGTTCCACGAGGGCTCAGAGGCATTCTCCTCTCTGCACAGCATTTGCTGTCGCGTCTTAACGCTCTTCTTGGGAATGGCGAAGGGAACGTGCCCCGTTTCGCCAGTGGCGTCGAGCATCGACTCCTCAAAGGGCGCCTGCATAGAGGAGAGAGGGTGTATGGGGAAGGTGGCCGTCATGATGCGTTTGTCTCGCTCGTCTTGCCATTCGTAGGAGTCGCGGTTGTCGAAGCTGCGACGGCCCCTCTGCGATAAGCGTCGAAAAGGAACCATGGCGAGTAGCGAGTGGATGCTACTCCAGCTCGGATTATGGTGCTACAGAAGCCAAAGCCAATGCAAGCCCAAACTCGCAGTTCAAGGATATGGGCTGTGCATAAGCACGAAACACTGGGTTGTCGAGGCCGGGGCGCTGGAGGGTGTATCGTCGTCGGGCCTTCTTAAAGACGCATGGTGCAGGATGGCATTGTGTGTGCAGAGTCTACGCCGCAGGGGATGGAAATGTTGAAGGTGCCGGAGATGGCGGAAGGAAGACTGGACACGGTCCCAAGGTTCAAGGACCCCTTCGGTTCGTCAGTCATCAGGTCACAGGTCACAGATCAGCCTGGGATCTGGCACAGAGACGGGGGGTTTCTGGTCGCCAGGAGGTCTGCAGGTAGTGCAGGAGGCTTGCCCGCAAGCAGGCTGGCGGATGCCTTAGTGCCCGAGACGGTTGGTATCCAGAGGCAGGGCGGGGAAGCCATGGCTACTCTCCACCATACAGCCTTCACGACTAGGAGCAGACGGGCAAGCCTCAAACAAGAATAAACTTTGGCAGTGCCTATCCCCAGCGGCGCCCTTTACTACAGATATCCGTTTTCTAGACCGCCCGCGGCCTTTAGCTGGCTGCAACGTGTCGAGCAGGTGATTTGGCGGTTTGGCATTTTGGCCGTGGCATCCTCACTGTGTGCGCTAGAAGACGTATTGCAGCCGCCAGCAACACACCCAGGAACGCCCCCAAGCACTCCTATGGCTGCCCTGAGCGACGATCCCGCCATGTCGCCGTTTTCCAACTCGGTCAGGTCAAGTGCCGAGGCCTATCATATCCCGATTGATGTTTTAGCTGCCAAATGGCGCAACGCATAGCAGACGTCATGAATGGGCTCCAACGTGAGTTTACCAAGCGCCACGGTTCCTGGCCGATCTCCGCGGGAAGCTATGGATCCCAAGCTTTGGGATGCACGCGCATAATTACAAACTTGTGCTTGTGCCTGGCAAGCATATTACGGGTCACGAGCATCCAATCACCGGGCACGCGATCGGCAAGCTTCACCCAGCGACCATCACTTCTTCCATCTACCAACCCGTGCAACATGCCTCTGGCGCTGGGCTAGAGAGCGGCTGGCAGCCACCAACAATAGAAAGTTTGATCAAGATGCAGACCAACGTTACAAGAAACAACGGCGCGAACTACCCTCTTGCAACGCTACAGTAGCAAACCACGCAACTCGTGTCCTCCCATCCCGTCGCCGCAACCCGAACCCGACGAACGAGATGTAGCTGTGCCGGACATTATACGCCGCGAAATGCGACTCGTCCTGGATCGGATCAGATGGTTTTGAAGACTGCAGAACGATCCGCGCAGACATACGCGATGGGCAGGACAATACTGGCGGAAGTTGTCAGCGGCTTTTCATGCCGACAGCGCCAGGACCAGATGCTGCGCGAGTCGTACAAGCCTGCAGAAATGTCAACTCGGAGTGTGAGCAAAGTCAAAGTCATCAAACTACACACGCAGATTGGGCAATTGAAGACGCCAGACTCGTTGCTTTTGGAGTTGTTGCCATCCACGCGCGATACTAGCAGCGCAAAGTCGAGACGACGCCAGTTGAGGTCAGACAATACGAGAGCATACAAGTCCCATCACCCAACATCTCTTTGGGTGTGTGAACGGGGTTCTCTTACAACTACATTGACATGGGTTATAGCATCGGAAGCCGAGTAACACCGAGCGATCACAACGCCTCAACCTACTTCTATATCGGATTACCAGCCCCTCCATCGGGCCCAGACATCCACGACCGTATCTCCACCCGCGTCCGAGTCAACCACAAGATACCACCCGAACCCAGCGCCAGCCACACAAGCATGGTTTGGCCAGACCATAACCTTATCCCCGATCGTCAACTCGTTGCATTCGCTCCTATCGCCCTCCCATGTCAAGATACCATGCTCTTGGCTGATGCGTCCAACGATCCATCCCGTCTTGCCCTCTCGCTCGTCGTATACGTGCTTAGCGGAAGCATTGCCTAGTGCAGGCGTAACAATACCCCATCCCGGGTAGGACTTGCAAGGTTCGCGACCCATCGCTAGAGAGCCAGCGGATACTAGAGCTTCAGGCTTCGATCGCTCATTGTATACACTTGTTACTTCGAGTAACATGCGGATACCAATGTTAGATTTGGAGAGAGGCTGGAAGGATAACGTGGCTCCACTAGATGAAGTCGATGGCCTAGCATGTGTCGCGACTTGTTGGCAGTCTAGCAACGGGTATACCCCTGCATGCAGCTCAACGACGTGGTCTTTCTGCAGACGTCGAAGCACATCTTGGAACTCTTGGACTTTGGGGCTAGAGCTGGACAGCATGTTCTGTGCTGCTGTCGCGGTAGGTGTTGCGCCCACACTCAGTACCAACTTTCCATCAAAGCTCTCGGGAACAGCCTTGATTGCTGTTTCTAAGCCCGCCAGTTCCTCGATTAGGCCATTAGCGGCATCATCTTCCGAGGACCCACCATACGAGTGTCCGAAGTGCGAATAGAAACCTTGCAGGAAGCATCCAGATGTTGGCTCCTGGCTCTTCTCTACCACCGTCGTGACAAGTGATGGGAAACCCGGAGATGAAGTCTTGATGCCAGCGCGTTCATAGCCCGTGTCAATCTTGATGAAGACTCCTATCTCCAGCTCCGTATCAGAGGTAGCGAGTCGCTCGTGGAACTTGAGAAAAGCTGCCTCGTTGTCGATGATGACACTGACGGATCTCGGTTGCAATTTCGATGCCAGAGAGATGAGACGCGGGATGCCAGATTGAGGGACCGGTACGCCGTAAAGTACCTTGAGAGCAAACGTCAGTGATGTCTTTTCGATTGTGATATATGGGACATACACTAGCTTCCCTTCCCACCCCCTGCGCATAGCACAAGTACGGCAATAAGTTCTCCGCCTCCGCAATCGTACTGACGATGAAATTCGCTGGTTGGCTCTGCTCTGCTCCCACTTGCATCTGAGAAAGCTCAAGCGTCTTGTGGCTCTTGACGTGGGCGCGGAACCCTACCTTGAGCTCCGCACAGATGTTGAGCATCGCATCGCAGTTTCGTCGTATGATGGCGCGGTCGAGCACGATGGCTGGCGTAGGGTGGTCTTCGAGCCTTTGGCCCAAAAACTGTGATAGTAGCGAGGCGCGCGTAGGGTGCGGATAGAAGGGGAGAGGGTTGATGTCTGCCATTTTGGGGTTTGAGTTGATGTTCAGTGTTCAAGAGTTCGAGGTGGTCAGTGTTGATGTTGCTACTCTTTTGATCAAGCTGTCGGAGCGCTTTATATATCCTCAATCAACACCGTCGCATATACTTTCTAGATCAGGCACCCAATCGTGAGTCACTCTCTTCCTTCTAGGCGCAAGACCAGATAGAATCTTTTCCTGACTTCGTTGTGGTGATGCTTATCGGCCGTAGGCGTTAGCCGTCGGAGAAAGAATGTGCGGTGCGGATCGGCCGCGCAGCTTCGTCGAACAAGAGCACGGTTTTGCAAGGCCGCGGATGGTCACAGGGTCAATTGAGTAGTATCCTGGGGGTAATATGATATACTATCGTCGCGATGCTATCTCGAACGGGTTCGATGCGCAATAAGCTGGGGGTAATAGCTTGACGTTGGGTGCGGATCTCGGCGTTAGTACGGAGTGGGGTGCTGCATCGCGACGGGCCCAAAAGACAAGCGACTGATAGGCGACAACACACATGTTCATTGAAGATAAACGGTTTGAATTGATGGGGTGATACGAGGTACCGAAAGTCGTTATAGTCCGGGAAAAACAGCTGCGAACCTCCAAGGCACGACCTAGCGTGTAAACCGCCGAAACCCTTCCTAAGCGCCCGGTCCTGGCCACACACTACTCAACCTCCTCCTTCTTCCCGTCATGGCACTTCCTGGACTCACACTACGAGTACCCATGGCATTCGCTGCGAAACTGTTTTCGAGGATAGCGTCCTCAAGGTCATCCTCCTCTTCGATTCTATGCACTACGTCCTCTGGTGGCTCCTCTTCAAACACGGCCTGCAAATCAGCGTGCGGACTCAATTGCTTCCAGCTCCTCCAGAAACCAATGTCTTGCAGCCATGTTGTGCGTTTGGAGGGTCCAGGGCCGTTGATGCTGAGGTGGCGACGGGGCTTCCACAGATACCTACGCTCATAGTAGTTGATGGCGAGGAGAATAGGGAAGTTCGAGATACGTATCGCTGAGACGTTGATCTTGTGGAACCAGCGGGGCGAAAGTATGAACTTGAGAGGGAGTAGAATGATGAACGCCAATAGGTTAAGGGGTGGGCGGTAGGCGAATAGCGAATCGGACTTGACACCTTCGAAAGTGAGCACGGCGCGGCGGAATTGGATTTCGGCTGTCGCATCTGCTGCGATCTTGCTGAACGTATTGGACAGAATCGAGACAAGGACTGTCAAAAATAGCGTGTTGCCCAGGAAAGCATAGATCACCATCAGGGTAGGACCGAGAATCTCATGGAACCCAGGAGCTTCATCGATGCCTTGGCCATCCAGACCGAACCAGATCCAGAGCATCCATTTGGAGATAGTGATGGAGTTTGGTGAGTCTTCGTAGCCAACTTCGGGGTTGCTGATGCTCAGCCATTTGAGCGCCAACAGGAAGCCGCCAAAGCACCATACAGCGATCAGACTCAGTGCTGTGAACTCCTTGACCATCGCCCTCAGAGCAATGAACAGCATGTTCTCGGGCATAAGATTGAATGCGATACGTGGGAACAATATTGGGGACGCGACAGCAAGAACGTCAAGGGCTTGTCTACCCGTTTCGTCTTGATTCGTCATCCACCCATGGCACCGCATGCCGAGATAGATGAGAAATATGCCGGCGAATGTGACGTCCAGGAAAGCCCAAAGTTCTTGTGTATGTACCTCCCAACCGTGCTCAAGGCATGATATGAGTTCGTCTAGTACCCAGCCGCTGCCGTAAAGTAAGAACGTGATCTCGGCAATAGTCAGGTAGTGATCTTGTCGCATAGTCATACACCAACAGTAGAGTGCGAGCAGTATGAAGAACTGTACAACTTCGATGATGTTGCGCGTTCTCGGTACCATGAGCCGATACTGATTGAGTGTCGGTGCCTTGCGTGGATCGTAAAGCGAGATGGGCTTATACTTGTAGTGATCCGGTATGATATCCATATAGACGGTCGGAGTGTACACGATCCGTCCGCGATAGATCGCGTCAATGACCTTTTGACTCGCGGAGCCAGCTAGTAGTACCTTACTTTCGGAGACGATAGCCACTTCCAGCGCCGTCAATTTACCCTCATTGTCACCCTGGCCCTGGTACTCTGATATGTGTCGCGGTGGACAACGCTCTTCAGGCGCGCCTTGGAACGGCTGGAACGGAGCGACCATAATCTGTGCCAAGAGTAGTAGGCCAGCTTTACCCGTAGACTCTTCGTCGTGACGTCGCAGCACCTTCATGGCGACCAGCTCGCAAAGGTTGGCACGCGTCAAATCGACAGTTTGATGATGTTGCTGGAATTGCTGTTCTCGAAGAAACTGCATGCGATTGACGAGTAGACAGTACACGATGGAGATGTCGTCTTCATCGTAAAGACGGTCAACCAGTGGTTTTACAATGAGAACGTTCATACGAGGCTCTCGCAGCTGATCCACTGTGTACGGATCTTCGATGACAGCCAAGACGAGACGTCGTATCCTAGAACATGGTCAACATCCGCGGTGCGACTCATATCAACTGCGTTGACCTACCTGTGGATATTGAAATATGTCCTGGTGTTGTTGTTCAAACCAGGCGTACTGGCTGTTCTAGGGATCATAGGCTCACCCTGTCCGTTGAAGCACCCATCAGATCCAGCGTAGTCCTCCTCGGGGAGTAGAGTCTCCTGCTCCTCTCTGTTCTTTGCCGATCGTAATGCATCGCTCAGCGTCCTCTGCGTCTCCATCATATGGGGGCGCTTCAAGTACTTTCTGAATTCGATGTGTTTTGATGGCTTCCGCTGAGGCGAAGGCCGACGCTTCGGCGAGACCTCCTCACCACCATTGCTGGAGGGTGCAACAGCACTGTCATTACTGTCGTGGCTTTTGGTGGGATTCGGATTGAACGGTGGCCGAGTGAACGTGCCGTAGGCAGGACTGCCGCTTCTGTTCCAGTCTGGGTTTGATGTTGGGCCTGACATATGAGACTTAAGTAATAGCGGTAGTGAGGTTTCCTCAGGCTGCACAAAAAAGAGCGGGTCCTTCCGGGGGTTGCGGCAGCGCGACAGAAGTAGATAAGCCTCACGTCTGGAGCGTGACTGGCGGAGGGTGCTGCCGTCTGTCGAACTTCAATGCGCTTCGCGCGTCGCGACAAATGGATTTAAAGTCGCTCGATGTTTTCGGGCAGGTAGTCTCGTCACGATTGAGGGTTTTGCGTGGCTGCCGATAAGGTGAGAAAAGAAAGCATGGCGCTGCGCCGGTTGAAGGGTCCGCAAGTGAAGTTTCACGCTAACGTGATCGGGCGAGATCTCCCTGATCATCCGCGACGTCACCCAGTGACAACATCGCAAGGCTGTCGGTTATCGCAGCAGCGCGTGTACAGCCATCATCCCCATCTATCAACTATCATTCTAGGGTTCTTGCCTCACTTTCACGAAAGACGTGACCTCGCCCAAGTGGGAAATGAAGAGCTGCTACCTCGCCTTCGCGCACGTGAGCTGCGCTGTGCACGAGAAGCTTCCATATCGACACGGCGAGCTGCATTCCAGAAATTCAGCAATACGACCAATGGGTACGAGAACGACAGAAATGAGGCGATTCTGATGCTTGCTATAGAGGAACTGGAGCTTGTAGCTTGCTACCCAGGTATCCTGGGAAAGAGACACGGACGCTGGTCAATTGCACATTGGAGCAGTGTTTTTGAGTATGCATATCTGGCTACATGATGTACCTCTGCTGACCGCTACATCTATTTCCCGACCCAAGCTGTCAGTCTCAAGACCCCATGATACCCACCTCTGGTCTGCTGAGGTTTCTCAATCGGACCGACATGCTTCTGCGGCAATTACATCGACGTCCTGCGCCGTCCAAGACCCTTCCTACCGTGCCTAGTCGTCTTGTTAGCGCTCTATTCATTCTGTGAGCCTCAAAAGTACTTCCTGGGTAGACTTCCTGGCGGAGTTGGTTGCGGTCTGGGCGAGGTGCTGGGGAAAGATGTAGTTCCGCAGGTTGGCAGTTCTGGAAGGGCCATGTGCAAGGCTACGACGCCTCGAATGGCCCAACGAGACGTTGGTCATGAAGTCCTTGTGGAACTTCCGGTGGGGAATATACCACTTGATGTTGGCGAAGTCCACGTAGCAGTCTGCTAGGAAATAGCGCAAGGGGTCCCAAGCCAGAGTGTAGTAATAGACATGGTTGATCACGTCAGGTCCAGGGTGGTATCGGAAGCCATTCGGCCAGATAAAGTGGAAGTTGTCTACAATAGCGCGAAAGACGATCTGAGCGGAGATAGAGTCTTCCATTTCCACGGAGAAGAGGTAAAGACTGCTCAACGTGATGTAGCGAAGCCTGGCGACAGCGTCCATGGTCTGGTCGCCAGCAGTCGGAAACTGTCGTCGGGGAGGCTTGTTGTCGCGAAGGAGGACGATGTAGTCACTGATGAGACCTGGCGGCCGGCTTCTCATGTCCACCTTGTCTTCGCGGATCGTCTTGCACTGTTGGGCAATCTTTGCTGAGCGTTCGAAAACGAGATCTCGACATAGTTCTGCTTGTGCGACATCTCCACTGTTTGGCAAGCGGTGGAGGAAAGTGACCATAGCAGGTGGCCTGTTGGATATGTGTTAGATGAAGACGAAGAACTTGATAGTGGGACTTTTACTCTCTCATCGCATCCTGCGCCTTGAGGAATTCTAAGAGGAGTTGCTTGTCGGCCATGGCGAAGGAGACACTTGTTTGGTCCTGTTTGATCGAAAGGGTTCTGTGTACGATCAAGGAGGACGGGCGCAATATCTGGGGAATAACTTCAAAATCGTTTGCCCGGTTTAGTCACGTAATGGCGCACGGAACCTTTTCTTTCCCTTTGTCTCAGTACGTCATTCGCTACAATTACGCTCTTTCAGTAATCACCGCGCTCTAGGTGCTATGCGCCACCGGGTCGATGTGCTGTAATTGGTCGTCTCTAGTAGCGGCGAGCGGCTTGAGTACATATCCACATGGCAGTTTCCAAGTCACGACGGTACCTGGGATATATGCGCAAAACGAGACGACGAAAACCATTGACTGCAACGTATGAGTCTGAGTCTAGTACCCGTGTCCGGGAACTTCGCCAGATGATATTTTCTCTTTACTGATAGAGTACTACTATATCCCTCCTTTCCGCATCCAGTGAAAATCTTGATCGCTGTCGTGGTCCCCGGAATGATCTTCGTCTCAGCCGCCCGAGTGTAAGATTACCAGCCAGTGTGACATTCCCATAAGAGCACCTTCAGTCACAATTCATCGACCGGGCCCTCCACGTAGTATACCGCTATGAAGTTATCAAAGTTCCTTAGCTGAGCGTGATTCCATATCCAGTAATGCCTTCCATCTAGGGAAACGTCATTGACCCAGCCCGCGTTTTGACTTGCGACGCAATCTGCTGCCCTTCGATTCGCTTCGTTTATCGCTGTGCCAAGATCATTACAGACGCATTCTGTAAACGTACTTTGATGTATTAAGGCATGCTGATCGATGCATCGTATGCCGGTGAAACCCAGAGTAAAGTGATACGGGGGGATGCGGCGACACACAACCCATTTTGGTACCGCCGGTTCGGGCAATGGTTGCAATGCGAGAGGCATGGAGTGACCATTCGTCAATGAAGTAGGTGCAGACATGGAGCGACCATTTGTCAATGAGGTAGGTGAAGACATGGAGAAGACCACTTAGCGGAAATCAGATGGGAAATTCGAGCGATGGGTACACATTGTGCAGGAGGATTAAGAGCGCGACTGATAAAGCCCAATAAGTTTGATGAGAATCACGAGAGACAATAGTGTAACGTAAATCACCTGTTCGTAGACCGACAAACATGCCTACTTACCCGCCGCATCACTCTCACGTAGAGACTGATCTACTCAACGTATATCTAGAATCTTCTACGAGCACCTTCATTGCCGCAAAAGAGGGCTTGTGCCCATAAGGGGTTTTCTTGCTGCACGCCGAGTGATCAAACCCAAAGCTTACATCGTCTTGTATGATCGTCGCTGCTTATCGCCGTATGAAATACGTCGGCCCGTAAGAATGTCTCAAGATCTTCTCTCCACTGACCAAGCCAAAGACACAATCACTCATAGCCAAACTTCTCATGCTCTCCGTGAGTGCGACATACCAAGTCGACCACGAGCAAGACATCAAATTGAGCGAAGCAGGTGTGGCTCATACAGGACGCGAATGCAAGCCTACCCACCTATTGCCGCGCTGATGTTATTATCTATTGCGACTTTGGCCTAAGGAACGGACAGGACTACCCAATGCTCAATGACTGTGCCTATTTCTTCGATCGGTCCGAGGAGATTATGGGGGTTGTGCAGAGTGTGGAGTCCTCTGGTCGGAAGATGAAGAAAGACCATAACATTGTGCAGCCCTGGCCTGATCGCGTTCAGCCTACAACAGCCAAACACGAGTCCGACAAACTTTATGCTAGCAGTTTGAACAATAACGAGCGGTGTATGAAGTTGAAGGACGCAAAGTAATATGGGCGGAGTAAACGCGAGTACAAATGTTCGACTCGCAGATGGAAGGGTCGCCTGACGTGTGACGCTGAATGTGGAGTCTGAGCAGCGCAGTTCGAGACAACGTGGCTATTCAGATGGTTTGGGAGCTGATAGAGAGTTCATATTGAAGTCCTCGGGGATGATGCGGCGACTGCGAGCGATTAGGTAGTCTGATCAGGAGTAGAAAGGGGTAGCTACGTGCATTGAGGCCCACGCTCCAGTCGCTATATCGCTTCCTGACCTCCGGAGAGATGTCCATGTTGGAGTAGATGACGCCCGATATTTTGAGGCATGCCAGTATGACATGAACCCTTCGGGTAGTGCCTCGGCATCACCTGATTACGCGATGCCTCGCGAACACGGCCGTTTGTACACCGACAATACCATTATCCCACTTGAGTCAATAGCGCCTACACGGAGCTTCTCTCCGCTTCTAAATCGCGCCATTCTGCTCAAATCTCGTCGTCTGTACAACCATCGTAACCTATATTTCCGGCCGCGCAGCCAATGAGAGCCCCAGATTCTCCTTCATGGTACTCTCAGTCACCTGGAGAGGGCGCACCTGCCGGAAATAGAGACGTGACTGTTTGCAATCGTAGGTGCCTGACAGGCACCTATCCGTATTGAGGCAAGCGGACCAAAAGGACCATCGCAGCGGGAGATAGACCAGATATCCGGGTCACTCTCGATCGATCCTCAGCCTCGTCTCTCCACTTTGACCAAGCTCTTGATACCTCACTGCTTCGCTGAGCCTCATCGTTTTGCTGAACCTCTTCGCTGAACCTCTTTTCTTTGCTAATACCTTTCGCGATGGCCACTAACACTTTCAAAGACTACTACGCGGACCTCGGTCTCCAGCTTGGCGCTTCCACTGATGCCATCAAGAAGGCATTCCGTGAACTCGCTAAGACGCATCACCCCGACAAGTCCGGTGTAGCAGATGCCGATGTCTTCCGCCGCGTTCGTGAGGCTTTCGAGCAGCTCACCAACACCGAGTACCGCACCGAATACGACCGCACCTACATGCGTAATAAGTACCAGACTGGCGCTCCCGCTGAGCAGACGAACTATGATGCCGGTAACGAGAACTTCGGTGGCAAGGGTCCCGCCAACTACGAGGCTGGTAGAGCATACGAGTCCGGTAGAGCAAGCCCGCCGCCTCAGAAGCCGTTCCGCAAGCCATACGAGGCAAGCTGGCAGTACTACCTGGGCAAGGAGTATACCGCATGGCAGGAGAAAGACGCCGCTTACCGCATGAGGCACCCTGAGGCCTATGAGAGGTATGTAAGATCCATCATCTCCAAACCTGATCTTTGCTAATATTCTTTTCAGTCCGTTCGAGGATGGGCCTCCGACCCCCAAGCCTGGCGCGAAGGCACACGGCATGGTCGTGCAGATGTCTCACCCCTGCGGCCAACAAACGTGCATCTACAAGAGCACGGCATGGCGTCTTCAGGTCGGCGGTGATGACTATTGTGTTTTCTGCATGGCCGCTCACACCGGCGGCATGAGATGTCCTGGTTGTGAGGCCCTGACCTGCAAGGCGTGTGTGGAGAAGATTCGCGCGCTGGAGCGGAACCCTTTCGAGGGTTTGAGGTCAAAGGCGCAGTACTGTTCCTCTGGTGGTTGATCAAGAGGTAGAATTGTGAGAGACATGAGAGATGGTGGGAGATCTCCAAGGACGGTTGAATAGGCTCCACAATACCAAGGAATAGAACTTCATCTACCAATCTGTAGTCCCGAGCTTCTCTTCACTGTGAATTACGCCCACAGATACCCAGAGCACGTTCGCGAGAACACCTCACACCGAAGAAAACTAAACAGGTTTGCCGCCTACATCAATGTGGGAACATGCAAAGTGGGTGACCCAACGTCAATGTAGGCTCCAGGGTGTTTGATGTTTTCTTTGAATGAGGTGTGAAGATGGATGTATCCACGATGGGGTGCTGTCATATCTGAAACCAGCCCCCTTGGTTTCACGCGGCAGCTGCTCGCGAAGCCGCGGTCGGTTGTTCCTGCCGCCCCTGACGGCGCATTGACCCCACACAAACCAAGACCTTGCATCATTGACGCGCCCAGCCGTCCCACATTTTAGAAACGCCGTGGTGTGTCACTCCACTTATTGACGCGCAAGCCCCCCAAGCCTATCGTCAGCCCGTACCGGGAGGGGA
>Ga0265780_10001977_pt1 | contig 28388 bp, 42 predicted proteins | sample P1T30metagenome_FD_192432 | JGI IMG/M metagenome (GOLD analysis project Ga0265780, IMG submission 192432) | Plant litter microbial communities from East Loma Ridge, Irvine, California - P1 T30 | ecosystem: Environmental > Terrestrial > Plant litter > Unclassified | place: USA: California...
GAAGTCTCGAGAGAAGTAAGTTGAGAGGCGGAAATGGAAGTCGATAGAGAAGCATAGGATGAGGTGGCGGCTGTATGCCGGGATAGGCCTGATATGCCTGCCCCTTTCCGCATCGCGACAGGTGATAGTTGTGAGCGTCATGGGCATAGCCGTTGATAGGCAGTGTTAGGGAACGGTTGAACCTCGGCTAAACATTGGATCGACCTGTTTTCGCGTTACCATCTATCAGTGCCGTTGCTCTTGTTAAACCCATATTGTAGAGCTCAGATGAGCTCACTTCGCCATGCACGACAGCAAATCGTCAAGCTTGGGGAGTCTAGTACTGCTACATACCGAATTGATGCTCGACGAGCTCTGTCAAGTGGGTCACGGGAGGCGGACAAGGATGTGTCAAATCAGCTGCGTCAAGTCATGCGCAATGTACCTCAGGTAAGCTGTGATGATTCTGGCCTGTCTTGATTAAGCTAAGCGACCAGCCGGTAGCAGTGGCTGTGACTCGCGTACCTGAAGATGCCCACTCTCGCTCAAGATACCACGGAACAACCCTATCGTCGTTCACATCCCTCACCCTCCATCCTCATCCACTGGTTGCTTTCTCTGTGCGATTACCATCACGGATGGCAGACTATCTCCGTCCACCACCGAAACCAACACAACTTCCAGCAGCGATCCAACAGCTGGCATCGTCATTGCCAGACCCATCAAATTCACCTATTCCGATACCCCGCCCAGCTCTTGATTTATTCGCTTCGATATCCCGTTTAACAGCTCCTACACCATCCACACCCGGACCTGAGTTGACGGTATCGCTCCTAGCCAAGTCGAATGAGAGAATAGCGAAAGCATTATCTACTGCTCAAGCTGATCAATCGGATACTTTCGCAGTGGACGAGACATGGGACGGTACTTCTCCACCTGCTTTAGTGGGAAGTATAGGACGACTGAGATGCGAAGTCGTCACTTCGATACCGTTGAGGGATGTTTGTGGAGGATGTGAGATGGACAATACTGTCGAGGGTAGTCATCCCGGCAGCGAACTTTTCATTTGTAGGGTTCTTTCGGTCGAGGATGGAGAGAAGGAAGGTGGGGAGCCAATGTTGTACTGGCGGCACAAGTATGTCGGGCTGACCGACGAGTCTTGAGGGACATCGCCAGAAGTAGAGTCAAAAAGTACAGACACTATATAATCAAATGCATTGCAACGAGACTCATGACTTGATCTTTCACGATATGTTCTGGCTTTACAACTTGTTCCGTCACCTTTGGGACTTTGATTAGTCTCACACCAAGAATAAGACCGCGGCTCGCCCTTCTGCGCTACCAGGACCCACTTGATGATATTAGGCATGATCACGAGTTTCTGGATAAAGTGAATGAATGTCCGCTCGCCACGTCCTCGTCTCTCCTTGTGCAAACTCTCAAGACTCCAAAGCGGATCTCACACCCACATTCGAGGGCGAACCAAACGGTTCAAGAAATGCCATTGATACCTCGTGATCAGATCGCTTGTGATCGGAGAGGACGCAGAATCACTTCGATTCATCGGACTGGGGACGAGTCGACAGGTAGCCCTTTGGAGTGATTCTGTATCCAGGTTCACCAGTCAATCATCCGAGTCTTTTTGAAGTGAGCATGAATCCACCCAGTGTTTAATTAGTCAAGCATGGCGCCTAAAGCTGGCTGCTATGTCTATTCATACTGTTCTACCTTCTAGATCTTTCCTTGGGCCCAGTCATGGCACTGCGATGCCAGCTCGACGGCGGCAGAGGCCCAGTCCTCTCCATGGTCTTGAAAATTAGCGAAATTGTCCGATCAGGCTGAAGCGGTGGACTCACTGTGTCCCTTATCGCCCTTCCTTCCTACACCTGCCCTCTCCAAAGCCTGGTCTTCTGTCAGACAAGTCAAAACACCGAAAATGACTGGAGTCCCAGTATCCAACTGAACCCTCATCAGACCATGCGAGACTGTATCGCAAATGTACTCGAAGTGCATCGTTGATCCCTTTAGCAGACATCCGATAGCGATGACGGCGTCAAAGGCGGAAGTGGAAGCGGTCTTGGTAGATTGAGATTCTGGTGTTGGGGTCGTGGGCTTGTCGGTATCGATTAGGGAAAGGAGGTTGGTGGTGGAAGGTAGCATTGATGGAGCGTTGTTGGCAGATTGTGTCTGGCCACCGGAAATCAGTCTAAGTGTCAGCTACACCAAAGATATGGGCACTAATCTGCTTACTGCTTGCATGCAAAGGGCAGCTCATAACTCCCAGGTACACTCTTAACGACGATGTTCTCTGACTTGACACCTTGCTCCTTTAGCTTGTTGATACATCCCTCGACGAGTGCATTGATGATGACATCGTTCCATCTTGCGTGTATGATGGCAATTCGGAGTGGAGATCCATCGTACTTTGTTGGAGCAGCTCCTAAGCCTTTGATTGTTGGGTCTGACATTGTGCGTAGTATTGGGGTGGTATGGTTGCATAGGTACTATACCATGACTCATGCCAAGTCCCCAGTACTAAACACTCCCCCCTATTACCCCTACCCCCGAAACTATCCCAAACTGATCGGGTGAATTTCGGCCGTGGCAGTTGACTGAGTCGCTGAAATGTGAATCCAAAGGATCTAAGGGAAAAACGGGATAATACACCAAATTCCATTTGCTATCTATCCTTCCTTCTCTCATACACATCATGTCCTTCTCAAGAGCATCTTCTCAGTCTCTAAGGCAGGCCGTCAAGGTCACTGCCCCTAAGGCTTCCAAGCAGGTCGCACAGAGGAGCTACTCTCTCCTCTCTAGGCAGGCTCCTGCTGCCATGATGGCTTCCCGACTCGGAGTGAGTCGGACCGTGTTTTGATTTCTTTGAATTCGAGCTGATATGAAGGCTACTCGAGGTGTCAAGACCCTCGACTTTGCCGGATCCAAGGAGGTCGTTTACGAGCGAGCCGACTGGCCCCTCGACAAACTCCAGGAGTATGTTTTCCCTGTCTTGCGTTAAGCGGGGTCCATGTGCTAATAAATAGCTTCTTCAAGAACGACACCCTTGCCATGATCGGTTACGGATCTCAAGGTCACGGTCAATCCCTCAACGCCCGAGACCAAGGTGTCAAGGTCATTGTCGGTGTCCGAAAGGGTGGAGAATCCTGGAAGCAGGCTCAGGAGGACGGTTGGGTCCCCGGAGAGACCTTGTTCGATATCCCCGAGGCTATCGAGAAGGGTACCATCATCATGAACTTGCTTTCCGATGCCGCCCAGTCTTCCACCTGGCCCGAGATCGCTCCCTTGATCACCAAGGGAAAGACCCTCTACTTTGCCCACGGTTTCTCCGTTGTTTACAAGGAGGACGTACGTCGACCTCTTTGACACAGGAGGATATTGCTGATGGTTAGACCAAGGTCATCCCCCCCAAGGATGTTGATGTCATTCTCGTTGCCCCCAAGGGATCTGGACGAACTGTCCGAACTCTCTTCCTTGAGGGACGAGGTATCAACTCTTCCATCGCCGTCTTCCAGGACGTCACCGGTCAGGCCAAGGAGAAGGCTATTGCTCTCGGTATCGCCGTCGGTTCCGGTTACCTATACGAAACCACGTTTGAGAAGGAGGTCTTCTCCGACCTTTACGGTGAGCGAGGTGTCGTAAGTCCCATGTCTGGAGTAATTGGATGGAGCTAATTACCAGCTCATGGGAGGTATCCAGGGAATGTTCCTCGCCCAGTACGAGGTCCTCCGAAAGAACGGCCACTCTCCCTCTGAGGCTTTCAACGAGACCGTTGAGGAGGCTACCCAGTCCCTCTTCCCATTGATCGGTAAATACGGTATGGACTACATGTACAACGCCTGTTCCACCACCGCTCGACGAGGTGCTCTCGACTGGGCCCCCAAGTTCAAGGAGTACGTCTCTCACTTCAAGCCATCATCGTTGCAGAGCTAACATTCAGGGCCAACCTTCCCGTCTTCGAGGCTCTTTACAAGTCCGTCAAGGACGGTTCCGAGACTCGACGATCTCTAGAATTCAACTCTCGAAAGACCTACCGACAGGATCTCCAGAAGGAGCTTGACGAGATTGACAACCAGGAAATCTGGAGGGCCGGAAAGACCGTCCGAGGTCTTCGAGTGAGTAAACTCCGTTGCTGTTACTGGGTCATGCTGATATCCAGCCCGATGCCAACAAGGACGAGCTCTAGATATTCCTTGCTTCTGGTAGACCTTCATTCATTCAAAAGATGCGGTAATGCATGCCTTGACGAACATAGACTACTCTGATCAATAATGGCTCGACAATCGCGGGGACTTTGTGAACCATGTTAGTGCTCAACTGTCGCAGGCAGGTGTGCTGTTCCTTTCGGATCGCGATGGTCGCTGTTGGCCAGCCAGTATGCACTTATCTTGCTGACATGACTCTGACATATGACACTGTGTGAAGGATAGTTCGTTCGACCCATCAAAGAGGCCAATGATGTACGAGAATCATGCCAACGTCTCATCACACAGCTGCACAGGATGAGATTCATTAAAAGGGGATTACGACTACGCTCGACTAAGGATTTGTTAACCAGCTAAATACCATATCTAAAAGAAAGTGAAGGGAAATGCGATCAGCTTAACACCACCAACCGAGAAGGCCTAAAAGTCAGCGTCGCCTTGTGGGAGAGAAGCTAACTTACCGCCAAGGAGACAGCCGAGGAGGTTGTCGAGGTGGATGCCGAGGGGAAGGCAGAGACCCTGGACGAGGTTGAGGACACCGGCGAGGAGGCAGTCGACAATCTTGAGGATAGCGTGGACGGCATGGTCAATCTTCTTGAGGAGGACAGCCTGGATGTCAGTCATGATCGGCTCTAGAGACGGAGACATACGATGACATTGAGCTTGCAGAGTTTCTTGTCGATACCGCCAATAAGAACGTGAACGACCTTGATAACATCGGTGAGGATACCAGCAGCAACATCTTTGTCGTGTTGAGAGCTGATCATTAGTGCCTACAAATACAGAGCATGGGATAGAAAACCTACCAAGAGAGGGACTGGATGTGGAGATCGATGTTGAGATCGAGTCCAATATCGATACCGAGGTCTTTGCCGCACTTGTCAAATGCGCCAACGACGGCGTTCAGGCAAGCTTCTACTTCGACTTGGGTGGAAGTAGGGCCAATCTTCTTGACGGCGTACTGGTTGTCAGCTTTCCTCGATAGTGATGATCGGTGGGCGAGTTGGAGAATGTAGAATGGAGAAGGAAGAAAAGCACGGAACTCACGATGGAAGCCTGGAGCTCAGTCACGATGCTGATAACATCGGTAGAGTGAGAGGGGTAGGTCCCAACAGTCTTGGCCTCGAGGTCAGAGTTGGCGACGGCACCACCGAGAGGAGCAGCGAACACCGAAGCGACGAAGGGAAGAGCGAGTAGGATAGAAGTGAATCGCATTGTGTTGGTTTGTTGCTGATGAGTGGTTTGATTTGAAAGTAATGAAGTGGAGTGGTGGATGAGTGAAGTGTGAGTGGATGAGGAAGAAAAGACGGTGGCATGGAGAGGTTCTTATAGATACTAGAGCTCCACTGAAGGGCGTTCAACGCTCGTCATGACGCTTGGACGATGACGACGGGACGAGGACACGTTGAGGGCGGAGTTGATCGATGACCCGACTGGCCTCGCTTTCAGGATAATGTCATCTGTATGCACCACTTTTTCGCTTCCCCCATTTGAAAGGAGGGCGGGTCAGGGTGGATTGTTGATCACTCATGTCGATCGATGATCTAAAACTGGTAAACAGAGTTTTGGATTGTTTCATTAAGCTATTTAGTCCGCATTGATCCATTAGCTTTGCTTCGACCCCTTATTTCGCGTGTAAACAGTCCGTGCTCCCGTCTAATCAATCAATGTCTTGCTCAGACCGATACATTGGGTCGGTACTTGCAAGTTCGATCAATGGGCAGGTCTGAAAAGGTCAACTAGATCGGGACATCGAAAGGGCGGTACAGCATGTGGAAAAGTAAACGTACAATTCAAAGGGACCAACACAAACAACAATTGATCGGGTGGAGCGGGATCGTGGCGGGACTGCGACTACCCCACTCCGCCCTTGACCCCATATTTACCAACATCTGCTCCCTAGGCCGGTCCCCGCCCGATCTGGAAGATCATTGATGCATCGTGCATGCAAGCGATGAAAGGTACCAAGAATAAATCATGTTCTACTTGGCAGTTCCTTTACCCCATTTAGCCAAAACACGATCTTCTACGCCTTCTCCCGCCCATCGGTATAGTCCCTCCGCAAGAGCCAAGTTCTCTACTTCTGCCTTGAACGGCTTAACCATATCCTGCTGCGGTCCCATGGGGTTCATTCCCGCCCCGGAAAGCATCGCTGTGGAGCTTGCATCACGTGTGTCGACAGCGGCTAAAGCAATTAGCTTGATGAGGCGATTGGGTGCACAGAAGCAACATACCGTTATCGGCTCCCAAAATAAGCTTGAATACTCCATTGAGACCGAACAGGTTTAGAAAGTACCAAGATAGAGCACTGCGGATTAGCGGGGTCAGCGGTGGGAAAAAGAGGACGTACGAGACCCATCTGACATCCAGATCTGGCATGGCAAGATCACGAGCAAGTAGGGATTTGAAGCCAAGGGTGAGCGGGAACGGCAGTCGGACTGCATGTCAGCTATACTCGAGGAGCAAGACGATAAACCTACTTAGGATGAATCCGGAAAAGAAAGCTGAAATGTACTGCATCAACACCATGTTGGGAACCCTTCAGATCAGCTCAAATCCCAACAACCAGAGGACCGAACTCACATCATGACAGCTTGCTTCTTCATTCCATCCATCATACCGTCCATCTGACCTCCCTCGAACGGGTTAGGTGGTGAACCTTCTTGCGATTCAGGCTTGGGTTTCAGGTAATCTCCAGAATCGAGGTTCAGGGCAAATTGGTTCGAGAACGCGAGATAGGTGGATGGAGGGAGAGGTGATAGAGGTGCAGATGAACGGAGGATCATAGCCCGTTGCATCGCACGTCTGCGCGTCAGCTATGTGTGAGATCAGAAACGGTGGACTTGCTGTTCACGGACGGCAGCGGATGGCTGTTTCTTTGGTGCAGAGTTGAGTAGGACTGTCACATAGTGCCTCAGTAGACCGACAAGTATCTATGCATCAGTGTAATCGCGTATGATTGGGTCAAACGCACCATGATCATCGTGATTGGAATCAGGACCCAGTCCTTAGTGGTTAGCTCTTCCTTCGATTCTCCTTCAGCTTCAGCTTACCCGGATGGACGGATCGAGATACAGATCCTGTCTATAAATATCAGCTCCAGCCTCTCACGCCTCCGACCACTCACACAGCCTTAACTCCCATATTGCTTGACTTCTTGACGTTACCTCAGAATGCATAGAACGGTTCCATTGGCATGGCCGGCGGAGGCGGAGTACGCCGCTTCTATCTTGACCCTCCACTCGAGACCATAATTTTGTCAGAAATCATCACTTGAAACCACTTATAGCTATACCATGAGGAGTCTGACGCCTACTGCTCTCTCAATACTTGCTCGACCGGAGAAGGATGGAGGTCGAATAACGAAATGTACTGTCGATCCGGAGACTGGGGAGGTGTATGCAACGAACGAGAGGATGGAAGACGGAGTCGTAGTTGGATTGGTGAAATATGAGATCACTCCAGATGGCGTACTGAGCGAGGTAAGCTAGTCGTCACCTCTGAATAACTCAAAGCCTGACCTGGATAGCAGCTTGGTTCATTCTCGTCACCCGTGATCAGCCCTTTCCCGGTTCCAGAACATCTAGGTCAGGTAGTCGATATACATTACTTCTCAGACGACAGGAGTCTAGTGATACTCCTATATGGAGGAGACATCGCCACTGTACAGCTCGAAGGACCAGATGGTGGCTGTGGACCTGTACGTCTTGTTTGACCCTCTCGAAGCACAGGCTAATTGCAGATTGAGGTGATTGGGAGTATTGATAGTGGAATTAAAGCAGCTGCTTGGTCGCCGGACGAGGAACATCTGATCCTGGTCACTGGTATGTCTACTGATCATGGGACGACTGCTAGATATAGCTGATACCTAGGTGAGGATATGGTTGTCTGCATGACGAGACAGCTTGATACACTGCACGAGGAACCATTACGGACAGAAGACTTTGGAGAGGGCAAGCCATTTCCTCCCAGAAATTCACCTGAGCTGACAAGTAGACAAATTCATCAATGTCGGATGGGGATCCAAGTCAACGCAATTCCATGGATCGGTGGGCAAAGCAGCCCGTGATATCTCAGCTCCTACACTACATCACTCACATCCTACCGATGACGGTCTACCAATAATCACTTTCCGCGGTGACGCCTCTTACCTCGCAGTCTCTTCACTGGATTACTACCCTTCATCCACCGAGGCTAGACGTCAAGTACGCATATACTCCCGAGAGGCCAGTTCAGGCTTCATTCCAAAACTATCAGCTACTTCAGAGAATCTACCGGGATTGGAGGGCGCACTTAACTGGAGACCCAGCGGTAATCTCATTTCTGGATTAGTGAGATACGGATATGAAGGTGGAGCGCCTGGTAAAGAGGGACGGTGGGAAATTGCGATGTTGGAAAGGAATGGATTGAGACATGGTGGATTCGAATTGAGGGAGGATATGGGCAATTGGAAAGATGGGAAAGTCAAGGGGTTACGCTGGAATTCGGATTCGGAGATATTGGCTATCTGGATCGACAGGAGTGAAGAGGACGTCGGTAAGTTGGTCAGAGAAGTAGGAGAGAGCACGCTAACTTCGCAGTTCAGCTTTGGTCGATGAAGAACTACCATTACTACCTGAAGCAGGAGCTATACTCGACTACATCAAGTCGGTTCAGTGACGTTATCTGGCACCCGGAACAACCAATGACGATCTATCTCGTGGAGGAGAGTGAGTCATCCGTCTTGTACAGGGCTGATTGTAGGTTGTGTTCAGGTCAGGCGATTCGTCTGGGACACCTACGCCGCCCATCTCCCCATGCCAAACGATACCGCCTCGGTAGCTGTCGTCGATGGAAGCAGTCTTCTAATAACCCCATTCCGAACTCAGAACACCCCGCCACCAATGTCATCCTACACCATCGCACTTCCAGCAACACCAATCCACGTAGCTATGTCAGATAGTACTGACTCGCTCAGCATTCTATACCGAAACGGACTGCTCCAGGTCTGGGATCTCAACACTAGAGTACCGGATCGCAAGGGCTCGAAGTTGAGGGGAGGTGGGAAAGTAGCAGAACCGAAACTTACCTGGGAGCAGACCACACGATCGGAAGGTCTTGTCGGAATGGGCTTGGCTATGGGCCAAAAGGGACAGGTTGCTGTCCTCGCTAGCGGTGCCGGGAGAACGCAAGTAATCACGGTAGCGAGTGGTCAGGAAGAGGTCATCCAGGATGCGGAGGCAGATGTGGAAAGAGTCCTATTCAGCTCGGATGGAACACTACTCTCCATCAACAAGGCCGGAGCCATCAGACACGGTGTGTTATTCTTTCCCACGTCAGAACTCGCTAATACTGTAGCGGACGACCCAGAGTCAGAGGCACAGCTATGTCCCAATGCCCAGACAGTCTCTGTCTCGCAAGAGTCCGAGCTCGTTTTCGCCCTCTCCTCCAATGGAAAACTGCTATTTGCCCCACTATGTCTTCCCGATTTGATCGACGCGACACCTCTCGCCTCATCCGTGACTTCCTTCACACTCACGCCCGAATTCCTGATCTATACCACCACAGCCCAAAACTCGCATTACGCCCCACTCAACGTCCTACGCCGTCTAGCTCTTGGGGAGGAGGTCTCTTCTGTTGAGCAAGAATGGGAGACAAGAAGGATTGAGAGAGGCGCTCTAGCAGTAGTCGCTTGTCCTAGCAGTATGAGCCTGGTACTCCAGATGCCAAGAGGTAATTTGGAGACCGTCTATCCAAGGCCATTGGTGCTTGCTGTCATAAGGCGGGATGTACTTGCGTAAGCTACTTTGCACTGCTCGTATGTCCAAGCTGATGAGGCAGTGGACGATATCGATCAGCTTTCGTGCAGTGTCGAAAACATCGATTGGATCTCAATATGCTTTACGACCTTGATCCTGAGCGATTCATCAAGAATCTTCCTGACTTTGTCAAGCAGGTGCCGGAAGTCGATTATCTCAACCTTTTCGTCTCGTCTCTTGAGTGAGTCCTCTCGTCTGAGATTGCTGCCTTCGCTGACCGGTTCAGGGAGAAGGACTCGGCAGCAGAAATCTTCCGGGATCTCAACAAGGCGAGCTCTTCTTCGTACGTGTTTTGGCTTTATCGAACTTGCCAGATTCTGACAAATAGGTCGAATAAGGTGAACTCTATCTGCGATGCCTTACGTCAATTACTGGAATCGCAAGATCTGGTCAAATACGTCGAAACAATCCTAACTACACACGCGTGTAAACAACCTGCCGACTACGAGTCTGCTCTCAGGCTCCTGTTGCAATTGCAAAGTGAGCTCTCGAGTCATCTTACCCTCTCAGATTTAGCTGATACAGAAGCCGACCACGCCGAGATTGTCGAGGATGCTGTAAAATACATCATCTTCTTGTCGGACGTGAATAAGCTCTACGATGTGGCATTGGGAATGTATAACTTCCAGCTGGTTCTGATGGTCGCTCAATACTCTCAAAAGGTAAATTGTTCCGTTGTCCGGTGCTGATGGGCAGGATCCAAAGGAATATTTGCCATTCCTGAGGGAACTTCGTGCGCTTGATCAGCATGAACAACGCTTCAGAATCGATGATCATCTCGGTCGAAGGGAGAGCGCTTTGCGGAACTTGGTTGCCGGAGGGGATGATCGGTTCGACGATGCGATGTCTTACTTGTCGCGGTATGAGCTATACGACGAGGCTTTCAGGTTATACGCCGACAAGCCAGAATCTTTACTGGTAAGTCTAATCGTTCCGTGTAATATAATACGCTGAGACACAGGTCGTACATGATCTATATGGCGATTACCTATATGATCGAAGGGAATTCCATCACGCCGCTATCTGTATGCTCCCACCAATGGCCGTGCTGACAATAGCTTATACAATGGCTCAATACCCTGCCAAGGCTATGAAGGCTTATGAGAAAGCTCATGCCTGGAGAGAACTCTTCACCCTGGCGAATGAGCAGAAGCTCGATGAAGAGGCAATTGCAGCTATGGTCGAGCGCGTCACTGGTGAACTCAACATCTCAATTCTCATGCCAGAGCTGACCAGTAGATCACCTATCCAGTCGTGGCAAGAATTTGGAGGCTGCGCAGGTCTTCATGGACTACGCAAACGACGTGGATAGTGCGGTCCAAGTTCTATCTAAAGGGCTCGAGTTTGCCGAAGCACATCGTCTTGTATGTTCCCTTTGCTCTTGCCCTCATGGACTTTCATTGACATGTAGACTGCTTTACATGATCGATCGGATCTGGTCGACTCCACTGTATACCCTGGGCTTGAGGACGCTCATGAGGAGTTGACAGAGGTCTTTGAGGAGATGAGGGGTCAGCTGGATAAGGAGATGAAGCGTATAGCGGAGTTGAGGAAGGTACTTGAAGAGGATCCAGGTCAGTTTGATGAGATCAAAGTGGCTCAAAGCTAATATCTAGATACGTTTTACATTGTCGACACGGAGCCTGCTCTCGAGGGAGTGGATGTCGCGACCAATGCAACGACCGTTGCTACTGCTTTCACCCGATACACTGCCGCTCCTACTACCGCTTTCTCCCAATCCACCAAGGTCACTGGGTAAGCTTACCATGCGCTTCGCAAAGTCAGCAGCTGACAGTCAGCCAAACCAACAAGTCGAAGCACAAGAAATCGCGCAAACGAGCTGCGGGGCGTAAAGGCACTGTTGACGAATATGATTACCTCATTGCAAGTATTGGTCGACTTGTCACACGTGTAGACGAGAAGAGTGGTAAGCAGCTCTACTTCAAGCCCCAGAGCCCATGTGCTGACAATGTAGCCGATGCAATGACACTCCTCCGACACCTTTTCACCGCATCATCGGAGCATCGACAACTCGCTGTAGATCTACAAAAGGTAGTCAATGAGATGCGCTCGGACCTAACAACATCGATAATCGAGGCATGGCGCGATCGTGAAGTCATTCTCTCTGGCGTCATCGAATCAGGGGGAATGGGATTAGGTGGGGATCCAAGCAAAAGCCTCGAATTGGCACGACCGGCGATCAACGAATGGAAGGGTCTAGGGGTCCTTTTGACGATATGAAAGACTGCGGTGCCTAATGCACAGACATTTGTAATGCTGGGCCTGTAGATCACTTTGCGGATGCATCTTCAGTCATTCGCGAAAACACGATCACCGGAGATATTCCAAATTGACACTGAGTGTTATCTGTAGAAACCAAGGGGATAACACGAATGACCAAGGCAGAGTATTGATCATACACACTCGACCCCTTTCCTCAAGGTGTTTTGGGGGTACCTTTGAGCCTTTGGTTCTGTAATCAATCTTCCTTTGGTGGCTTAGACTTTGTTATCTGATGGTGGCGTTCGAAGCACCACACTCTACGCAACCCTACCTTTTGAAAACGATGCCCGTCTGCTAACTGTGGGGCTCAGGACAGGGAGATTGGTCTCCTTGGATACCGTGGATATGTATATCCGGGGTCTACGGTATTCATGACATCTCAAAAACCTCTTCACGAGCTCAACTTTACTTGCGATGACCTCTCGAACTAGCCCATTATCTGACGATACACTCAATGTCGGTAGCCGATCACCAATGACTTTCGCCAAATCTCTACCAGGCCGTCAAACCGTCGCTGAATCTCGTTTAAATCAGAGTGATCAGTCGTCAACAAACTCCGCCTCACGAATGAGCATCGACGCTGCATTCGAGACTCTCGAGATCCGCATTAACGATCTCATACCGGCAGTCGATAATGATGAACCACAGGTGACCTCTTCATCATCAGACCTGATTTCGATCCGCGAGCGAGCACTGAAACTCTGCGAAAAGATCTCCGAATTCGAAGACTCATCTCGAGATTCGCATTACCATCCCCAGAATCCCCGAACTCCTGACGATGAGTCCGCGGTTGAAGTCACTGGCGATCAGCCCGGCGCGTTCGACGATGAGGACGGAACCGATAGCTCGTCTGAAGCCTCATTCACCCTTATCGACCCAGTCGACTCTACCTCGTATCCCTCCGACAGTGAGGGGTACGATAAACGAAATCGTGTCGACAAAGCCGATTTTCCCTCCGATATGGCCTGTTTGCCCGAATGGGCCTGTACCACGACTGCGGGGGGATGTAAAGTTCCCCTTTTCTGGGAGGGAGCGGATATGGGCTACTTTGAATGGCATCAGGAGCGACTGGAGAGCGGGGAAAGGACCTCTTCATGAGTTAAACCGGTCAGAGTAAGTCAATTACCGCATGAGAGGAATGTGAGCTCATCAATCTAGCTCAACACATCGGAGCGAAGGGAAAAAGAGCATCGCGTCATCATATTAGTCCATATGAAGGAATATGCAAGACTGCTTGGAGCGTTTCTTCTTGCGCTCCTATATCCTTACTTCTGACTTCTCCAATTTCTATTACCGCTCTATGCGCTCTGCCCTTCAATGATGAAAAAAGACCAAGAATGCTTCTTGATGATCGTCTTGCCCTTGGCCAGATCGTCTTTGCCCAACTTCCGGACTTTCGGGACGACGGTATCAGGCTTTTCGAAAGAATTCTACTGATTAATCTCTGTCAACAAATAGCTTGTGACAAAAATACTCACGACGGCAGATAGATCATCCGAGTACATCTCATGAACCTCGACTGAAGAGACCTCAAATCCGTCGAATCGGAGATCCAGGTCGAAATCGGCTGAAGGGTGTCGATTGAGGATACTGAGTCGGATGCTCTTCTTGTCTGCGGTGATCATGGCGACTGTATCGATGTATGATGGCTTCAGGTCTGCTTTTTGGATCCAGACGGGGTAAGTTGGGCCGACGCTGTCTTGTCAGTACTCGAACCATGTTCTTGGGGCAGAGAGCTCACTATCGGTCAGGGGTGCTCGGGAGACTGAGCAAATGACCATCCCGCATGAAGTTGGAGAATAGCTTGAGACTGCACGTCAATACCATTCAGACACCCAGAGGTTGACTAACGGATGGAAGATGGTCTGTCTCAGAATACCACTGGCACTGGTTGTCAAGGGTGAGATCTTATTGAATCAGCTCCTTTTCCCCCTTCAACAGACGACTCAACTCACGACGTTGACGGACTGCGCAAGACAGGCCAGTCCCAGATCATCATGCTTCCTGACAAGGACATTCAACCAAGCCACAAATCCAAGCATATCGCTGTAGTCATAAAGCTGGGCCAAGCCGTTCTCTGCATGACCTTTGACTTCGTCCCAGACGTTCCACTCGTCGAATGCGATTTTGAGGGGTTTGGCGGGCAGACCGAAATTGACCCGATTGATCTGGGCGAGGTCAATGAGCGATTTACATATTTCGATATTCCTCTCAGCTGCCTATGGGGTCAGTGGTTATCACATCAGAGAGGCGAAAATTTACAGCAGGTCCGAAAACATTGTTCTCGTACTCTAGCCCTTTGACGCTGTCAATCCTCTCTTGCCCGAGTGTGGTGTATAAGTGAATTGAGTGAAGGTCGACCCATCCGGCTAGAGTTTGGAGGACTTTGGAGTCCCATTCTCCATTTCCCTTATCATCAGATAATGCCTTCATATGGACCAGAGAGACTCACCTCGTGACCACAAGAGACGAGCTTGATGGTGGGATCGACTAATTTCAGGCCATGAGCCCATCGCCTGGCCTTCTCGGCATATTCCGCCGCTTGCATATTTCCGACCTGCCATGGTCCCCAAACTAAGTATCAGCCGAGTTACCATACAACGAGAAAAAGTTACCTTCATTACCGAGACCCCAGTATTTGACGTTATGAGGTTCGTCCCGGCCAGTGTGCTTTCTTCTCAAGCTAGCCCAGCTATGACATCAGCATTGCCCAATGAGAATTCGCGAGCTGGCATACTGAGTGTTACCGGTACCATTACAGTATTCGACCCAAGCAAGAGCTTCCTCATAGGTTCCAGTGCCCACTGCGCGCATCAGTCCCGAATCTGGGATTTCAACCGAAGAAACGTACTGTTCAGGCAGATGTATGGCTCGCACTTGGTCAAGCGGCAGTAGTCGATGAACTCGTCGGTACCGAACCTGCTAATCAGTATGGTAGGTAAGCCTTCTACTCACATGTTTGACTCGTCCGATAGCCATGCAAGCTCGATACGCTTTGGGCGGTTCTCCACAGGCCCAATAGCGTCCTGCCAATGGTAATTGGATACGAAGTTTCCTATGAGGTCAGTCGGGAGTTCCTCCGTATCTGGCTTTGGAAGATAACCATACCTCCAGGCCATCTGAGCATAGGTACGGCCAGTTCTCCCTCGGCTCCGAGAACTTCAGCTACATCCTTCCTGACACCCAACTTCCCATCACCCTGCTCGATCAACAACTTCTTGTCGCTAGGCTCCTTGGGATCATCTACAATTCCACCGTAAATGCACCGGCCGAGGTGTTCGAGGAACCCTGCGTAGATGAGCTTGTTCACTGGCTCTCCTCCTGGATTGGCCAAGTTAGAAGGGGAGAGGACAAGCTGGGTGGGGGTCAAGGTGGGGGGATGGTTGGGTGTAGTTGGGAAAGGAGACTTGTAGCCTCGGCCCATAAAGTCGAGCTCTGTAGCATTGAGTGCGAGTGGTGTAGACATCTTGACTAGGAAATAGTGAACAGAGCAGTGTAGTAGCTGGTTCGACAGCTAAATGTATGAGGACATCACACAATGTTGGTTGCTTATCCGGTCGGCGAGTTTATCTTCCGGATAACCGGACCGCCAAGTCGAGAGTCCATCCTGGCGCTGATTAACCGCGAAATATTGATCATATCTGCGAGTCAGTATTCTATGATGATAAGGCTTGTAACTATGGACCCATCGATCACAAGGCGTGTAGGGTATAATGGTGGCCTGGGCAGTGTATCAAGCTTTGAGCGCCGTCAATGAATAGGCCAAGGGACCAATGTCTAACTGAACGCCTTAGAAAGCTGAGCTCATGAGCCAAGCCCCCGAGATAAGGGAAGAGAGAACATGCATACTTTCAGATCCAGACGTCTTCTCGGCAATAGTGTCGCCAAGCTTCAGACATGTAGGCGATTAGACCCCGTTAGTCAAGTCGTGCACAGTCAGATGGGAGGTCGCGTCGAAGGCGAGAGAGCTCGGTCAAGCGATACATTCCCTTTTCGACCAGCCGGCGGAAAGAGATTGATCTGTACTTCGCTGTTCTGCATAAAATGTCACGCCTCGTGACCAACAAAGTCGATGGAATTCAAGCATGGTTGTAAAGATTCATAGGCAGACGGATTGCGAAACATTCTCGAACATGAAGGAGCGAGTGGTCGAACCCCAGCTCCTGACAATCAAGGATTTCGAGACATGCATGTCAAAATTTCAGATTAAGCCTCGACCTTCTCTTTGTACACTCGCAATGCCTCTGCAACTGCCTCCTTGATCTTGTCACCCTCGCTACCGACACCAGTGGCACTATCGTCCCTTCCACCACCCTGGGTCATCAGCTACCAGCACTTCTGGGCCCGTAGAAGGACTTACCTTTCCGCCAATCACCTTGCTCACTTCGCCAAGCCAGATCTTTGCGTCTAGCTTCTTGCTGCTGAGAATCTCTTTGGGCAAGTAGTTAAGGTGTGCGACTTTGCCGGTCTCTTCATCGGGTGAAAAGACGTAGACGGCTTTAGACAGGGTTTTACCGATTGCGGATGCGGCGCTAAGGATCTGTAGATCAGCTGTGTTCTACCCACTGGGACGAAGAGGCTGACCTTTGCGTTGCCACCGATACCAAAGACGCCAACGAAGACGTTCTCATTGGGGTTGGCCTCGAAGTATTGCTTGATCTCATCGGTGATCTGGACATCAGCTATGATCTCACGACACTAAGAGGGACTGACCAGCTTCTGATCAGCAGCGGTCTTGGCCTTTGTAACAGCTTGCAATTCGCCCAAGACCTTTTCGAAAGACTCTTTGAGCTGATTCTTCTTGACCAGAGAGATGTTGCTCTGACCGAGTTCCTGACGATCAGTTGGATCCTCACGTGGTAGGATTTGCGCACAGTGAGGAAAGGCTTCATTGCCGCTTCCTTGTCCTTGCCCTGCAGACCCCTGATGGTCTCTAGCTTGGCGTCGAATTCCTTGCCCTTTCGCTGGACCTCATAGGCATCGTGGCCGGTAACAGCGACTAGTCGTCGGATACCCTTGGCGACGGATCCCTCTTCGGTGATGACTAGCTCCTTGATGACATCGGTAGTAGCGACGTGACTATAATCAGCACAAATCGCGTGCGAAGCGATAACGGGACCTACGTTCCACCGCAGAATTCAATACTGGCATTTCTCCATTTGGTGTCCTCCAAGTTCTTCTGGATCTCTTCAAGAGGAGCACCGATCGAAACAACTCGAACAGGATCAGGGTAAGCTTCACCAAAGACTGCTCGTAGCCCTGGGATCTTTTGTGCTTCGGCAAGCGACATTTCCTTCGAGTAAACAGGAGTGGCCTTTTTGATCCAATCATTCGAGATATCCTCGATCTTTGTCAATTGAGCAGCATCGATCGACTTGTTGTGCGAGAAATCGAATCGAAGTTTGGTAGGTGCGACAAGGGATCCCTTCTGATCGATATGATCTCCTAAGACCTCACGTAGGGCATAGTTGAGGATATGGGTACCAGTGTGATTGTTCCTGATGGGCCAGCGGCGAAGTTCGTCATAAGTGCTGATGACTTGATCTCCGACTTTGAGCTCTCCTTCCTCTAGTTGACCGATATGTAGGACATAGCCGTTAAAGACTTGAACGTCATCGACCTTGAATTCGGCTTTGCCATCAATGGTCAGAACACCGGTATCGTTCTCTTGACCACCCTGCTCGGCGTAGAAGTTGGTCTTGTCGAGAAGGACACCGAATGGGGCACCGGCAGATAGCTCAGATGAGGAAGAGACAAATTTGGAGGACTGGTAAAGACCCTTGACAGTAGCCTTGATGTCCTCAGTACCTGAGGATCAGCAACCTGACTACTGAATACACGAAGACGTACCAAACTTGAACGAATCATCAGTCTTGGGGATAGCATCGTTCTTCTCCAAAGCACCGATATCATGAACATCCAACTTGACACCAGCAGCATCCTTGTTCTTTCCACCACCCTTGCTAGCTTCTAGACTCTCCAATCGAGCCTTTTCGAATCCAGCATCATCGATCTTGAGCCCTCGTTCCTCTGCCATGATCTGAGTGAGATCGACCGGGAAACCGTATGTATCGTATAATCTCCAAACATCTTTCCCGGCCAACGTCGTCCTCTTCTCTTCTTCAGCCTGAGTGGCGTATTTGCTGAACAAAGCCTCTCCTCGAGCAAGAGTTCGGGCAAAAGATGCCTCCTCCTCATCTAAAATCTCCTTGAGATCCTTGACTTTCTTGGTGACCTCCGGGAAGATTGGCGAGAGAGTGTCGATAGTGACGGGAATGAGGGATGAGAAGAAACTGCCCATCTTGACACCGAGCTTGTTGTTGGCGTACCGAACACCACGTCGTAGGATTCGTCGGAGGACATATCCTCGTCCATCTTTGTCAGGTACACCACCGTCCGAGATAGCGATGGTCAATGTCCTAATATGATCGGCCACAACTCGGTAGGCAGTATCAACACCATCCTTGTCCTCATCTCCAAGTTTGCCAGCATATTCACGAGCACCGGTCAATTCTTGAATCTTCTTGAAAATGGGTGTGAAGACATCGGTGTCGTAATTAGAAGTATGGTTCTGTAGAACCGAGACTAATCGCTCGAAACCCATACCGGTGTCGACGTGCTTGTTGGGTAGAGGACGAAGATCACCTGAAGCCTCTCGGTTGTACTGGATGAAAACGTTATTCCAGATTTCGAGGACATTTGGGTCATCCTCATTGACAAGGTGAGCAGCGTTTCGACCCCCAATTCGATCAAAGTGGATCTCGGAACATGGTCCACATGGTCCGGTAGCTCCCATCTCTGCCAGTCAGCCAGGCCATGACAAGGAATCGTCACAACTCACCCCAGAAGTTGTCTTTGGCATTACCAGTCAAGATGTGATCATCAGCAACACCGAGCGACTGCCAGATCTCCCTACCCCATCAGCAAAACTCGACCAGTTAGTGATATGACTCACTTGGCCTCGATGTCGGGTTCTAAACCCTGCTTGGCATCACCCTCAAAGTATGTGACATAAAGTCGGTCCGCCGGTAATCCATAGACCCTCGTAAGGAGATCCCAAGCCATGGTCAAAGCGCCCTTCTTGAAGTAGTTGCCAAACGACCAGTTTCCTAGCATCTCAAAGAAGGTGTGGTGATAGGTATCCTTTCCGACATCATCCAAGTCTATCATTAGCTATGAGCAATGTGATAGACAGAGAGTGTACTCACCATTATGCTTTCCTCCAGCTCGAATACATTTCTGACTGTTGACTGCTCGGACAAGCTTGGACAGGTCAGATTTTGGGTCGGCGGTACCAAGGAACAAGGGCTTGTACTGGTTCATACCCTTTCCATCAGCCACACATCAAGGAAGGACAATGTCGACTCACAGCATTGGCAAAGAGCAAAGTATCATCGTCAAAAGGAATGACACCACTAGATGGCCAAAAAGTATGCTCGTATCCAGGCTGATTCTGAAAGTACTCGATATATGTCTTCCTGACTTTCTCGGCAGACCAGTTCTGTGGCTCGGGCCAAGCGGCAGCCGGTGTAGTGGGGACAGTAGGAGCAGAGTTGGCGGCCATTGTCGCGTAAGCTCGTATAGTAGGTGTAGTTTTGGATAATCTAAGTGAAGTAGTGATTCGTGGTAGGAAACGGTCGAACAGCATACACCCTTTTCCAGGCCTTGTTATATCTATGATCCGACTCGAGTCGATACAGAAAGGGGTGAATAAAGAGTGAAAGGTACGTATGAAACTTGTAGAATCTTATCTTTGGAGCATCATCACGGCAGTACCGTAGTGAGTCGAAAGTTCAGTTTAACAGCTCCGCTTTCCCACGATACACTGTAAACACCGCAAACACACCATACAGTAGCGTCGTTATGAATATGCATGTCGCCAAGATTGAGCTATGGACTGACTCGTGATAAACTATGAATGATCAAACTCGAAGATAATAGGAAAACATATTTCCAAAACAGAGAAATTTAGAGTGCTGTCTACGAAACAGACCTAGGTGCAACCATAGGAGCCATACCGACACCGACACTCTGTTGCTGTTGCTGCTGACCGGCCCAGACGTTGGGTCCGCCTGGACCACCGTAAGCCTGGTTGGGCTGTCGGACAAATTGTGAGAAGACGCCGTTGATGGGTCCTCCCACACCTGGTTGATGAAGCGATCCCAGGTAGGTTGGCATGATTCGTCGCCGGGTTCGCGGTTTTCGCATACCGCCTGTGGTCTGGGGACCGATGGCGTTACCGAGCGCTCGAGAAGCAAGAGAGATGGAAGGTGATCGATCTCGATCCATTGGTGTCCGATGACCGGACATGACACTGGATGGTCGAGACCCGCCGCCTAGCTTGACTCCACCGCCGAGAACAGTGACGTTACCGCCGTCATACGGGGTGATGGTAGGAGTGGTGGATGAAGTAGGGGCGGGAGTAGCTCCGGTGACGGTATTTGGCGTCTTGTTCTCCCGAGCCCTGACGTGTGGAGTGTTGGGTGAAGGGGTTCGACCTCGTTCTGCAACCTTGACCATGTCGGTCTGGAAAACATCCGCAGATCCAGGTCGAGATCCGGGTGTCAAAAGCTGAGATACACCAGAGTTGGTATCCGAGATGTTGCTATCGACAGAGCTGGTCGAGTCGGAGCCGGCATGAGCTGCACGTCTCCTGCTTCGATCTTCTCGTCTGAATTCGAGTCGTGGAGGAGGGTCGTGACTATCGAACCCACCAGATGTGTGAGCTCGGTCGTGCTTTCTTGGCTCGTCGTCGGACTCGGGGGATGAGAACTGCCCAAATGCGCCTGACGTAGTGTGTGATCGAACGTGCTCGATACTGGCGGCAGGCAAGAGGGAAGGGGATGAGGTCCGGCCAAGGTCCGCCGTGGGGGTTGGAGGGATGGCGTATACGATAGGGGCTCGAATAGGGATAGCTGCAGATGGTCGGGCGGGAGTATATGCCGCGACCGATTCACCCTTGGCGTTGAGCTGCTCAGGCCGAGGCGCTTGCCAGATGACCTTGATAGAATCTACTGATAAGTTCAAGCCCAAGTGTATTGTGGGTGACTTGCCTCTGGACGTGCGTCGAACGTCGTACCCAACATCTTCCCATTGCCACCCGCCATACCTCCACGAGACTGATCCAGGATCACACCAGGCCTCCCATTCAGTCTTGACGGAGACTTCCTTTCCATCTTGTACCTTTACCAAAGCTAATGCCTTCAACCACATCTTGATGTTAACCCCGACCTCCTTTGCAGCTTCGCGAAGCTCAACTGGGAGCCCAGTATGAAGCGTACATATCAACGAACGTGTTCCGGAACCATATGTTGGCCGTTTCTCGTCCCATGTTGCGACATATTTGGCGGATAAGCGGTCCGAGAGTACCTCTTTCAGTTGAAGGAGTTGGGCAGGGGGAAGTTGGCCAGATAAAGGGTGAATAAGCCGGTTGATCAAGTGGGGAAGAGCGGTCTTGAGCGAAGTGTCAACGGCAAGAGGAGTTTCGGTAGTGGGAGGGTTCGTAGTGATGATCGTGGTCGGTGGGCCGTCGTTGAGACGTAGACCACCTAGGTCTAGTTCCTCTTCATTTACCATGATGAATGAAGAAGGAGTGGATAGAAGTAGTGGAAACGATCAACACATTGGTATATTATGTATCGAAGGTATAAATATCGCGTTGCTTGATGGTCGTATATATCGAGTGATCAAGAGCTAGTTGAATGAAGCGTATCGATGGATGGTCTAAGACAAATGGTCGAACAGAAAACAGAACAAACAAGCTAATGGAAATTGGTAAATGACGTGGAGTGGTGCGATGGTGAATCTATGGGATGAAACTGATATGACGATGCGATAGAGTAGTGTGGAGGAAGAAGGGGGTGATGTGGGTGAGTCAGATGTGGACAATGGATGGTGGTAGGCTGAGTGATGTATTGTATGGTGTGAGTATCAGTCAGAGTCAGGCTTGTTGTTGTCGTGTTTTATTTTGCACAAAAGAGGTAATTCTCAGGAGATCAAGGTACCATCATCGATTTGATCCCGTAACTTTCCTCCACTCCCCAAGTAGTGACGATGCATAGGGCAGTGAAAGGGGTAGATGGGTACACTGCATGCACGCCGAATGGTTGTACACCATATGAACTAGCTCATCAATTCATCTTTGATTTGCACACCTTCACTCGGCTCCTGTCGCTTGTCTAGATCACCATCTTGCAGGCCTAGTAAAGGGACGACACCATGTAAAGCCACCTCCGTCTTGATCTCCCTCCCCGTCTTCCACCCTATCAGTGCAGCCAACAGATGCTTGCACTGCAGATCAGTAACCCATCAGGTAAGGTCAAGGGTTCGAGTCAACATACAAGCACGTTCTTTTCTCCAGCTAGTGAATTGTATGCAAAGCCCGGACAAGGGCAATACATCCCCTCTATCATCTTCCTTTCCTTGTCCAGGCGTCGTCTCGTAGCTCGAGCAATCTCGATCTCTTGGTCGATATCCGAGACCGGATCACCATCTATCGGCTTGTCTACCGCCTCCCCCGTATCAAGCTTGGCTGAGGCAAATGTGTTTGGCGGAGGAGTCGGGGCTTGATGTGGATCGATTGCAGCGAGCGGTTCGGGCAAATCGAGATGTAGTGTATATGGCTTGCCGGTGGATGCAGTGATCTATGGTCAGCAGCTAGATCCAACTAGAGAAGATGGGCAGACTCACTTGGTATACGTACCGACCATGAGGAAGGGAGACGCGAACAACTATATATCAGCTGTGTTCCTGCGCCAGAGCAGTATACTGACCATCACGCTTATCAACGAGATGGAGAGCAGAAGTCAACATCGGTCCAAAGAGTGCTTGTAATTGTAGTAGTACTGTATCGGATGCTGTCCGCATCAGCATGCCCCACTCGTACTCGTGATATGTCTCCCGTAGACCCACCATCATTCCCTTCGCCTATTGTATCGAGCAGGGTAGTTGCTAGTGACATGTACTCGTCCGAAGGCTGCATATTGCCTTTTCTATCTTATGATGAACGATGAGTGAGATATAATAGATATAGATAAGAGCGGATATATCGATTAGCGGATAAATTCAAAAGCCAAGTGTAGAGGCACACACGCTTTGACATCTCAACGTTTCAACCCCTCCTTTACATCCTTTGGCCCTTGAAATGAACATATCAATCCTGACTATGCTGTCTGATATACTCACCATATCATGTTGGTCAGCTCGAAAGCGAGGCGCAGATTGTCGCCTGAACGTAGACGTCCCTTGACTGTAAGTCACCTCCAACCGGACCCACTGATGACAGGATTATGATCATGACGAGAAGCTGAAGTCGCGTCGACGTTCCTTCAGGACTCGAATCTTTGGTCTCTTATTCATAGCATTGTGTACTGGAGTGCTTCTCCTCCGACGTGGACTCCATACAGCTCATCCCGCACTACAAGACAAGGCTATCTTAGGATCTACAGTCAAGCCTGATATAATCGATACCAACCCTCGGCATCATCATCCTATCTCGAGCGAAGTCAAGTATCTGGCCTACTACCCTCATGGTGGATTCCATACCCAGCGAGTTGCGCTCGAGAATGCTCTCACGCTTTGTCGATTACTCGACCGTACACTCCTCTTACCGCCCCTCTGGATTGGTCGTCAGATCCCTTGGCAAACGCAACCGACCCTTCAGCACGCATTGGCGAATGCTACCAAGATGACACTCGGACATTGTAGCCACTCGCATGAGACATTGCCCGAGTGTGAAGGACATGACGAATGGTCGCAAGTCAGCTGGAGCTGGCTGGTGGATCTAGACATGACAGATGTGGACTGGGTGGACCGATGGGATTTCCAGGATGAATGGTTATATCGCTCACTGAACGATGGGGGTCTCGGATTGGGGAGTAGTGACCTCTATACTATTCATCAAGATACCGAGTTCCACGATCAAATCACAGAGTCAGAACCTGAACGACATCCGCACCGGCCTTATGTTGAACAGCTATCCTTGGGTGATATACGGGACCTATCAAATCGATTGCTTCATTTCGATACATTGTTCGGTACGAACCGTCTGCTACTCAATACAGACCATACGAGATGGATCCGAAATGAGATCCGAAGCTCGGTAGTCATCTCGAATGGACTTATACTAGGACCAGCGAAAAAGATTGCGCAATTACTTAGTGACTCGGGATATCTCGCTCTCGATGCTCGACTTGATGGGAAGTTCAAATCCGCTGCTGGAGTGAATATGCGAGCAGCATGGTGGGAACTTGGTAGAAGACAGGGGATTGATGACATGGACCTAGAACAATCAGAAAGGGAGGTCTGGTCCAGATCACCAGCTTGGAGAGTAATCGTCTCGGGCAACTCTTATGGACCATATGTAACCCCACCTGAACAGGCGGTGGATCAAGTGATGCTGGATGCTAGGGGAAGAAGACCACAACAGTCTCACGATATGTCATCCACGATCCCATGTCCTCGACTCCTACATTCAAGATCTACCCTCCTTCCCCTCAATACTCCACTGTTCATTTCGCACTCTACATCGGATCCACAATCCCACGCTGCCTTACGACTTTTCTACTCGACATATCCATGCTTGTTCACGCTTGATACGCCGCAGATTCGCAGTATAGTAAATCAATCTCTCAAACAGGGCTTGGTCAATGGGCTGGACGGGTATGATATGAGTGGATGGGTGGAGAAATGGATAGGATGGGAGATTGCCGCCAGAAGTAGGGAGTTGGTCGTCACGAATGAAACTGCGTGGGGAAAGTGGGCGGAAGAAATGGTTCAGCCAATAGCCAAGGGGTGAGTTAGACTTTGAAGGGGAGTCTTTTAGATAGCTGACCAAGCAGATGGTCTCCCGTTTTCCGTGATTAGCGTACTGCGCCGTTCCTGTGTGCTATCTCATGCATGTCTACAAGCATAGTGGTGCCATTCTCAACATATCCCTGCTTGACTATGGCTCGGCCCTTTCCGAAGTTCCGCTTCGATGTTTGACGAGGCGGATCAGGCGGCATGGCAACCAACCCGAGAGCCGTATAGACCTGCCGTATATGCCCATGAGACGTTGTAGGCCCCGGGGATGTCGGATCCAAGCTTGCTGTCGAGTGCGGCTTGTGTGTTGGCTCTTCTGGTAGTACTTCTGCCTTCCAGAGCGCATGTCTTGTATGGCGAATTGGCCCTTTTCAGTATTTGAGTTTAGAGGTATCAACCCCCTTGATAGGCCCTTCGAAACCTTCCACCATATTCCCATTCCCACCATCTCCACCATCCCCATCCGAAGCCATCGCTGTAGAAGGAGCAGCAGCTAGCCTAGGTTTAACTCCTAATGAAGCACAGAGTAATCGATATCTAGCCCTGATATTCGAGACGAGAGCCGTCAAGTCGATTTCCCCTGCTTCGGGAGAGTTTGTGATTGGGAATTGATTGATCAAGTCAATCAACACTTTCGCATGATTCATTGCTCTACTATATCAGCTGAGCCCAGGGAAAGGGATTCTAGACAATGACTTACCTTCCCTCTTTACCGGTTGTTTTGAGATTATCAATAAATAATCTTGCCCATCCTTCATAGTACCCCAACTCCTCCCAGATCTCAAAAGCCTTCTCCTTGCCTAATTCCCGACCTTCGAATAGACCGTGAAGCTTCCCGTGGTCAAACCCATCTTGGTATCCTTGTTGAAAGAAACTGATGTCAGCCTCGGACGAATCCACAGTAGATATCAAGGGGATTGTAGAGCAGAGATGGGACTTACTTTGATTCTAGGTCCGTTGCTTCTTGTAAGATATCTGGATTTGAGGCTATAGTATCGATATCCATCTTGAGCTTGAGCTTGAGCTTCCGCGTACGAAGTGATAACGATGACAAGGTCAAGAGATAATTTCAGCTGATCAAGATTCTTCGTTCGACGTGCCTGATTTCTTGTACTCCTACATGAAGTGGTTGGGAAGCAAGCAATACATATGCACTTGAACCTCTACGAAAGCAGACAAATGACAGTACAGACATACCAGAACCAGACAGCGAGACATACAATCTATTCCTGGCCGTAAAAGTAATTGATAAACGGCTTTAATCTCAACCCGAGGATATTGAATATCGGAGTAGTCGTATTCTACCAGTTAGCCTCACTTCATATCAAGACGGGAGATACATACAAGTCTAGATGCTTTCCCTCCCAAGACGATCTCGGGTCCATTCTCGACCCAACCCAGTGCATTGGCCCAGATCTCCCTTCTGACCGCTTGGCGTTCTTCCTCACTCGACCACCCGCCAGCAGGGGTGGTGGGTTTGATGGCCGGCAACCCTTTTGTTGTATCGAAAGCAATTCTGTTGCTTTCGACAGTCTTGGCAGAGTGCTTGAGGGGATGTTGAGCTATTGAGAGACCGGACAGATTGTTACACGTGTGATATAGATCTGGACGCCTGTCATCAGGGGTGAGGTCAAAGGGTCAAACGTACTTTCCAGGCTTGTCGCGTAGACCACCGCCGCTCTCCTTCTGGGCGGCCAGTAAAATGAATTCCTGCAAAGCCACTGAAATATCAGCTAGCTCTTGAGTCAATGCCGAGATATTTACCAGGATTAAACAGTGGTGGTTGAACTATCCATCAGCTTGGTCTTCCACTAGTGGTCCGAAAGCTTACCTTCTTCTTCCCCGCGCTCCTCCTTGCCCCTTTTCGCGAGCGCTTCGACAACGGGAACCCCACCACCCACCCACCAGGAATAACAACCATCCACAAGCTTATTTGACCGTCCCCTGAATCCCCCAGCTTCAATAGCCTCACCTTGCTGCATCACAGACCACCTCAATGCAGCATTCACATCGATAGCCACGGGGAAATCACCTAATGAGGTCGAGGTAGAATGAGGAATCATGGTAGACAAGAGGAAATAAGAGTTCAAGGCGCATGATGTGTACCCACCATGAGCTTCTGCTTGTGCTGCTCGAGATGCGGCGAAGGGGAACGATGAGCATGCGAATCCACCTTCGTATGTCTGACAGCCAGCGATGAATTTATCGACATTCTCGACCAGTTCGGGGGTGACAATGTCGAGTAGGACCGCTACCACCAACAGGCAGTATGTACCCCTGACTCTCAGCAGTTTCTTCTACTAGCCATCGGCCCCTTGAACCCACCTGACATCGAGCTCTCCGCCCTCACAAACCACGAAACCCCCATCAGGCCTTTTACACCTCATGAAGAAATCATACATTTCCTGCCTCTTTCCAGCCAGTTCCTCCCACCCACCTCCAGGTCCAGGTCGACCGACCATGGCGAGTGTACAGACTGATCCATAAGTCGGTAATAGATGTGATATTTGGGTATTTGCCGGTCCACCCGCGAAGCCGCCCGTGGGTGATTGGAAGTGTAATAGTGTCGAAACGGCCCTTAGCGTCAGCCAAGCCCCTCTGAGAGCAAGACATACCTCTTCTTAGTTTCATCATCAAGGGCACAGCCTAGTAGATCCAAACTGTGTATTGTCCAGAATAATAGCCATGGTCGACTAGCGTCTAGCGACACATAAGGAGCGGGGAGGTAGTTCATAGTCGAACAGATATATTTCACATGATCGCCTTTCCGAAGTGGTCCAAGCTCTACCTCTGACCCGTTTGAAGGAGCATTGGCCGTGGTGAGTTTCAAAACATCGGATATTAAGGCTTCAGTCTCGAACTGTTCGTCTAGTGTCGCTGTCGAGTGGGAATTTGTGGGATGTGGGAGGTGGGGGAGGGTGAATATTGATGGTCCGCTCGTCATTGTGCCGTGGCTATGAATGTATCGACAGGGGGCGGGAATCAGGTATGTATCGACAGCTTATGATTCGGGTAGTATACTATAAAGACATGCGGGATTCAAGGGCGATGAGTGGTGAGGAAGCGGGTGATATACCGGTTTGAGAGAACAATAAGAACATAGCAAACAAAACAGGACAACCTCCACTCCGGCATTCTTGGCGGCACTCAGGCTGACCGTGCTCATGCAATCAATAGCACGCATCCACTGATTACCCAATTCGAATGTTCCTATGTATATTTACTACAACTCGACCTATTTCAGACATACCGACTTCTCAATTCCCCTAAACACCTATCTGTAACCATAAGGGTTCTGCTGGCCTTG